>UINC01001039.1_pt2 | contig 63457 bp, 67 predicted proteins | sample 5385821 | NCBI WGS metagenome assembly UINC01 (sample SAMEA4666929, study PRJEB26691) | marine metagenome | isolation source: Pacific Ocean | place: Pacific Ocean | collected 2011-10-13 | reverse complement strand
CAGAATGCCGAACTGCGCCAACTGCGCATTAGAAGACCAAACTTTCTGCCCATTCAAAACAAAGTCATCTCCGTCCAGAACTGCGGAAGCTTGCAACCCTGCCAAATCAGACCCCGCTCCCGGTTCGCTGAACAGCTGACACCAAAGAATGTCATTACGAAGTGTCGGCCGAAGAAAGCGTTCGTGCTGATCTGGGGTCCCAGAGCGAAGAATGGCTTCCCCAGCCAGAACCAACCCTTGCAAGTTCAAATACGGCGCGACTTCGGCAGTAGCGCATTCCTCGTGCCAAACGACATTGTGTTCCGGGGTCAAACCCCTGCCACCGTGCTCACGTGGCCAATGCACACCGGCCCAACCACGGTCAAAGCAGAACCTCTGCCAACTCATCGCCTTCTCATAGAGTCCCGGAGGCAGGATCGCACCATAAGCAGGGCAGGCATCACCCGAGCCCACTGCTTGACTTATGAAGAGAGCGGCTTCGTCACGAAATTCGTCCAAAGCTTGACTGTTGGACATAGGAAAGACCGTAGTGCCAACTCATACTGGCCGCCCACCGTCTTCTTCCCTAGCATCGCTCCCATGAGCGATCTCAGTCATACAGATAAGAACCGCACCAACGAAACTGTGGAGTTGCTGCAGCAACTCATCCGAAACAAATGTGTGAACACCGGAGAGAGCGATTCCGGTGAAGAGATTCGCAACAGCGACCTATTAGAAACATTTCTTGAAGGGCCAGGTGTAGAAGTGGAACGCTTCGATTGCCTTCCTGGTCGCCGCTCAATGGTGGCACGGCTCGAAGGAACGAACCCGTCAGCTCCTTCGCTCTGCCTCATGGGTCACACTGACGTAGTTCCAGTCAGTCCCGACGGGTGGAGTCGCGACCCGTTTGGGGGAGAACTTGTCGAAGGTGAAGTCTGGGGTCGAGGCGCGGTGGACATGCTCAATCTCACGTCCTCAATGGCGGTGGCGTTCCGCCACCTAGCGCGAAATGGGTTTCGCCCAGAGGGAGATCTGGTTTACTTCGGTGTCGCCGACGAAGAAGCTGGCGGAACGTACGGCGCAAAGTGGATGGCCGAACACCATTGGGACGCGATATCGGCTGACTACGTACTAACTGAATTTGGCGGACTGCCGATAGACACCCCTGACGGCAAGAAGATTACGTTGGCAGCAGGCGAAAAAGGCTTGGGTTGGCGACGATTGACTGTCAAAGGCACACCAGGACACGGCTCAATGCCGTTCGGCTCAGACAATGCAGTTCTCAAAGCCGCCGAGATCATTCGACGCTTGGGGGAATATCGCCCCGACGCCAAACTCACAGAGATGTGGCAGCATCAAGTTTCAACTCTTGACCTTGGACCAGATGTAAAGGCAGCTCTTCTGGACCCAGCTTCGGTGTGGGACACGATTTCGAAACTGGACTCACCAGCCCTAGCCCGGCACTTGCATGCGTGCACCCATACGACGTTTTCGCCGAATGTGATTCATGGCGGGGTGAAGACGAATGTGATTCCCGACTCCGTCGAAATCGACGTGGACATTAGAACCGCCCCCGGCGACAGCGACCGAGTTGATCAGCATCTCAGAGATGCCCTTGGAGAGTTATTTGATGAAATAGAGATTCGCCCTATCCACGATGATCCCGCAACCTTTTCCTCCACTGACACTCCGATGTGGCATCTCCTCCAAGAGTTGATGCAGAAAGCACATCCGGGAGCTCCTCTCATCCCATCACTCATCGTCGGAGCAACTGACGCTCGTTTCTACAGAGAAAAAGGATCCGTGGCTTACGGCGCAGGACTGTTCAGTGAACGCGTCAACTCCTCAGACTTTATGAGTCGCTTCCACGGACACGACGAACGCGTTGATATCGACTCGCTGGCCCTTACAACACAACTTTGGTTAGATGTGGCCTCGAACTTTTGGGAGAAAGTGAACCGTTAACCGGAACTACCTAACCCCCAGAGCAACCAATCTTGGGTGTTACATGAGGGACCCGGCCCGTACGCAATGAAGTGACCATGCCCTCAGCATCCAACTCCCAGATGACACGCATGTTCTTGTCGCCATCAGATACGGGTACATACGTCAACTGATCGCCCTCTGCTGACTCCTGAATCTTGGACCCAAATGCCTCTTTAATTGCGTCCTTGGTCGACCCGATGCCGTAACCAGATTTGGTGGTTATGGGACCGCTCGAAATATCCACACGCACGACCTCTCCGTTCACCGCCATGAACGATGCACCACTTGCTCCGGCAGCCGGCGTGTAATAGCGACAAGCCTCATTTCCGGTTGATGCCGCAACAAGTTCCACCCCGGCTTCGGATTGGGCCTCCTCGATTAACTGCCCTATCCGAACCGGACCCAGTCCCGCAGTAGTGATCGTGTCAGCATTGGTCAAGATCGGTGCGAGGGTCGTTGCTGTCTCGGTCCCGTAACGCTCTGCTGCACTTTGGATAGCGGCAGTCGTCGAACTTGGCTCCGCAGCGTCAGCGGTCTCAGATGACGCGGACGCCGAGGTAGTGACGGTTGGCAGAGTTGTGGTCGAATCAGCGGAATCAGTTGTGCCGAGTGAACACCCTGCCGCCAGCAGCGCGACAAAGACGGATCCGGCGAGGACCCCAAGAAATTTCGATGTTCGAGTTGCGTTCATCCAGTCTCTACCTCATGTCGACGTCGCCTAACCCGCGACGCCTAGAAATTAACGGGTATCGACGAGGGTACCTCTGTTCGCCTCAATGTGTCGGCCGGCCTGCTGAGTTAGTCTGAATTACAGGAAATATGCTTCAGAGTGTGACTATCAACCGGAGATGGGCGCACACTTAAAGAGGGGGTTCTCTCGTGGCCGAGCCAGAATTTGACGTTGTCATTAGAGGAGGCACGGTTGTTGACGGCAACGGTTCGCCGACAAAGAAAGCTGACGTAGCAATTTTGGGTGACCGAATTGTTGGTGTCGGCGAGATCGAGGGGTCAGGGCACCGCGAAATTAATGCCGCTGGTCGTATCGTGACGCCGGGCTTCGTCGACATACACACACATCTCGATGCTCAGTTAGCTTGGGATCCAATCGGATCGAGTTCATGTTGGCACGGGGTTACCTCCGTGGTGATGGGCAACTGTGGGGTGACGTTTGCACCGGTCCGAACCGAAGACATCTCCGCGCTTGCCGAAATCATGGAGTCGGTTGAAGACATCCCAAAAGAAGCCATATTGGGAGGCTTGCCGTGGGATTGGCGAACATATGGCGAGTACCTCGAGTTTCTAGATGGGCTGCCTAAAGGCTTGAACGTCGGTGGCATGGTTGGGCATGTGGCTGTTCGATGGAACGTCATGGGTCAAGACAGCCTTGACGAAGAACCCGCATCGGTTGAACAAATTGAAGCCATGTGCACCCTCGTTGACGAAGCGATGGAATCCGGTGCTCTTGGTTTTTCCACTTCCCGAACCTTGTTACACCGCACTCCCGACGGTCGACCTATCCCGGGAACTTTCGCCGATGATGACGAGCTATTCGCGTTTGCCGAAGTATTGGGCCGTCATGGGCGGGGAGTGTTTGAATCTGCGCCTCGCTTCGAAAAAGCTGGTGCAGACTGGGCTGGTCTAAAACACGAGATCCGAACGCTAGGGGAAATCACGCGGCGGAGCGGTCGACCATCAACGTTCGGGCTTGTCTACAACGCCGTTCGCCCAGACATGAGTGATGTCGCCCTCGCCGAAGTTGCATCACAAAACTCAAGTGGAGCAGCCCTGCGACCGCAAACCACATGCCGCCCGATCGGAGTGGTTCTCGGAATTCAACACCGGACTCCCTGGGCGCGCGCTGGGACAACGTGGAAGTCGATGCAACATCTAGACCTAAAGGAACGACTTGAGCTCATCAGAGACCCCGAGAGCCGTCAACGTCTGATTGAGGAAGCCAACAACCCAGAAGAGATTCACGGTGGCGGGAGTGTCATGATCGATCTCAGCCGGCTTTACCTCCTTGACGCGGAGAATCCTGACTACCGAGTAGGACCAGACGGATCCTTAGAAGCCAAAGCGGCTCGGGCGGGTATGACACCTGTAGAACTGTTCCTCGAAGAAACCGACCGCTCGGATGGAACCGTCATGCTTTCCCTACCCATTTTGAACCAGGACTACGAAGCCATAGAAACCATGCTTCGAGATGATTCAATCGTCATGGGCCTCGCCGATGCAGGCGCACACGTAGGGCAAATTATGGATTCAAGCCAACCGACCTATTTCCTCAGTCATTGGGTTCGCGATACCGGGTTCTTTTCCCTGGAAGAAGGGGTGCGCAGAATCACCTCCGACACAGCTGACCTCTTCGGACTTGTGGATCGCGGCCGTATTGTCGAGGGTGCCTACGCGGACATCAACGTCATCGACTTCGACAATCTGGCTCTCAACGGACCCGAGTACGTTCATGACTTCCCCGGAGGAGCCGGACGCTACGTGCAGCGCGGAGTCGGCTACGACGCGACGATCGTGAACGGTCAAGTGTTCATGGAACACGGCGAACACACGGGTGCTTTGGCTGGTGTAACACTCCGATCGACGGACTGAGTCCTTTTCTCACGGCACCGCTAGGGTGCTGTGATGGCTTCTCCACCACCAATGAATACCGATGAACAATTGATTTATCGAGTCACCCTTGAGACCAGCAAGGGGACCATAGTCATGGATTTGGACCCCAAATTGGCGCCTAATAGCGTGAACAATTTCGTCAATCTGGCACGCGACGGCTACTACACGGGACTGACGTTCCATCGAGTGGTCCCAGATTTCGTGGTCCAGGGTGGTTGCCCGGAAGGTACCGGAACCGGTGGACCCGGCTACCGGTTCGACGACGAACCAGTAGCCGGCGATTACACCCTTGGGGCCGTAGCCATGGCGAATGCTGGGCCGAACACAAACGGCAGCCAATTCTTTATATGTATCGATGACTGTCGATCCAAATTAGCTCCGGCGTACAACCTCTTCGGGTACGTCACCAGTGGAATGGAAGTTGCGTTGGATATCCAGGTGGGAGACGTCATGGAATCCGTAGATGTTGAGGAAATTAACGCTGCTTAGATCTGCCGGGAATTAGCGGTAGTACGAACGCTAGGGTGGGTTTCTCTGCGAAAAGGGGAGAGTCGATGGGTGACGTAGTTCTGTACGAAGAAAGCGACGGCGTGGCGTTGGTGACCCTTAACCGGCCCGAACGTCTGAATTCTTGGACCGATGAGCTCGGTTCGGAATACTTTGATGCTCTTGATCGTGGAGCTGCCTCGAGCGATGTTCAGGCAATAGTTGTAACTGGCGCAGGACGGGGGTTTTGCTCTGGAGCAGACATGGACATGCTTCAGGGAATCGGCGCGGGCAAAGACGACCAAGAAACACAGCGGCAATTACGAGCCGAGCGACATGACTACGCCCTCACGATCCCCAAGCCAGTAATAGCAGCCATTAACGGGGCGTGCGCCGGCTTGGGTTTCGTCCACGCCATGATGTGCGATATTCGCTTTGCTGCGGAAGGAGCGAAATTCACTAGTGCTTTCTCGCGGCGAGGACTGATTGCCGAACATGGCGTGTCTTACATGTTGCCGAGGGTCGTTGGTCCGTCCAACGCACTAGACATCTTGATGTCTGGCCGGGTTTTTCTGGCCGATGAAGCGAAAGAGATGGGCGTAGTGAGCCGTGTCTTACCACCAGACGAGTTAGTCCCCGATGCGATTGAATACGCGCAGGAATTGGGGCGCTACAGCGCGCCGTGGGCGATGGCTCAGATGAAGCATCAAGTGTGGAGCCAGATGGATATGGCTCGTACAGAGGCGCTGAACGAATCGAACCAATTAATGGCCCAATCCTTGAAGCGACCCGATTTCAAGGAAGGTGTTGCGAGTTTCGTTGAGAAACGCGACCCTTCCTTTGAGTCAGTCACCGGTTCATAAATCGACTCCCGGTTCCTGTGAACCGAGATACGGCTTGTAACGTCCATCGCTATGACTGAGACACTTGGCGCCTTCGCTGTCTTGGCTTGGCTGGCCTACTTGGCTAGCCGACTTCTAGCAAGCCGCCATCTCCCTGAATTGGTCGGTTTCCTGATTGTTGGAGCCGTTTTGGGGCCATCAGGAATCGAACTAGTGAGCGAACACGAACTTGCCGCGCTTCGACCGCTCACCGAGATCGCCCTGGCTGTACTGATGTTCATAATCGGTCAAAGAGTTTCCACCCGGGCGTTACGCGCTGCTAAATGGACTCTCACTACCGGTGTAACCCAATATGTCCTCTGCGCAGTTTCGGTTTTCCTCGCAGCCCGCGCAGTAGGAGCCGACAGGGCGGTTGCCTTAGTACTCGCAGCGCTTGCCGGCGCTGGCGCGCCAATGACGATCGCCCACATCGTCAGTTCGGTCAAAGCATCGGGAAGTTACCCCACAGGGGTGGTCGGCACCCACGCAGTATCAGATGCCTTGGCTACCACGACGTTTGCTGCCGTCCTCCCGATAGCCACAATTCTTGCTGACCAAGAAGCCGATATTTCCGCCGCGATAATGGATTTTGTACAACTAGGAATAGGTGGCGCAGTCCTCGGATTACTCGGAGGATGGTTCGTCTCGCGCCTCGGCTTTCAAATCGAGACGTCGGGCGAACTGTTGCTCTTTTTCCTCGTACATATTCTGCTCGGCTGGTCGATCGCCGATTGGCTCAACATCTCCCTGCCTCTTGCGGCTCTGATGGCTGGAGCAACCGCAGCATCGGTATCACCAGAAGCGTTCTCGTTGCGACTCTTTCGAACCATCCGAAGCATCGAACAACCCCTATACCTACTGTTCTTCGCGCTTGCCGGTGCTTCTATCCACCTCGGGGATCTAGGAAGCGTAGGAATAGTCGGATTGGTGTACATAGGGGTTCGCGTCGCCGCAAAGATAGTGGGTGGACTAATTGGTGGTCTGTTGGGAGGACTCGGATGGAAGACCTCACTTCGTTTGGGAGTAAACCTCACTCCACAGGCCGGCGTCGCCGTAGGTCTGGCCGTTTTGGCCAGCGAGGTGCTAGGTGACTCAGGCGCCGAAGCGGCGACGGTGGTGCTGGGTTCTGTCGTGTTATTCGAGCTCATCGGACCACTCCTCGTAGCCAAAGATTTTCAGGGAACGAGCAGCGAGAGCGATTCGGAAACTGTGGACCCCACTCAGGTGGAGTTACCCGGGAGGGTTCTTATTGCCTCATCAATGCCGGTGGAGATCCCTGAATGGCTTATTGATCTCGCAGCACGGTGGCGCTCTCGTTTGGTCGTCTACCAGCCCGGGGAAGCAGACTCACAGCATGTAACGCAGCTGTTATCGCGCTGTGCCAGCAAAGACGTTGAAGTAAAATTCCAAAGTCTAAGAAACGAAAGCTTCACGGGCGCCGTCGTAAGAACGAAAGCGGAAGTTCAAGCCGACATGGTGGTCTTGTTTGCATCAAGACCTCAAGGAGCGACCTCCCGTCTCGTCCTCTTTCCATCTGAAAGAATTGCCCGCGAACTTTCGGTGCCTGTTCTCACGTTTCCCATAACGACGGAAGGTCCGCCGGAGCCGCCGCATCGGATCCGTCGATGGCCATGGTCAAATTGAAAACGATGAACAATTGATCCCCGGTGCTAGTTCCGAGCAGACTGTGCTTGATCAACAAAGGAAGTAACAATGTCCGATCGTGTTTTAGTGAGCATCGCTGACGGTGTTGCCGATGTTCGATTGAACCGACCTGAGAAACTGAACGCGCTCGACAGCGCAATGTTCAGAGCGCTGACCGACGCGGGGGAGAGCCTCAAGGAACGCTCAGATGTTCGGGCAGTGGTTCTCAGCGGTGAAGGAAGATCTTTTTGTGCTGGTCTCGATTTCTCGTCTTTCCAGGCAATGGGCGACTCCCAAGACACCAAAGACAAACCAGACGCGGTCGATCATCTAGAAGGGCGAATCACCCACTTGGGTCAACAAGCCACTTGGGTATGGCAAGAACTTGACGTTCCCGTTATAGGAGCGATTTCAGGACACGCACTCGGGGGTGGATTTCAGCTTGCAATGGGTCCAGATATACGACTCGTTCACCCGGACACGAAGATGTCCATTCTGGAAATCAGGTGGGGTTTAGTTCCAGACATGGGGGCTTCGGTCCTGCTGCCCCCGCTGGTTGGGTTAGATGTGACCAAAGAGCTGTACTTCACTGGACGAATGATCTCGGGCACCGAGGCAGTGGAGCTTGGGGTGGCTACACGAATTAGCGACAACCCACATGCAGATGCTTTGGACCTAGCCAAGGAAATAGCGGAAAAGAATCCGGACGCTATCCGTAGGATGAAGACAATCCTCAATGGGCTTACTGAACGAAACACCGCCGAACGTTTTGCTGCCGAACGCGAGCACATAGGAGCGCTCATTGGCTCACCGAACCAACTGGAAGCGGTCTCGGCGTTCTTCGAAAAGCGGACCCCGAAGTTCTCGTGACTTCGATTCGCATCTGAGACACTAACTACGTGACCGTAAACATCGACTCGTTACTCGACGAAGCTCGCGAGTTGGCTGAGGCCGCAGGATCACTGACGCTGAAATGGTTTCGACAACCCGACCTAAAGGTGAGCGCCAAAGTCGACGGGACCGAAGTCACAGCTGCCGATCGCGCTGCGGAACGGTTTATTCGAGACGAGTTGGCTCGTCGACATCCGGGTCACGCTGTTTTCGGCGAAGAAGAAGGCGGGGGAATAGCGTCCAACGGACTTTCCTGGGTTATTGATCCCATAGACGGAACGCGCGGCTTTGTTCGGGGCGTGCCGCTCTACGCGACCCTGCTTGCGGTTGTCGACGACGACGGCCCACTGGTAGGAGTGATCCATATTCCCGCATTGAATTCGACGATTTCGGCGGGAAGGGGCGTCGGATGCTGGCTGGACGGCCGCCCCTGTTCGGTAAGTGATCGATCTGACATAGCGGGCTCGCTTGTGAACACAAGTAGCTACGAAACAATGTCGAATCAGGCCCTCGTTGATTTAAAGGCCTCAGGGGCGATGATGAGGACATGGGGCGACGCATATGGCTACTACCTAGTTGCAAGTGGTCAAGCTGAAGCGATGATCGATCCGATCTGCTCTCCATGGGACCTTGCCCCAATGCCCGTCATCATCGATGAGGCTGGCGGGAAATTCACCGATTTGAACGGCACCCCTAAGCTTGATCTCCAGGCATCTACGGATTCGATAAGTGGAGTTGCCTCTAACGCATTGATCCACGATGAGTTGCTTGACATATTGAGGGACGCATGACCGAGGAAAATCAGCGAATGCCCAAGTGGTTTCCACGAGCCACAGCCCTGTTCCTCAGTGGCCTAGCTTTGCTGGGCGCTGCAATTTGGATGTTGATCCGCGTCCGCTCTCTGATCATCGTGGTCCTGGTGTCGCTGTTTCTTTCTTTTGCAATAGAACCCGCCGTCAATTGGTTAGCGAGGCGCGGATGGCGTCGCGGGCTGGCAACCCTTGCAATGTTCATCCTGATTCTCCTGGCACTCGGCGGATTCTTGTTTGCTATGGGATCGGTGTTGGCGGACCAGATCACAAAACTGACCAGCGAAGCTCCTGGTTACATAGCTCAGATAGAAAGATGGCTTGAGGATCAATTCGGGATTGTCCTAGAGACCGACTCACTAATCGCAGAATTTTCGAGTGGTGGAAGCGCAGCACGCCTCGCATCCAATGTCGCGGGCGACCTTGTTTCAATCGGAACAGCGTTGATGTCTCTGATCTTTCAAACCTTGACGGTCTTGTTGTTCACCTATTACTTAGTGGCAGACGGCCCGAAGCTTCGCCGCCTCCTCTGTTCAGCCCTGCCTCCATCAAAGCAAGCAGTCATGCTGAAGGGGTGGGAAATCGCGATTGACAAGACTGGCGCATACATCTACTCGAGAACCTTGCTTGGCGTGGCAGCCTTCCTTGTGCACTGGATCGTTTTCGCGCTCTTGGACGTTCCTTCACCTGTTCCACTCGCCCTCTGGGTTGGGATCATGTCCCAATTCGTTCCAGTGGCCGGTACATACCTTGCTGGCCTGCTCCCGATACTCATCGCTCTCCTGCATCAGCCAATCAGCGCCTTATGGGTCTTAATCGCTATTGCTGTTTACCAACAGTTAGAGAACTACCTTTTTGCGCCGAGGATTACAGCGCACACCATGAATATTCACCCAGCGGTAGCTTTCGGCACCGTCATAGCTGGAGCATCCTTGATGGGTGTTGTCGGCACGCTGTTAGCAGTGCCGGTAGCGGCTACGGTCCAGGCCTTCGTGTCGACTTACATCCAACGGCATGAGTTAATTGACTCCGAACTCCTCGACGACGTCGAATCCGAGGAAAACTCAAACACCGAAGATCCCTGACCCTGTCCGGTGGCGTGAGTCACTCGTCACCAACGATCAACTCAACGACGTATCTTTCCCGGGCACGCGTCTGATTTAGTACGTCGACTAGATCGGAGTCCAGATGAGAAAATTCGTTGCATTCAAGGACTAACGCGGCAGCATTAGGTCGTTCAACTATGAGAATTCGAAGAGCTTCGATTGGTGGCCGTGCCGAATTCAGGATTCCGGTAAGTCGACACCGTCTATTCTCGTCCGAAATAGAGCTAGCCACTATTTGACCTATCTGATCAAGAGTGTGTTTACGTTCCGACTCATAGACGACGTCCCAACTCGGCCTCTTGGATCGGTCTCTGAGCCCTGCCTGGCGAAGCCGACGAATCAGTTCCCGACTGTCAACGCTTAAGGCTCCAGCTTCTATCGCACGTAAGCGTTCATCGCTATTCACGTCGTAGTGATCGCCTTGGAAACCAATGCGTCTCTTACCGATGTTGCGGGCGAACTCGTGAAGTTCTTCAAGCGAAGTGTCCGAAACGAGGTGCCCCCAAACCTGCCCTCTCCACCTCCAACGCGGGGTATCAACGAGAATCACTGGCGCGACGCAATCATGTCATCAACGAGAGCATCGTATTTCGGGGCCAATTTCGACCATTCGAAATTCGCGACATGGGCCATAGTTGCCGACCGGTATTGGTGGAGCATCTGTCGAGAGTTAGAAAGAACAGAGCGAAGCGCCTCAAGAAGATCTGCCTCATAGAGAAGAGTCGAGTGGAGCGATTCAGGCACAATTTCAGGGTACGCAAGCCGATTAGGTAAGACCGGCCTCGCTCCGGCGGCTATCGCCTCGGTGACCGCTAATCCGAAAAAATCGTGGTGTGACGAAGAAACAACAATGTCGCTTCGACAAAGTGCATCCGCATAAGCGCCTTCTTGCTGGTGACCATAGAGAACTATTCGGTCCTCCAATTGGTTGAGCAGACGCCGGCGTGCTCGCCGCCCACTGCGTTCAACCTCACCCAAGGCGTAAACACCGAACTCTTGACCTTCGCTGGCCAATACCGACAGTGCATGAACGAACTCATTTGGACCCTTATCGAAGGACCAACGGTGATTCCACATCACCCTCAAAGGACCAGTCGGCGCGCATGGCCGTAGGTCCGTAGTTCGTATCCCCACCGGCAAAATTTTGATGTTGGATAGCAAGTTCTCCAGTTTCTTCCCGGCGCCTGGGACGAGTTCCTCAACAAACGGAGGCATTCGCTCGATCAACACGCGCGCATGGTAACGAGTAGCAACAGCGACCTTGTCCGCAGCCGAAACTGCCGTCCAGTCATTGATGATCGCGCCCTGAGCTTGTCCCCCCTTCGGCCCAGGGGGGTATCCGATTTGGCTTTCGTGCATGTAGAGCAGCGTCGGAGGACGAGAGATTGTTGGACCTAAAAGCCCCAGAACAGTCGCGAGATCGATAGGGCTACTTGCCACCAAAGCGTCTATCTCTGTTGCGCTTTGGGTGATCGCCTCTGCGAAACACGATGGACCGAGTACGAGTGATCGCCGCCAGCCAGCATCAGGGCCTGCGGCAACCTTGATCTGGTGGCGACTTGCCGAACGCCAACCTTCAACCCATTTACGATGGGATCCTCGATACCACGGTTCAAGAACCAGAATATTCGCCACGACGGCGACCCTACATCGGTGCTTCACATCCAAGAAATAAACAGGCAGACTTGCCCACCGTGTTGAAGATGTGGTTCATCTGTCCCATAGCAGCTCTCTTGGCAGCGCTGGCTTTGTTTGCGACCCCAGCGGCAGCAGCCAAGGTCGAAGTTGTAGGGGGAGCTATCGGGTATGGGCAACCAGACAGCCAATCGTTGACTTCGCCCGTTGCTGCAATGACTTCCAAACATGATGGTTCTGGGTACTGGATAGCGACACAGGTCGGCGGCGTAGTGAATTTTGGCCAAGCGTCGCATTTCGGAGATATGAGTGGGAAGCCACTGAACCAGCCGATCGTGGGTATGGCCGCCACTCCAACTGGGAACGGTTATTGGTTGGTCGCAGCCGACGGCGGCATCTTTTCCTTTGGCGACGCAAGGTTTCATGGATCGACCGGGCATCTAAAACTGAACAGCCCAATTGTCGGAATGGCCACAAGCTTCAGCGATGGTTATTGGCTGGTCGCAGCGGATGGTGGAGTGTTCGCGTTTGGGTCCGCCCCCTTTTATGGATCGATGGGCGCAGTCACGCTTAACCAACCAATAGTTGCGATACTTCCTAGTGGTTCCGGTCGCGGGTATTGGTTACTGGCCGAAGATGGCGGAATTTTCACCTTCGGCGACGCCAGCTTCTTTGGCTCGGGCCCTGGTGAGGGCGATACCGGTCCGTTCGTAGGCATGATTCCCGTGTCCGGTGGTCACGGCTATTCGCTCGTTCACAGGGATGGTCGAATTCGTCCATTTGGAGCTTCGACACTCCAAAGCGAATCGGCGTGTGATTCATGGCCAGTCGCTGACATGTCCGTAGCCGGCGAAGGCGCGGTCCTACTGCGAACTGCGAATCCTCAACCCAACGAACCGCCATCAAACATTTCGGCGCAGGCCGACAGCGATTACTTGAGAGACCTTGTCTCTCTTTCTCAATCCTGCCAAACAACGAGTGACCCAGCACTTGTCGAGTTTGGGCTTCCACTTAGCGAACCCGTTCAAACATCATCGTTTGGTTGGCGACGCCATCCCATATGGGGCGATATCGCCATGCATAAGGGGGCCGATTTCATAGGCCCGAATAGGACCTCGGGAGGGTCAGCCCTGGCTGTGGCTAACGGGAGTGTGCTCGCAGTGCTCGACTTGGTCGCATACGGGAAGACGGTTGTCGTGGATCATGGTGGGCGCATTGCGACTGTGTACTCACATCTGGCAGGAGCGAACGTGCAAAAAGGAGATCTCATTAGTACGGGATCTCCCTTAGGTGCAGTTGGATCCACCGGGCTTTCCACTGGTGTTCATCTTCATTTCGAACTTCGAATAAATGGGACCGCAAAGGACCCCACTCCGTATCTGAATCTCCCGAACCCTGGTCCTTTAGGGGATTGAATATAGGTTGAGCGCGATTTAGAACGCTTCCAAATGTTCCAAAACCGCGTCGATAAAGCCGAAGTTCTTTGGTGTTGCAAAGTGATCGCATCCGCGCAATTCGGTGTAAGTGGAGTCGGGAAGGGCATCGATCAAAGGATCAGCCGGACCAGCGAAATCCTCAGTGCCCAACACCACTCGCACCGGATGAGTTATCCGCTCGAATTGTGGCGATCCGAGAGGGTAGTGGCTTCGACGCATGAACGCCGCTAGTGCCTTCCCATCTTGGTCAGGCTCGGCGGCGTACCGAGCAAATGTTTGAGCGTGAACATCGTCGTCGTCTGCCTCGCCTTGCACTCCTCGAGCGATTCGTTCTGCTTGCTCTTCGTCTCGTTCAAAAAGGTTGCGTCCGACCCCGCTAACCACAAGTTTGCCAAATTTGTCTGGAGCTATGGATGCCATGCACAGCAACGTTCTCGCCCCCATCGAAAATCCGACGCCATCAACCACGCCATCAGGTAGCCGGTCGACCAATCCTTGCTCCATATCGGCGTAACCAGCCGGATCATGGTGTTTATCAGCTGAGCCATGCCCGGGAAGGTCCCAAGCGATCACTTGTCGACCAGCGTCTTGCAAAAGCTCGATGATTCCCGTGGGAGCCCAGGTGGATTCAACCGATCCAGTAAATCCGTGCAGTAACAGAACAGGGTTGCTCATCTACCGAGTTTGACAGAGGACACCCGGCTCATGCACACCGGCGCCAACTCGCGAGCAAGATGCGTCCTTCGATTACCGTATGAGGCCTACGTCTAGATAGAAGAGGAAATATGCCGCCTTCCACCGGCCAACCAATACGGATAGCAAACTGCAGCGGTTTTTTCGGTGATCGACTAGCGGCCGCCAAAGAAATGGTGCACGGCGGACCTATCGACGCGTTAACCGGTGACTGGCTGGCCGAACTAACGATGCTCATCTTGTCGCGCATTCAAGCCAAGGCTCCTGGGCGTGGGTACGCGCGAACGTTTGTCACTCAAATGGAAGATGTCATGGGTGAATGCCTAGACCGGGGGATCAAAGTCGTCTCGAACGCTGGTGGTCTCAACCCGGAGGGCTGTGCTGACGCCGTCCAAGAGGTGGCGGACCGTTTCGGGCTGCAGCCCTCCATCGCCTACGTAGCTGGCGACGACATATCCGGTCGCCTCCAGGAGTTGCTAGCCGCTGGCAATGACTTCACCCACCTGGACACCGGTGAACCGCTGGGCGAACTCGCCGACCGGATTGTTACAGCAAATGCTTATATCGGATGTTGGGGAATTGTTGAAGCGTTGAACCAAGGAGCAGACATCGTAATTACCGGCCGAGCGACAGACGCAGCGGTAGTAGCGGGACCTGCAGCGTGGTATCACGGCTGGGAACGCGATCACTGGGATTCTTTAGCTGGAGCGATTGTCGCCGGGCACGTAATTGAATGTGGAGGACAGGCCACTGGCGGCAACTATTCGTTCTTCACTGAAATAGAGGATCTCACCTACCCGGGCTTTCCTTGGGCCGAAGTGTTCGAAGATGGAAGCTCAATCATTGGCAAGCACGATGCAACCGGCGGCGAAGTTTCAATTGGAACGATCACCTCTCAACTTCTCTATGAGATTCAAAGCGAACGCTATTTCAATCCCGATGTAGTCAGTAGGTTCGACACCATCCAACTCGAACAGGTCGAGAAGGATCGCGTCAGAATTTTCGGAACTCGCGGAGAACCCGCACCCGAGGAACTCAAAGTTGCTATGAACTATCAAGGAGGCTTCCGTAACCAAATCTCGATCGGCCTCACCGGGTTAGACATAGAAGAGAAAGCTGAACTGATCGAGCGTCAGTTTTGGAATAGCTGCCCGTACAGTCCAGATGACTATGAGACCGTGGTGCGGAAATTTCTCCCCACCCACAAGACCAATCCCGCTACGAACGAAGAGGCGGTGGCTGTCTACAAAATCATCGTCAAAGACCCTGATGAACGCAAAGTTGGCAGAGCATTCTCTAATGCTGGAACCGAAATAGGTCTGTGCTCAATTCCGGGAATGTTCGGAACCGCGGGTGGGCCAGGCCCCGGGCAGCCATTCGGCGTTTATTGGCCAACCCTGTTGGACTCGACGCTCGCGCCGATGGATGTCATCGTTGGAGGTAAGCGCACCGTCATAGATAACACCCCGTCGGAATCGGCGCCTGATATCGAACCTCTGAAAGTAGCGCTCCCGGACCTCCCTCAAGGGGTGACGCGTTCTGTGCCGCTCGGAACGCTGTTCGGAACTCGATCGGGCGACAAAGGACCGAATGCCAATCTCGGCGTTTTTGCGCGAACTCCTGAGGCGTTTGTCTGGTTGAGTGACTTTTTGACCATCGACCGACTCAAATCGCTAATGCCCGAAGCCGCAGATCGACGCATCGAGCGATTTGACCTGCCCAACTTGTGGAGCCTCAACTTCATCTTTCATGGATTACTTGAAGAAGGTGTAGCCGCATCGACCAGACAAGACCCTCAGGCTAAAGCGCTAGGTGAATACCTGCGGGCAAAGGTCGTCGATATTCCCGAAGTTCTCTTGCTTTAGAGAAGCCGGGTGTCTGGCTCGCTAATCACCGGATTGGTAAGCGTACCGATTCCGTCAATTGTTATCGAAACTTCGTCTCCAGGTGATAGCAGCTTGGGGGGATCCCAATACAGACCGACTCCTGCAGGGGTGCCGGTGGCGATGACGGTTCCAGCTTCCAAGGTGAAAGCGGTCGAAAGATGATGAACGATGTCGAAACAGTCGAAGATCAAATCATCAGTGTTGGAATCTTGACGCACCTCTCCGTTTACGCGCGTGGTCAGTTGCAGATTGTGGGGATCTAATGAGTCGCCACTAACCACCCACGGGCCCAAGGGTCCATGGGTGTCCCAGGACTTTCCCATGAGCATCGTCGGACTCGCCCGCTGCCAATCGCGAACGCTGACGTCATTCATAATGCTGTAGCCAGCAATTACCTCTTCTGCTCTTTCCCTCGGAACGTGACGACATCGTCGGCCAATGATGATCGCTAACTCGCCTTCGTAGTCGACCATCTCCGATGCCACCGCCGGAATATGAATTCCGGCGCCTGGCCCGATGATGCAGTTGTGATGTTTAGTGAAAATGATTGGGGTTGTGGGTACCTCTCTGCCACCTTCTTCGGCGTGAGCTCGGTAGTTCAACCCCACGGCAAGAATCGCAGGCGGAGCACCAACAGGGGAGAGAAGTTGGGCTTCGGATAGCGGGGTTCGTTGCCCCCAAGCCAGATCTCCTATCGGTACTCCAGAAGCCAATAACCCTGGGAGATCATCGTGTTCAGTTTCAAGATCGATGAGTTCTTCGCCATCTACGAGAGCTATACGAATGGAACTATCACGGCGATGTCGAGCAATAAGCATGTAGGGACCATAGTCCCGCTCTTGTCGTCTTCGGCGTCCTCTGGCACTCTTACTCATCAGACCTGCGTCGCTTGTGACCAAGGTTTTTCGACGAGGAGCGTGGCTTGATGCGTGGACCTGAAACCAGTATGGATTCAATCACCGACACCATCACCGGCCTACCCGATGCTCGTGTGCTCACGGTAATGCTCGATCGAAAAGTTGCTCTAGCCAGACGAACCCTCAAACCTGTGTCAGTCGTTTTCTTCGAAATCGACGACTATGAGTCCTTCGCTCCTTACCTCCGCGAACACGCAACGCGAGTCACCTCACGAGTCATCACTAACACCCTTAGAGAATCAGACACGGTCTGCGGTATGGGTGGGGGCGTACTTGTAGCTCTATTAGATGACACGTCTGAGTCGGGGGCCGTATGGGCTGCGAACAGGATCCGGCAAGCTAGCGCGGAAGCCCCTTCTCGAGATGTTGTGAGCCTGTCCGCTGGAGTCGCGTGCTACCCGTCTCACGCGATGGATGGAGAAGATTTGATGGAGGCAGCTCGCTCTGCTTGCGTAAACGCATTGAGCCATGGTCCAGGTCGGATCCAGGTCTCTGAGGGTACAGACAGCGTCTAACCCGAGAACGTTTCGCGCTGTATTGTTCAACCTCCGACAAATAAAGCGAAACCATGGAACAGTCCTACGAAAATATTGTTGTCGACTCCCCGCGGTCAGGCGTCGCTCGAATCACACTGAATCGGCCAGAACGCCTCAACGCACTCACGCTCGGCCTCGTCGATGACTTACACGACGCATTGGATCGAGCCGATAATCACCACGAAACCAGAGCCATCATCATTACCGGCGCCGGACGAGGCTTTTGTGCCGGACTTGATTTAACGGGATTCGGGACCATTCCTGGAACGGAGACGTTCGGCCAGCAGCAGCAGGGTATGGCTGTGCAGCAACACATCGCTGAGATTGTTCACCACATGCGAGACGTGCGTCAGCCGATCATTGCGGCAATCAACGGCGCAGCGGCGGGCGGAGGATTTGCGATCGCCTGCGCTAGCGATATCCGTTATTGCAGCACTTCAGCGAAATTCGGTACGGCTTTCGTTCGCCTTGGAGTCTCTGGCTGTGACATTGGGGTCAGTTGGATGCTGCCACGACTAATTGGCGCCTCGCGCGCGTGGGAATTGATGCTCACCGGCCGAGTTGTTGATTCAGAGGAAGCCAACCGAATCGGTCTCGTCAGCAACGTTGTTTCCGACGATGAGCTAATCGATACGTGCTTAGCAGTGGCCGCTGAGATAGAGAGCAACAGCCCCTTCGGGGTGTGGATGACTAAAGAAGTCATGTGGTCAAACCTTGAAATCCCGAGCCTCAGAGCGGGAATTGACATGGAAAACAGGACACAAATACTGGCTTCGGGGACTGAAGACAGCAAGAAGGCCATGACTTCCTTCCTAAGCAGAACCCAGGTTGATTGGAAGAACCGCTGAAAGCTTCACGGTTACGCAACAACTTATGTAGAACAAAGCAGCTTGCGCGAGCGTTCAACTGAACGAATTCGACACAAATGCGAAATCGGTTGACCCGGCCGCTGCACCTATTCGGATCGCAACAAGAGCTGAGAACTAATCAATATCCTGCGGTTCCACCGGTTAAGGCCCGAGGTTCCGCCGCTCCAGCCAACCGACCGTCCTGTACTTCAATTATGTGAGCGTGTCCGAAAGCGCTGTTGTGTGAGGGCATGGACCGAACGACGTGACCCAATCCAGTCAGTGTTGTTTCGAGGGACGCCGCTGAACCTTCAAGTTCGAGCACAATTTCCCCTGGATCAGCCCAAGTATGAAATCCTGTCGGATTGGAGCCTGCGAATCGCCACCGCGGGGCCGACAATGTCTCTGCTGAACTTTGCTCAGCAACGAGGAGTCTGGCGAGCAACTGAAGAACTATTTGCGGTTGCGAATCTCCACCCATCGTTCCGACGGCAGCCCTGAGGGTTCCATCGAAGTTCTCCACCAAGGTCGGGGCGAGTGTATGAGGAGGACGACGACCCGGACCGTAGGCCGATTGGTAATTCGAGTCCGTCGAAAATCCAATCCCTCTGTTGTGGAGAGATATCCCTGTCTTAGGCATAAACGCTAGAGCGCCCCAACCTGAAGCGTTTGACTGAATTAGCGACACTCCCATCCGTTGCCCGTCTACCGCATTCAAATAGATGGTGTCTCCGGGGTTGATTCCAGTGGGAACCTTTGACACTTGATTGCGACGTATCCGACTAGCGCGCGGCGCTAAACGCTCCTCTTTCAACAAGTCATTTCCATTCGCATTCTCGTGAAGCACTTCGGGCCGGTCGTAGCCCGCTTGGAGGGCGGCTTCTGCCAACAAATGGACGAAGAGGGGATCAGCTGGATCTGCGGGCAGGTCCAACTGATCGGCGATCCACGCAGCCGACAAACAGAGGTATCCCTGCGAATTGGGGGGCAGACTCCAAATGCGATGCCCAAACGCATCAATTGAGATTGGGTCAACCCAGTCTGACTGTGGGTTTGCCAGATCTTGCTTGGTGTACTCGCCACCGCCGAACGTCAGTAATTCGTCTCCAAAATCACCGCCGTAGAACGCGTCCCTTCCTCCAGCGGCTATTTCCTGGAGAACTCGCGCGATTCCGGGTCGATGGATGATCGAGCCTGCTTTGGGTGGACCGTTTTGGAAATAGTCCTGAACATTGTCGACTCCAGCAAGTATCTGAGTCGCCTGGGCGCACTCAGGGCTGATGGGGAAACCATCTTCTGCTAGCCGAAGGGCATCGTGTAGCACCTGCTCAAACGGCAATTGACCAAACTTGCTGTGAAGAGAGCACCATCCGTCAACACACCCCGGAACCGGAATGCTTCGCGGGTCCTTCCGAAATGGCATCTCGGTAAAGCCGTCACGTCTCAACTGATCGAGGTCTGCTCCGCTGCCCGACCGGCCACTCGCATTCAACGCGTAAGGCCGCTTCTCACCTGGAACGTGAACCAATGCCCAAAGATCACCACCCATTCCGCACATGTGTTGACTGGTAACCGCGAGTACTGCTGACGCGGCAATTGCCGCGTCCACGGCATTACCCCCACCGCGAATGGCAGCAATGCCCGCTCCGCTGGCCAAGTGGTCGATGGTGCACACCATGGCATTGCGGGCGTAGCGCGTCACAAACGGAACAGTGTCACCCCAAGACATCAGGAATCTTCTTTAGGTAGGAGGACATGAGGATTCAAGACTCGATGAGGGTCCAAGGCATGCTTGATTAACCGGAAGGCAGAGATCTCTGTGTGGCTCCGGTTGAGGTGTAAAAGATCTCTCTTCGCACTCCCGACGCCATGTTCGGCGGAAATGCTGCCACCAAGCTTCGCTACGTACTCAAGAACGGCCTCATCCACCAATTCAGATGGCTCACTTCCATCTTTTCCCAACACATTGACATGGACATTGCCGTCGCCCAAATGACCGAACATATACACCGATGCATCTTCATCTTGCTCAGAGACAACTGACGGTACCTGGTGAACGAATTCAGCGAGTTTCGAAGCTCCTAAGGTCACGTCTAGTTTGTGGGGTGTTCCTTTGACAGATATGGCTTCGGTCACTTTCTCTCGGTACTGCCAAAGATTGTTGCGATGCTGTCCATCAAGAGCAACACCGACGTCGGTTACAAGGGTCCCCAACTTGTCGATGGCAGCGGCAAGCTCTTCGGTCGGGTCGCTCGACGCTGCGGCCTCAACAATCAACCAAGCGTCACTCTTTGGGCCAACGGGGACCGAAGAATCGATATGTTCAGACACCAAATGCATGGCGGCGCGGAACACGACCTCAACGGCGTGAAGGGACGGCACTGAACGTCTCAGAGCGGAGGTTGCTGCGACAGCATCATCAACGGTGCTGAATGCAAGCATTGCCGTGCACCGTTCTGCCATATGAGGATGAAGTCGCAGTCGTGCTTTGGTGATAATCCCGAGAGTGCCTTCACTTCCCGCGAACAAGGAGGGAAAGTGGTACCCCGTATTGTCCTTTTCCAGGCCTTCAAGATGGCTGATGATCGAACCATCCGCTAACACAGCCTCCAACCCCAGCAGTTGGTCTCGCATAGCACCGTAGCGAAGGACGTTAATGCCTCCAGCGTTTGTCGCGATCATCCCACCGATGGTGCAGCTATCTCGTGCAGCCAGGTCTACGCCGATATCGAGATCGGATGGGGCAACGTGCGCTTGCGCCCGTGCAAGCGTGACACCGGCGCCAAGCGTCACTTGCTGAGCAAGTTGATCCACTGGTTCGCATTGATCTAGCCGCGTCGTGGAGAGGACAACCTCACCGTTCAACGGAACGCCCCCACCTACAAGTCCTGTGTTGCCTCCTTGGGGCACAATTTTCAACTCCGCTTCGCCTGTCAGAGTGACGACCTGAGCTAGTTCGCTGGTGTCGGCGGGACGCACAACTATCGGAGTATGTCCGCGAAACCGTCCAGTCCAGTCCGTGGCATAGCTCAGGGTGAGATCAGTTGCTTCTAAGACGTGGGTGTCACCTACGACGCGCTTGAGCTTGCGGGCTAACTCCGAAATTCTCTCAGTCATGCACATGGTCCTCACTGGGCCACAAACCTCGTCGGCGGAGTACCTCCAAGAGAGTTGCGGGAACGTCGGTCATTATTCCGTCGACCCCGAGATCAAGTAACGACTCCATTTCGTGGACCTCATCGATGGTCCAAACGTGCACTGCGAGACCAAGTTCGTGACATCTGCTAACGAACCTGTTGTCCACTATCGGAATCGGACCTTGCCGAATTGGCACCTGAGCAGCCCGAGCACGGAATTGTTTCGTCGGGAAATGCCACGAAGATAGTCGGGCTCGTATCACCTCGATGGGGCCCATACTGAGGCAGACCGCATCTCCGAACTCTTGGTGAATCCTCCTAAGACGACTGTCAGAGAAAGCACCCACACAAACCCGGTCTAGCGCCTTCAGCTCTCGAAGTTCACGGATCAGGGGTTCGACTGCACTGTTTGCCTTCGGATCGATGTTGACTCGTAAATCAGGAAAACTCGACATCAATTCGCTGAACCTAGGGATGGGCTCTCGGCCATCGACCAGCGCCTCTTGGACCTCGCTCCATCGCAGCTCAGAAATCTGACCCACAGCGTTCGTTACTCGATCTAGCCGGTCGTCATGAAAGGCGACGAGTACACCATCAGCTGTGGCATGCACATCGGTCTCTACATACCGAAACCCAAGATCAACTGCCCCCTGAAACGCAGGCATCGTATTTTCTGGCCAAGCGCCAGCGCCGCCGCGATGAGCGATGGGGATCGGCCCCGACGTATCGAGATAAGGATGAGGAAGAGACATTCCTGCCAGTATCGCGGTTCGCCGCTGCGTTTGATAGCCGAGCTACTCTGCGCGTATAGTGTCCTCTTCTTTTCACCCCCCTCTCCAACACTTCCGAGACGCATTAGAGGCATCACCTCTGCGGCTTGACATCGCAGCGTTGGCTGTGGGGGCTCACTGCAACGAAGCTGGCATTGACGTTGACGAGGGACTTTCCAAACTAGATGACCTTGCTGCAGGGGTTTCGGATCGAACGCTCCCCGGGATACTTCAGTTTCTCTTCAAAGACCAAGGTTTCGGAGGGGAAAAAGATAACTATTACGACCCGGCGAATAGCTATATCGATCAGGTAATGCTGCGTCGACGGGGCATCCCGATCTCGCTGGCGATCATCACCATCGAGGTCGCTCGCCGATGTAATGTCCCCCTCTTTGGTGTGGGCATGCCCGGCCATTTCCTCGTCGGGTGCCGAGATACAGAGGACATTTTCCTAGATCCGTTTGAAGGAACAATCATTGACAAAGCCGCCGCTCACGCCCTTTTCTCAGATCTGCACCCTTCGCAAGAGTTTCGTACCGAGTTCTTGAATGAAACAGCCTCCGATTCCATTGTTTTGCGGATGCTGAATAATCTTCGGATGATTCATTTAAGAGATAGACAGATCTCGGGGTTAGCGTCAGTTCTCGAATTATTGGTGTGCTTTGTTGACTGCCCGATAGATGAATTTCATCGTCTAGCTGCAGCGTTAGACGCCTTGGGTAGAACCGACGAAGCAGCGCGGCATTTAGACCGGGCAGCCAGCCGTTACGGGGGAACAGATGCAGACCAAATGAAAGCCCGCGCGACTCAATTGTGGGCACGTTTGAATTGATAGGGCCTCCGCTGAGGTAACCCGGCCAGATATACACGTTAAGAGCGCAGATCCTCAATATCTGGCCTGAGGGAGAAGGCCCCTTCCTGCTGGCAGAATACGACTTAATGTCTCTGACCCCACTACCGTGGCGATCTGGGAGGATCGATGTCGCTTGCCTCGGAAGAAAAACGCCTCAGTGGTTTAGTCAAACAATTACTGGACGAGTGCGATCCAGCGGGCTCAAGAATTGACTTCTTGGGTAGACAATTCGACCTTGGTCTTGCCTGGGTGCATTTTGGCGAAGGGTACGGCGGTCTGGGTGTCGCGCCAAAACTCCAAAGTCGAGTCAACGCCCAACTAGCTGAAGCAAGAGCACCAGTCTGCTGGCCCTTCAATCCCATCGGCTATGGAATGTGTGGGCCAACGGTGTACACCCACGGAAGCGAAAACCAAAAGAAGCGTTACCTGCGTCCGCTTTTCACTGCCGAAGAAATCTGGTGTCAACTATTTTCAGAACCCTCCGCTGGCAGCGACGTAGCGGGTCTCACCAGCCGGGCCATCCGGGACGGCGACGAGTGGATAGTCAATGGACAGAAAGTTTGGACGAGCCTCGCTCACGTTTCTCAGTGGGGGTGCCTAGTGACCCGAACCGACCCTGATGCGCCGAAACATAAAGGACTTTCCTATTTCGTAGTTGACATGACACAGGAGGGCGTTGATGTTCGACCCCTGCGTCAGATGACTGGGGATGCGGAGTTCAACGAGGTGTACTTCACCAACGCCCGCGTCCCCGACGCGGAACGACTCGGCGAAATCGGCGATGGCTGGCGTGTCGCGCTAACAACATTAATGAATGAACGGGTAGCGATAGGGGGAGGGCAGGCACCCCGCGGATCAGGACCAATCGCTAGTGCAGTTCGTCTCTGGGATGATATGGCTGACTCGCGCAAGGACTTGGTAACTAAAGATCGACTAATGACACTTTGGATCAAGTCCGAAGTGGCTCGCTTGACCAACATTCGAGCTAGCCAAAACAGAGGAAGGGGCGTTCCCGGACCAGAAGGCTCCACCGGAAAGCTGGCATTCGCTGAAAACAACCAAGATATTCATGAGTTCAACATGCAACTCTTAGGTCCCCAAGCAATGCTTTACGGCAGCTACGCGACTGGTGAGCGCCTTGAAACTGACCGAATAAATGCGACGCAGCGCCACTTCTTGAGGTCACGAGCGAATTCAATTGAAGGCGGAACTTCGGAAGTTATGAGGAATATTTTGGGTGAACGAGTCTTGGGTCTTCCAGGAGATGTGCGAACCGACAAAGACCTTCCGTTTACTGAAGTTCCCCACAACTGACAAGGCCCGTCAGCATCACCTAGTCCCGAACGGAGAGATGAGGCAGCCCACGAAAGTGAGTTGTCTCGTTGATGGAGTTAACACTGCGGTGCCCCTCACTTGAGGCGAACACCCGAGTCACTGATGAATAATCCACATCGAATTTCATGAAATCCTCCGGGCTAAAATTCAAGCAGTGGGCCAGATATGCATTGATGACCCCGCCATGGCAGATGATGCCAACACGTTGACCTCGGTGCTCCTCAACAATGTTCTCCACGGCTGCCACCGCAGACGAAAACCAGATCGCTAATGAGTCAACAGAACCCAACAGTTTTCCTGAAGCCAAGCGCTCCCACGCCGCACGATTGACCTCCTTTAGAACTTCCATCGGTATGTAGCTCGACGAGTCTCGATCGAACTCGCTGAGTTTCTCGCGCACGTTCACTACAAGACCGCAGGCCTCTTCAATGGGAACTGCTGTTTCGCGGGCGCGGCGCATTGGGCTGCTGTAAAGACAATCAATCTGCTCTTCACAGAGCCAGAGCGCGACGGCAGCTGCCTGCTGATGCCCGATCGCGGCCAAGGGCGGATCAGCGGGACTCCCATCGGTCCTTTCGACGTGTTCCGGCCGAGCGTGACGTACAAATATCAGTTCCACGTGCGCCGACCTTAGAAGGTTAGGAAGTGAAATACGACGCAATACTCCCTGTTGACGATCCAGTGAACACTCAGAAATCTTTCTGGCGTTTTTCTAGACTCTCGGTACCGTGGAGTAGATGGCACGACGTACCAAGATCATTGCGACAATCGGTCCAGCTTCCCAGGACGATGCCACTCTGCGGGGAATGATCCACGCAGGGATGGATGTCGCTCGGATCGGGCTAGCTCACGGCACCTTAGATGAGCAGGTAGACAAGTTCCGGCTGGTAAGAGCTATCGCCGCCGATCTCGGCCGCCACGTCGGAATAATCATCGATTTACCAGGTCCAAAGATCCGCAGCGCCCCATTCATCGAAGGTGGAGCAGAGCTTGTAGAAGACTCGCAGGTATCTCTAGGCGTCGATGGTTCCACAAGCTCTCAAGACATAATCAATGTCGACTATCCGGACTTACTTGACGACGTTCAGCTTGGTGACACCCTCTCATTTGGTGACGGGAACGTGGTAGTCATCGTGGAAGGGCACGAAGGGGACCGATTAAAGACTCGGGTCCTACATGGAGGAAAACTCGAAGGCAGCCCCGGATTACATGTTCCATCGGACCGGCTTCGCCTCGCATCGCCGACAGATCAAGACCTGTTACTACTAGACACCTTTGTCGAGTTAGGCACAGACATGGTCGCCGTGTCCTTCGTTCGCTCAGCCCACGACATTCGGCGGCTGGGAGTTGAACCAGCTCCACGGGGCCCATTGGTTATAGCCAAGATCGAGACCAAGGCGGCGGTCGAAAATCTGGAGGGCATCATTGAAGCCTCCGGCGCAGTCATGGTCGCCCGAGGAGATCTTGGAACCGAAGCAGACATTGAAGAACTACCACATCTCCAAAAGCTCATCATCCAAGAGTGCATAGCTCTCGGGCGTCCGGCCATCACAGCCACTCAAATGCTTGAGTCAATGGTTTCAGCACCAACCCCAACTCGGGCCGAAGCTTCCGACATAGCGAACGCGGTGTTTGATGGCACATCAGCCGTGATGCTTAGTGGCGAAACGGCGATCGGCAGAGACCCAATCAATGCAGTGCGAACGATGGCGACCATTACGGCCCGAGCAGACGAAAAGTTTAGCTACGAGGCGTGGGCTGAACGTATTCAGGCACTCCGGCGCCGTTCGAAGTCCGCCGCGAAGTACTTACGGGTAACAGACGCCCTCACAATGGCAGCGGCGCGAACTGCTACCGAGACTGATGCAGAAGCCATTATCTGCTTAAGTCGTTCCGGCTTTACGGTTCGTAGCGTCGCTCGTTTCCGGCCCACGGTGCCACTGTTTGGAATGACCTTCGATGATCGGACCGCCAACCAACTGTCTCTATCTTGGGGCACCCGCCCACTGATCTTCAACGAACAACCGACTCCGGCGGCGACGGCAAAGGAAGCTGTAGATACCGCAGCTCGGGTCGGCGCAGTCCGATCGGGAGACACGGTGGTCGTCGTTTCCGGCTCCAGCGCTGAAACTCACGCAACTGACACCCTCAGGGTTCTACGGGTCCCTTAATTTGTGGCGATTTACCGGCAGAACATCAGAGAACTCGCGGTCTACCGATCTTCTCAAACTCAATCCGACTTTCAAATCCTTTTAGTACACGGTGCACTTGACCGAGCTGCGGGCATGATTCGAGTAGCCCGGTGTCTCAGACCCCACCAAGTGATTCGATACGACCGGCGCGGATACGGTCGCTCGGCGCACGCCGCACCAACAACTTCCTTTAGGCAGCAAGTTGACGATCTGAACGCAATCGTGGGTGAATATCCCACTGTGGTCTTTGGTCATAGCTATGGGGGAGTAGTTGCGCTGGCATCGGCCACAAAGGGCAACCCGGCCCTTAGAGCCGTCGCCACCTTCGAAGCACCCAGAGCTTGGGAAGACTGGTGGCCAGCGCCACCATCATCGGACATAGACCCCGCCGACGCTGCGGAACATTTCTTACGTCGCGTCATTGGAGATGACCGTTGGGAAGGGCTACCTGAAATGATTCGACGACGCCGACGCGCGGAGGGAACCCTGATGGTGGAAGAACTTCACGCACAATCTGCGCGCCGCTATAACGCAGAAATGATCGACATACCACTCGTTATCGGAGTCGGAAAACGGTCAGGTGATCACGCACAACGAGCCGCCCTAAACACGGCAGAAGAGGCAAAGATGTCACGTCTCGTGAGCATTGCCGACGCTGGCCATTCCGCGCCGACAACACATCCCCAGCAAGTCGCTGACCTCATCCACTTAGCAATTACTGACGCTCAAATCACCGATCCCTAAAGCACGTCGCTAGAGTCACCCCATGCCTGAGCAACCCATTCATTTAACTTCGACAGGCCCACCAGAGACCATTATCAACCCCCACGATTCCGACGCATTGGCTGCTCTAGCTGAGGCTACAAACGCCCCTACAGAAGAGCAGAAACCTCTAATCGCTGAAATCATCACCCGATGGCCAAGTTTCTTGGATGGATGGGTCGCGATGGGTCAACTCGCTCAAGGACCCGTTGAGGCCTACGCCTATTTTCGAGTCGGCTACCACCGGGGGTTAGATGCATTGCGCGCAGCTGGTTGGAAAGGAAGCGGATACGTCCGATGGTCAGAAGAAGCGAACCGCGGTTTCTTGCGTTCATTGCTTGGACTTCACCGCGCAGCCGCAGCAATCGGCGAAATAGACGAAGAGGAACGAACCGCCCAGTTCTTAATGCAACTCGATCCATCGGGAGTGCCTGACGGCGAATGAAAGTTACCGGAGCCGTACTATGCGGAGGAACGTCTAGCCGTATGGGTAGCGATAAGGCCTCCCTGCAAATACAAGGCCGTCCCATGATCCAGTGGGTGGTGGATTCAATGAAGGACGCTGGCATTGAGACAGTGGTTGCATTGGGTGATCGGCCCGATCTGGGTTTGCCGGCCTTGGCGGATAAGGAACCAAGCAACGGGCCTCTCGGGGCGATTATCGGAGCAATTACACATTACGGCACTCTGTTGGTCTGCCCCTGCGACGTTCCGATGGTGTCTTCGGATCTTCTACGAGAACTCGTGTCCTGCGCCGAGGAGGTTAAAGATTCCGTGGTGCTAGCGCACAGTGGGCGCTTAGAACCTCTAATTGGCGTCTACAAACAAGAATCCCTGGAGCTACTGAAGGTTGGCTATGCACGCGGTGCCCGAGGTCCCAAGATGGCCCTCAACTCAAAGGACTACGCAACAGTGGATGTGTCCCCGGATCTCGTCAAAAACATCAACACCCAGGAAGATTTCCAATCTGTGCTTCCAATACTTGACCTCTAGCGCATCGCTCGAACGACGGTATCCTTTGATTTCGAAAGGTGACTGAGTGGAAGTTCCCGAAATTGATGTCGATGAACTAGCTCCCCTAATAGCGGCAGGAGCCAGGCTCCTCGACGTGCGAGAGATTGAGGAATGGCAGGAGGCGCGAGTCCCCGGAGGTGTGCTAATTCCCTTGGGAGAGATTCCGGATCGGGTAACCGAAATCCCCACCGATGAACCTCTGTACGTGATCTGTAAGAGCGGAGGAAGAAGCGCAAGCGCTTGCGAGTTCCTTCGGGCACGGGCAATTGACGCTGTGAATGTGACGGGCGGCACACTTGCCTGGATTGAATCTGGCCGAGACGTTGAGTCGGAATCCACGTGACTCGCAGGCGTCGCCGGCTAAGCGGCAACCCCCCAGACACGACATCCACAGCAGGATCCCAGGCGATGAATCACGAATGGGTTGATGATCAAGGGACGTTTGAGGCCTTAATCACCCGCGCCGCGAAAGCGGAACGAATTGCCGTGGATACTGAGTTTCATCGCGAGCGAACGTACTGGCCACGAGTTGCTCTCGTACAGATCGCGATCGCAAACGACATCTTTCTGATTGACCCGTTAGAAGTCGACCTTGCGCCATTTGCAGCGGTCCTCGAAAGCGACACCCTTATTATTATGCACGCCTCGTCGCAAGACCTGGAAGTACTGGATCGAGCTTGCGGCGTCCTTCCCCGTCACCTATTCGACACCCAAATTGCCGCCGGCTTCTCGGGCATGTCGACACCGTCTCTTTCTTCACTAGTCGAACGATATGTAGGTGTCGCTCTACCCAAAGGTGATCGACTAACTGATTGGTTCGAACGGCCTCTACGACCAACTCAACAGAACTATGCGGCGAGTGACGTCTTATACCTCTTCGATTTACATGACCGCTTAACTGAGGACCTCAGGAAACGCGGGCGTTTACGCTGGGTAGCTGCTGAATGCGATCCGTCCAACTGGTACACAAAACCAGCTTTGTCCGTCGAGTTCGCGTGGACTCGAATAAAAGAGGCTCGCCACCTGCGAGGACAAGCCCGATGTGTGGTGTCTGTCCTAGCAGAATGGAGAGAACGAGCCGCCCAAAATAGAGATCTACCGACTCGCTTCATTCTTTCGGACCTGGCGTTGGTTGGTGTTGCCCAACGGGCGCCCAGAACTTCTCAAGACTTGAAAGGAATCCGCGGGTTGGATGGCCGGTACTTGAAACAAGGCGCATCGGACGAAATCCTCTCTATGGTGCAAAAAGGGTTGCAGCGGACCCCCGAGGACGTCCCCACACTCGAGATCGACGAGGGACCGAAGCTAGATAAAGAACTCCGGGCTGCAGTGACCCTGGTGTCGGCATGGGTGTCCCAGGTGGCAAAGGACGAAGAACTCGACCCGGCGCTGCTAGCTACAAGAGCCGACATCGTTGATGTACTAAGAAAATCGAAAGATGCCCGACTATCTAACGGTTGGCGATCTGATCTCGTCGGTACCCGTATCCAGGACTTAGTCACAGGGCGCGCTTCAGTAGCGTTTGACCCCCAAGGCGGCCTGGTGCTCGAACCCCGATTTGATCCGTGAGCTAAAAGAAACAGAAATTCGACCTCTAGCGACCCAGGTTCGGGCACCGAAATCTGATAGAACGGAGGGAGTCGCAGTGCAGCAGTTAGCTCGCTGATCTTGCCGCTGCGCGACAAAGAAGGCGATTTGGAGACGAGGAGCCATCCGTGAAGAAGGGCCGTCACCGCCGGTACGAAGAGGCGCGTAAATTTCAACGGGAAAATGCCGCTGCTTTCACAGTAGAGGATTTCGATTTTGACGAACCGGATCTGTTTTCCAAAGAGGAAGACGACTCTCCAGACGACCAATACGGTGAGCTCGCCGAAAAATACGACGACTACTCCGAGTTAGCTGCGAAATACGCGGACTTCGATGACGGCGACGAAGACAAAGCCTGACTCGACGAAATCAACGACGCCTTACCGTTGGGTGTGGCAACAGCAAGCTTTGCGCCTTTCGGCTATCTAATTCAGCCCGCAACCAACCATAAACAACGGGTCCACAAATAGAAGAAAGCTCCTGCTCCATTTGGATGTAGACAGGATGCTCACCGACGTGCGCTTGACTTTCACTCGTGCACCACCACCACACATCGGTTTCTTCACCGCCCCAGTCCCGTCGCTCCCATTCGCGCACCATGGTGTAAATGTGACCGGTCACGGTTTCATGGTCCTCGCGGCGAAGCGGTGCTTGCCAACAGATCTCAGGTTTCGTTTCCATCGGATGTGAGCCGGATTGGAGCGCGAGATGATGAAACGCACATCCTGCTCCGTTCGCGTGTTCTGGCCGATTCTGAAAGATGCAGGCTCCGTCAACGACGCGTGTGCGCCACCACCCATCATCGTCTTGCCATAAGGCGCCGTCCAAGCGTTCAGCCGTGTCGATGTATTCCCAGGTTTCACTTGTCAACCGACTGATTTGAGCTCTTACGCGCTCGAGGTCATCGGCATCAGAAATGTAGGCGCCGTGGGTGCAGCAGCCGAGTTGTTGGTCAGGAGCCGGTTCAGCTGCAACCCCCGGACAGCCAACGGAATAGATGCAAGTCCAGTCACTCGCGAGGAACGTAATATCGAACAGCCAGGTGCGATGTTCTCCCGGATCTTCGAACGATAACCATTCACGATCAAAATTAGAAGACGTTAAGGGCTTCGTCACACGTCCAGCCTACGGTACGTTCGTCATCGTGCCGGAGTCCTTCGACAAGCACCTTTTTGATGAACTGCACTCGTTACTAGACGATCGCGCTCGGGCCGAAGACTTCGAACTGGGGCTCTACAGCAAAGATGGGTCGGGCATGGAGGGCCGCCCATCAATAGTTTGCCTGCCTGTTAGCACCGAAGAAGTTCAACAAATTGTAAATATCTGCCGGAGATATGGGCGCCCGTTTATCGCTAGGGGATCCGGAACCGGTTTAGCTGGCGGCGCTGTCCCGGTAGGTGATCCAGTGGTAATAGCGACCGCCAAGATGAACAGGATCATAGAAGTTGATGTCGAGAACCGCATCGCCTGGGTCGAACCCGGGGTTCTGAACCTCGATCTGACCACCCAACTGAAGCCCCTCGGACTTCATTTCGCCCCGGATCCATCAAGCCAACAAGTTTGTTCGATCGGCGGAAACGTCGCGAACAACAGCGGCGGACCTCATTGCCTGGCCTACGGGGTGACAAGCGCCCATGTCGCTGCCATCGAAGTTGTTCTACCCAATGGCACTATCACTCTTTTAGGAGATCTCAGTGCAGAACCAGTGGGTTATGACCTACGAGGTCTGTTTATAGGTTCGGAAGGAACCATGGGTGTGGCAACGAAGATTGCAGTCCGTTTGACCCAAAATCCCCCTGAAGTTCGAACGCTGCTGCTCGATTTCTCAGACGTGAGAGATGGTGCGGCAGCCGTTTCAGCGATCATCGCAGAAGGCCTTATTCCCGCAGCGCTTGAAATGATGGATCACCGAGCGATCGAAATGGTTGAGGCCTTTGTCAACGCGGGATATCCGACTGAAGCCGACGCTGTGTTGCTCGTCGAACTAGATGGTCTCCCTGGGGGAGTGGAAAGTGGAGTGGAAATTGTTCGCCGAGTAGCCGAGGCGCATCATGTAGGAAAGGTACGCGTCGCCGCAGACGAAGCCGAACGAGCGTTGCTTTGGAAAGGCAGAAAAAACGCCTTTGGGGCAGTCGCACGTATCAAGCCCGATTACTACCTCCACGACACAGTTGTTCCTCGAGGAAAACTCGTTGAGGTACTCGAAAAAGTTTATCGAATCGCCGACGCGCACGATCTGATCGCGATCAATGTCTTCCACGCTGGGGACGGCAACCTCCACCCGATTCTGGCGTATGACAGTCGAGAACCGGGTGTTCAAGAGCGAGTACACGCAGCCGGCAGAGCAATCGTCACTGCCTCAATCGAAGCCGGAGGAGTTCTGAGTGGAGAACACGGGATAGGCCTCGAGAAGCGTGACTACATGGGAATGCTTTTCACTGAACACGACATGAGAACACAGGATCTAGTCCGTGAGGCTTTTGATCCAGATGGCTTAGCAAACCCACTCAAAGTGCTCCCCTCAGGTTCCCGGTGCAGTGATTCGTTTGGTCAACACGTTCCCGAAGGAGCGTGGGTGTGAACGCCAACAGTCCAATAGAGGAGTCAGTTGTTAGCTTTGCAGAGGAGATCGGCCAGGCGGGCCCCATCACTGTTGTTGGCAACCGAACTCAATGGGACGTGGGAGGCCTGCCGCACCCGGAGTCTCGAGAAGTTCGAGCCCCAGCGGGGGTCTGGTCTCATCAACCTGAAGAAATGACTGTGCGCTGTGGGGCGGGGACAACCATTGGGGAGTTGAACGAGAGATGTTCACAATTTCAACAAATGGTTCCTTTTGACCTGAACCCGGAGGCGACTGTGGGCGGAGCGCTCGCGGTGGGGAGGAGCGGGTTTCGGCGGCTGCGTTACGGGCATATTCGTGACTTAGTGCTTCAGATTCGACATGTTGACCACAGCGGACAGGTTGTGACTTCCGGTGGGCCGACTGTAAAAAACGTATCTGGCTACGATCTCTGCCGACTCTTGGTGGGGTCCCTAGGCAAGTTGGGCTGCATCGCCGAAGTGACCTTGCGATGTTTACCTATACCAGAGACAACTCTTTGGCTTACCGGAAAGATGGACCCGTTCGAGCTGTACAACGACTTGTATAGGCCCTCGTCGATTCTCTGGAATGGAGATTCGATTTGGGTTTGCCTGGAAGGCGTCAAATCAGACGTCGAGAGCCAAGCTGCAAAACTCAAGCTTGAAGAAGTGGCATCTCCCCCCGACTTTCCCGAAGGCGGAAGAAATTCACTTGAGCCGGGTGCGTTGAAAAACCTCAAACGGAGTTCCGAGGTGTGGCTAGCGGAAGTCGGGGTTGGTGTTGTCCATCGCACACAAAAACAAAGTCCGGCTCCACTCGGGGAAGCAAACAAACGTCTTATGAGGGAACTCGAAGTTCGTCTCGATCCAAATGGTCGCCTAAATCCTGGTCGAGAGTTGATAACCACATGAAAAAAGTCGCGGTGAAACTTGATATCGATCCGGACGAACTTGCCTCCTGTGTATCTTGCGGCCTCTGTCTTCCGCACTGCCCCACGTACCGGGTGACTCAAGAAGAGTCGGCTTCGCCCCGCGGGCGCATCGCGTTGATGCGACAAGCAGAGAATTCTGGAATGGTCGACCAGACCTTCATCAACTTCATGGATGCTTGCATCCAATGTCGAGGCTGTGAAACTGCTTGCCCAGCAGGAGTGCCGTTCGGTTCGATGATGGAGACAACCCGCGAAGCCCTGGCCCAACAGACCCCCTACCAGCCATGGTGGCGACGCGTAGCTTACCGAGTACTCGGATGGCCTGAAATCCTGGCAGCAGGTTCAAAAATGTTGGCCATCTTGCAGAGGTTCGGGTTGCTCCCGTCGCGGCTGACTCTTCCGAAAATTCCATTGGTCCAGACCCCGCTGGTCTCCAGCGGCGATGATGTGTGGCTATTTACTGGCTGCGTTATGGACGCGTGGATGCGAGAAACGCATCGGGCTGTCCAAAGAGTCGTCGAAGCAGCCGGGGTTGGAGTGCGTTTTCCTAACAGGAAAGCCGCGTGTTGCGGCGCCCTTCACACGCATGCGGGTTTAGGCGCTGCGGCCCGACGTTTAGCTGAACGCACGATTGCTGCATTTCCTGGAGAAGCACCGATTCTTGTCGACTCGGCGGGATGCGGAGCGCAGCTCAAAGAATATGGCCGTTTGTTGAACACTCCCGAATCACATGAATTCAGCAAACGGATATTTGATGTTCACGAATGGTTGGTGGACCATCTCGATGCCTTACCTCTCTCCCGCTCGCGACCTCCAAGAATCGGCATTCAGGACCCATGTCACCTTCGTCATGTTCAACGATCTCATGACCCGGTCCAAGCTGTCTTAGCTCGCTACGTCGAACCGGTCATTCTGGATGACGATGGGTTATGTTGCGGCGCGGGCGGCGCGTATTCGATGTTTTATCCGGACACTTCAAACGCGGTGAGAGAACGAAAGATCGGCAGTATTGGTCGAGCACAGGTGGAAGAGGTAGCGAGCGCCAATCCGGGTTGTGTCTTGCATTTGCGAGCTGGGGGAGTGACCGTGCGCCACCCCCTGGAAATAGTCGACGATCTGATACGGGATGAGGGCTGAGGTGGAAGAAAAGCTTGAGGACATCAAGACCCGTCTTGAGAACATCTCTGAAGAACTCGCCGATATAGGTATGGATGCTCTACGAGAAGCCGTGGCTGACGAGACAACCAGCAAACGACCAGAGATCGAAAAGCGACTGAGCAGAGCGCGCCGCGCAGTGGACAAGGCAGCCGCGATTATCCATGGTGGGCCGGAGTCAACTGTTATCTGAATAATTTCAACGGACTCTGAGCAGTGGCCGCTTTATGGCTTGATCAAACTCGATCGCCAAGGGCGGTGATCGGAATGAGTTTTCTATCCGTGGGATTGTCGGTTGACATGGTGGTCGTACTTACCACGGCTGGAGCTCCGTCGGCTTCACCATAAGAAGTAGTTCTTTGACGAACCGTTCTCCCTAGGGGTTCTGCGATAGCTCGAAAATCTCGCTCTACTAGCCCTTGCCCGTGTTGTGCACCGGCGGCTCGACTGATGTTTTCGTCCATCAGAGTCCCTCCGAGATCGTTCGCTCCTGCCCTCAAGATCTGCTTGGCCCCCTCAGCGCCAATCTTCACCCAGGACACCTGCACATTATCGATATGGTCGTGATAGGCGATACGGCCGACGCTGTGCATGAGCAGAGTTTCTCGAAAAGTCGGTCCCCTCCTGGCTTGGCGTTGCAGATAGATAGGGCTCGCCATATGCACAAATGGCAATGGAATCCATTCGGTAAAGCCCCCTGTCCGTTTCTGCAGTTCACGAGTCCGGACGATGTGGTTTGCCCAATGAAGGGGTTCTTCGATCGATCCGAACATAATGGTGATATTCGAATGAAGTCCGACCGAGTGGGCGGCCTCGTGACATTCGAGCCACTCTCCAGTTGAGATCTTGTCCGGACAAAGGATCCGACGAACCTCGTCATCGAGCACCTCTGCCGCTGTTCCGGGTAACGATTTCAGTCCCGCCTGTTTTAGGCGCATTAGGTACTCAACCAAAGACTCACCCAGCCGATTAGCACCTTCGATAACTTCCAGGGCGGTAAAGCCATGCAGGTGCATGTCCGGGACGACGTCCTGAATTGCTTTACACACGTCGATGTAATAGTCACCATCAAAACTCGGATGGATACCGCCCTGGAGTGTTACCTCGGTAGCCCCAAGCTGGGCGGCCTCGATGACTCGTTCCTGAATATCTTGCAAGGTCAGCATGTAGGGGGTGCCGCGGAGGTTTAGCGACAAGGGCCCCTTTGAGAAACCACAGAATCGACATTTGTAGGTGCAGACGTTGGTGTAATTAATATTCCGGTTGTGGACCCATGTGACCTTTTCGCCGACAGTCTGGCGACGCAAGTCATCGGCTACTTCAGCGATTGCAACAACCTCAGGCCCCCGAGCCTGGAAAAGAGTGACGATCTCGTCGCGACCTACTTCTTGACCCGTTAGGACCCCATCGAGAACCTCTTGCACGGCACCTCGAGCAAACGGCAGACCAGGAACGATCTTGATCGGCAGATGTTCGGCTCCTCCTGAATACCATTGGGTGCTGTCTTGGTCGGCTATCAAGATGTCAGCTCCCGAACCAGCATCCCGATTTTCCATTGTTTTCTCGGGCATTTGCCCGCCGGGATCATCTCGACCAAGACCCTCAGAATCGCTTCGATCAAGGACCGGGAATCGGTTCTCTTCGTCAAGCCAGGTCTCAGGTTGCAGAGCGAAAGTTGGGTGAATGGTCAAACGAGGAGCGAGGGTGAAATTCTTACCTTCGGTTACTTCTCGGAGCCGATCTAGCTCGGGCCAAGGGCGCTCGGGATTCACATGATCAGCGGTGACTGGCGACACCCCACCCCAATCGTCGATGCCGGCCTGAAGAAGGCCACCGAAATCATCAGAAAGATTTGGTGGGGCCTGAAGATGAATGTCTTCTGGAAGCAAGGTGCGTGCGAGTGCGATTGCTTGCAAATATTCGTCAGGTGGACATGGAGGGCTTTTGTGCATGGCCGTGCCCAATTTCGGCAAGAAATTCTGAATAATGACCTCTTGAACGTGGCCGTGTCTGCGGTGGCTTTCGGCTATAGCGAGAATCGTCTCGACACGGTCAGCAAGCGTCTCGCCGATGCCAATCAACAAACCGGTGGTGTATGGGATCCGAAGTTCTCCTGCAGCTTCCAGGGTGCTGAGCCGGCGATCCGGTTCTTTGTCTGGGCAACCACGGTGACATAGAAGATCCTCATTGAGGCTTTCCAGCATCATTCCCTGGCTGGGGCTGACTTTCCTTAGGTCTGCTAGTTCCTCTCGATATAGCGCCCCGGGATTGGCATGAGGCAATAGGCCAGTCTCGTCTCGCACGACGCGGCACATCTCAACCAAGTAGTCGATTGTGCTCTCGTACCCGTGATCGTGAAGCCAATCCTGAGCGACGGGGTAACGCAGTTCTGGTCGCTCACCCAGTGTGAAAAGTGCCTCATGGCATCCCTGCGACGCACCGTGCCGTGCCAAAGCGACGACTTCATGGGGTTCTAGGTAGGGATGGTCAATGCGAGCCGGCGGTTGAGCGAAAGTACAGTAACCACACTTGTCGCGACACAGCATCGTCAGGGGAATGAAAACCTTCGGACTGTAGGTGATTCGAGTTCCGTGAGCCGAATCGCGAATCGAAGCAGCACGTTGAAGTAGTGATCGGAGCGGGAGATCCAGCAGCAATTCAATTTCGGCGGCAACGTCAATACTTATAGTCATGGTTTCTCCGCCGTCATGAACTGATGGCCGCGCCTGGGCCTGGTCGACTACGAATTTCTGCTGGGTCAAGTGAGTCGCCGCAGGCTGGGCATTGGGTTAGCTGAGTAAGAGGAGTGCCGCAGTCGGAGTGAACAAGGAGTGTTGGCGGTTTTTTATCGTTGTACCAGCGATCACCCCAACGCATCAACGCGACCAAACTGGGTGAGAGGTCGCGACCTTTCTGAGTAAGTAGGTATTCGTGGCGGACAGGTCTGTCTTGATAGGGGATCTTGGTCACGATGTCGGCCTGCACAAGTTTGGCAAGGCGAGTGGCCAGAAGATTCTTCGCGATCCCCAAGTTTTCTTCCAGCTGACTAAAGCGTCGCACCCCGCGAAACAAATCCCGAAGAATGAGAAGTATCCATCGATCGCCGATGACGTCGAGGGTGCCTTGAATGGAACAACTATCGGTCCGCCGGGAGGTTTGAACCATACGCTCGAAATTAGAGGAGTCGGTTTCGATTTGCAACCGACTTGGTGTTAAGTCAACGAGTGAGCCTTGGTTGACAAACTCGCGATCAGCTCATCGAAACTTTTGACGAACGACGCAACCCCTTCCTGTTCAAGCACCGCCGCGACATCATCAAGATCGATACCGAGGTCCGTTACAGCGTCAAGAACCGCTTGAGATCGGGCGAAATCCGAGTCAACAGTTCGGGCAACCGTTCCGTTCTCGGTAAACGCCGCGATGGTGTTATCAGGCATGGTGTTGACCGTGTTAGGGCCAATTAGCTCATCTACATAGAGCGTCTCGGAGTAGTCGGGGTTCTTGGTGCTTGTGGAAGCCCATAGAGGTCGTTGAAGTTGCGCTCCTTTGTCGGTTAACGCTTGCCAGCGAGGACCAGCAAAGACCGAGGTGAAAGTTCGATAGGCGATTTGAGCTTGAGCCACCGCAGTCCTCCCACGCAAAGAAAGAGCCGCTGCGCTCCCGATCTCCTCTAGGCGTCGATCGATCTCGGTGTCGGTCCGAGAAATAAAAAACGATGCGACGCTAGCGACCTTGGAAAGGTCGTCACAGCCAGCCTCCACAGCGTCTTCCAATCCCGAGATGTAGGCCTCCATGACGTCGCTGTATCGCTGAACTGAGAAGATCAGTGTGACGTTGATTGACCTTGCTTCACCGATCATCGTTCGCACTGCAGGAAGACCTTCGCGAGTGCCAGGTATTTTGACCATGAGGTTCGGGGCGTTGAGCCTCTCATGGAGCGCTCTTGCCGCGGTGGCCGTTTGATCAGAGTCTCTCGCCAACGCTGGATCAACTTCAACTGAGACAAATCCGTCCGTCCCTAGTGATGCCTCATACACGGGTCGTAGAGCTCGCAGGGCGCCCCTGATATCGCTGGTGACTAAGTCCCAGTAGGCGTCGTGAACGCTGGTCCCATCGGTGATCAACTGACGAAATTGCTCGTCGTAGTCCTCACTTCCCTCTATCGCTTTTTGGAAAATTGCGGGGTTTGAGGTGAGGCCTCTGATGCCCGAGGTCACCCATTTGTCTAATTCCCCTGTGGTGATCCAACCGCGTCGGAGGTTGTCGAGCCAAGGGCTTTGACCTTGTTGGCTATGCAGGGCCGAAAGCCGGTTCCTTGAGTTGTTAGAAGTAGTCAAACCATGTCCAATCCGAGAATTATTGAAGTACTGAACGTGCGGCAGCTTCGACTGAGGCAGCGCTGAAGCCGAATTCCTCCATGACTTGGCTCCCTGGCGCACTAGCGCCGAACTGATCGATAGTCACGGTCACATCAGCCCAACGGTCCCAACCCAAAGAAACACCTGCTTCCACCCCAACGACCGGCAACCCAGGGGGGAACACCTCAAATCGATATGTTTCTTCCTGATCGGCGAAAAGTTCCCAGCACGGCATCGAAACCACTCGCGATGCGATTCCTTCAGCCGCAAGAGAGCCCGCGGCTTCGACACACAACTGAACTTCTGATCCCGTTCCCGCCAGAATCACCGCCGGGTCGGGTGCGTCAATGAGCACATATGCTCCACGTTGAACTTGGCCCGGACGGGAGGTGCCTTCCAGGACAGGCACATTTTGGCGCGTGAGAATGACAGCGATCGGACCGTTGTTCTCAATGGCGAAATTCCAAGTCTGAGATACTTCGTTGGCGTCAGCGGGTCTCACCACTGGGAGGTCCGGAATCGCTCTGAGTGAAGCGACTTGTTCTACAGGTTGGTGAGTGGGTCCGTCCTCTCCAACGCCTATGGAATCGTGGCTCCAGACGAAGATTGCTTTGGCGCCACTGAGCGCGGCCATACGCACAGACGGTCTCATGTAATCGGCAAAAACTAGGAATGTTCCGACAACGGGAAGCACGCCACCATGCAACGCCATGCCGTTAGCGACACTACCCATCGCATGTTCGCGGATCCCGTAGTAGAGCTTTCGGCCTTCCGGTCGGGCGGGAGTCAGGGCTTCGGCCGCTAGGTTCGTGCCGGTATTTCCCGTTAGATCCGCAGATCCTGACACCAGCGAGGGGACTACATCCACCAAGGCGTCAATAACGTGGTTGTTCGCGTTTCGAGTAGCGATTGAGGTTCCGGGCTCGTAGTTCGGTAATTCATCGGACCAATTCGGTAGAGGGCTTCCTGTTAGCAGAGCCTGAATCCAGCCAGGATCAACGTCGCTGTCCGCGACCCGCTGTTTCCAATCGGCGTGCTGTACAACACCTCTAGCGCCAGCCTTCCGGTAGGCCTCAAGAACATCGTCATCAACCCTGAATGTGACTTCAGGATCAAATCCCATGGCAGTCTTTGCGGCCGCAATCTCCTGATCATCGGTGATGGCTCCATGGGCTCCAGGCGTGTCCACCGCCGTGGGTGCAGGAAATCCAATATGACTTCTCACGATCACTAACGAGGGCCGATCCGCTATTTCAGCAGCCTCTTTAAGAGCCGACTCAAGTCGGTCGGTGTCTTCGGCAGCTTCACCAAGATCTAGAACATGCCAACCGTAGGACTCGAAGCGCTGCTGGGTGTCGTCAGAGAACGTTAAGGAGGTTGGTCCGTCAATAGTTATTTGATTGTCGTCGTATACGAGGACTAGGCCACCGAGTTGTTGGTGACCGGCGAGACTCGCAGCTTCGTGGCTTACCCCTTCCATCAGATCGCCGTCACCGCAAATGGCCCACGTGCGGTGGTCAACAATTTCGCTTCCGAGCCGAGCTCGGAGATGCCGCTCAGCAAGCGCCATCCCGACCGCGTTCGCGACGCCCTGACCCAGCGGGCCGGTAGTTACTTCGACCCCAGGGGTAAGTCCTACTTCAGGATGACCAGGAGTAAGTGAGCCCCATTGGCGGAAGTTCTGAATGTCATCGAGGGTGATTCCGTACCCGGTCAAGTAGAGCATCGAGTACAAAAGCATCGAAGCGTGACCTGCTGAGAGGACGAATCGATCGCGATCGGGCCACATGGGCGCAGCAGCATCGTATTTGAGGATCTTCGTAAATAACACATCCGCGAGCGGCGCGAGCGCCATCGCTGTCCCCGTATGACCACTGTTTGCTTTCTTCACTGCATCAAGCGCAAGAGCTCGAATTGTGTTGATCTGTCGGGTCCGAAGGTCGTTGGTCACTTAGCCTCCCGAGCGGCGATCCTAGCCCGACCTCCTGGCAATTCTGGGGAGCTTTAGTCGCGGAAAATAGCGGCTGATGCAGTAAAGCCATGCAGAAATGATTGTGTACCCACAGGACCAATTTCCCCCGCGCAAAACATCCCTGCCACAGCTTCTTGCCGAACCAGATCGGCGATGATCGCAGCATCGTGATCTGGATGCTCGAACAGATGTGTTCCTCTGCCATTGCATGTGAAGAGCAAGGCTCCATCGGCAGGATCAAGTGGTTGGACGAGGAGCCGTAGATCGTCATCGGCCGATTGGGCGTCCCGAACCTGAAATTGGACGGTGCTTCCTACCGGTGCGTTGTCACCGATAGCGAGGCTCCCAGTTCGCTGGTCAGCACCCATGACAGCACGAATAAGGAAATCACCCGTACCAAAATCAACCTTGTGTTCGTCGATTACTCGACCTATATGTAGGCCCTGATTTACCAGTAACTTTTCGTTTTCGCTCAAGCCCTGAAACATCTCCTCTAAGCGCACCAACGCTGGTTTGCCCCCCAACTCGCGAATCAAATTTTGGTCCGCTGCGGTTACGATCAATGGTGACCCCACCGGTCGGCAACCCTGAGACACCAAGGGATCCACCCGAGTAGGGCCCTCAACCAATAACCCAACGGCCCCCGTCTCGTACATCTGGTCGTCGATCAACAACCGATTTCCATTGGGTGCAGAGGCCGCAGAGGCTAAACCACCGATGACTTGCAATTGCGGATGCGAGTTGGACCAGGCACTAACAGCTAACTCGGTCGGAAAAGTGAACGGGTCGGCCAAGAGAATCAGAGTGTGTGCGCTCGACTGAGGCAACTCATCGATTTCGATGGCGCCGCCTGATAACTGGCGGGCGTCGAGTCTAATAGTCGATGCTGTCCCAGTGAACCTGCCGCCCCACAGTGCGACAGCACCCTGATCTTCGACTTCGCGGGGTCCGGAGATAACGGAAACAGCCGTCGTCCCGATCAACGCTGCTGGTTGCAGCAAATTCTGCGTCGCGGTCAAAAAATTTTCTGCGTGAGAAAGGAAATTGCCTGAGATGAAAAGAGCTACGACATCAGGTGAAGGTCCGAGGACTTCCAAGACTTCGCCAATGGTTTCTCCTATGGCAATTCCGGGGTCGTGATGAGTTGAGAGACTTGACGCGTATGGCATCGTTATCCAGCTAGTGGTTGGACCACTGTCAACGGCACCGCGGTAACCGGTCCGTTGTCTACCCTGCAATGAGCCTCAATGGTCATTGGTTCTGTTACTTCTACCGTGGCTTGTACGAGGTTGTAGCCGAACTTGCCGGGCTCAACGTTGACCGGTTGAACGTTACGAATGTCCATCGGCTCTCCGTTCGTGTGAAAGGTCACTTCGAGTGCGGCCAAACCTTGATGTTCGGCGGGGCACCTCAAGAGCACCATCAAATGAGGTTGTATAGACACTGGGAATTGACCAGGAGCTGCAAGCGAAAAATACACCCCGGACAGATCGAGCCGGGCCGATCCACCTTCCGCTTGCCGCATTTCGAAATGTTCGAGAAACAATGCTGCGATGATTTCCACAATTTGAGACTATTTGAATTGGAGCCTCTTGGCTCCCTGGGCCCGCCAAGATCAATTATTCGGCCTACTGTCTGGGTGAGTAGATTCGAAGAATTTCGCTGAACAGGTCGGTTGACTCGAAATGAACGAACATGGCGATCGTTCTCGTAGCGAAACACCGATGTTCCCTCTCGGTACCGTCTTATTTCCCGGTGCCACGCTCCCCCTGCACATATTCGAAGAGCGCTACCGGTCGCTAGTTCAGCGATGCGTCAGTGGGGATGAGCTTTTTGGAATTGTTCTAATCGAAAAAGGACATGAGGTTGGTGGCGGAGACGTTCGATCTTCGGTCGGATGTTTGGCGAGGATCCTCGAACACCGAAAATTTCCAGACGGACGATGGGCTTTGGTAGTTCGCGGCGAGAGCAGATTTTCAGTCGACGAGTGGTTGCCAGATAATCCGTACCCGCAGGCACGCATTAGCGATTTCCCAGATGACGGCGATGCAGTGCCTATGGAGCGATGCTTGGCGGTATTGGAACGACTCGCGGCGTGGGTATCAGATGCTACAAAACAGGGCTACGAAATGCCGGTGGTTGATGCCGAAGCCATAGCCGTAGGAGTTGATGCAGAAGAGCTTTCCTACCGCGTTGCTCAGTTAACGCCCGCTGGGTCATTCGATCGCCAAAAAATTTTGTCTCAAGCGACTTGCGCGAAAAGACTTGATTGTATTGAAGAATTGATTGCCGGTCTCGAAGAAGTTCTCGACGCGACCGGAGACAACACATGACTCCTGGTGGGGTCGGGCCTGTTCTCTGGCATGCTTGGGAATCGTCCAACCCCCAGGAATAGGGCGCAATGTCGGATCAACATCGAGGACTGAGGGCTGACGTTGAGGCTCTAATAGTGACCCTTCGCTCATATGTGAAGCAGGAAACTGTTGGACCCCTTCAAGGGCTAGGTCGTTATGTCTTATTTGGGCTAGCAGGATCGCTCTGTTTTGCCGTTGCAGCTATCTTTCTGACGCTCGCTGCGATTCGTAGTCTGCAGGAGTTGACCACCACCTTCGAAGGAAGATGGTCGTTCGTTCCCCACCTGGCAGGGATCGTGGTAGCACTGATATTTTTCGCTCTCGCTCTGCTGGCGATTAAGCGCGATGGAAGGCGACGTCGAGATGCCCGATAAGGATGCAAAGATCACTCCACCAGTGACGGAAGATGATTTACGTCAAAGTTTCGAGCGTGTCACAGGCGAAGCCGAGGAAAGCGCTGCCGCGCTCCAAAAGCCCGGTGTGGTTATCGTCAGCGTTCTGGTAGCTGGAGCAATTTTGGTTGCTTTCGCCCTAGGACGCCGAGTCGGAAGAAAACGTTCAACTGTTGTCGAAATCGTAAGAGTTTGATGGGCCTGTTCGATGATCTGAGGGAACGGCCTCCCGGGAGGCTACTTAGGTCCGCGTGGCGACGAGGTCGACAAGGGAACGGTCCTTGGATGGCCGCTGCAATCGTGGCCACGACATTGCGTCTTCTCAAGTACCTGAGCCGTCGCCGACCCACGGTGGCGCATACAGCCGAGCTAAAGCCCGGAGAAGCCCTGCGGATTACCCACCTCAGCGAAGACCGCCGCGGTCGACAGGTGTAGCTATGGCGAAGTCCACAACTTCCGCTACCCAGGGCGCACCATTTGAGCTCGGCGAACATATCGTTCTCATAGATAATCGTCAACGCCGGTATCTTGTTGATCTCGAAGAAAATGGAGAGTTCCACTCACACGCAGGAGTGGTGCCGCACAACGAGATCATTGGGAGTTCCGAAGGCACCGAGTTCCGGACCTCATCAAACGCTCGGTTCGTGGGATTACGCCCAACGCTGAGCGATCATGTGTTGAAAATGCCGCGCGGAGCTCAGGTCATTTATCCGAAGGATCTTGGTCCAATCCTGATTCTGGCGGACATTTCACCAGGAATGCGGGTGTTTGAATCTGGCGTTGGTTCGGGGTCTCTTTCGATTGCGCTTTTGCGTGCCGGTGCACGTGTGACCGGGTATGAGATTCGTGAGGACTTTGCCGAAAAAGCTCTCTCGAACGTCGAAATGTTTCTTGGGAACGAGGCGGTTGAACGATATGAAGTAAAGCTCTGCGACGCCTACCAGTCGCATGAAGACAGTAATTTTGATCGCGCGGTGCTTGACCTACCAGAACCCTGGCAAGTGGTGCCGCACTTGGAGAAATCGTTACGGCGAGGTGGGATCCTGGTGGTGTACAACCCGTCGATCATCCAGGTACAGAATCTCAGGCACCGACTCTCTCGAGGCCCATGGGCCATGATTGAAACTATTGAAGCCCTCCAGCGAACATGGCATGTGGAAGGCAACTCTGTACGGCCCGACCATCGGATGGTCGCCCACACAGGCTTCATTACCCATGCACGGCTAGTTGAACTTTGATTGAGCCATAGTGGTCATCGATCTCGTCTTCGGACTGCTCGCAGTTGTCGCTGTGTTCACTGGTTGGCGCGGAGGGCTGATTGGTCGTCTTGGCAGTTGGATCGGGTTTGCTGTGGCTGCTCTGGCGACCGCCCGTTGGGCGACTGCGACTCTCGATGCCCTGAACATCGTTGGCAAACATCAACGGCTCGGCGCAGCGTCGGCTGCGGTGCTACTCGCCGGCGTAGCTGGTCACGCGGTGGGCTGGAGGATCGCTCGCGGGTTACGCACCTTTGTTCCCCGTCCTCTGCGGTGGGTTGATTCTGTTGCTGGCGTGGTAATCGGAACCGGCGCAGTCGTCCTTTTAGTTTGGCTACTCACCCCTGCCTTTCTCTCAGTTCGAGGTTGGCCTCGCGATCAAGCCACAGCTTCCAAAGCGGTTGAAGCGGTGGAACGGTGGGTCCCAGTAACCGCAAACGGCCGAGGTCTCTTGGACCGACTTACACAAGATTGGGGTGTCGTTCCAATTTTTGACGACGACGTTCCCGTGGTTGAAGTCGGAGAACCGCCCACAGAAATGGCGGTGAATGCAGAGGTGTTAGAGACTGCAGCAACGTCAGTAATCCGGGTTAGAGCGATCGCTTGCAGTCAAGGGCAAGATGGAACCGGGTTCGTTATTTCACCTGGCATGGCATTGACAAATGCTCATGTGGTCGCCGGATCACAAAATGTGGAGATCGCACTACCTGGTGAGATGTTGAGCCAAGCTACGGTTCTAGCCTTTGATTCAGAGCGCGATCTCGCGTTACTCAGGGTCGACTCGAAAATGGAAGCACTTCCCCTCGAGTCGCCCATAGCGGGACAACTGGCAGCGGTGATCGGCCACCCAGGCGGGGGGCCGCTCCGATCAGCCCCAATTCGTCTCGTTGAACGAGTCACCGCGCACGCACGGGATCTTCATGATTCAGTCGATACGACTCGGAAAGTTTGGTTCGCCGCGTCCAAACTGCAAACAGGCGACAGTGGCGCGCCGATTATTAACAACAACGGGTCGGTTGTGGGCGTGATATTTGCGGTGGCTCCTCGCGACGCCTCGGACTACGAGCGAACTGCCTATGCCTTAGACAGGTCAGAGATTGCAGCGTTTATGGCCGAGGTCATGGCGTTCGGCGACCGTACCGTGGTCAACACGGGTAAATGCTTGAGGTAAGGCAACTCAAGAACGCTAAATCGACGACTAGGAAGGTCTGGCAAATTCGCTAGAGGCTAAGTCTTACTCGGCCTCTATATAGATGCACTCGCCTGGACATTCCTCAGCTGACTCAATCACAGCGTCGAGTTGTGAATCCGCGAAATTGGCTAAGGCCTCTGCTCCACCTGGATCAGACATGACACTTCCATCTTCGACCACGTAGGCGAGACCATCGTCCAGCAGAGTGAATACGTCAGGTGCAATCTCTTCGCAGAGACCGTCGCCTGTGCATAGGTCTTGATCAATCCAGACCTTCATGGTGTGCCTTTCTTCTACCTGCACTGAACTGTGGCGGTTACGGGGGGCGTCGCTCAGCTAGTTAACGCGAATGAGCTCTTGATCAATTTATCGTGTTGCAACGCATCAAGTACAGACCTAAGCCCACTTAACGATTCGGTTGCCAAAACAAACATGGGGCAGTTTCCGTCACGGATTCGTGTAGGTTCCGGTCCATAAGCCAGCGAGCCGAGGTTAGGGATGTCGACTGACGACGGACTTACCGATAACGAAAAGCCGACAGGCGAGTTAGCCGCGCTTCGCAGTCAAATCAGGGCTTTAGAATCCGAGGTAGCGTTACTGAGGCGAAAGCTAGTGGATACCCCGAAGAGAGTAACGACTCTTGAAGAGCGCTTACTTGAGACAAAGGGACAGCTTGCCAAGGCGGTATCTCAAAACGAAAAGTTGACTTTCACTCTGCGGGAAGCGCGTGAGCATATAGCCACCCTAAGAGAGGAAGTCGACAAACTCACCCAACCCCCATCTGCCTACGGCACCCTCATAGCGGCCAATGAAGACGGAACGGTAGATGTGCATGCGAACGGTCGAAAAGTAAGAGTCAGCCTGCATCCCGAATTAGAAGGTCAAGAATTAGAGACCGGTTGCGAAGTCGTTCTCAACGAATCGCTGAATGTCGTTATGGCTCGGCGCCCCGAATCTTCGGGCGAAGTCGTCACGCTCAAGGAAGTGTTGGCTGATAGGGAGCGTGCCTTGGTTGTCGGTCGAGCCGACGAAGAGCGCGTGGTCGAACTCGCAGGTCACTTGCAGGGACAAGTCATGAGGTCTGGGGACAGCTTGCTGCTCGACGTTCGAGCCAATCTGGTACTTGAGCGGTTGCCTCGTCCTGAAGTCGATGACTTACTCCTAGAAGAAGTACCCGATGTCACCTACGACGATATTGGGGGACTTGATAGTCAGATTGAACAAATCACCGATGCCGTCGAACTGCCATATCTGCATCAAGATTTATTCCGAGATTATGAACTTCCAGCACCCAAGGGAATTTTGCTTTACGGGCCGCCGGGTTGCGGAAAGACGCTGATAGCGAAGGCCGTAGCTAATTCCTTAGCGAAAAAAGTCGCCGAAGCCGCTGGCGACACACACGCACAAAGTTTCTTTATCAATATCAAAGGACCTGAACTTCTTAACAAATACGTTGGAGAAACAGAGCGGCAGATACGCCAGATCTTTCAACGTGCCCGAGAAAAAGCAAGTGAAGGCTGGCCGGTTATCGTGTTTTTCGACGAGATGGAGTCGCTATTTCGGACCCGAGGAAGCGGCATCAGCTCTGACATGGAGTCAACCGTTGTTCCTCAACTATTGGCTGAAATTGATGGCGTTGAGGGCCTCACGAACGTCATCGTTATTGGTGCATCTAACCGAGAGGATCTGATTGATCCTGCAATCTTGAGGCCTGGTCGTCTCGACGTAAAAATCAAAATCCACCGACCCGACGAGAATGCCGCCTCTGCAATATTTGCCACCTACCTAAAACAACATCTTCCGATCGACTCTCTCGAAATTGACGAACTTGGCGGAGGCGACGCAGATAAGGCAGTCCGTGTGATGATCGAACGGACCGTCGAAGAAATGTACGGAGCCGAAGAACATAATCAATTTTTGGAAGTGACCTACCAAAACGGCGACAAAGAAGTCATGTACTTCAAAGACTTCTCGTCAGGTGCCATGATCGAAAATATTGTTCGCCGCTCCAAAAAAAATGCCATTAAGCGAGCGATTTCTACAGGAAGCCAAGGAATTCGACTCGATGATTTACTCGGATCAATTCGTCAGGAATACAAGGAACACGAAGATTTACCCAACACCACCAACCCAGACGACTGGGCCAAGATCTCGGGGAAAAAGGGCGAAAGGATCATTTTCATTCGAACCTTAGTGAGTGGCGATGACGAATTCGAGAACGAGGGCGGGCGAGCAATCGAACGCGTTCAGACCGGCCAGTACCTCTAAACATCCTTCTGAGGGTAGGGTCGCCTTGTGGCGGTGCATAAAGTTCTTGGGGTAGAGACAGAATTCGGCATCCTTCACCGCAACGAAGGCGATTCGAATCCCGTAGCGGCCTCATCGATGATCATTAACGCCTACGTCAATGGCTACCTGGAACGGCGAGTGGGTTGGGATTTCGAGGATGAACACCCCGGTGTGGACGCAAGGGGATTCAACGAATTCGATGCGCTCGCACCCGAGATCGAGACACACCTGGTGAACGCCGTGCTCACCAATGGCGCCCGATACTACGTGGATCACGCCCACCCGGAACTTTCCACTCCAGAATGCACGGACGCCCTTCAGTGCGCGATTTACGATCGGGCTGCCGAAGAAATCTTGATTCGCTCAATGGATAAAGCAAACCAGCTTCTCCCAGATGGGGAAGAACTAGTGATCCACAAGAACAACAGTGACGGCAAGGGCAACAGTTACGGCTGTCACGAAAATTACCTGCTTGATAGAAACGTGCCCTTTGGGCGGATCGTCCTACAAATCATGCCATTTTTTATTAGCCGCCAAATTTATTGTGGTGCGGGCAAAGTTGGCTCAGAAGCCCCGGGAGTTTCCCACGATGAGGTGCCATTTCAGATAACGCAGCGCGCCGACTTTTTCGAGGAAGAAGTTGGCCTTGAGACCACGCTCAAAAGGCCGATCGTGAACACTAGAGATGAGCCTCATGCCGACAGCAAACGTTACCGTCGCCTTCACGTAATCGTGGGCGACGCAAATATGAGCGAACTGCAGACCTACCTGAAGCTTGGGACGACCGCCATTGTTCTGGCGATGATCGACGATGACATGGCGCCAAACGATTGTGCATTTGAGTTCCCTGTGAGGGCTTTGCGCGAGGTGAGCTATGACATAGATCTTGGACTGAGTCACCGCTTAGCCAACGGCGACACGGCCACAGCTCTCGAGGTCCAATGGGTCTACTACGCCGCTGCAGAACGATGGGCAGATCGACATGGCTTTGACGTCGTTGGTGGCGAGGAGATCGGCGTAGATGTGATGAAACGTTGGGCCTCAGTCCTCACCGCACTCGAGCAACACCCAGAGTCACTTGCAGATTCGATTGACTGGATAGCGAAACGCCGCCTCTATGAAGGCTTTCGGTCAAGACACGGGATCGAGTGGGATGATCCAAAAATGGCTGCTTTGGACCTTCAGTACCACGATTTGCGGCCCTCCAAGGGGCTGGCTCGCAGGATGGGCCTCACACGAGTTTCCGATGACGCCCAAGTCGAAATGGCGATCAATCAGCCTCCTCCAACCACTCGAGCGTTTTTCCGCGGGCGATGCTTAGAAAAATATCCTGATCAGATTGTGGCCGCGAACTGGGATTCGATGGTTTTTGACGTAGGCAGCGATCCTCTGCGCCGAGTCCCAATGCTGGAACCATTGAGAGGAACGGCGGCCCACGTGGCTAGTTTGTTGGATGAATGTGACGACGCAGGAGAGCTTTTGCGACGGCTGGGAACCTAAGACCGGCATAGGATCGCAAGAACGGAGGAGACCTAGATGGCTGAACGAGAACAACGGCGCCGAGGCGCCCCCCGCAGCGAAGAGCCAGAGGTTGAAGAAGCTGCCACAAACGAGACGGGGCAAGAGTTAAAGGCCGAGTTGGATGACCTGCTAGACGAGATCGATGACGTTTTGGAAACCAACGCCGAGGAGTTCGTCAAGAACTATGTACAGAAGGGCGGGGAGTGAGCGCTATACCGTTTTTTGTTCCCGGAGAAGATCCGGGAACAGACTTTCTTAATCTCCTGCGACAAACCGGGCACGAACCTTTCCCAGCTGATCTTCCCGGCGCCATAGACGCTGGTCACGCGACGACTGTATTGGCTGTCCGCTGTGAGGGTGGGGTAGTGGTCGCCGGGGATCGCCGCGCTACAGCAGGACATCTTATTAGTCACCGCGATATGCAAAAAGTGTTCCCAGCCGATGAGCACTCGGCAGTGGCGATCGCGGGTGCTGCTGGACCTGCGATCCAGATGGTTCGGGTGTTCCAACTTCAGCTTGAGTACTACGAAAAGATTGAGGGAAAACCACTCACCTTGGAGGGCAAAGCGAATCAACTCGCTGAGATGCTCCGCGGAAATCTGCCTCAGGCGATGCAAGGACTGGCGGTGGTGCCGATTTTCGCCGGCTTTGACCGGTCTCAAGGACTGGGTCGCCTTTTTCAGTTTGATATCACCGGCGGCCGTTACGAAGAGCAAGAATTTGCCACCAGTGGCTCTGGCAGTCTTCATGCTGGAACAGTGGTCAAGCTCGGATATGAACCAGGTCTCTCCGTGGACGACGCGCTTGCGCTAGCCGTCAAAGCCCTCTGGCACGCTGCCGACGAAGACAGCGCCACGGGGGGCCCAGATCCAGTGCGTGGGATCTATCCAAATTTGACAGTAATCACTGACGATGGTTTTCGACAGCTGACCGACGACGAATCTGGGCAAGTCTTTGCCGAGCTCCGAGAGGAGCTAGGGAGAGGAGGGGCAACATCGTGACGATGCCAGGAATGTATGTAAGCCCAGAACAATTGATGCAAGATCGTGCCGATTATGCCCGCAAGGGAATAGCACGCGGACGAAGTCTCGCTGCTGTGGAGTACCAGGGCGGGATAGCACTTGTGGCAGAGAACGCGAGTTCGACGCTACGCAAACTTTCGGAAATATACGATCGGATCGCTTTCGGAGGCGTTGGTCGGTACAACGAATTTGATCAGTTACGTATAGCTGGAGTCAGGTACGCAGAACTTAAGGGCTATCAGTACAGCCGGAATGACGTTGACGCGCGCAGCCTCGCAAACCAGTACGCCCAGATGTTGGGACAGATCTTCACCCATGAGATGAAGCCCATGGAAGTGGAAATCGTGGTGGTGGAGACAGACCTTGAAGCTGGAGCTGAGCTGTACCGAATCCAATACGACGGGACGGTGGTCGACGAACAGAACTGGTGCTGCATTGGGGGAGACTCTGAACCTGTTCTGGAACGATTGGATGATGGCTGGTCAGCCGACCTTGAGCGCGATGGCGCGGTGCGGCTAGCAGTCGAATCGCTTGCCGGGCCCGAGCGCGCGATGTCTGCAGGAGACCTCGAAGTTGCAGTGTTGGACAGCAGCAATGGCCGACGCTGTTTCCGGCGTCTGGACGACGACGAAACTTCAGCTCTTCTCGCCGGTTAACGACGATCAAAGCTGGCAGCCGATATCTACCTGCTAAGCCGCTGCCTACGAACACAGATACGGTGTGGCCCGTGCAACGAAGGATCATGGGTCTCGAAAACGAATATGGGGTCACCTGCACTATTCGCGGCCAGCGACGACTTAGCCCCGATGAGGTAGCCCGGTATCTATTTCGGAGAGTTGTCTCGTGGGGTCGTTCAAGTAACGTTTTTCTGGCCAACGGAGCGCGCCTGTACCTCGACGTAGGTTCGCATCCCGAATACGCCACTCCCGAGTGCGACTCTGTCTACCAAGTGATCTGTCACGACCGAGCAGGGGAGCGAATTCTTGAGAAACTGGTGGAAAATGCTGAAGAGCGGCTGGCTGAGGAGGGCATCACCGGGAGCACGATTTACCTGTTCAAGAACAACACGGACAGTGCTGGCAACAGCTACGGGTGTCACGAGAATTATCTGACGAGCCGTCGCGAGGACTTCTCGAACTACGCCGAAGTACTCATCCCATTCCTGGTTAGTCGACAGATTTACACCGGCGCAGGCAAGGTTCTACAAAGCGCCCGCGGAGCGATGTACAGCATTGCTCAAAGAGCGGAACATATCTGGGAAGGCGTATCGAGCGCCACCACTCGTAGTCGCCCGATTATTAACACGAGAGATGAGCCGCATGCCGATGCAGAGCGGTACAGGCGGTTGCACGTCATCGTCGGCGATTCGAACATGAGTGAATACACCTCGTTTTTGAAGGTTGGAGCAACCTCCTTACTACTCCGAATGATGGAAGACCCAGCGGTCGTGCTCCGCGATCTGACGCTCGAGAATCCCATTCGAGCTATCCGTGAAATCAGCCATGACATCACATGCACGCGACGTGTTCGCCTAGCAAACGGACGAGAAGCGAGCGCATTTGAAATCCAAGCAGAGTACTTGGAGCGGGCGCAGCGGTTCGCTGACACCAACGAACTAAATGAAGAAGAAAAGCGAGCCCTCGCAATGTGGGAGCATTGCATGCGAGGTATTGAACAGGATCCGTTAACTCTCAATAGAGAAGTCGACTGGGTGATCAAGTATCACCTCTTGGAGCGATACAGAGAAAAACACGACCTCGAATTAAGCGACCCGCGCACCGCACTGCTAGATCTTCAGTATCACGATGTGAATCAGACTCGAGGAGTGTTCTATTTACTCCAGCGAAACGGCCTAGTTGAACGTGTTCTAACGGACGCCGATGTCGAAATAGCGGTGGAGCAACCACCCCAAACCACTCGTGCCCGCCTTCGTGGGGAATTTGTGAGGCAAGCAAAGGAAAGAAAGCGTGACTACACCGTTGATTGGGTTCATTTGAAACTTAACGATCAGGCTCAAAGGACGGTGTTATGCAAGGACCCGTTTCTTGCTCAAGACGAACGGGTGGACGCCCTAATAGCGTCACTTTGAGGTAACCGCCGTGCCATCGTTTCAATCCCACCGAGTAGCCCAAATTCTCGAAGAACGGGATGGACTCCAGCGAATGAAACTAGAAGACGAGAGCAAGGCGTATGCCTTACCGGCGGTGGTTGGCGCGGTCGAGGTCGGTGACGTTGTAGTTGTCAACACCACCGCCGTGGATTTGGGGCTCGGCACAGGAGGGTGGCATGTCGTCCATTCGGTTGACCGCAGAACTGAGTGGACCACCCCAGGAGTCGGACACCTTTTAAAAGCGCGGTACCTGTCCGAGCAGTTGCAGGTCGATCCACATGTTTCAGAGCGGGTGGATTTGGTCGGTGCGCGAGTCCTGTTGTGCGTTCTCCATAGCCATCTGGGGGCCGTATCAATCGCACTAAAGTCGTCTGATTTGGGTTACCTGATGACTGACCAAGCAGCACTCCCACTAAAGCTGAGTGATTTAGTTGCCCAACTACAAGCGAAGAATTTCCTCAAATGCACTGCCACCGCGGGCCAAGCATTTGGCGGAGATATCGAGGCAGTGAGCATCGCGTCAGGCACCGCAGCTCTTCTCGACAACGGTTGCCCTCGGATAGTTCTTGCGGCCGGCCCTGGCCACGCCGGAACCTCCTCCAACTTCGGATTTTCAGCGATGGAACTTGCGGGCCACGCCGCTGTTCTGACCGCCTTAGGTGTCCAAGTTGGCCTGTGTGTGCGAGCCTCGGGTACTGATGAGCGTCAACGCCATCAAGGGATAAGCCATCACGTCAGAACGATCCTAGGAGCTATTCCGGTACCGATTGACGTACCGCTTCCGATGGACGACGACCAGTCATGGGTGGTAGATAGTGGCCACCGGCCATGCCCCATTGAGTCGAGGGATCTCTCGACCGTTATCGCCGAATCAGGAATCGAAGTAAGAACCATGGGACGGCCTATTGCGGAGGATCCCGTAGCCTGTGCCCATCTTGGTGCTGCTGCCGCTTGGCTAGGGAAACCAATCTGATGACTGTTGAGCCCGGTGGTAATGGCGAAAACGCTATATCGAATGCCAGGCCGCGGTGGCGATCGATACGCGAATGGGTGGTGGTAATCGCCTTAGCCCTGTTGGCAGCCTTTGCTCTTCGAGCGGTTGTAGTCCAGACCTATTTCATTCCGTCGCGTTCGATGGCGCCAACGCTAGAAGTTGGTGATCGCCTGATGGTTTACAAACTCGCGTTCCGCATCGGCCAAGTCGATCGAGGTGATCTGGTGGTGTTCAACCGACCGCCTTCGGTTGCGGACTCTCAGATCAAAGACTTTGTGAAGAGGGTCATCGGGTTACCAGGTGAGCGAGTTCAAGCGATTGACGGCGTGGTCCATATTGACAATGTTCCACTTCGTGAGGGCTACCTTCCCCCGAATGTATCGACCGGTGACTTCGGGCCCTTGGTCGTACCTAACGATCAACTCTTCGTAATGGGGGACAATCGGGCTAACAGCCGGGACAGTCGCTGGTTTGGTCCAATAGATGTCGATTTGCTTGTTGGTGAGGTTTTCGTCCGGATATGGCCGCTCAGCAGCGTCGGGCGGCCGTAGGTCTGTTTCGGTGGCTAACTACCGCTCAGCTTGCTCGAATCCCGCGTGCAGGCGGTCAACATGGTCGCTGTGGATGGCGTCAACGCCCATGCGAACGAGAGAAGAAATCACACGTTCGTGCTGAGCGTCCCAAGCGATGCAATACCGCCCGAAGCGATGGAAGAGGGTAGTAAGCCCCCCGGTCCAATCGGAGTGGTGAAGATTCACAGCATCAACGCCGCTAGCTGTGAGTTCCGCTGCGTGTCTTTCAGGGCCGTCCTTCATCAGACGCAAGCGAGTTGAGTTAACCAAACGCGCACCCGTCGACTCACGCCATTTGGCAGTAAGTCGCCAGTCGCCGTGACACAACCAAAGCTTGGTTTCGGCTTGAAAATCCCGCGCCGTGTTGAGAATGGCTTGAAACGCAGATGAATCCTTGACATCTATCGACAACTCGAAATCGTTTCCGCAGGTTCGGTAGAGCTCTTCCAGGGCTGGGATATGTGACGGTAATTCCTGGCGTCGAAAATTAGCGATCTTTTGCCGCCGAAACCCTTTTCGGAGAAGGCCATCGTGATCGAGCACTGGCACCCCGTCAGCGGTCAGCCAAACATCAGACTCGAGACCGGTGGCGCCCAGTCGGAGAGCTGTCACAAATGCATCAATAGTGTTTTCTGGCGCGTGAGCCCGAGCGCCTCGATGAGCAAACTTAATTGGGGGGTGACGTAACGAAGGCAGTCGCTGTTGCACGCGAGCATCCTGCACGATGGGGTCGAAGGCTTGCAACTGAGCCTCTAACGTTATGTCGTGATCACCGTATGGTTCGCAGCGGCAGTTTCTGTTGTGGGTTTAGCTCTATTGATTTGGCGGACCGTGCTGCGTGTGGCTCGAGAAGCCGAACAGTCGTTGGCAAGCGTCGATCGTGCTGAGCTTGCTTTGGGGGGGATGGGCGTTCAAGTCGGACGTGCCAAGCGGCACTTGTCGCGGATGTCAAGGACGCGGCTTCGTCAAGTGCTACTTCGGCGGATAACAAGACTTGAGGTGGCAACGTCTCGTCACCGCGGTAAAGACATAGCATCAAAGGTGTGAATCTCACACCAAACGAGGTGCTGATTATCTCCCTCGTCGCTCTGGTTGCACTTGGCCCGAAGCAGCTACCTGAGGCTGTACGCCGTGTCGCAAAAGGATTTGCGGATCTTCGTCGATTTAGCTCCCGGATTCGCAGTGAACTCGATAGTGCTGTTGAGGGGGAAGTCGAACGATCACACGACGAGGAATTACGCCGGCAAGGCGAGCCACTCCCTTCACCGGAATCGGTTCGCAATAGAGATTCAGAAAGTGGCGAGTCTCCGCCTTCGTAATGAAGCTTCGTCGTCGCTCTAAGTCCGGACCTATGACGTTCTGGGATCATCTAGCGGAACTCCGCTCACGGTTCATTTGGAGTCTCGGGGCTGTGCTTGTCGGAGCCGCAATCGGATTATTCATGTACGACTGGATGCTTGAAACAATTTTTTTGCCTCCTTATTGCAATGTCTTGGAAAGCCAAGGCATCGAGAGACCCTGCACCCTGGTCATCACGGAGCCCCTTGACGGCTTCAAGACGCGAATCAGGGTGTCCCTCTACGTCGGTCTCGTTTTGGCCATGCCGGTAATGCTTTGGCATTTGTGGCGGTTTATAACTCCGGCATTGGGTCGCAGGGAAAAACGTTACGCGGTGCCATTTGTCGTCAGCTCAGTCTTACTTTTCGCTTGTGGCGCAATATTGGCCTATTCGACGTTCGAACGGGCCCTAAATTTCCTGATTTCCTTCGGAGGAGCAGCGGTCGATCCGTTGTTTTCACCTGGTGCTTATCTCGGTCTTATCACCTACATGATGCTGGCATTCGGAGTAGGTTTCGAATTCCCGATCCTGCTTGTGTTTCTCCAGATCGCCGGTGTGGTCCAGCCGAGCCAGTTACGGCAGATGCGGCGGTACGCAATCGTGGGAATAGTTGCTCTGGCAGCGATTATCACACCTTCGGGTGACCCGGTTTCGCTCGCAGCGCTATCAATACCGATGTATCTATTTTTCGAAACATCGATTTTGATCGGTTGGCTGCTAATGCGACGACGAACTCGGGAAGCTTCCTTTGATGGAACCAAAAGCGAACAATGATGGGATCAGGCGCCCGTTTCCGTGATGGACTTCTAACCAATCGCGGTCACACACCCGACGAGTTCCAGGTTCGAGCATTTCAGGTAATCGATGACAACAGATCAGTGTTGGTGGCCGCTCCAACGTCCTCCGGTAAAACGCTGATAGCTGAGTACGCGATTGCGAAAGCATTGGAGGACGGTCTAACCGTCGCATACACGACGCCGATCAAAGCGCTGTCGAACCAAAAGTTTCGCGACCTGACCGCATGGTTGGGGCCTGATCGAGTTGGACTCTTGACTGGTGACAACGCGATTCGACCCGAGGTCGATGTGGTCGTAATGACCACTGAAGTCCTTCGAAACATGATTTATGCGGGATCGCCCCGATTAGAAAATTTAGGCCTCGTTGTTCTTGATGAAGTGCATTATTTGCAGGACCCTTACCGCGGGCCTGTTTGGGAAGAAATCATTATTCAGCTCCCGTCGATGACGCGCCTCGTCTGCCTGTCAGCGACTGTCACCAATGCCAACGAACTTGCGGGATGGATTGGGCAAGTACACGGGAGTTGCGACGCAATTGTTGAACCAACTCGACCGGTTGAGTTGCACGACCACTTCCTAGTGTTCGACAAGCGACACCGCAGGCTGCAGGAGTTTCGGACGCTAAAACATGGCGAAGCCAACATCGAAGTAGAACGTTTCCTAGAAAAGTTAGGGGGTCAAAGACGTCGGGAGTCTCGAGGTCGAGGCGGGGCCGCAGGTCGACCGCGACGCGGGGAAGTAATACAACACCTCGAGGCGACAGGTCGGTTACCGGCAATCTTTTTTGTTTTTTCGCGACAAGGTTGCGATGACGCGGTCCGAAGTTGTTTGGAACAAGGCGTTAGATTTCTCGACGGGCGGGAAAGTCAACGTGTAGTCACGATCGTCGAGCAACACCTTCGCGATATCCAAGAAGTCGACCTCAACGTGCTCGGTTACGAGAGCTGGCTGGAAGGATTACAAGCAGGAGTCGCGGCGCATCACGCGGGCATGGTGGCGCCGTTCAAAGAAGCCGTCGAGGATTGTTTTAGCGCGGGCCTTTTGCGGGTGGTTTTCGCAACAGAAACGTTGGCCTTAGGTGTCAACTTGCCAGCGCGATCAGTAGTCATAGAGCAGCTGAGCCGGTTTCGGGGCGAAGGCCACGTGGTTCTCACCCCCGGCGAATACACACAACTCACCGGGCGAGCCGGCAGAAGAGGAATCGATTCGACCGGTCATGCCTACGCTTTGTGGAGCCCCTACGAATCTTTCGGTCAGTTGGCACGACTGGCGTCCAGCAAAGAGTTCGTTTTAGAGTCAGCCTTCCGACCGACCTACAACATGGCCGCCAATCTGATGGCCCGAGCCGATCGCTCTTTCGCTGTCGAGCTCCTCGAGCGCTCGTTTGCCCAATACCGATCTGATCGAAGCGTCGTTGAACTAACCGCAAATGTTGAAAAGGCGAGAGCTTCACTCCGAACTTCGCGCACGGAAATGAAACGACTTGGGGTCACATCTCCGGCTGCAAGTACGACCGCTTCCCAAAGTGCAGTGGCAGTCTCCGGGGCCTTACGAAGACTCCGGCCAGGATCAATTTTGAAACGAGTGCAAGGGCCGGATTCACAGCATCTCCTCGTTCTCGGAACAACCAGCAGGAGGGGCGGCGATCATCGAGTCCGAGTCGTCACCACCCGGGGCAAGGTGATGATGCTCGGCGCCTCAGATTTCGACTTGTCACCTGAGACAGTTGCAGCGATAGAGCTACCGAAGCCCTATTCGCCGAACCGGCGCGAATACCAACGAGTGGCGGCTCGAATGCTTAGGCAGCACCTCACGGACTCGGGTGTCGTGCCCGAAATGAAACGTCCGGAGCGGGATCTTCAAAAAGCGCGAGTTGATGCCGAACGTCAGGTGCAGCAAGCCGAACTGAGAATCAAATCATTGGAATCACGAATTGAGATGACTCAGGGTGGTCTTGCGCGAACCCTTGACTCGATTGTCGAAGTGCTTCAATTGTTCGGATGCGCGACTGGTTGGCAGGTCACAGACGCAGGTCGCCGTCTTCAGGGAATATTCCATGAAATGGACCTACTCGTTTGTGTCTGCCTCGAAAACTCAATTTTCGATGACCTACCCCCGTCGGAAATCGCGGCGCTTGCGTCGGTCTTCACCTACGAACATCGAAGCCGCATTGAACCTCCACCGCCTTGGTATCCCAATCCGACCGTGAAAGATCGTGCCAACACCATTCTGGGTCACGCTGCGAGGATCCGCTCTGAAGAACAGGCCAGAGGGTTGCCTGAATCCAGAATGCCTGACCCCTCGATTTTTGCCCAGATCCACGGATGGGCATCGGGCCATGATTTAGACCAGCTAATCGAAGAGGATGTGTCCGCAGGGGACTTTGTGCGCAACGTGCGACAAGTCGTTGACCTGCTCAGTCAGATTAGTGAATGTGCACCCAAGGCAGAGACGCGTAAGACGATCAGAGACGCTATTGGGGTGATCGACAGGGATCTGGTCGCAGCAGCAGCGCGCGTTCAAGAAGGAATCGAAGAAGGGGATGTCGGCGATGCCGATTGAACGCGGACAAGATTGGGGCTCCATAGCACCGCCGGGATTGAAATATGTTGTTGCGGGTACCGACGCCCAGATTCGAACGATTGTGGAAGCTGCGTGGGCCTCAGGCGATGAGGTCCCCCCGATAGCAGTTGTGGGCGGCGATTTGTGGCGAGCGTTAGGCGCTCCAGCGGGGGGGACGGAAAGAATTCAAAACAACCAAGCCAGAATGCTGCAAATTGATGCCGCGAGGCTACAAATTGGCGAACACGTCTTCGCTTCTGTGGCCCATGTGTTCTGTCTTAGGAGTTGGTGGGCAGGGCCAATAATGGCGCTCATGAACTCCGAATGGCGCACTACATGGCGCATTGCTCCAAAAGCCCACCCAAATGACGGCCTGTTGGACCTACTTGAGGCAGATCTTCCAATAGGGCAGCGATGGTTGGCACGAAAACGTCTCCGAACGGGTGACCATTTGCCGCACCGCCTTATACATACAGAGAGAGTTACAGAACTCAACCGAAGTTTTGAACGTCCCCGCCGTATCTATATCGATGGCGTTGACGAAGGGCGCCACCAATCCATCGCGGTCACGGTCATACCCGACGCTTTCAGGGTCATAATATGATTTTCTCAAAGATGACGAGGGTGCGCGACTAAAGCACCGGATCGTCCTACGATCGCATTTACGAATTGAGACGTCCGGCCATACTCCTCCGACCATCGAAATTGATCGTGAACAACTACGCAGTCGAGCAATTTACGGCCAACGAGGAAGATGTCCTTCGGCGCTACTTCACGAACCTCGACCAACCCGTATTCGCTCTCGTCAACTTGCCCGAAGTCGTGAAGGGAGCTTTGTTTGCGCGGTACAGCAGGACCCATAAGAGCCTCCGACGACTATTTTTGGACGAATTCGTCGATGATCTAGACGTTTCTGGAGATCAGTCGATTGATGCCACGGTTGGTTTGGCAAAAGCTGAAGAGCTATATCAGCGGGTTTTCGTAGAATACGGAGACGACTCAGTTGCACAACTCGGCGGTGTGCACCTGGCATGTGAACAAGCTTCAAATCTCTTGACGAAGATTCTTGAGTGGGGACGCCTGATGTCTTACCTCGAGCAGTCAACGCGTTACTTGAGCTACGACACTCGGCTTGACGGTAGGTATCGCTACCATCGTGACCCGCAGGTGCTGGCGTCTCCTCTCGGCACTCGTTACGTAGGAGACCTTGATCGACTTTTCGATACCTATGCAGAGCTAGTCCCGCTAATGCAGGACTTCTACCGAGAAAATCATGCTCAGGGAGCAGAAATCGGCGACTTGGCTTACCGACAGACCATACGAGCGAAGTCCTTTGATGCGGTCCGCGGCCTTCTTCCCGCAGCCAGCCTTTCAAACGTCGGAATTTACGGCACAGGTCAGGCCTATGAAGCATTGTTGCTGCGGATGCGAGCTCACCCGCTCCCTGAGGCCCGCTCATATTCTGACCTGATGCTTTCCGAACTAAGGAAGGTCATCCCATCCTTCCTTCGACGCGTGGACGTCGAAGATCGAGGTGTCCTTTGGTCCAGCTACTTCAAAGCGAATAGAGACTCGATGCAAGAACTTGCAAGCCAGTGGTTTGCGCAGACGGATCCAATTGCGGTGGATGAGGTTGAACTCATCGACTGGGATCCCGACGGCGAGCGCAAGATGCTTGCGGCGATGCTCTACCCATATAGTCATTTGCCCGAAACGCAACTCGTTGCTGTAGTCGACAAGTTGACCACTGAAGAGCGAATCGATCTAGTTCGCCGATACGTCGGAGACAGAGAGAATCGACGTCATCGACCAGGACGAGCCTTGGAACGATTGGACTACCGGTTTGACATATTGGGTGATTACGGCGGTTTCCGAGATCTCCAGCGACATCGCCTACTTACGATCGAATGGCAATCACTAACACCGCATCACGGCTACGAAATTCCCGAAGCGGTGATGGGCGCAGGCTTGGCTGACCGGTACGACGGCGCCATGGAGCGTTCCAGGTCGCTCTATGAGACTCTCCAATCTGATTTCCCAGAACAAGCCGCATATGCAGTTTCCATGGCCTTTCGGGTCCGTTATGTAATGCAGTTCAATGCCCGCGAAGCACTCCACATGATTGAGCTCCGGAGTCAACCACAAGGCCATCCTCACTATCGACGTATCGCTCAGGAGATGTATCAACAAATAGCAACACGCGCCGGACATCAGGCTGTCGCAGAGATGTTCACCCACGTAGACCTTACCGAGGGCGAAGATGGACGCCTTCAAGCGGAAAGGGCGCTGGAAGCGCGACGGGCCACACAATGAACGAGTCCGTCCGATTAGCCACACCAAATGACCTTGAAACGCTTACAGAATTTGCTGACAGCGCTGTCACCGAACAACGGGAGAATCGAGGCGGTTATGTGTGGAGCGTACGAGAAACGAGAAATCAACCCTATTTGGCTAGCTTCGAGTCAGCGTTACATGATCCCGATCAGGCTGTATGGATCGGAATGATCGATGACACCCCCGTTGGATACGCAGCCTCGAAAGTGGAGTTGCTACGAAGCGGAGAAACACTGGGCCGAATTTCCGATATTTGGGTCGACCCCGAAGCTCGAAGCGTCGGAGTAGGGGAGTCGCTGATCGCCGCGGTGGTCTCCTGGTGCACCGAACGCAATTGCATAGGAATCGACTCAATGGCCTTGCCGGGCAACCGAGCCACCAAAAACTTCTTCGAAACATTCGGCTTCAAAGCCCGGCTACTTATAGTTCATAAACCTTTACACGAGTCCTAGAGTGACGCATCCATGCACCCCTGAGCCTTGTGTCGGATCGGTTTTGTTCTGGGAACGGAAGCTTCTACTTATCCAACGAGGACAGGATCCCGGCGCTGGCAAGTGGTCACTTCCAGGTGGCCGCTTGGAACCACAAGAAACATGGCAAGAGGCTGTCGAACGCGAAACCGAAGAAGAGACCTGCCTGAAGGTGAGGTGCGGAAAGTTCATCGGTTGGGTTGAACGTGAAGCCAACGGTCGCCGGTACCTCATTGCCGATTTTCTGGCTACGACGGAAGACACTTCGGGTGCGGCCCCCAACGACGACGCCCGAGACTTACTATTTGTCGGCCAAGAGGAAATAGACAAGCTTGAGCTCACTGATGGGTTGCAAGAGTTCCTTCACCAGCATCAGATCTTAAAACGTTAACGTCCCTTCCAAACGGGGTCTCGTTTCTCAATAAACGCGAGGGGCCCCTCGCTGAAATCTTCGGTTTTGACGACCACCCGGAAGTGATCTCGGGTGATTTGCCAGCCTTCTGCATCGGAGACACCTTGGCTTTCCAAGACGACCTTCCGGCTTTCCCGAACAGCTATCGGCGCATTGACCGTGATGCGTTGAGCGAGCCGCAAAGCAGTCTCCACTACCTCACCGGGTTCACACATCTCGTTGACGAGGCCAAGTTCAAAGGCGCGTTCGGCGGAAATAGGATCGCCGGTAAGGGCTAACTCCATGGCGACATTACGAGCGATCGAAACTGGTAATCGGAAAAGTCCACCTGCACCAGCAATGAGGCTTCGTTTCACTTCTGGAATACCAAAGCGAGCGGCCGTTGAAGCCACGACGAGGTCGCAAGAGAGCACAATTTCTAACCCACCAGCCAGGGCGGGGCCATCCACAGCGGCGATCAAAGGCTTCGTCCTCGGGTAGCGAACCAACCCAGCGAACCCACCCTTTTCAGTCTCTATCGGTTTGCCACTACTTACCGATTTCAGATCAGCGCCAGCGCTAAAGACCGGACCGTTAGCAGCAAGTACAGCGACCCAGGCGGCTTCATCCGCTTCAAAAGTGTCGAGGTGTGTCTCAAGTTCCGCTGAAACATCGTGGCTGACGGCGTTTCGCGCTTCGGCCCGATCGAGGGTAATGACCCTCACGTTGCCTACCTCTTCATACGTTACGACCATGCGAGGACCTCAAGTCTGTTCATCGGTGTCCGATTCTTCGTCTGGGACAGGAGCGGTTTCTGAAGGTGCGTCTGGGTCAGCGCTTACTGCGGTAGCCGGGTC
>UINC01001405.1_pt1 | contig 63698 bp, 58 predicted proteins | sample 5385821 | NCBI WGS metagenome assembly UINC01 (sample SAMEA4666929, study PRJEB26691) | marine metagenome | isolation source: Pacific Ocean | place: Pacific Ocean | collected 2011-10-13 | reverse complement strand
TTACCGATCGCGGTGACCAGCCCGTTGGAACTCACAGTTGCCACAGTCGGAGCATCACTAGACCAGGCTACCTGCCCGCTGACAGGCTCGTTCTTGCTATTGCGCACTGTCGCCGTCAGTTGGGTCGTTTCGCCTAGGAAGGTTAGGGTGACAGACGTTCTGGAGATCGATACTGAGTTGCCACCAGCATCTGGTCCCGTGCCATCTGAGCCGCAGTTAGTGAGGCCTATAATGAGTGCAATGAGTAAGAAGCTCTTGGCTGTCTGCAGATTCATTAGGGATCTATGCTCGTGAAGTAACTACACGGGTTTGCGTAAATTGCTTGTGTCCATCAGGTGATTTGTGGAACCCAAATCCACTCTGTCTGGCACCAACCCACGGAGTACCGACTGCGCCACCGGGTGCCGAGTTGATACCGATCATCCCTGCTGTGAGCCGTCGCGCAACTTCTGCGGTCTCTTCTGAGTCTCCACCAAAGACGACCGCACCCAGACCGAAATGGGTGTCATTCGCTTTTGTTACAGCTTCGTCTGCGGACGATACGCGTGTGACACAGGCCACCGGTCCGAATGTTTCTGCATTGGCGATGTCCATTTCGTCAGTGACATTTCCTAGTACGGTTGGGACGACGAAATTGTCATAGTGCCCATCACCTCCGGCCAGCACTTCAGCACCACCTGAAATCGCTGCCTCTAACTGCCCGAGCACGTGGTCGCGTTGGTGCCCATTCACCATTGGGCCCACATCTGCATCCCCCATCCCACTACCGACGGTCATCGCAGAAGCGATCTCGGTGAGCGCGTGCTCAAACTCTTGTGCGACAGAATCCATCACAAAGATTCGCTCGGTCGAGATGCACACTTGTCCGGCGTTCCGAAAAGAATTCGACGCCGCAAACTTAGCTGCCCTCGCGATGTCTGCGTCTCCAAGGACGATCATAGGGTCTTTGCCTCCGAGCTCCAGTACAACCCTCTTCAACGTCCCGCTTGCTTCACGCATGATATGCTTACCAGCCTCTCGTGAGCCAGTGAATGCGATCATGTCGACATCGGATTGAACGATTGCCTTGCCTTGGTCATCAGCACCGTGGATAACGATCAGTACGTCCTTGGGTAAAACCTCGTTGAGTACATCTGCATATGCTTGACCACAGAGTGGCGTTTCCTCGGACGGCTTGAATACCACTGTGTTGCCAGCCGCCAGGGATGGGAGGATCATCCAGGCCGGCATCGACATCGGGAAATTCCACGGTGTGATCGCACCGACCACCCCGAGGGGATCGTGATAGATAGTCGACCTGAGTCGCCCATCCTCCACAACCTCGGGTGTGAGCGCTTCAATAATCTCAGCTAGCTCTTCCTCAATCCCCCATCCTAGTGATTTGGCTTCACCAATTGCTTCCTTGAGGGGCTTGCCCATTTCTTTCGTCATGAGTTCACCATGCTCCTGCACCCGATCGACGAAGATATCTGCTGTAGCCTTAAGCAGTTCCGCACGACCCTCTAGGCCAAGGTCGCCCCAAGCAAGTTGAGCAGCCTTGGCTCTCGCGACGATATTAGGGACCTCCTCCGCCGGAGTAATTTCTACTTCACCTAGGATCTCTTCCGTGGCAGGGTTGTAGGACTTCAAAGTTTCCATTTAGTGCCTGTGGCGTTCGGTGGTGACTAAGAACGAGCTGGTTCGCTGGCGAACATGTTGGCTAGTAACGATTGGCGGCAAGGGAGTTGGGCCATGAAAATCGTACACCGAGCGCTCTGTCCTGTTCTCATGTGTGTTGTATTGGCTGCTTGTTCCGCGAGTGACAGCCCCACGGATCCCGGCGGAACTCCATCCGATACTCGAACCATCAAGGCCAACCCCTCGTTTGCCAATGACATTACTGAAATATTCACGCGCCGGGGTTGTGCTAGTAGCAACTGTCACGGGAACGGGGCGGGTGGTTTAACGATCAGCACGTCTGGGTCCGCAAATCATGCGCGCCTTGTTAACGTGACTTCGCCAATGTCAGGTGAGGTCTATGTTATCCCTAACGACGCTCAGAACAGCTATCTGGTGAAGAAACTGGAAAACCGCCAAGGAAGCGGTAACGGCAGTAGAATGCCCGTAGGTGGCAGTGCTCTCGATAATGTGGACCTGACGAATATCAAGAACTGGATCAACACGGGTGCTCAGAACAACTGATGTTCAAGAGAGGCCGGATGCTTTGATTAGCTTGAGCTGTCAGTTGGGAAGTCGGATAGTCCATGCGATAAGCCTCGTGCTTGTCGGGATATTTCTTGGGGCTGCCGTCTTGTCGGGCCAACAAGCCTATCAAGTTGCTCTCGAATCTGACCGACTTGTGCGGTTTACTTCGAGAACAGTGATAGATGAGTTTGAGGGCACTACGGAACGGGTAGACGGATTGGTTTTACTCAATACCGAAGAACTGACAGATCGCACGGGTGGAGCTGAGTCTGAGATTTACTTCGAAGTGGATTTAGCGAGTCTGGATACGGGAATCGGGATGCGTGATCGCCAGATGCGGGATAGCTACCTCGAGGTTGAGCAATACCCTTATGCGGCATTCGGGGGCACGATTGAACAGGTGGTTTCTCTTCCCGGGGCGATGTTTCGGGTGACGACCCGGGGCATACTGGGCATACATGGCATAAAACAAGAGCGGGCATTGACCTGTGATTTGGCAACGGTAAATGAGGGATACCATGTCAACTGCTCGTTCCCAGTGTTTTTATCGGATCATGACATTGAAATTCCCAAACTCATGTTCTTGAAGTTGAATAACGAGATTCGCATGGAACTCGACTTTATTTTGGAACCCGCAGAGCTTGATAGCGAAAACTGAGTGCGTCTGTCGGGCGATCAGTATGGCCATGATTTACGCGGCCACGTTCGCAATGCTCGGCTCAGCACAACAACAACCGGACCGTTTTGAGAGACGTGAGCAGCCAGTAATCGTGCCACCCACAGTCTTTCACTCACAACAAAGCGCGAATCTTCCCACGGCACAGACGATCTCAAGCGGCGCATGGCTCTTTGAGATATCTCACAGGTTCTTTCCTGCGGTATCTGAGGGATTTCAGGCTTTATGGGGCCTGGATGGTCCGGTAGCGAATCGTCTTGGACTCGCGTATGCGGTTTCTGATCGCACCATGGTTGGTGTCGTACGTACCAACATTGACGACAACCTCGAATTAAATGCCAAGGCTCGCCTCTTTGAGGGTGGCACTGAATCCGTCCCAGTGATGATCGGTATAATGGGAGGTTTCGCTTGGAATATGTCGGACCCCGGTGAGAGTGGGGCAGGCGACAACGAATCCCAGGCTTACGCCCAAGTAATGCTCAACGCTCTAATCGGAGGCCGCTTAGGTATTGGGCTCGTACCAACAGTACTGAGAAATCCCCGCATTCAGGATGCCGAGCCAGAGACCACTTTTGCTTTAGGTATCCACGGGCAGGCTTACATCTCAGAGCAGGTGAGCCTGCTTGGAGAGTGGATCATCAGTAAGCGCCAGCCTGACCTTGAGCACGATAGTGGGACCTTCGGGGTCGAACTTGAGACTGGTGGTCACTTCTTTAAGATCGTATTAACGAATCAGTATAGAATGAATCCAACTCAGGTTCTTGGCGGTACGCCTTATCAGTTCAAGCCGAGGTATTGGAGGTTGGGGTTCAACGTTACGAGGTTGCTCACCTTTTGATTGGTTCTAGTGCCCAGTTGTTTGGTTTCTTCAGAGCTATCCAAGGTAGTCGACGAGCAGGACGTAGAGTACGCCAGCGATCGTTGCGATCGCCAACAGTTTCAAGAGTTTCTTGATCACGGCGAATAGAAAGACCGCAATGATCAGTAACAGGGGGACCAGTACGATTGGGTTCTCGACTAGGAACTCGATCATCCCAATCACGATAGACTCATGAGGTGCTTTGGGAACAAGATCCTAACGAACGAACTCTCTGATTCTTCCATGCTTCCTCGATACCCCTTCTAGGGTTGCACATTCTCTAAGACGGTCCTGCAGGGCCTCTCCCATACTCTGACTCTCTGCTCCTCCTAAAGCTAACGCCCTCCCGGGACACGTTGTCTTCAAGCCGCCACGACCGTAGGCTGCCGATCGCAGCAGGAGGCATAAGAACTACATGACAACCGAAACAATCGACTCTGCACGGTCAGTATCTCCATCAGACCGCTACTTACCATTGCTGGTTATTCTTTTCATTGGTAGTGGCTGTGCAGCTCTAATTTATGAGATCGTCTGGTTTCAGATGCTCTCACTCATCGTTGGCTCATCCGCCATATCACTGGGCGTCTTGCTGGGCACCTTCATGGGTGGCATGTGCATAGGAAGCATTGGCCTCTCAAAGGTTATTGCGACGGATAGGCATCCGCTCAGAGTCTACGCCATGCTCGAAGCCGGAATCGGCATTTTCGGACTGCTCGTTCTATGGCTACTGCCGTATGTAGGCGGTCTATATACGTCGATTGGTGGTCCGGGAATGGCTGGACTTATGGTACGGGCATCGTTTTGTGCTCTTTTCCTGCTTCCTCCCACGATCATGATGGGGGCCACCCTCCCCGCGATCTCCCGATGGGTCGAGACCACACCGAAAGGTGTGTCGTGGCTCGGGTTCTTTTACGGAGGTAACACCTTCGGTGCTGTCCTGGGGTGTCTGTTGGCTGGTTTCTACTTGCTCCGGCTTCATGATGTGAGTGTTGCCACTTATGCTGCGGTGGGGCTCAATGTAGTGGTGACCATACTCGCTTTATTCCTTGCGCGATTTACTGCGTATGAGTCCGGACAGCAAAGCGAGAGTGCGGAAGCGGTGCAGATGTCGCCAGGCTCGAAGTCAGTCCTGTTTGTAATCGGGTTATCGGGGGCGACAGCGCTCGGAGCTGAGGTCGTCTGGACTCGACTCATGACACTGAACTTCGGTGGTACCACGTACACCTTCTCACTGATATTGGCTTCTTTCCTGTTTGGGATAGGGATCGGGAGTGCGGTAGGGTCTATTCTGGCACGTTTTGTACAGGATGCTCGCCATGCTCTTGGATGGACACAATTTCTTGTCGTGGTCGGCTTGGCATGGGCAGCGTATTTACTTACCCAAGCTCTGCCTTATTGGCCAGTTAGTCCGGACCTTGCTATCAGGCCTTGGTTCAATTTCCAGTTTGACTTTATGCGCGCCGTGCTTACCGCTCTGCCGGCTGCAGCCTTGTGGGGCGCAAGCTTTCCTTTGGCGCTTGCAGCGGTTGCAAAAAAAGGTCAGGACCCCGGTCGCCTCGTTGGAAGGGTTTACGCAGCCAACACCATGGGTGCGATTCTCGGTGCGCTTCTGACGTCCCTGGTGTTGATTGGATCACTGGGTACCCAAACGACACAGCGCATAATGATCGCGAGTGCGGCATTTGGAGCGTTCATTCTTCTGGTTACAGATAGGAATTACTCGAGTGTTGTCAGGACACCTGCGCAAATTTATCGAGGAGCCGGTATTCTTATAACCACAATGGTTCTGGCTTGGACCGTGGCTCCGGTACCAGAGCTACTGGTGGGTTACGGCCGTTACGCAGCGACGTACCAACGAAGTGCAGAGTATTTCGATTGGGTCTATGTGGGCGAGGGCATGAACTCGTCCATGGCTGTATCTGATCTAGGTGGTGGTATCCGGAATTACCACAACGCTGGGAAAGTGCAGGCATCGAGCGAACCACAGGATATGCGTCTCCAGCGAATGCTGGGACACCTGACGACACTCGTACCACTCCAAGCGAAGTCGGTTATGGTAATCGGTTGTGGTGCCGGAGTGACGGCCGGAGCGGTCAGTATAGATCCAGCCGTAGAAGAGCTCACGATCGTAGAGATTGAACCCTTGGTGCCGGAGGTTGTATCCAGGCACTTCGGAGAGCACAACTTCAACGTTGTCGACAATCCTAAGACTGAAGTAGTCATCGATGATGCGCGGCATTATCTCCTGACGACTGACAAGAAATTCGACGCGATCACCTCGGATCCTTTCGACCCCTGGGTGAAGGGAGCTGCGACGCTCTACACCACCGAATTCTGGCTCGAAGCTCAAGAGCATCTTAACCCAGGCGGAGTGATTACTGTATTTGTGCAGCTCTATGAAAGTACTCTTGAGGCGGTGAAGAGTGAGGTTGCAACGTTTCTGGAGGTTTTCCCACACGGAATGGTTTTCGCGAACCTTAATCAGGGACAGGGCTACGACGTCGTAATGCTCGCGCAGCAAGAGCCAACGCCAATCGATCTCGATGCTATAGACGAGAAGCTGAGCACTCCTGAATACGCCACTGTAGCACGGTCTCTATCCGAGGTGGGTTTCTATTCAGCGCCCCAATTGATGGCGACATTCGCTGCTAAGAAACCTGAGATCGATCCATGGCTTGCTGATGCTCAGATCACGCGAGATCGCAACCTGCGACTACAGTTCCTTGCTGGCCTCGGCGTTAATCTTTACGAGGCTGACGCAATCTATCGGGACATGGCTCAATACCGGACCTACCCGGAAGAGCTGTTCGTTGGCTCCCCTCTAAGCCTAGCGCAACTCCGGGCTGCTTGGAGTGGGATGGAATAGTGGGAGGCAGACTTGCGAGAGCCCTCTGGGCGAGTCCCGCTTGAACTTCGTGCTTGGCTTGCGTGCGCCATTCTTATTCCCGACGTACCCTTTCGATCTATGAGTATGCCTTGGCATAAAGCGAAACCTCTGAACGGGCCTTTCAGGGGGGCCGTAAACAGGAGCTCAAGAACGTGACGACCTCTAGGACCTTCTTCGGTCACCCAATAGGGCTTTCTACGCTCTTTTTCACCGAGATGTGGGAGCGCTTCTCGTACTATGGGATGCGCGCTCTGCTAACACTTTTCATGACAACTGCTACGATCGAAACCAATCCCGGTCTCGGTTATGACGTAGCGACTGCAGGTGCGATCTACGGCCTATATACGAGCCTCGTATATATCCTGGCGCTGCCTGGTGGCTGGATTGCGGATAACCTGTGGGGTCAACGCAAGGCCATTTGGGTAGGTGGCTGGATTATCGCAGCCGGCCACTTCACGATGGCCGTTCCTTCAAATATCACGTTCTTTCTAGGGCTCGTATTCATCATCTGCGGGACAGGTCTGCTTAAGCCCAACGTCAGCACAATTGTCGGTGAACTCTACCCTGAAGGTGGCGCACGCCGTGATGCTGGTTTCTCCATTTACTACATGGGGATCAACCTTGGTGCCTTTTTGGGTCCCCTGGTTACTGGGTATTTGGGGGAGGGGATAAATTGGCACTACGGCTTCGGCGCTGCGGGAGTCGGCATGATTCTAGGGCTCATCCAGTATCGAGCCGGAATGAAACACATGGGGAATATCGGTCTTCTCAAGACCGGGGACACACCGGAGCAGGTTGCCGCTAAGTCCCGCACATTCTTCAGTGTCTTCTTTGCTACGGTCGCTACGGTCATGGTGTTCAGCTATATGGTCTCAGCCGGCATCCTTTCCCTTACACTCATGCAGATCGCGACTTATTTGGGCTATTCGGTGCTGCTATTGGTCGCCGGTTATTTCATATACGTATGGACCGCGGGGGGGCATACGGTGGAAGAAAACAAAAGGATGGGTGTCATCTTTTGGCTCTTCTTACTAATTGCTGTCTTTTGGTCCGGCTTCGAGCAAGCAGGGACTTCGCTGAACCTATTCGCTCGTGACTTGACGAACCTAAGCTTATTCAATGGCGCCCTAGAAATTCAGGCTTCACAGCTACAATCAATAAATGCCCTCTTTATCATCATACTGGCACCGGTCTTTGGCTCGATTTGGGTGTGGCTAGAAGGCCGTCAGAAGAATCCGTCTCTTCCAATGAAGGCTGGATTAGGCCTATTGGGCCTTGCGGTTGGTTTCTTTGTTATTGCTTGGGGCGCAGCCAACTCGTCCCCTGATAATCTTGTATCGCCAGCGTGGCTTGTAGTCACTTATTTCTTTCATACAGTTGGAGAACTCTGCATTTCACCCATCGGACTTTCTGCAATCACAAAACTCTCTCCTGAAAGAAGAGTCGGTCAGATGATGGGCATATGGTTTGTGGGGGCCGCACTCGGAAACCTGTTCGCTGGTCTTATGGCAGGCCAACTCGCGACGATGGGTTCTGCTGAACTCTTCCGCACGGTTGCGTGGATATCTGCTGGAGTTGGGATCTTCGCAATAATTGTGAGTCCGCAGGTGAAGAGACTAATGGGTGGAGTCAAATAAGACCGATCAGCCTGAAGGCATGATGCAGTCCAAAGACGTATCAGGTCATCCGGTAGTGGGGTATGGTGGTTTCCGGTTTTTCGAATCAGGACTATAACCACCACCCAGATCTATTTTGGATTAGACTTTCTAGCCGATAACTGACGGTCCTGAAGAAACGGAGTTTTGACATGACCCACGGGGACCTTGCCGCGCTTTCTGCTACGGAAACGGTGGCACTAGTGAAGGCACGCCAAATCTCTCCAGTGGAGGTCGTTGAAGCTTCATTAGACCGCATAGAACGCTACAATCCGACCCTTAATGCCGTTGTTACACTGAATGAACAGGCGATTGAAGACGCTGGTGCCCTGGAGGTGTCACTAAGATCCGCCGCGGGTTCGCAAGTGCTTTGTGGTGTCCCGGTCGGCATCAAGGATTTAACGCCGGTAGCGGGCCTACGGACTACGTACGGGTCACCGATATTTTCAGATCACGTTCCTACAGAGGATGCAATGGTAGTGCAGCGCCTTCGCAGCGAAGGCGCGATCATCGTTGGAAAGACCAACACTCCAGAGTTCGGGGCAGGGGCGAGCACATTTAACGATGTATTTGGCCGCACCCGTAACCCCTGGAATCCGGAGCGTACTTCGGGAGGCTCGACAGGCGGTGGAGCTTCTGCACTCGCGAGTGGTATGATCGCGATCGCCGAGGGGAGTGATCTCGGTGGATCGCTGAGGATTCCGGCTTCGTTCTGTGGCCTTGTTGGGCTTCGTCCTTCACCGGGCCTAGTACCGACACACCCGACTGAATGGCTTTGGGATGAACTGTCGGTTAGCGGACCAATGGCTCGTACTGCCGAGGATGTAGCACTAGCCCTCCAGGTAATGGCAGGGTCCGATCCGCGTTCTCCGAGGAGCCAGTCGATACAAGGCCGGGATTTCAGTCGCGGTATACGAGATCTCCAGACGGATGGACTTCGCCTCGGGTACTGTCCTGACGTGGCTGGTCTAGGAATTGATCCGGGGATCGCGGAAGTATGCCGCTCTGCTGCCCTGGGTCTAAAAACAGGCGGAGCTGATGTTGAGCCGATTGAGGTGGATCTTTCAGACGCGAGGAAGGCGTTCTTACACCTGCGTGGAGTGTGGATGGTCACGCATATGCGAGACCTTATGGATCGTATCGAAGAACTAGGCGACAACGTCCGTGGTAATGTCGAGGCCGGCCTCAGGGTAACAAGTGAACAGATTGCTTGGGCGCATGGTGTTAGGGACCGGATGTGGATGTTATTCAGGCATTTCTTCGAGCGTTATGACTTTCTGCTCACCCCCTCTATGGCAGTTTCACCCTTCCCGGTTGAGCAGAATTATCCCGAGTCGATAGCAGGGCGACCCATGAAGACCTATGTGGACTGGTTTGCTCCAACGTTCACGCTGAGCCTCACGGGTCTCCCGATTGCGTCAGTCCCCTGCGGGCTCGACGACGAGGGCCTTCCCGTCGGATTACAGATCGTCGGCCCCCCTGCAGGAGAGGAAAAGGTCCTGGGGCTCTGCGCCCGGATCCAGGAGATGTACCCGATTGGATATCCGGATCTAGGTGCTCTTGATCGGTTCACCGTGGCCGCGACTGACTAGTTCTTTAGGTGAATAGACCGGGGTGCCCACCGGTATGTAGGAACACCACCCGGTCGAGATCTGAAACCATACCGGTGCGAACCCAAGAGATTAGTCCGGCAGCTGCCTTGGCTGTATAGGTGGGATCGAGTACAAGGCCCTCATGCAGTGCGAACATACGGAGCGCCTCATCTGAGGCTGTTGTCGATAAGCCGTATCCGTCTCCCACCTGGTCATCGATTGCCTTGATACTGTCCGTTAATAAAGGACCGTCCCACCCGAGGAGGTCAGCACCTTCACATGCGATCTGTTTGGTACGCTCCTCAATCTCGGTCGCGCTCATATCGGCACTTACCCCTACCAACAACACGTGATTCAGCTTGAGAAGTGAAATGCCGAGCAGTAGACCAGCCAGGGTACCACACGAAGAACTGGCAACGAACACAACGGTTCTTTCAGGAGGAGGTTTCTGATTGGTAAGTTGCTTGAAGAGTTCGATGGACGCGGCGGTATAACCAAGACTTCCAAGCCCCGTCGAAGCACCGATCGGTATCACTAGAGGATGCCCGCCTTCCAATTCGATGTCCACCGCGGTGCTTTGGAGTTGTGTTGAGCGATCTTGGCGCTCAGGCACTGTCACGATCTCAGCGCCGAAAAGCCTGTGTAACAGTGCGTTCCCTGTTGGGGTCTCCGGCTCGGGGCCGTTGACGATGAGAGCACAACGGAGGCCGAGTTGTGCTGCAGCCGCAGCAGTAACACGGCAGTGGTTGGACTGGGGACCACCGGCAGTGATGAGGCAAGTGATGCCCTCAAGTCTGTCAGGGGCCAGTTCAAATTCCAGCTTACGCACCTTATTGCCACCGAGGCCGAAACCAGTTTCGGAATCGAGCTTCACGAGGAGATCAAGTGCTGGACTTCCGAGTGCTTCGGCCAGGCGAGCGAGCGGGCGGATTGGCGTCGGCAGATTCGCCAACTTGAGTCGTGGCCATTCCGAAAGCCTGGTGAGTGCTGCAGAAGAAGCTATGACACTCTCCTTCGCCTCGTGCTAATTACTAGCGTTTTAAGCGTTTCTGTGAGGATGAGCGTTTCCTGAGACATTCCCCGGGATTCCACCTTGCTGGAATTGAGCACGATCATATCAGGTCGGAGTGAACACTATGGCATCTTAACTGTACCAGCGATCGTTACTTAGTAAAAAGATGCTTGCTGAAACTCGAGATAAAGCGGATTTGAACCCTTCTCATTTGGTGTCGCGGCTGATCCTTCTGGTCGTTCTTGTGTCCTGTAGCTTCACGGTAAGGTTGGACGCTCAGGAGGGGACGATCCAGGGTCGGGTGCGTGACCAGCAGGGTGCGGCAGTGTTTGGCGCAGTCGTCCGACTGCTATCTGATACAACCCTGATTGGTATTACGGATACTGACCGTCTCGGATCATTCCGACTCACGGGAGTGCTCGCGGGCTCATACCGCTTAAACTTCAGGGCGTTCGGGTACGCTGAGTTGACCGAAGACGTTGCTTTGACTGGCGACGAGACCATTGAGTTCTACGTTCGTGTTGAACGTCAAGCGATCCAACTCGAAGGCTTGGCGGTCGAGGCTGAAAGAAGCAGAGAAAGGATCCGTTTTGAGGAAGCTGGTGGCGCGACGGTTCGTGAGATTGGCCTATCCGATCTCAAACAGATTCCGGGGGTGGCAGAGGCCGACCCCATTCGAGCAGTCGAAGTCCTCCCTGGTGTTGTCTCGACCTCAGACTTTTCGGCTGCGTTCCATGTACGAGGGGGATCGCAGGATCAAAACCTGATTCTTTTGGACGGTGTGCCGATTTTCAGCCCGTTTCACCTCGGTGGTTTTTTCTCAGTATTCAATGCGGACATGCTTGATCGAGCGGAACTCCAATCAGGTGGATTTTCTGCAGAACACGGAGGTCGAGTCTCGTCCGTACTCCAGATAGAGAGTGACCCTGGGGATGGAGAGTTTGCTGTAGATGCAGGGATTTCTCTGCTTGCAAGTCGGGTTGCCGTGGGCGGTGGGGCATCTTCAAAGGCTCTCAATTCTCTTGGGCTCGCTGACCTGAAGTGGCGAGCGTCGGTCCGGCGTTCATACTTCGATGTGCTGCTCAAACCCGTGTTTGAGTTCCCCTACCATCTCACAGATTTTCAGGCTGTAGTTGAGGGGTGGACGCACTCGGGTGATCGCCTTGTGTTGACTGCGTATACAGGTGATGACGTGGTCGATCTGACTCGTCTCGAACTCGAAGATTTCCCGCTACGGATCAATTGGGACTGGGGTAACGATGTGGTCGGCCTGCGGTGGACTCGTGCCAGACGTGGAGGAGGTTCACTCGACGTGCGGGCAAATCTTAGCCGTTACGGGAGCAAGCTAGGCTTACCGGATTTCGCGGATACAAATTTCAGAAGCGTGATCAACCAGCGCCAATTCAGGGTTGACCTGGATACCCGTCCTTCGCCGGCCCTCCAAGCTAAGGTCGGAGGGTCGGTAGAGTGGATGGGATACGATAATCTTCTCGAAACCGGGGGTAGCCAATTCGGTGGCGGAATTGGCTCAGGTTTGCTGACTGGATCCTACGCACAGGCTTCATGGTCACAGCCACGCGAGTGGGTATTCGAAGCAGGGACTCGCTTGGATTTATGGCGCCCGAATCAGGGTGATCCGATGATGGAAATCGCACCCCGGGTTGCCCTGAAGCGTTTCTTCAATGATGGGAACACTGCTCTTAAGTTAGCTGCGGGCAGGTACACACAATTCTTGCATTCGTTGCGAGATGAGGATTTGCCCATTGGATTAGATGTTTGGGTTGTCGCCGGGGACCGTGCTCCCCCAGTAGTGTCAGACCAGCTACAACTCGGTATCGAAGGTTATGTCGGTCAGGACTGGTTTTGGGCACTGGAGGGCTACACCCGTACCTTCGATGGGGTTGTCGCAGTGAATGGTGCGGACGATCCGAACGACGAGCTTGATGACATTCTGGGTGGTGAGGGGCTCTCGTACGGTGCTGATCTGCTCATCCGCAAGGAAGCCGGTACAGTCACTGGTTGGGTCACGCTGTCCTTTCTCAAGGCTGATCGCACTTTCCCCGACACCTATTCGCCATTCATCCCTCAACCGGACGTTACTTACCCACCAATCTTTGACCGCAGGATCGATTTTGACCTGGTGCTCAGATATCCGTTGCCGGGTGGGTGGGATGGTGGACTCCGCTGGAATTTCGGTACTGGAATTCCGTACACGAGACCGATTGGAGCACACCGGTATTACTTGCCTGATTTCCTTAGAGAGCAGGGACTTCTCGACAGGGATGGCAACGCAGTCGTGCTCGGCGAGCGCAATGGATCTCGCTATGCGCCCTACCACCGGTTGGACTTGAGTTTCCGCAAGACCTTCGAGAAGACCTGGGGTAGCCTAGTCCCGTACCTAAACCTCGTGAACGTGTACAATAGAAAGAACGTTCTCTTCTATTTCTTCGATTATAGGGCAAGGCCTCCCACACGATCTGGAATCTCGATGTTTCCAATCCTTCCTACGTTTGGTTTTGAGGTGCGGTTCTAGTGAGACGTCAATGCACTGTACTGAGCTTGCTGCTGGTCTTGGCTTCAGCTGGTTGTGGCATCCAAGAAACACTGATTGTTGAGTTGGAGGATCTGGTTGTAGCAGAGGTTCACGTTCAAATAGGCGGAGCATTTCTCGGTGGAAATCGAGTTATGGCGTTCTTACATCGTACTCTTGGCTATTCAGTTCCTGGTGCCCGTGTTGTCATTACACGTGGAGGCACAGCTAGCGTTGAACTGCAGGAGGCTGACGAAGATGCTTGCCGCCAGGAGCGGCCTAAAAACCGTACGAGGGGAACGTGTTATTTGGCCTCGCAGCAAGCGGCTGATGAGTTTCAGCCGGGTGAACAGCTTGAATTAACCATCGAACTCACTCAGGGCCGCACCCTTCGCAGTGCGACAACGATCCCAGGAGAATTTACACTGACAGGCATTGAGGATGGCTCTCGGTGCCTGCTGCCACCGGACACAGCCCTCACCGTTCAATGGTCTAGATCAAATGGTACCTGGGCTTATGTAAGCGAAACCCTAATTGTCGGTCTAGAAAGCAGCCTTTCAGGAACTGTGGCTTCCACTAATGAAGCAGACTCGCTCTGGCTCCTGGGGTTATCGCTGTCAGCCAGTGATACGACAATCGTGTTCCCTAGGGAGTTTGGGATCTTTCAACGGTTCGATCTGGATGCAGAAATAGCAGCTCAACTACAGAAGGGCCTCACACCAGGGTCCCAGGCGTCCGTGACCGTTACGGCGGCTAATCGCAACTATGCAAACTGGGCTCGCGGTGGAAATTTCAATCCGTCGGGTAGGGTCTCGATCCCGAGTGTGACCGGAGATGGTACGGGTGTTTTTGGTGCGACCGTAACCCGGACATTTGAAATGGTCGTGGATCCAGATTCGTCTGGAGCTGCCTACGAACTTCCAGCCTGTCCAACTTCTTGAGCGCAAGCTCAGTTGGTCGATAGAGTGCGTTTGGCCAAGAGTTCCTGAACTCGGAACGCTAGCTGCTTCAGAGTCGCGGAATCTTGGTGACCTCCGGATATCGTTATCTCAGCATATTCCCGACTCGGCTCGACAAATTCGTTATGCATAGGCAACACGGTACTCTCGAATTGCTGAACCACGGACGCTGGGCTTCGTTCCCTTTCACCTGAGTCGCGTTCTAATCGCCTCTCCAGGCGTTTTTTGACATCCGTATCAACGAAGACGCAAATATCCATGAGCTCACGAAGCTGTTCATGTGCGAGAGCGAGGATTCCATCCAAGATCAGGACCTGAGAAGGTTTTAATTGTATCGTGGCTGAAGATCGAGTGTGTGTGGCAAAATCGTAGGAAGGTGCATCTACCGAGTTTCCAGCGATCAAGGTCATAACGTGCTTGACCAGGAGTTCTGTCTCAAGGCTTGATGGGTGATCAAAGTTTACTTCAGTCCTGTCTTTTAACTCCAAATGAGAGAGGTCGCGGTAATACCAGTCGTGGCGGATGACAGTCGTGATACCGAGACCGAGCAGGCGCACAAGTTCTGCTACAATCGTTGACTTACCTGAGCCGCTACCTCCTGCGATGCCAACTATAACTGGGTGTGCACTCAACCTTACTCCTCTTGGAGTTCAACATAGATTCGTCTGGCTAACTCAGTCTTGACCGCGAGGGACGGTCCTTGGCTGTCTCCTACCACAATGTCGACCACACCTTCGACCTGTTGCCCCTTATTAACCAGCACGTTGACTCCTGGCAGAAGCCCGTCGGCGGCCATCGTTCTCAGCTCTTTCGCCTCCTCATCTCGAACCGCCTGAATACGCAATCTGGCTCCGGGAGCTGCATCGGCTAGCGTCGCAAGATCCATATGCTCTATATCACCCGTTGTTGTGGGGATAGGGGCGCCATGGGGGTCATGGCTGGGATAGCCCAGAGCGCTTGCCATCCGTTCGACAAGATCATCCGAGGCAGCATGCTCCAGACGTTCAGCTTCGGCATGAACATCATCCCAAGGATACCCTAGTCGCTCGCAAAGGTAAGCCTCAATGACCCTATGTCGTCGCAGTACCCTGAGGGCCTCACGATGACCTGCCTTGGTAAGGCGAACACCCCGATATGGCACGTGCTCTAGCAGCCCTATTTCCGCCAGACGCTTAACCATTCCAGTTACGGAAGCAGGTTGGATGTCTAGCGTTTCAGCGATTGCGCTTGTTGATGCCGGCTCTTCCCCTCGAGAGAGGTCGTAAATCGCCTTAAGGTAGTCTTCGATAGAGCGCGATAGTGGGCTTGGTATCATGAACCGAAACTATCTCCAGCCGAAATCAGCGTCGAGACTGCTGACCGCGAAAGTACCCTTGCTGAGAAACGTAATTTTAGTCTCCAAGCACCCATGCAAAAATCAGAGGGGCAACAATTGAAGCATCAGAGTTGATCTCGAACCTCGGTGTATCCGAGTCGATCTTGCCCCATGTGATCTTTTCATTTGCAGGTGCGCCAGAGTAACCCCCGAAGGATGGCTGGGCGTCAGTGATCTGACATAGGTAGCTCCAGCATGGGACCTCGTGCTTAAGGTCTTGGACGATGCACGGTACTGCGCAGATTGCGAAGTCGCCCGCTATTCCACCACCGATCTGGAAAAAACCGATAGATGCGCTTGCACTAGAATTGTGCTCACTCTGATACCACTCCATCAGCGCTTGGAATTGCTCTGTCCCAGTCTTGACGGAGAGATGATTGGGGAGGTGGCCCATCATCACATTGGCAGTGAACATATTGCCTATTGTGGAGTCTTCCCATCCGGGCACATAGACAGGAATAGCTGCTTCCTTCGCCGCTAGCAGCCACGAGTGGTTAGGGTCGATCTGATAGTGCTCGGCAAACGTTGGGTCATCAAGAATTTCAAAGAAAAAGTCGACGGGCATCCTGCGATCTTTTATCGTGGCTGCTCGCTGCCAACATTCGAGTAAGCGTTCTTCAATCTGCCGCATAGCGTTCTCGGGGATGCACGTGTCTGTAACACGGTTCATCCCGCGGTCGCGTAGTTCCCGTTCATCCTCAGGAGAGAGATCTCGCCATGAGGGGATGACCTCATAATCACGGTTCGATATGAGGTTGAAAATGTCCTCTTCAAGGTTAGCGCCGGTGCATGAGATCGCATGGACTTTACCCTCACGAATCATACGTGCCAGGATGATCCCGATTTCCCCAGTTGACATCGCGCCGGCCATAGCGAGGAGCATCTTCCCTCCCCCCTCCAAGTGCGTCTCATAGGCTCGAGCAGCTTCAACGACTTCCCTGGCGTTGAAGTGTCTGAAGTGCCTTTCGATGAAGTCACGAATTGCACTCAAGGGGCTTCTCCTTCATCGGCCAGAAAGGTTCTAGGGTTACCTGCCACTTATTCTTATGGATGCACACGTTGAGGTAGATTCTGCTCTGTCAGGAGACTTCTCGAGTTCGTTTCCGGAGAACACGGCCTGCTCTGACCCCAGTGAAAGCTCCCTCCCGGATTGCTGCTTTGCCGTTTACAAAGACATGAATCATCCCCTCGGAATAGTGATGAGGGTCCGCGTATTCAGCGAGATCTCGCACTGCGCCTAGATCGAATATTGCGATATCCGCAGTCATCCCTGGTCTAAGCATTCCACGGTTAGTCATGCCGAACACCTGGGCCGGAAGCGAGGTCATGCTCCGAATTGCATGCTCAAGAGTCACAACCCCTTTTTCTTGGACGTACAACCGGATTTTACGAGCAAAGGTTCCATAGCTCCGCGGGTGTGGTACGCCTTCGTTTAGGGGCACCAGGCCGCCGTCTGAAGAAGTCATGGTCCACGGCTGCACCATCAGTGTCTCTACGTCCTCATCGTTCATATTGTACGAGACAATGCTTACGCTTCCGGCCTTGATAAGATCAATAGCCGTGTCGATAGGATGCTGACCTCTCTCTTCAGCGACCTCACTTAGGAGCTGCCCTTCGATTGATTCATTCGGACGGTATCTACGGAATTGGATGCGGTCTGCCCCACCTCGTCGGGCGAGTCCCTCAATCATTCCCTCCTTGATACGTTCTAGTGTGCGAGGGTCATCCAGACGAGCCATCAGTGAGTCTCGGCCTCCGGCCTGGGACCAACGAGGCAAGAGGGCAGCTTCTAGGCCTGTGGCAGAGGCGGTATAGGGGTACTGGTCTGCGAAGACCTGGATCCCTTCTTCGCGGGCGCGTTCTACACGCTGAACGATCGCTGCTCCATATCCCCAGACGAACGGCCCTAGAGCCTTAACATGAGTGAGAATTGCTGGGATGCCTGCAACACGCCCTACGTTGATCACTTCGTCCACGGCAGCGATTAAGCCAACACTGTATGTGGACTCATCGCGGTAGTGACTCGTGTAGGAGCCTCTGTAGGGGGTGACGACCTTGGCAAGCTCTTCGATCTCTTCCGGTGGCGCATAGCTTCCCGGAACGTAGAAGGTGCCGGAGGACAGGCCCCAGGCTCCCTCTTCCATAGCATCACGGACGAGGCTGCGCATGCGTTCTAACTCGGCAGATGAAGCCACTCGGTCTTGCTGCCCGATCACTCGTGACCTCACGGACCCGTGGCCTATCAACTGGGCTACATTGACGCCTAGCCCATCTGTTTCAAGGTCGGCACGTTGCGCGTTCAAATCGATGGGCCCGCCACCATCAGGATTTGCGAAAATAGTTGTCAGGCCCATTGCGAGGAGTGGCTCTGCGTGGCTGAGACCTTCGGTAGCCAGTCCGGGGCCAGAATGGGAATGTGTATCAATGAACCCAGGGGTGACGTATAGCCCGGTTGCATCGATCACTTCATCCGCCGATGTGTTACCTAAGTCTCCGATCTCTATGATCTTGTCCCCTTGAATAAGCACGTCAGCACGCACCCAAGGATTACCCGATCCATCCATCACGCGTCCGTTGCTGATCAGCACTGTCTGCTCTTGTGCTGACAATGGTTTGGCGAGTGCGATTACAGTAAGGAGCGTGATAGCTCGAAGAATCATAAGTCCTCTCCAGGAAGGGATCCGGGCAAGCTAAGCCTTAAGCTGCAGCGATGAGAGAGTGAGCGCTCGACAACGTGAGAGTGTTCGCTGTTTCGAGCAGAAGAATGTCTTGGAGTGGAGAGCGAATGCGTTAGCCGACTACCAGAAAGATAGACGGCTGAGTCTGTAGGCTTGAATGTCCAGGGGAGGATGCCGTCGATTACTTAAGCCCCAGGCTTCAGTCTTCTTCTAGATAACCGTGTTCTATAAGAAGTTCTTTAAGCCGGGGTTCCCGGCTAGCGAGGGTCGTCCGAGCAATCGCACGTGCGAATTCCACACGGTGAGGCTCAGATACCTTATCCAACACAGCGATTGGTGCTCCATAGCGAAGCAGAATGCGCTTAGCGTCAATGGCGACGGAATTGTTCACATTTCCCCTTGATCTACGACAGGGATGGGGTGGCTAAAGCAGTAAACCATAATAACATCGGGTAAGCACTGCCAACGCCCTTGTAAAAACAGGTTTGATAATCTGTAACCAGACTGAGTAGTCAGTTCATCTCCTGTACATTGTCGCTCGGGTCATCAGTCTGAATTGCATTCGGGATGATTATTGGGCCGTTCAGCTCGAATCGGGGCACTTCGGCACGGAAGCGTTCGCCATCAGGTCTTACGAATGTGTAGTAACCCTCCATATAACCGACCGGAGATCGGAGCACACAGAAGCTTTTGTACATGTGAAATTCTCCAGGCTTAAGCACTGGCTTCATGCCGACAACCCCTTCTCCGTCTACTTCAGTATCATCCCCGATTGAATCGTGGATTCTCCAATGTCGGAAGAGTAGCTGGGCAGTTGTATCACCTTGGTTTTCCATCTCTATCTCGTAGGAAAATACGTAAACCCCATCCTCCGGATCTGAATCAGATAGAGAGAAGCGCGGCTGAACCCGCACGCGGATACCACTGGTGGCCTGTTCGTAGTGCATCCTAAATCCTAGCACCAATCCATGCATCTGCGCATCCCAGGGTGATCCTAGGAAATGGGATTAGCGAGGCCTGCTTCAGCCACAACAAGCAACAAAGCGCGTTGTATCGCAAGATGGCCATCTCGGTTGATCCACCACTCCCCAGGCGAGTGTCCTGCACCTCCGACACCTCCTCGGCCAATGGTTACTGCTGGAACCCCTTGTGCGATTGGGACGTTCGAGTCTGTTGATGACCGAGCCAGTTCACCTGACACACCAAAGACTGCAGTAGTGGCCAATGCTCGCTGGATGAGTGGGAGTGATGATTCGAGGGAGCCAGAAGGCCTGTCTCCCACCTTTCTATTCTCAAGTGTCAGAGGCCCCCCACTACGACGGAGGCGGTTCTCTTCGTTTAATCCGCGGTTCATTGCGTCCAAGAATACCTGTTCGATACGGTCGAGGCTTTCAGGACTTTCCGAGCGCATATCGACCTCCATCCATGTTTCTGCAGGGATCGAGTTTACTGAAGTCCCCCCTCCTATTCGGCCTACGTTATAGCTGGTACGGGCCCCATTCCTCGTGAGAGTATCTGCAATATCCTGAAAGTACCGAACGGCCCGGCTCATTGCGTGTGCTGGATTTACCAGGCCAAAGGCACCCCACGAGTGTCCTCCTGGCCCATTAAAAGCTATCCGGTAACGAACGGAACCCAATCCCATAGTGACTAATCGACTAAGGCCACCACCGTCGACATCAATCCAAACGTCAGGCGCTTCATTCGCTGCACGGAATAAGTGCTTCATACCCCTGAGGTCTCCGAGGCCTTCCTCTCCTACCACACCGACAAAGAGAATATCGTCCTCAGTTTCAACTCCGGCCTCCTCCATTGCCCGAAGAGCGGTCAGCACAACAACTAGCCCCCGAGTATCATCACCAATCCCAGGTGCGAAGAGGGTGTCGCCAACCTGGCGGACTGTGACATCTGTTCCCTCCGGGAAGACCGTGTCCAGATGGCCACCGAACCCAATCGTCCTCTCTCTCCCTCGGCCACGGCGCAGCCCAATCACATTTCCTTCTATGTCGGTCCAGACGGAATCTGCACCAAACTGTTTTAGTAACTCAGCGAAACGCCGACCTCTAGCTTCTTCTAAGAATGGAGGTGCCGGAATCTCTGTCAGTTCGATTAGTCTCTCGAGAGACCACTGGTCTAGCTCTTCAGCAATCGCAAACGCTTTCACAATTTGAGGATCTACCGCTAGCTCGCGGGCTTCTGCGACGTACGTAGGAGCTAACTCTTGAGCAGAGAGCAGGGAAAGGTCGGGTACTAGGATGGCCACTAGGGCGAATAGTGCCGAAGAAGTAGTTCGCAAGAGAAGTGACTCCGATGAGGTTTCGCACTGAGAGTATAGAAGGAAAGCGATTAACTTAACGGGCTCTGATCTCAGCGTCTCGGTCGCCGGGGACCGCCCGAACAATGCCCATCCGCAATATTGCCATAATCGCACACGTTGATCACGGAAAGACCACTCTAGTCGATCAGATGTTTCGGCAAGCCGGAGTCTTTCGTGACAACCAGCAGGTGCAGGAACGTGTTTTGGATTCGAATCCCCTAGAGCGAGAGCGGGGGATCACAATTCTTGCTAAGAATACTGCAGTGTATTGGAATGAGGTGAAGATCAACATTGTCGATACCCCAGGGCATGCCGACTTCGGGGGTGAAGTAGAACGGATTCTTAGAATGGTCGATGGAGTCGTCCTGCTCGTGGATGCAGCGGAAGGGCCTATGCCACAGACTCGTTTTGTTACGAGAAAGGCTCTTGAGCTTGAACTCCTCTCACTCGTGGTGATCAACAAGATTGACCGTGCGGATGCTCGTCCGGCCGAGGTGCATGATGAAGTACTAGAGCTTTTCATGGATTTAGAAGCAACTGAACGGCAGCTTGATTCACCATTTCTCTACGCTGCGGGGCGTGACGGTTGGGCAGGAGATACCCCGGAGCTAAGTGAGGGAGACTTGAGGCCACTGTTTGATGGAATTGTATCGCACTTTCCGGAACCGGAGGTCGATCCCACTGGTCCGTTTCAGATGCTCGTCTCAACCCTTGATCACTCTTCTTATTTGGGCCGGATTGCCATCGGGCGCATAGAGCGAGGGCAGGTGTGTGTCGGCCAGCGTGTTGCTCTTCTTGATTTTGGTAGCCCTGGCATGGTCGACGATGTGACTGAAGCTGAAGAAGCTAGGGTTGTTAAGCTCTACACGTTTAGTGGGCTAGAACGTATTGAGGTTGAGGAGGCAAACGCAGGCGATATCATCGCACTCACTGGGATTGAAGGTGTGGAGATCGGGAAAACGTTGAGTGATCCGGAGTATCAGGAGCGTTTACTCGGGATCGCGGTCGAAGAGCCTACCTTGTCCATGGACTTCACGGTCAATAACTCACCATTTGCAGGACAGTCCGGCAAGTTCGTGACGAGTCGACACCTCCGTGAACGACTATATAGAGAACTAGAACAGAACGTGGCCCTGCGCGTTGAGGATACGGAGAAGCCAGAGACCTTGACCGTAAGCGGGCGTGGTGAACTTCACTTATCCATACTCATCGAGACGATGCGACGGGAGGGTTATGAGTTTCAGGTTTCGCGACCGAGGGTGATAACTCGGACCGGTGTTGATGGAGAATTACAAGAGCCTTATGAGGAGGCACTAATTGAAGTCCCCTCTGAAATGGTTGGCACCGTTATCGAGAAGCTAGGATCCAGAAAAGGAGAGATGACAGATCTGCGACCGATGGGTGACTCGGGAACCACTAGATTAAGCTTGCGTGTTCCCGCTCGTGGACTTGTTGGCTACCGGTCAGAGTTCCTCACTGACACTCGCGGAGAAGGTGTTCTTCATCATCAGTTCCACTCTTGGGGTACATGGGCCGGAGTGCTCCAGGGCCGAGGGCGCGGCGTGCTTGTTGCCGATCGGGTTGGTAGGGCAGTCGGATTCGCACTGCAAAATCTCCAAGAACGGGGTACTCTCTTTGTGTCACCTGGAGAAGAGGTTTACGGTGGGATGATTGTTGGAGAAAACGCCAGGCCGGGTGACCTCGATGTAAACGTTGGTAAGGAAAAGAAACTCACGAACATGAGGGCCGCCGGTTCGGATGAGAGCATCAAGCTAGAGCCTCCTAGAAGGCTTACGCTGGAAGTGGCGCTTGAGTTCATTGAGGATGACGAGCTGATTGAGATCACACCCGACGCAGTCCGACTCCGGAAAACGGTTCTCGACCAAAATACGAGAAAGAAGGCGGCCAAGAGGGCTAAGGGTTGAGTCTAGAGGGGACTTCGCTTGCCTGCTCTAACAACGCTACCTACGATCCATTTCACCCCGATAATGATGAGGTCTAGAATGAGACGTGACTGTCCACACGCTGCCATCCGATATGGTTTCTCTCTATTGCTGACGGGCCTTTTGGCTGGAACGCTGGTTATTCCAAGCCGTGCACAGGTTGAATGGTCTCCTGTCCCAGATGGTTACCCTCGGACGGCTGCCGAGGAAAACGGTTTCACGCGCCATACCCGACATCTTGAGATGTGGGAATATCTGGAAGCACTCCGCGGCGTCACCACCGATATGCGGCTAGGGAGCTATGGGCAGACATGGGAGGGGCGGGAGCTTCCCTACGCTGTGTTCAGTCGTCCTCTCGTGAGCGAACCATGGGAGGCCTGGGCTCTAGGGCGACCTGTAGTAGTTCTGGCTGCGAACGTGCATGGAGGGGAACGGACGTTCCGAGAAGGCCTGATGATCCTGATGAGAGATTTTACAATTCCGGGAACGGATGCGTACGAGTTGCTTGATGAAGTCACAGTTCTTGTAGCGCCACAAATCAATCCCGACGGGTTTGAGGCGACCGAGAGAGGTACCCGAGGCAATGCATGGGGCATTGACCTGAATCGCGACTACATCAAGCTCGAGCAGCCGGCGATCGCGAACTACGTAGGTAACATTATTAGCAAGTGGCGGCCGCACATGTTTGTCGATGGTCACAATGGCGGGTCACGACCGTACAACCTGAATTATCAGTGTCCGAGCCATTTCGATCCGGCGATTGAGATCACGCTCATGTGCGACCGGGAGATTTTTCCAGCCATCAACGCGAAGCTTGCAACGGAAGGCTACAAGGCCTGGTATTATACGGGAGGAGATGAGAATGAGTGGCGGGTTGGCGGGTCACAGGCGAGGATCGGTCGAAACTATGGCGGCTTTGTAAATTCGGTCGGAATTCTTTTTGAGGCCCCTTCTCAGGAGCTTGAAACAGGAGCAAGGGCCGGATACCTGGGTTATCTGACCGTAGTCGAGTTCGCTGCAGAACACACTGATCGGCTTATGAGCGTGGTCGATGATGCACGCAGTGAGACGATTGAGATGGGAGCTGAACCGCGAGGTGATATCGCTGTCGTGATGGAGTATGCTGCAGAGGACTATCCTGTCAGCTACGAAATTGTGCGAGGAGGTGGAAGGGGAGGTAGCTCGAATGATCCGGTTGAGATTATTCAGGTTACAGGGGCCGACCTTATGAAGAAACCAGTCGCTCTGCGGTTACGCGCTCGCCCTTGGGCGTATCTCCTACCTCGTGACGCTGTTGATGCAGTTGCGATGCTCAGGCGCCATGGGATCACTGTCGAAACGCTGGTATCAGCTGTAGAACTCCAGGTTGATGCTTACACGGTCACGGACGTTACGCATGAGCGCGCATACAACCATGCAGCGGCCACGAAAGTTGAAGTAGGTGAGGTACTCACGCTTACTGAACTATTTCCAGCGGGCACCTTCATTGTACCTACAGCTCAATATCTTGGCCGATTGGTTGCACACATGCTTGAGCCGGAGACCGAGGACAGCGTCGTCTATTGGAACACGATGGATGCCTGGATTCCTCGTTCAGCAGATGCCGTAGGTGGAGGTCGGGGTTTTGGCGGCCGTGGTGCCGGAACCGGCTCGGCACGTCCACCTTTGGTACCGATCTATAAATTGATGACTCCGACAGCGCTTACCACAAAGGTGATGGGCAACTGAGACGCTCGGGTCGGTATCGTCTTCGGCCTGGTCTGAGATTGATAGAGCTGCTTGAATCAAAGCAGGAGGCAGTGTGCCGTTGATTCACAAGGATGGAGTCCGGGATAACAATCACCCTTTGAATCTCAGCGAGCGGGAGGACGGTGTGGAGGCGAATGTGAGTCGCCCCCCCCTCTATGAAGTCTATATGCGTATGGCTGAAGAGCTCGCTAAACGTTCAACTTGTGCGAGGCTCCAGGTCGGGACAGTGATTACAGATGCCGGCCTGGAAAATGTTGTCGCGATAGGGTACAACGGTAATGCTCGGGGCTTTCCGAACAAATGTGACTCAACTGAGCAGGGCAGGTGTGGCTGCATCCATTCTGAGATGAACGCTCTTGTGAAGGCACCTGGGCAAATGCGTGACAAGGTCGCATTTATAACCGCGAGCCCATGTGTGGTGTGCGCAAAATTAATGATACAGGCAAACATATCCCATGTTTTCTATCGAGAGCAGTATCGTGATCCAGCGGGCCTGGCAGTACTCGAGCAAGGCGGGTTGGTGGCTTTGCCCTATTCGAAATGGAAGGATGCCTGGAGGGATTAACTAGGCCGTCTTAGGGACTGCCTTGATGGTAGGCTTCGGGCCCCATGGAAAACATTCGCTGAACCATTAGTTTTTTCCGAAGCCTCAAGGCGCCTATCCCAACTTCTTAGTGAATCGGGATGTTTCTCGAACTAATAAATTGAATCACCCTGACCCTAAGGGTTTGACCCGCCCCTACGGACGCTTCTTCCTACCCGGTCCTGTTGAAGTCCGCCCTGAAGTGCTTGCTGCTCAACTTCAACCGATGACAGGCCATCGAGGGCCGGATGTGCAGGCTTTCATCGGTGAGTTACAGGCCGGACTCAAGGACGCATTTCGGACCGAACGTCCGGTATTCATTGTCCCATGCTCGGGTACTGGCCTTATGGAGGCTGCAATCCGTAATGGTGCTTCGAATCGGGTGCTCTCACTTGTAAATGGTGCATTTAGTAAACGCTTCTCAAGTATCGCATGTCACTGTGGCCTCGAAGTCGATGAGGTTGCTATTCCTTGGGGAGAAGCGCAGGACCCTGACCGAGTCGCCGCGGCCCTATCGGTCAGAAAATACGATGCTGTCACAGTGGCTCACTCGGAGACTTCTACTGGAGTATTAAACGATTTAGAGGCGCTCTCCGAGGTAGTGCACCAGCATGCAGGAACCCTTCTGTTGGTTGACTCCGTGAGCGGTGCAGCCGGTGCCGAACTCCAAACCGATTCTTGGGGACTTGATTTTGTTCTGACTGGTGGGCAGAAGGCTTTCTCTCTGCCGCCTGGTGTTTCGTTTGGTGTGGCATCTAGCTCGATGATTGAGCGAGCCAAAGAAGTGGTTGGCCGGGGCTACTACTTTGACTTAGTTAGATACTCTGAGAATATAGAGAAGTTACAAACACCTACTACGCCTGCCCTCTCAACCCTCTTTGCGCTTCAGGTACAACTCCGCTTGATGGCTGAAGAAACAATGGAAGGTCGCTGGGCACGTCATCAAAAGATGGCTGAACGCACTTGGGCGTGGGTCGAGGAGATGAGCTCTTCGGGTGTTCAGCTGAAGGTAGTCGCCGCGGAGGGCCATCGTTCTCCGACAGTAACAGCTGTTCAGGTACCGGATGGGGTGAGTGCTCCATCGATCGTCGATGCTGTCAAAGAGCGGGGATGGGTCATCGGAGGGGGATATGGAAAACTTAAGCCTACAACATTTCGCATCGGACACATGGGCGAGCACACCCTAGACGAATTAGAGGAATTGCTCTCTGTCCTCGCCGAAGTCCTCAGCTGATGGCGTTGAGATTTTCCATTCTCGTTACTGACAACATCTCCGGGAGCGGCCTGCAGCCATTACGAGAAGATAGTCAGTTCGAACTTGTCGAGATCAATGATTCATCTTCCACTGACTTTCGTAATGCGCTGCCTAGTGCTGATGGTTTGATAGTCAGGAGCGCTACGAAGGTTGACTCCGACATGTTGGCTGAGGCCCAGAGCCTGAAAGTTATTGGGCGCGCCGGGGTTGGTGTTGACAATATTGATCTAGATGCGGCTACCGAGCGTGGCATTGCGGTACTCAACGCGCCTGCGGGTAATACCGTATCTGCTGCGGAACTCACACTTGCACTGATGCTCTCAGTGGTTCGCAGGGTTCCGGGTGCTGATGCTTCAGTCCGCCGAGGGGAGTGGGATCGGGGTCGCTTCAAGGGAGCAGAACTTCGAGGTCGCACGCTTGGCCTAGTTGGTGCTGGCCGTGTTGGTCAGGAAGTCGCGCAGCGTTGTCGTGCCTTTGGTATGCACGTTGTGGTTAGTGACCCATATCTCACTGATGAACGAGCTAAGGAACTGGGTCTGGACCGTGCTGATCTGGGAACAGTCATTGAGAGTGCAGACATCCTATCTTTACATGTTCCACTTACAGATGACACTCGAGGGATGATTGACCAGAAAATCATATCCCGTATGAAAAAGAGCGCCTTCATTGTAAATGTCTCAAGAGGTCAAGTCATCGATGAGGCGGCTCTTGCAGTGGCACTGAATGAAGAGAGAATCGCAGGGGCCGCGCTTGACGTTTATGAAAATGAACCACTCGAAGATGATAGCCCGTTACGTAAGGCTCCTGGTGTAGTACTGACGCCCCACCTTGGGGCCTCGACACTGGAGGCTCAGGAACTGGTCGCTACCGAGATCAGTGGGGCCGTCAAGGCTGCACTCCTAGAGGGTGATCTTTCTCATGCTCTCAATGCCCCGGCCTTTGGAGGTGCCACACTGCACGAATTCGGACCTCTTTTTGCTCTTGGTCAACGCTTAGGAATTCTCGCATGTGCGCTTGCTAGAGGTGGAATCAGGGGTATAGAGGTGCGTTACTCAGGTGAGCCTGAAGCAGTTCTTCCATCTCTGACCGCGTATGTTCTTATGGGATTGCTCAAGAACATCACGGGGTCACGGAAGGTGAATTTTGTCAGTGCTGGATATCTTGCTAGGCAGCGCGGAATTGGCATCTCACAAGCCCATCTCTCCAGACGAACTGACTATTCTGAGTTTGTTGAGATCATCGTTAAGGCTGAAGGCGAGAATCTGAGACTTGCTGGTGCTCTGTTGGGTGACACACATCCCAGAATTGTTCGAATCCGAGATTACCATGTTGATATTGTGCCTGACGGAACACTGATTGTGCTAAGGAACCAAGATGTACCAGGCGTTATCGGCCGGGTCGGAACCCTTTTGGGGGCCCACGCGATCAATATTGCCGAATACCACCAGGCTCGGCTTACTGCGGGAGGGGAAGCCATAGCTGCCATCGCAGTAGACGGAACGGTAGATACGAAAGTTCGTGATGCACTTGTGGATCTACCCGAAGTATCTACTGCGGTTGTGGTCAAACTGAGTTAGGCAGTACGAATCAACTTTGCGTCGATCCGGGCTTATCCATCGGTGGGCCTTAGTCGCCCCGCTCTGTAAGTGCTCTTTGGAGTAACACGGCAGGGTGCAGGGCTGTCCGCCCTGTCCCATCCCTGATTTGAGCGCGACAACTTGTCCCGCTCGCGACGATTTCTGTTGTCTCATCTGTGACCCGAACTGCCGGTAGCAAGTCCAATTCAGCCATTGCCATCGACACGTCGTAGTGCTCGGCTTGATAGCCGAATGCCCCGGCCATGCCGCAGCATCCTGAAGGGATCTCCTCTACGGTTAAGTCCGGAATCCTCTCCAGCATTCGGACACTGGCATTGACTGTGCCAAATGCTTTTTGGTGACAATGACCGTGCACCTTGAGTCGCCTCCTTTTAAGTGGTTTAAAAGGAAGAGTGTGGCCTTGTGCCCATTCTTGGTCGAGGAACTCCTCTAGGAGTACTGCACGCTCGGCTACCACATCCGCATCGTCCCCTGGTAGTAATGCAGGCGCCTCATCCCGTAAGGTGTAGATGCAAGATGGCTCTAACCCGACGATCCATGTTCCTGCCCGCGCTGCTGGAGCCAATGCGTCCAAGACGCGTCGGAGTTCTCGTCTCGCCTCGTCAAGCATACCCCCACTTAGGTAGGTACGTCCGCAACAGAGTGGACGACCTGGATGTTGCAGTGTTTGGGTCTGCCACGCGCCTGCTTCTAGTAAGTGTTTAGCTGCCCGGGGAACCTCAGGTTCAAACCACCTCGTGAAAGTATCAACGAAAAGTATGACGTCAGCTGGACCAGTAACGGTGGCCGGGGGTGGGAGTTCACTGTCGTTCCAGGGTGACCCGTGCCATTGGGGTAACTTTCGCGTGGGAGCAAGGCCGAGTACGCGACGCCCAAGGGGTAGTTTTCCGAGGATATTCACTAACTGTCCGATTTGCGTTGCCCAGGGTGCTACTCGTGGCAACCCTCCTAGCAATCGCGTTCGGATGGGAACTCCTGAGTGTCGATTTTGGTGGTACTGCCACTCCAATTTCAAGGCCGCCATGTCGATGCCGGTTGGGCACTCTCGCTTACATCCCTTACAAGAAATACACAGCGACATTGCCTCTGCCATCTCTGGTGAATCTAGGCCGGTTGCACCGAGTTGTCCGGTAACGGCGAGTCGGAGCGCATTAGCTCGTCCACGGGTCGAGTGTCGTTCATCTTGAGTGACACGATATGAGGGACACATCACCCCCGGATCTGATTTGAGGCACGCACCATTGTTGTTGCATTGTTCCAGTGCAGTTAGGACTCCCCCGTCCTGAGACCAGTCTAAGACCACTGGTAGCTTCTTCTCTGCATTTTCGGCTTGGAACTTGAATAAAGTAGGGTCATCCATCCGAGGGGGATTGATAATCTTACCGGGATTCATGAGACCATGAGGGTCGAAAGTCTCCTTAACTTCTCCAAAGATCCGTTCCATTCGTTCACCTAGCATCGGCTTGATAAACTCCGATCTAAGGAGGCCGTCACCATGTTCTCCGGAGTGTGTCCCTCCGTAGCGCCGCACAACCTCATGAGTCTCTTCTGCAATCGCGCGCATGCGGCGAACATCACTGGGATCCCTGAGGTTTAGGGCGGGGCGAACGTGCAGACATCCAACAGACGCGTGTGCGTACCAAGTCCCCTCTACCCCATGCTTAGAGAAAATCTCATCCACATGCCGAGCGTAGCTAGACAGGTGTTCTAGTGGCACCGCACAGTCCTCGATGAACGAAATGGGCTTCCTGGGACCTGCCATCGACATCACGATATTGAGACCTGCCTTCCGTACACTCCAGGCTGCTGATTGGAGTGATTCGGTTTCTGCACGCACTACACTGTTCGGGTGCCCCAACTCGCTCAAAAGTTCCTCGAGTTCATTCAGTTTATCGCCCAGGTCTGTCCCTGGAAGTTCTTCGGAAAACTCGACTAGGAGTAACGCTTTTGGGGTGCCTGTCACGAAATCACTCATGGCACTCCGGAAGTCTGGGTGTCTTGCTCCAAGGCTCAAGATGTTCTGGTCTACCAGCTCTACCGCAGTTGGGTTCAGCTTTACGATATGCTGGACAGTGTCGAGTGCTTCGAGTAGACCATCGAAGTGGCAAATACCCAGAACTCTTGAGCGAAGTAGTGGGCTGAGCTTCAGACGCAAACGCACAAAGAATGCGAGGGTCCCTTCGGAGCCCACCAAGAGTTGCGCGAGATTTTCCTGGTTTGGATTTAGACTGGCAAGATTGTAACCAGCCACATTCCGCATCGTCTTGGGTGTGCGCTGAATAATTTCTGCTGCGTGATTCGCATAGAGGCTTCTCAAGAACGCGAGTTCAGTCGGCATGTAATGCTCTTCGGATTCTTTTGACCCTAGCCAGAGTCTGCGACCGTCTGGGAGCACTACTTCGATGGCTGAGATGTTATCTACCATCGTTCCATATCGGAGAGAGCGGGCACCCGCGCTATTGTTCCCCGCCATTCCCCCGAGTGTTGCACGACTCCCAGTGGAAGGATCGACTGGAAACCACTGATGTCGCTGCCGTAAACGGGCGTTCAAATGGTCTAGGACCACCCCGGGTTCGACTTCGATCTCATCTTCATGCATACCACCTATTTGGTTGAGATGGCGGCTAACGTCGACGACAATCGCACGACCTACCGTTTGGCCGCACTGGGAGGTTCCCGCACCGCGCGGAAGCACAGGAACGTTCTCCTCCCGGGCTACTTCCATGACTACTTGGATATCTTCTGCAGTTGCAGGAAAGACAACGCCGAGTGGTTCGACCTGGTAGTGAGAAGCATCAGTAGAGAATATCCCACGTGTGAAGGCATCAAAACGCACTTCTCCTTTCACTACGTGTCGGAGCTTCTTCTCGAGCCCAGGATCTCCGGGTTGGATATCGCTTGCGGCCATGGGTGATAGTGTCGGGCGCTAGGGGACTGTGTAAGTTGAACCTTCTTGTCGGCGTGAGTCTACGGCTCCCCGACCCGGGTTGCACCCAACCACAGACGCTCGTGCCCTACCAAAGCGGACGCCACTTCCTACAGCTGCCGGGACCGACCAATGTGCCGGATCGTGTACTGCGCGCGATGTCTCGGCCAACAATTGATCATCGTGGTCCAGAGTTCCAAGCGATGACTCACCGACTCCTAGGGGAAATGAAGCTGGTTTTTAGAACCGAACATCCTGTCCTCATCTATCCGTCATCTGCAACAGGTGCATGGGAGGCAGCGATCACCAATGTGCTGTCACCCGGTGACGGTGTGCTGGCGTTCAATCAAGGTTTTTTTGCTGAGAAGTGGGCAGAGGTCGCTGGGCGCTTCGGTCTGCACGTGCAGTTCAAACCTTGGGACTCGCGTCGGGGTCTGACAGCCGATGCAGTCATGGAAGCGCTCCATTCGGAAAAGGCGCGTAACGTCAAGGCTATTTTGGTGGTACACAACGAAACATCGACCGGGGTAACTAGCGATGTCGCGGCGATCGGTAATGCTTTGCGAGAATCCAGCTGCCCGGCACTTCTTATGGTGGATACGGTGTCATCCCTTGGAGCGACTGATTTCCGGCATGATGAATGGGGGGTGGATGTGACGGTCACTGGTTCTCAGAAGGGGCTTATGCTTCCTCCGGGTCTGTCGTTTGTCGCACTAAGTCCGAGGGCTCTTGCTGCTAGTGAATCACCTGGATTACCTAACTCGTACTGGAGTTGGCGCGATCACTTGGAGTTTAACAAGAACGGGTTTTTCCCCTACACACCGGCCACAAACCTCTTCTTTGGACTCGACGAAGCACTGTCGATGCTTCGTGAAGAGGGCTTGCCCGATGTATTGCAGCGCCATACAAGACTTGCGGGTGCAGCTCGTGCGGCGGTTTCTGCTTGGGGCTTAGAGGGCTACCCACTGGAACCTGCTGAGTCCAGCAACGCGCTAACAGCTGTTATGATGCCAGATGGAGTTGACGCGGATGAGGTGCGAAGGATCGTTTTGGAGCAATTTGACATGTCTTTGGGAACGGGTCTTGGTAAGCTTCAGGGTCGGATCTTTAGAGTTGGACATCTTGGTCACTTCAATGCCCTGTCACTCATGGGGACACTTGCTGGGGTGGAGATGGGGTTAGTTTCTGCCGGGGTACCGATCAACAGGGAGGGGGTTTCTGCCGCCATGGCATTCCTGCTTAATAAGAGCAAGGCTGAATGAACTGGAATCGTGAGATTGTGTTAGCCACACCGACGCTTACCCGAGTGGGTTTTGTGCTGGTAGCATCCGCTTTCGTCCTGGGACTTGGTAGCTGTGCAGAGAGGGCGACTGGGCCACAAGAACTCACCTTTGGTCATGTCGGTGAACCGGGATCTCTATTTGCTCTTTCCGCCGAAGAATTTGCTCGTCGGGCCAACGAGCGACTGGATGGATTCGAGGTCGTGGTATATGGCTCGAGCCAACTGGGTGGCGATGAGTTGTTGCTCCAAAAGATCAAGCTCGGTACGGTTGACTTCGCACTGCCGTCTACTGTTATGTCCTCACAGATAGATGAATTTGGCCTATTTGAAATGCCCTATCTTGTGCGGGACCGTGCGCACATGCGTGAAATTGAAAAAGAGGTCGTTTGGCCTGAACTGGCACCGCTCGCAGAACAAGAGGGCTATCGGATCATTGCTCTGTGGGAAAATGGGTTTCGGCATGTGACGAATAACACTCGACCAATTGCAAGCCCTGATGATCTCTCTGGGATCAAGCTCCGAACACCTCGTGGTATTTGGCGTGTGAAACTTTTTCAAACCTTGGGTGCTAACCCGACTCCGATGGCCCTTTCCGAGGTTTTTATAGGACTGCAGACTGGTGTGATAGACGGCCAAGAGAACCCGCTCGCACAGATTTGGGGGTCCAAACTGTATGAAGTCCAGGAGCATCTTTCGCTCACTGGCCACGTATATACACCTGGATACGTTGTGGTCTCAGCTTCTCATTGGACAGCGTTACCTCCTGACGTCCGCCGGGTTTTGGAGGAAGAAGCTCGCTCGGTTCAGACATTTGTTCACGACACAGCAGCTCGACTTGACGACGAGCTCTTGGCTCAGGTTGAAGCTGAGGGAGTTAAGGTGACACGGCCTGATCGAGATGCCTTCTTGATAGCGAGTAGCGACATCTACGATGAGTTTGACCAAGCAGTTGAGGGAGGGGGTCTTCTCGTTGAGCGTGCTGTTGCAGCGGGGTCAAACTGAACTGGCTCTGGTGACATTAACAAAGGCTCGAACTGGGCTACGAAAGATTCTAGAAGGGGTGGTCCTCTCCCTGATGGCCTCGCTTGCTCTAGTTGTCGTTGTAGGGGTTGTCTTCCGGAAGAGTGGAGCATCGTTAGTCTGGTACGATGAAGTTGCGTCCATTCTCCTCGCTTGGTTGACCTACTATGGGGCAGCATTAGCAGCTCTACATAGGGCCCACATCGGAGTACCGACTCTGGTGGACAAACTCTCACGCAACCTGAGAATGTTTGTGGTCCTCGTTGCTGAGGTTCTTGTTCTTGCTTTCCTCGGCACACTTACCTGGACAGGAATTCAGGTGTTAAGTGTTCTCGGTAGTACGACGCTAATCTCACTCCCGTGGGTGCCGGCAGCAGTCGCTCAATCGGTTATTCCGATCGGTGCCACGCTCTTCATCGGAGCGCAGCTTCTATCACTCCCCGATGCTATGAAGCACCCTATCTCGGGATCCGAGAAAGCATCCCCGAATGCTGGTTCTTCAACCGGTGAGGCCGCCCAATGAGTCTCCTGGGAATAGGTGTTGTGTTACTCGCACTCGTTCTGATCGGCATTCCGATAGCGGTGTCTCTGGGCCTGGTTGCCGTTCTGGCAATGATCACAGGGCCTGGAGGTGCTGCATCTCTACCTAATGTTGGGTTGGTGATGTTTAGCGGGGCAACATCGTTCCCACTGATCGCGATCCCACTTTTTATCTTGGCTGGCGCGATCATGAATGCATCTGGGATCAGCCGAAGGCTGGTTGCGTTCGCTTCTGCGTTGGTAGGCTTTGTACGTGGCGGACTTTCGATGGTGACGATCAGTGCTTCGTTGTTCTTTGCAGAAATCAGCGGTTCGGCTGTTGCGGACGTTGCAGCCCTTGGCTCGATCCTGATTCCGGCGATGAAAAACAAAGGTTACTCCAGTTCCTTTGCTGCCGCTGTTACATCATCCTCGGCAACGTTGGCCGTCATCATCCCGCCCTCGATACCGATGATCCTATATGGTGTCATGTCAGGAAGCTCGGTTGTAGAGCTTTTTGTTGCTGGGATTATTCCGGGAGTGCTGGGTGGCTTGATGATGATGTTTGTTGCGTATCTGTTAGCTCGTCGGCACAACTTTCCGACAGAAGAGATGTTCAAACTTGCTCGTGTCTGGGAAACCTTTAAAGAAGCAATATGGGCACTATCCCTTCCGTTGATCATATTGGGTGGAATCTTTGGCGGTTGGGTCACCGCCACAGAAGGTGCAGGACTCGCGGTCGTTGCTGCAGTTCTCATTGGTGGAGTGGTATACCGAGAACTCGATTGGAGCCATCTCAAGGCTGCAATATTGGAAGGTGGTACCCAGACGGCTGTGGTAATGCTGTTGGTAGCTGCTTCGGCCCTACTGGGAGACTATCTGACTGAGGTCCGTGTACCCCAGCGGGTTGCTGAAGGCATAATGATCCTTACGCAGGATCGGTGGGCGATTTTGCTACTACTCAATGCTTTCTTTCTGGTGATTGGACTTTTTCTGCACTCGGCTGCTGCCATCATACTTGTTGTTCCGATCGTGATGCCACTTGTTCTGGCTGCGGGCATTGATCCCGTTCACTTTGGGCTTGTTGTTACCCTCAATCTTGGGATTGGGCAGCAGACCCCTCCAGTAGCGTCAGTCCTCGTGACCGCATGTTCCGTGGCGAAGGCTGATATCTGGGAAGTCAGCAAGGTCAACGTCTACTTCGTTGCGGTGCTTCTCGCAGTCCTATTGCTTGTGACCTACGTTCCTTCAATCCCGATGATCTTGGTCGAAATCTTCTATCGATGAATGCTCAAGTTCGAACTTCTCTCAAAGGACGGGTCGCAGAAGTAGTTCTGGATTGCCCTGAGAAACACAATGTTCTAGACCTAGGGGGATGGGCAGCCCTAGCGGATGCATTCGACGAGCTCTCCAGGAATTCAGATATCGGCTGTGTGATCATACGTGGAGCTGGTGACCGAGCATTTTCGACAGGTTCGGACATATCTTCATTTATGGACCAACGCGACACACCTGAGGATGCAAGGCGTTACTCAGAGGCGATATCTCGCGGTATGAACGCAGTACGTGAGTGTCGTCACCCAACACTTGGTTTGATTGAAGGGCTATGTGTTGGAGGTGGTATGGAGGTCGCGGCATGTTGCGACGTGCGTATTTGTGGTCAGTCTAGCCGCTTCGGTGCTCCGATCAACCGACTTGGTTTGACGATGTCTCATGATGAGCTAGAACCGCTGATCGCCCTTCTTGGCCCTGGCCCGGTGCTCGAGATCCTCTTGACTGGTGATCTCATTGGAGCCAGCCGTGCGAGGGAGATTGGTCTTGTGAACCGCATTGTTGAGGATACAGAGGTAAGATCTATGGGCTGGGATCTCGCTAACCGCATTGCTGACGGGGCACCTCTCGTGAATCGATGGCATAAGAGGTTTATTCTGCGCCTTATGGGACGGAACAGTGAGCCACTTACGAGAGCTGAGCGGGATGAGGCGTTGGAGGCCTTTCAGACGGATGACTACAAAGAAGGGAGATCTGCCTTCCTTGAAAAACGACCTCCAAAGTTCAGCGGTCAGTAGTGAGGGACGGCAACTGATGTCAACTCCGCTCGAGGGCTTACGTGTCATCGAGCTTGCGCATGTTATGGCGGGCCCGATCTGTGGACTATTTCTCGGAGATCTAGGCGCTGACGTCATAAAAGTGGAGCGTTTACCGGGCGGTGACACGACGCGGCACTTCTCGCCCCCCGAGATTAAGGGCGAGTCTGCCGCATTCATGATGCTTAATCGGGGAAAGAGGGGAGTAGCACTTGACCTGCGCACAGAAGAGGGCCGGGCAGTTGTGCGCCAGATGGTGTCCTCCGCAGATGTTGTGATCGAGAATTTCCGCGCAGGCACTATGGAGCGGATGGGGTTGGGCTATGAGGATCTAGCTGTGCTAAACGAACGGCTGATCTATTGTCAGGTCACGGGTTTTGGGCGCACCGGTCCACTTTCATCGCAGGGTGGCTTCGATTTGATTGCGCAGGGCTACTCCGGACTAATGAGTGTTACCGGCGAGGGGCCGGGTCGGGAACCAGTCAAGGTAGGAGCACCTCTCACGGACATCACTGCAGGCATTCTTGCCTCTTTTGGGGTCGTCTGCGCCGTTTTGGAACGGGAGCGTTCCGGGCAGGGGCAGCGAGTAGATACCTCGCTATATGAAGCTGGTATCACACAGACATATTGGCAGAGTGCGATAGCACTAGCGACTGGAGTTTCTCCGGACCCTTTGGGGTCAGCTCACCCGATGGCAGCACCGTACCAAGCATTTCAGACTAAGAATGGTTGGATTAATGTGGGAGCTTCGAATGAAGGGACGTGGACCCGCCTTACAGAAGCTCTTGATCTGAAGAAACTCAGCAGTGACGATCGCTTTGTTACCAACACAGATCGGATGGCAAACCTCACGGATCTTGTCGAGATTCTCGGGAGACATTTCCGAGAGCATACCACTGAGCATTGGCTGACTGTGCTTGAAGATGCAGGTGTTCCCGCAGGACCAGTCGCGTCAGTGGGTGAGATGCTTGAGCATCCGCAGACCGAAGCTCGTCGTATGGTCGTTGATGTTGAGCATACGACCGCAGGGTTTGTTCGCTCACTTGGGATTCCGGTCAAGCTCTCAGGATCAGGCGATGGGCATGGCCCCAGTGAACCACGAGTAGGTGCCCCGCTCCTCGGAGAGCACACGCGGAGCGTGCTCCAAGAGTTCGGCTACAGCAAGGCTGAGATAGATCAAATGATCGATACGGCAGTGGCACACGAGTCCTAGCAAGAGTGATAATCGCCTGGTTTGGTTACCGAATTACTCCATAACGTCTAAGGATCTCAGCCGTTTCAGTGATTGGAAGCGCCTCTACTGTGCGGCCATTGCTTGTGACTGTTTGTGCTTTGAAAAGTGAGTTGTAGATCGCTTCCTCAGTCGCCTCGACTGTAGCCTGAAAAAGAGCGCTGATCCTCCCATTCGGTAAATCCTCCAGTTCGTACAGGTCAGCAGTCACTGGCCGACGAACACTACTAGCAGTCGAAAATGCGATCACATAATCGCCCGAACCGTTGCTGGCATACGATCCAGTGCGTGAGAGCCCCATCACTGCCCTTCGGGCAACCCTCTCTAGGTTTCTGTCCGATAGTGGAGCGTCGGTTGCTATCACAATCATTATTGAGCCCCACTCATGGATGTCTTCCTCTGGATGGGGTGCTTCTTCTCCTGAAATCTGACCCGAGAATGAATATTGCCCCAGCTCAATCCCGACGGGTGCACCGCTAATCTGTAAGATGCCACCGAAGTTGGACTGGACCAGTACACCTAAATTGTATCCGCCAAGGCGTTCAGGTAGTACACGGCTGCTCGTTCCAATACCTCCTTTCCAGCCGAAAGCGACCGTGCCCGCGCCCGCGCCAACAGCACCTTCGGTTACTGGGCCATTTGTAGCCGACTCGAGCGCTGCAACCACATGATGCGCTTCTATGGGGCGCGAACGTATATCGTTCAGCCCACCGTCATTTGTCTCACCGACAACTGGGTTGATAGAGCGCACATTCTCCATCTCGTCCTGGCCTAGCATCCACTCGACCATCGCATCCGCTGTCTTCCACACGCATAGAGTGCAAGTGAGGAGAATTGGCGTCTCGATCTCTCCGAGTTCTTGCACCTGTGTCATGCCAAGGAGCTTGCCAAAGCCATTACCCACATGGATTGCAGCCGGCACACGACTCGAATACAAATTACCCTTATGAGGTAAAATTGCGGTTACCCCGGTTCGAACACGGGAACCCTCAAGTACAGTGGTTTGACCAACGTGCACACCGGGCACGTCTGTGATTGCATTGTGCTCACCAGTATTGAAAATACCAATAGTAAGCCCAAGGTCGCGGGCCCTTGGTCGTGCGGGCTCCTGGCCTAACAAGGACACTGGTACAACCGCGATGAGCATTGTGACGATGAGGTAACGCATCAAGAAATCTCCGCGGCGATGATGGTCTATTCAGAGACGAATGGTATCGAACAACATTAGGCCCAAGAGTATCGGATGATACAAGAGTGACGTCAGGAAAACTTTCCGGGCAGCTGCGCTGGTCATATTGCGAGCAGCGAAAATCGTGACTACGAGGAAGTATGTTGTTGCCAGGAGTGCACCTGTCAGGTACCAGCCCCCGGTGTATCCCAGGATATTAGGTGAGACTACTGTCGGCAGCAGGGCAGCAGTTGCTGTAACCATGTGCATCCCGATGATTCGACCGCCTCCTCTGGGTATCAGCTTGAAGCCCACGCGTCGATAATCTTCCCGGAGCATCCATGCGAGGGCGAGTACGTGAGGCAGTTGCCATAGATAGGTGATTCCAAAGAGAGCAAATCCCGCGGGCTCCAGCATACCGGTTGCGGCGCTCCAACCTATGAGCGTCGGCAGAGCTCCTGGAACTCCCCCTGCTAAGGTGGCTCCATAAGAACGGGACTTAAGCGGTGTATAGACAGCCAGATATATGAGTGCCGAGAAGGCCGCAATCACTGCTGGTAACCACGACACATTAAACGTGAGGTACATTAGCCCCGAAAAAAGTAGGGCTTGGCTAAAATAAAGAGCTGATCGCGGTGATAATCTTCCAGATGGGATTGGACGCCCTCTGGTCCGTATCATCACTCGGTCGGCGTCTCTCTCCGTGTACTGATTGAGTGCAAGCGCTCCGGCTGTGGTGATTCCGGTTCCTAATATCGTATGGAATGCAAGCCAAAGTTGGAGTGAGCCGCGAGATCCAACGAATGCACCTACACCAGTTGTGATCGCTACGTACAGGACGATTCCAGGCTTTGTAAGTTCGTAGAACGCAGCAAGTTTGGAGGGTTGGGGATTTTGCATCTTTGTGATTGGAGATTCCATAAATGTTCGGGGCCTATACAGTCCCACGGGTAGCGACCGATCTTAGATGCGATGCTGGGCTAGTGACAGAGTGCTGTAGTGATTCCGGAAACAAAGAGGCCAGTTTCCAGGGTAGTATATATTGGCTCAAGCCAGGGCATTTTATCAGAACTTCAATGAGTTACAAAGCTGAAATCCGCATAAAAGATCGACATCGCCGGGAAAGAAAGATTTGGCGTAATGGGATCGCTATGTCTGTCGCAGTCCATTTTCTCGTCTTTTTCATTTGGAAGATCACGGCTATTCCCGTCTCACCCTATATGGTTTCCGGCCCTGCACAGAGCGACCGCGCTATCGACGAAAGCTCCTTGAGGGCACTGAGTATTTGGGTCGCACCCAATCTCCCAATCGCACCTTCACCAATCCCGATTCCCAGCCAAATTGATATTCAAGAAGTTAAACTTGCTCAGATTATCGAGAGAGACTCGGTCTCGGTGTTAGGTGAATGGCCCAGCCCTGATAAGTCGCTGGGTCTCAGTGATGGCCTTGGAATGCCCCACCAAGGCGCCTCCGGTTGGATGCCAGCGACTCCCCGAGACATAATTATCCCAAGCAACAAGCGTGATCTAAGCGGCAGGGAAATACAGGTGTGGGTCTTTATTGATGAAAGCGGTGGCGTAATCCCGGATTCTACTTACATAGATCCGACTACGGAGGACACCGATTTTAACCAAAGGATTATCCGACAAGCTGCGGAGTGGCTTTTTCGTCCGGCGACTCAGGACGGCAAGCCGGTAGCATCTTGGTTCACCTATCAGATATCCATTTAGTTGTAGAAATGAGTGCAGGGGGATGGTTGTTTGTTACGCGAGTGCAGTAATTTTTATTATCAGTTTACGCTAAAAGATATGATTTACTTACTAATTTTCATCGTTTTGATCGTTGGAGTTCTCCTCCACTCCCTGACCTCTTCGGACACGGGAGATACGAGTTCTTCAGTAGATGATGAAGATTTTATGAATCAAGTAATGAGTTCGGATTCAGGAGAGTAACGATGGGTGAACTATCGAAGTATCTTGAAACTCCAACCGAACTGAATCCATTTGTGGGGTAAGTGTAGCTCTGATGCAGCTTACTTATTAGTTGACCCCCGCTAAGCCAATGAAGCTGAACTGGGATTATCCGAAGAGCATTTCTCCGGTTCCTCGTATCGTACCACTCATGACTCCACACGGAGCCTTCTTGGTCTTGGCATCCGTCTCTGCTTTTCTATTTGCAGTCTTAGATGCCTGGGTGTACGTACTGCTCATTCCTTTTGTAGAGACACTTTTCTCGAGTTCAGGTGGACCGGGGTTTGCTAGCGCAACGGGTATGGACCGCCTTCTCGAGGCTACAGTTTACCAATGGGTCGACATCGCAGGAGACCCGCTCGTGGCGATTGGCAGGATCATAATACTCATCATCCTAGTGTTTCTAATAAAAAATATCTTTCACTTTTCTCGGACCTACTTTGTGGCTCGAGTTGAACAGGGGGTGAATCGGGATCTTAGAAACCAGATTTATGGTCACCTTATAAGCCTCGATTTATCCTTTTTTAATCGCACTCGATTGGGACAGGTGGTGAGCCGTTTGACCACCGAGGTCGAACAATTTCGGAGACTGGTAACGACTGAATTATTCAAGGTGCTCTCGGCTAGTCTCGAGTTCTCAGTTGCAGTCATAGCGATGGTCCTAATTTCGTGGCAATTAACTGCGGCTGCTTTTGTGGTAGTACCTCTGGCTATGATTTTCTGGGGGCCACTCGTGGGCGTACTTCGGAAGCTTGATCACAGTGTTCTGGATCTTGGAGGTGACATTACTGCTCACATTCAAGAAACATTCTCCGGGATCCGCCTCGTGAAATCCTCCTCTTCTGAGAAGCGTGAAAGGGAGAGGTTTAGTGGTCTTACGGGTGAGTATTTTCGCCGTTTTATGCGTGCTGAGTTTGTCCGTGCGCTTGCTCCACCGCTCACTGAATTACTGGCAGCAGCTGGTACTGTCGTCATTCTTTGGTTTGGAGCCAGACTTGTTGTAGCCGGGGAAGTGACTGGTCCTGAATTCGTCGGTTTTCTTGGTCTCTCAGTGAAGCTGTATTCACCTGTAAAAAATGTGGCAAAGTTCCCGGCTATTGCTCAACCGGGACTCGTAGCTGCCGAGCGTATCTTCGACTTTCTTGATATCCCCCATGAGGTCTCTGATGTATCCGGCGCGTGCTCAATTAGGGAGGTTAAGTCTACTATCAGCTTCGAAGACGTATCTTTCTCATATCGCAGAGGTGAACCTGTCCTGCGGGGCATATCCTTTCAGGCAAGTCGTGGTGATGTTATCGCTTTAGTAGGCCCGAGCGGTGCCGGGAAAAGTACTCTCGTAGACCTCCTTGGACGCTTCTTCGATGTGGATGCTGGATGCATCATGCTTGATGGTTTGGACATCCGGCAGTTGCGAATCGAAGACTTGAGATCCCTATTCGCGATTGTTTCTCAGGATACCGTGCTCTTCCATGATACAGTGAGTTCGAATATTGCCTATGGTCGTCCGGGAGCTAGTCATTCTGATATTGTTGCCGCTGCTACCGCTGCTTATGCGCATGAGTTTATCACGGAGATGCCAAGGGGATATGACACCATAGTTGGTGAGAGAGGAATGGAGCTCTCCGGTGGTGAAAGACAGCGCGTAGCGATCGCCCGAGCGCTCTTGATGAACCGTCCTATCCTAGTACTTGATGAGGCAATGAGTTCTGTGGATCCCGCGGCAGAGCGTGCCATCCAAGAAGCGACGAGTCACTTAATGGTAGGGCGCACTGTCTTTGTCATCGCGCATCGGCTTTCTACGATTCTAAATGCGAACAAGATCCTAGTGATGGATAAAGGAGAAATTATAGAACAAGGTGACCATGGAACTCTGATAACTAAGGCTGGTCTCTATCGGCGGCTTTATGACCTTCAGTTCAATGAGGCGGACTTAGTGGGGAGCCGTTGGTCTGCGGATGAGATCTGACCTCCCGAGTACGGGCAATTATTGAGGTTTCCCTCCAGCCTATGAAACTTCAGAAGGTCAGACACTATATAGAGCACTTAGCATTTAGGGCCTTCTCAAGCGTCGCCATATTTCTTCCGGAAGTGCTAGCACTGAGCATCGGGTCTTTTTTAGGCTGGATTACGGGAAGTGTTCTGAGAGTGCGCCGGACTGAAGTCGATGAACATCTCTTACTGGCATTTCCGGAAAGGATAGACGCATGGCGTCATGATGTTGCTAGGGCCAGCTATGCGCATTTAGGAAGGGAAGCCGTCGCCACGCTTAGGCTCAGCCGGGCAACAGATAAAGACTTAAGTGAGAGAATTCGCATCCCGGATTTGGCATTATTTCAGACCGCAGTCGAAGAGGGTAGGGGTGTGATACTCGTCACAGGACACCTCGGAAACTGGGAAGTTGGAGGCGGGGCGTTCACTTCACGTGGGATATCACTTGATGCTATAGCGAAGGGTATGGCCAATAAGGCAATTGGTGACGCAATTGCTGGAGTGCGGGAAAGATTAGGTATAGATCTGATCCATATGGGTGAGGTGGCAAGAGAGGTGCCACGCAGTTTGCTAAGAGGACGAGTAGTGGCGATTCTCGCAGACCAGCATGCTCATAAAGGGGGCATATTAGTTTCATTCTTTGGTAGGGAGGCATCGACTACCCGAGCTCCTGCACTTTTCGCAATCCGCACAGGGGCACCGATATTTCTTGGAATAGCACTCCGAGATCCTGGATGGAGACAGCGTTACACGGTATCTCTTGAGAGAATCGACTTTCAATCCACTGGTGAAGTTGATGCTGATATTAGAGGGCTTACAGCGGCCCACTCCGCGGCACTAGAGCGGGCAGTGAGGTTGGCTCCTGAGCAGTATTTCTGGCAGCACAGAAGGTGGAAGAGTGCACCAGGGCGTGACAAATAGATATGCTAACGTGATAAACTCACTAGGAACTAGGACTTTGGGTGCCTGTATAAGGCGATGGTCGGTCGAGGGCAGCCCCTGCCCCGGCCTTGGTTTGTATGCCCTTCAATCGAAAGAAATGTGATCTACGTCTGCATTCCAGCACACAACGAAGGCCGCACTATCGGCGTCCTGCTCTGGAAGATACGAAATACCCTTGGGGAGTTTAGTAGGGACTACAGAATTTTAGTTCACGATGATGCGTCGACCGATGACACTCAGGCGGTCCTAGAACGTTATCAGCGAGTGTTACCACTTACTCTACTAGGTTCACAGGATCGGGTTGGTTATGGCCGGTCTGTCGAAAAACTGCTTAGACATGTAGTAGAGAACGCATCGTATCCTAAACGCGACTGCGCAGTGATCCTTCAGGGGGATTTCACTGAGAACCCAGATGATGTCATCAGCCTAGTGAAAATGCTGGAGGGTGGTGCTGACATCGTGGCAGGTGTTACTGACATGAACGGACATCGGATGCCCTTGGGGGTAAAGATTGTGAGGAGCCTGTCAAGGTGGCCTCTGTCGACGGTATTTCGAGGAGCTCCAGTTTCTGACCCACTCAACGGGCTGAGAGCATACCGGGTAATCGTACTTAAGAAAGCGTTACGTGATGGTCCTGGGGATGAGCCCCTAGTAAGAACTGAAGGGTGGGCGGCAAACGTAGAATTACTCAGCCGACTAGTCCCGCATGCGAGGAGGATTGCTGAAGTACCTGCAGAAGTGAGGCATGATCTGAGGCAGCGTGAATCTCGCTTTAGACCACTAAGCACTCTGATGGCTCTCATGAAACTACGTCGACGTGACCTTTGGCCAACTTCAAACCCGTAGGGTGTATGAACTCACTGCCTCTTAAGGGGGTTTTTCGAGTCCTTTTGGCCTTCATGTTTCCTGTCAGCGGACTTGCTCAAGTGACTAGTGGGGTGACTGATGTTCCGGTCGATCAGGAAGCGTTCACTGACAGTTTATCTATGCTCTACCCTGTGGATGAGTGGGCCGCTGAGACTCCGTGGGGGCCCGGTGAACACCTCGTTTACCAAGTAAAGGTCGGCATCTTCAATGCGGGCGAAGGTCATATGACGGTAGAGGCCCTAGACAGTATCCGGGGGCATCAGACTTATCGCGCTGTTATGGGCATAAAAGGTGGGCTTCCGGGTCTACGTGTTGATGACAGTTATACGACTTGGATAGACCTGCAGACGCTTCAGAGCTGGCGTTACATAAGAGAGATTGACGAACCTTTCTATGAGTCTTACCGGCATTACGAGTTTTATCCGGATCGGAAGGTCTGGCATCGTACGGACAATGACGAATCCGGACCCTTAGCGTCCTCTTTACCACTGGATGATATCGCCTTCATCTACTTCATACGGGGCCTTCCCCTTGAAGTAGGGAAAACATACAGTTTTTCCCGTTACTTCAAGGAAGATGGAAATCCGGTCGTGATCCAGGTCCTTCGGCAAGATGAGTATGAAATGGAAGGTGTGAGGTACAGCACAATTGTGGTTAAGCCTATCGTCCAGACCGATGGACTCTTTGGGCAGGGAGGGGAAGCGGAGCTCCATTTCACAGATGACGACCGCAGAATCTTGGTCTATATGAAGTCAAACATCCCTCTGTTTCCTGGATCGCTCACGCTGCATTTAAGGTCAATCCAGGAAGGGGTGCCCCTCAACCCTGAGTCACGTGACACGGCAAGAGAAGGGAGATTGAATAGAGCTGCCCTAGAGCCGGATACGATTGTCAGGCGTTAAGGATAGGTAAGGTCACCGAGGATCGTGGCCTGGGATACAGGAATGTTTCGTCGAGTAATCGCCTGGGCCCTAACCTTGCCGTTCCTGTGGTATTGTCACCCAACAGCTACGCTCTTGCTTTTGGGAACACCTTTTTCCGTGCTGGGACTTTTGGTTCGTGGTTGGGCGGCTGGATCAATCGATAAAGATCAGGAACTCGCCACTTCGGGACCTTATGCGTATCTCAGAAATCCTCTGTACTTAGGGACTTTGTTTATAGGTATTGGTGTGACGGTAGCCGGAGGAGCAGGTGAATGGATACTTCTCTTTCTAGCTTACTTCATCGTTGTCTATGGTATGACGATGTCACTGGAGCATAGCCGGCTCACTGAGCTCTTTGGACAAGCGTATCATGAATATGCAAGTAGTGTCCCTTCGCTTATTCCAAGGGTCGTGCCGTATAGGCACTCTAGAGATAGTGTGGGGTGCAGCTTCCGTTTCAGGCGGTACTATCGAAACAAGGAATGGGAAGCCGCGCTAGGAGTGCTGGCTATGTTCAGCTTTCTAGCTATGAAAGCTATTTTCGGGTGGCTTGGTCCCTAGGATTACCCCACGCCGCAGAATCTGGCTTTTTCAGTCACTCTTCAGCGCGTTCACCACAGGTATACGTGCACTGCGTCCCCGAGAGCTGACCGCATTACGATACAAATCTCGAGGGGAGGAGGCCCTTCCCCTCCTATATCTTGCTCTTCATTCACGACGGCCGGGTCTCGTAGCCATCACGGAGTGCCACCCATAAGACTTCATCGAGAGGTTGCCCATACCTCTGTGCCAGCTTTTTAAGGGAACGTTCTAGGCGACGGCGCATAAGTTTGACGGGAGCACGTGCAGTTGACGAAAGAGGTCGGCATCGGTCTAGGTCGATAACATGTGCTGAGGAGGTGCCCCCGAACTGATTCACTAGGATATTGCTTGCGTTCAGATCAGCATGTGCTACCCGCTCCTTTTCTAGAAGGCTCACAAGCTTGCCTGCTGCGTGTAGCGCAGTGGTACAAAACGCCATATTGCGCTCGTTCACCCCGAAGACAACTGAGGCCAGATCTGTTACATCAGACAAATATTCGGTTACGAGCTCTGCACGGTAGAATACGCCAGATCTGTACGCAGCCCCTGCAATAATACGTGGTGTAGGGATGCCTCTTGAGTGCGCCTCCACGCTTGCCTGTAGTTCTTTCAAGGGTCGAGGTGTCCGAGTTACCAGATACCGATCGTCGAGATGCCGGGCGAGGATGCCTCCTCTCTGGTAGTGACGCACGATCCAGTGTGTAGCGTTCTCCGTACTGCATACAGCAGGAAATATGAACACGCGGCCACGACCGGCCAGCATCTCCTTTGTGGAATGTTGGTTTGCCCAGTCATAAAGGGTAGCGCCGGAACTAAGAACAGAATGTGTCCACTCAAGTGCAGCTGGAACTGTGAATGCAATACTGTTCTTGTGGCAGATACCCAGATACCCCTTGGGAAGCCTCACTTTTCAGGCTGTGCAACGTGTTCCTCGGGCATGTCGCGCAGGTATATCCCCGGTCCTCGAAATATTTCTCCTTTGACCTTGACTTGGAAAACGTATTGTCCGGGTTTTGGGAAGACGACGCCATCCATGGGCATAACTAATTGGCTACGTGGTGGTGGATGGTCTTCTGGGACTGCTCGAACTTCGCTTTCCCCCTCTACTGTCAGGGAAATATTACCCTCTGAATCTTCCAGATCAGCCTTGAACTGGAATCGACCATGATCTTTGCGACCCCATTCAATCACGAGAACCAGAACAAGATGATCCTGCTTCGCTGGGAAGCCCGGCGCAGACAGATCGTGGTACACCCCGTGCAAGTCAAGTTTGCCATCAGGGCTTGTGCGAGCGTCATCGCACACTGCAGAAAAACGTAGTGCACAGCTCATAGAAATTAGCTCTCGTGTCGTGATTCTTCTGGAATGGCGCCCCAACCACCACCACCGGGTGACCTAATGCTGATGATATCACCTGCCTGGATGGTAAAGCTGGTTTTTCCAGGGAGGTGTTTCTCTACTCCGTCACAGATCAAGACATTTTCTCCCGGTGTTCCCGCTTTCCCGCCTTGGGCTCCTGATGGACCGCTGGTACGACGCTCGCAAAGTAGCACTACCCTGGCTGGGACGAGCAGCATTAGGTCTCGACGAAGTCCATCTCCGCCCTGATACATTCCTGAGCCTCCTGAGTTTCTGCGTATCCCATAGTGTGTAACCCTATAAGGGTAGGCGTGCTCAAGTGCCTCAACGGGAGTGTTGAGGGAATTGGACATATGGCAATGCACGCCGGAGAGACCGGGGCCGGTGGGTCCGGCTCCCATTCCTCCTCCAACAGTCTCGTAATAGGCAAAAACCTCACCATTGCGCGGATCTATGCCGCCAACCGAAGTATTATTCATAGTTCCCTGAGACATGGCAGGGATGTGATCAGGCAGCGCGAAGCCGAAAGCTTGTAGGAGCACGTCTGTGATGCGCTGACTTGTCTCCACATTGCCTGCTGCAACGGAAGCCGGGAGGTCAGCGTTTACAACTGATGATTCCGGAAGGATCAACTTCACTGCTGACATTGAGCCCCCTCCGGCGGGTAATGGCTCTCCCAACAGAGCTTCAACAATGCAGCGTACCACATAGCGAGTCGCAGATGAAGTGATTGCGGCGACCGCGTTTACACCTCCGGGAACCTGTGGCGAGGTCCCCTCAAAATCTACAGTCAGTCGCGCGCCTTCAATATTGAGCGAGACCCGGATAGGTATTGGTCCTGACCCGAAGCCATCATCCTCAATCCAGTCTTCCGCTTGATAGCACCCATCAGGCACGATATTCAAACCCACCTCGACCAGGCGGTCTGCGTACTCAATGAGTTGTTCCATTGCTGTTAAGGTCTCCTCTATCCCTTTTCGCTGAGCGATCTCACAGAGCCTTTTGGATCCGGTGTGGAGCGCCGCAACCTGAGCATCGAGGTCGCCAGCCCTTTCTACTGGAGTTCGCACATTTGCTAACAAAGTTTTCCAGAGGCTCGTGTTTAATTGTCCGGCCTCATAAAGACGAACTGGTGGAATCCTAATCCCTTCTTCAAAGATCTCTCGAGCTAATGGCATTGAGCCGGGGGTGGATCCACCAACATCACTGTGGTGAGCCCTTGAAGCTACGTAACCAAGTAATTTTCCTCTCTCTTCATGCACTGCTGATATCAACGTGATATCCGGCAGGTGCGTGCCACCACTAAATGGATCATTCAGACAGACCACGTCTCCCGGCGCGAGTTTCCCAATTTCAGCTAGGGCTGCTTCCACACTCATCGGCATGGCTCCGAGGTGAACTGGCATATGGTCACCAAGTGAGACTGCTGCCCCCGAGGAATCAAAGAGAGCACATGAGTAGTCTCGGCGCTCCTTAATATTGGGTGAAAACGATGCACGCTTGAGCGTCGCCCCCATTTCCTCACACAGAGCCGTGAACAAATGCCGGAATATTTCCAGGGACACAGCCTTTGGGGATCTAGACTCACTCATAGTGATTGTTCCGTAAGCATTTCGTGCCCCACTACAAGCGTACCTGAGGCTCGGTTAAGTTACCTGGCTGAAGCATGCACTTAGTTCGACAGAAACTTCTGTCGGCTTGTCCGATCCAAGTGTCAGAAACCATAAGCGGAGGCAGATTTGGGCAAAGAAAAGCTCCTAGAAAGAGCAAGGGATGAACTTTTCAGTCATATTAACCGTTGTGAGGTACTTAAGGCGGCAGAGGGTGAACAGCGGCAATGGATGGACGAGACAATTGATTATATACGAGAGCGCTATCCGGACTTGAGTGAAGTGGATCTTTCGGGTCTCCACGAGATTGGTACTCGCTTTTGTCAACCTGCTATTTCGCCTAAGGGCGAGAGTACTTTCAATACGTTGGATGACGCAAGCGTGGCTTGACTCGTCATCCTTTTTAATTTGTAGGATAAACCGAGAGCGGGATGCCAGTAGGCTGTCCCGCTCTTTTCTTGCTGGGAAGTTGCGTTAGCGAATTTCTTTTTGAATCGGATGAAATCTAGGTAGCGATCAGGGAGCTACAGGCCTATACTTTCGGCCGCTTATTCAAGGGTTCCACCAGGAGGGTCCATGAGCACCAGACGCGATTTCATTCGGACTTCTGCCGGTGCAGGAGTCGGGGCTGCTCTCGGAGCGCTCCCAAAGCAGCTAGAGGCAAGGGCTCCGAACATAATCAGTAGGCGTGTTACGCCGGTTTGCGTGGCGTCTGGGAATGGGCTTGGTGCTGTATCGCGGGCTATCGAAGAGTTGGCGAACGGGACTAGCACGATTGAAGCAGTGGTGAGAGGTGTCAACTTGGTGGAAGAGGACCCGAATGACTCGTCAGTTGGTTATGGGGGGCTGCCCAATGAGCACGGTGTGGTACAGCTTGACTCCTCTCTCATGCATGGTCCAACGCGTGGAGCGGGCGCTGTCGCTGCGCTAGAAGGGTTTAAGAGGCCGTCATTAGTCGCACTGGACGTTATGCGCTATACGGATCACCACTTACTGGTCGGGGAAGGAGCACAGCGATTCGCGTTATCTATGGGCCATCAACTTGAGGACCTATTGACCGAATCCTCCCGAGAGCGCTGGATCGAATGGAGAGCCCAACTGAGCGACAGGGACGATTACCTTTCACCTGAAGAGTCAGGAGAACGTATCGGACGTTTCCAGGAACCTGAAGAGTTTGGAGACGGTCTACTCGACTCGCACGATGGTTACCGGCCGCAGGGCACAATCAATTGCGACATTGTGGACTCAGACGGTGATCTATCATCTGTCACAACCACATCTGGACTCTCATATAAGATACCTGGACGAGTGGGAGATTCTCCAATCATCGGAGCTGGGCAATACTGTGACAACGACGTCGGCGCAGCGGGCTCCACGGGTCGTGGTGAAGCGGTAATCAAGACATGTGGCAGCTATACTGTTGTAGAGATGATGAGGAACGGGATGCATCCTACAGACGCCTGCCTCGAGGCGCTTCGCCGGATTGTTCATGTGACGGTTGAAGACCGTTTGCGTGACGAAAATGGCAGGCCGAATTTCAACGTAAATTATTATGCGGTAAACAAGAACGGTGATTGGGGCGGAGCTGCTATTTGGTCAGGAGCTCGTTTCGCCGTCAGTGTTAACGGGGACTCGCGCCATGAGGATTCTGCATACTTGTTCGAGCGCGGGTGAGTTTCTTACGAGCTTAGTCGACATAGATTGTTGATCCGAAAGGGGAGAACGCGTTGGCTGAACCGAAACGGATAGAAAAGGCAAGGCAACTCCTGAAGGAGTATTATGCCGGGCGAAGAATAGAGTCGCCTAATGGCGGATTTCTTCTCCTGCTAGGCATCCGACCACAGGAGAGTGGAAAAGCAGTCGGAGTATTCGAGTGCAGTGCGTCATCCCTGCGGTATGAGATAGTGATTCCCAAAGCAACTAGAACCGAACGAAAGAAGGTTAGGGACGTCCTCCAGCAAGGCGGGGACCCCAATTGCCCGAGGCATGGTCCTGATTTTCTACTCGTCAGGGCCGGGAAAAACCTCGTCTGTAGTCACTGTGGGGTAGCATACGCGCGGGTTTAGCGTGCTAATCGAGTCTGTGTTCGTGGGTTGCAAGGAGGCCTTTACATGCCCGAACGGTTTCTTGGTTCGGAGGAATATGACGAACAGGCACACAAACTCTACAGTGATGGTAATTATGATGGAGCGCTCCAGGTACTCAAGGAAGGCCTTTCCCTATACCCGGACGCAATAGACCTGAATGTAGGACTCGGGTACGCAAGGCTTGCTAGGGAGGAATATGCGTGGGCTCGGAGAGCTTTCGAGCGCGCATCAGCCTTGGATGATTCTAATGAGGATGCCCTAGTAGGTTTGGGCGAGACGCTTCTTCGTTTTGGAGAACGTCAAGAAGCGCTTGCCCTGTTCGAGCAAGTAGCGAGAGCTGGTTATGATCATGACACCGAACTTATGCTCACAATGGGCAGAGCACTCTACAGGGAAGCTCTCTACACGGAGTGCAGGGACATCTTCGCCCAGGCATCAGCAGCTCGCCCTGATAGTGCGGATGCCGCTGCGTCATTGGGTTATGCACTGCACCAGCTAGGTGACCAGGTAGCTGCAGGTCGTCAGATACGGCGAGCACTTAGGCTTGATCCGGATTTACACGAAGCGAGAATTTATCTTGCTCATCTTCTTTACGATCGAGGTGACTGGGAGGGTGCGCTGAGAGAGTATGAAGGAGTTCCTCCTTGCGACCATTGGGATGCCCTAGCCGTTTGGCGCTTAATCGAACTGAAGCGGGCGCTTTGGCACATTGATGAGGGTGATTCTCGTCTAAGTCCATGGCGAGAGCGGTTAAGCCAGATCGAGAATCTACCGGACTCCATAGACCATTTGTTCGCTGAAATTCAGTCTGTGGTGCATGGTGTGGAAAAGGTGGGGTCCTACCTTGACCCAAGCCAGCTTGAACTTTTTACCTCTGTTCACTCATCGGCCGAACGAGTTATCCATCTTGTCAGATTAAGTGATGGTCATCCACTACGGGGTAGCTGGGTGGAGATTGTCCAACAAATGAGAGAGCGAGCAGGATTCCTGCATGAACCCCTTGTCGAATTCATGCGCAGGCTGGCCGAAAGGTGGCTCGAACAAAAAGGAATCAAAATTCCTTTTGCTGATCCCGAAGCTTTCTTACGATCAGCCGCAGAAGCGGGGTTTGTGCAAATTGAGTTGGACGAATGATGAACGTGTCACAGGATGTGTCGGTTGGCCGTGCTTTGCTCACTGTATTATTGGCCACCTGCCTTACATCATGCTCCGGAGATCCGGGGTTGTATCCGGATGATGTCCTCCGCCTAGAGTTAGGACTTGGGGATCGAGACCAAGTACATCGGGTCGTAATTAGCGGTGGAGATAGAGAGAGCGCTGACCCCATGGAGACGGTTATAGCTTTAGGAAGCTATGTCGAATTTGTAACCGCGGATTGGTTGGTACACGAGATCATTTTCGAATTGGACAGCTTGAGTATTGCTGCCCGAAATTTCCTAGAGCGTACTGACCAGGTGGCTTCACCTCCACTAATTAGCCAGGACAGCAGATACGTTGTTTATTTCGCTAATGGACCTCCAGGACGCTATCCGTTTGTGTTAGAGGGGAACGGAGCACCCGGTCGTGGGGTGGTGGTGGTGGAAGCCGGACCTTAATCTCTCGATCACTCGCAGGGACCTACCTCCGTACTCCCCAACTTCACACTTCTCTCTCAGTTATCAGATGCCCAGAATCGCTGTTATTCCCGGAGATGGTATTGGTGTTGAAGTAATGAAAGAAGCACGTAGGGTGCTTGCTGCCCTGGATGATACAGAGACGCTTGACTTAGAACTTGTGGATTGGGATTTGGGTGCAGAGCGCTATCTGAGGGATGGAGTAGCCATCACTGAAGAGGAATTCAGGGCACTAGCTGATGATCATGACGCTGTCTTCCTAGGTGCGCTAGGCGATCCGCGTGTGCCAGGTATGGAACACATCAAGGCCATTCTTCTTGGGTTACGATTTAAGCTTGATCTATACGTGAACTTCCGTCCCTGTGTGTTGCCACTTGCGAGGCTTTCTCCTCTAACGGGGATTCAGAAACCATTTCGCATAGACACATTTCGTGAGAATACCGAAGGGCTCTACACTGGCCTAGGCGGGAGCTTCAAGACAGGGACTCCTGACGAAATTGTCATAGAGAAGGACCTCCATACCCGGAAGGGCGTGGAGCGCATCATTCGAGCGGCGTTCGAGTATGCGGAATTGAAGGGGCGAGGGAGGGTGACATTAGTCGATAAGGCAAATGTGCAGCGCTTTGTTGGTGGCCTCTGGCGTAAAGTTTTCGAAGAAGTAGGAGAGGCTTACCCAAGAATCTCTCAGGATTCAATGTACGTTGATGCGATGGCCATGGATCTGGTCCGCCGTCCTGACCAGTACGAAGTGCTCGTTACGTCTAACCTGTTCGGGGATATTATCAGCGATCTAGCTGCCGAGGTCACTGGAGGGCTGGGCCTTGCCCCGTCAGCCAATATCCATCCGGGTCAGTACGCACTTTTTGAGCCGGTTCATGGCTCAGCGCCCGACATTGCAGGCCAGGGTCTAGCCAACCCGATTGGAGCGATCCGCTGTGTATCTTTGATGCTGGAGTATTTCGGTTATGAGCACCTCGGGGATCGCATAGAGGAGGGTGTGCTCGCTTCGATTGAGAACGGGATCACCACTCCCGATTTAGTAGGTGGTAAATCAAGCACGGAAGAGGTCGGCAGATGGATCGCTTCATACGTTGAGAGTGCATCTGCCTAGACCTTTAGCTAAGGAGACAACCGTCTTTTTGACTCGATTCCTAGATGGGGTGATTATCCAACAGCATTGACCGCCTTGAGTAGTTGGAAGGCTGTCAGGTTGCTTGCTGAGGACATTTAGTAACCGAATCTGATGAATCGGCGAGGGCCCGGAGGGGTAACTCTTAGTCTGAGGATCACGAGCACGGCAAAACCATTTTCCGAAGAGGCTCCATGGCAACGCAGGGTTACGAGCGCGAAGTTGTCGTACTTGCTGGAAAGCGCACAGGCTTTGGCACATTCGGCGGATCTCTGAAAGATTTGTCCGCCACTGATCTGGGGGTTTTCAGTAGTATTGCTGCCATTGAAGCAGCTGGTATTACTCCTGATCAAGTTGACCACACATTTTTTGGAAATGCCCTCCAAACCTCTGCTGATGCCATTTACTTGGCACGGCATATTGCCCTTCGGTCTGGCATCCCTGACGAAAAACCTGCCCTTACGATCAATCGCCTGTGTGGATCAGGATTCGAAGCAGTGGTGCAGGGGGCCAAGGAGATCATTTTAGGTGAGGCCGACGTAGCCCTGACAGGCGGAACTGAGTCGATGAGCCAGGCGCCGCATGTTGTACGAGGTGCTCGTTGGGGCGGCCTCAGGCTTGGGCCCGCAAGCGGGCAATTCGAAGATCTGCTCTGGGGCGCGCTGACTGATACAAACTGCGGCCTCTCGATGGCACAGACTGCTGAGGAACTAGCAGAAAGATACGGTGTGACGCGGTCGGAGGTGGATGAGGTTGCGTTTCATTCACAGCAGAGGGCTAAGACAGCATGGGATGATGGCCGTTTTGACATCGAGGTTACGGGTGTCGGGCTCAGGACGAGAAAAGGTGAGACGACGTACAGAGCTGATGAACACATACGTCCTGATACCACTGTTGAGGGTCTCTCTGCTCTAAGGCCGTACTTTAAGGATGACGGTTTAGTAACGGCAGGTAATGCGAGCGGCATGGGTGACGGCTCTGCAACTGCAATCCTTGCGAGTGCTGAATGGGCGGAAGCGAACGGTATCGAACCTTTGGGTCGAATCATCTCGTGGGGCTTTGTTGGTGTGGAGCCACAGGTGATGGGTATCGGCCCAGCACCTGCCTCAAGGCTAGCACTCGACAAAGCCGGATTATCCCTTGAGGATATGGATTTGGTGGAGATCAATGAGGCATTTGCAGCTCAGTATAAGTCAGTCGAAAAGGAATTAGGGCTCGATCCTGAAAAAACAAATGTGAACGGGGGCGCTATTGCGCTCACCCACCCACTTGCAGCCTCAGGTGCCCGGATCACGATTCACCTCTTGCATGAGCTACGTCGTCGAGGTGGAAAGTTCGGGCTTGGTTCCGCGTGTATCGGAGGAGGACAGGGTGCTGCCATCGTGCTCGAAGCAAGTTGACTCATAAGCTCTAGCTCAATATCGAAGGGTTTTGGAGGGGGTCGTACAGAGAGCTAGTAATGCTCTTGAGAATGAACTTTAAAGAGAACGGAGGGAAGCCTTGGACATCAGAAGAGTCGGTGTGGTGGGATGCGGTCTGATGGGAAGCGGAATCGCCGAAGTGGCTGCCAAGAGTGGGTTCGATGTCATGGTTCGGGAAGTTGATGATGAGGTAGTGGAAAGAGGTAAGAACCGGATCAGAAAATCCATGGACCGGGCAGTAAAAAAAGAGAAAATGACACTTACAGAGCAGGAGGCCGCTTGGGATCACCTCCACTTCACGGCCGAAGTGTCCGAGCTTGAAAGTGCAGATATAGTAATTGAGGCGATTATCGAGAGTCTGGATGCCAAGGCAAAACTCTTCCATGAGCTGGACCTGCTTTGTCCTGAGCACACAATGTTCGCATCAAATACAAGCTCTCTAACGGTTACTGATATTGCGGCAGCTACCTCTAGAGCAGACCGTTTTGTCGGCCTCCATTTCTTCAATCCTGTACCGGTCATGAGGCTTGTGGAAGTTGTTAGGACAATCGCTACGAGCCAGGAGACCGTAGACCGTGCGGTGCAGTTCTCAAAAGCTCTTGGCAAAGTACCGATTGCGGCGAAGGATAATTCAGGTTTCGTCGTAAACCTTCTGCTGGTGCCTTATCTACTGGATGCCATCCGGCAACTCGAGCATGGAGTGGCGACTGTTGAGGATATTGACGCGGCCATGGCCCTTGGGCTTGGGTATCCGATGGGTCCATTCACACTCTGCGACTTTGTTGGGATAGATACGCTGCACCAGATCAGTGAGATCATGTTCGATGAGTACAGGGATCCGCGATATGCACCGCCCCCGCTACTAAAACGAATTGTGACGATGGGAAGGTTTGGTCGGAAAAGTGGGAAGGGGTTTTATGACTGGTCCGGCGAAAAACCCATAGCGCTACCCGTTTAACTCAGCCAGCTCTGCTGGGCGGGTTCGAAAGAGAAGTTAGCGCTTATTACGACGTTGTCGGCGACGTTCGCGACGGATTGCTGCTTCCCGTTTGCGTTTCCTTTGTGCGCTAGGCTTCTCATAATACCGTCGTTTCCGTAACTCAGAATAGAGTCCGGATCTTTGCACCTTCCTCTTAAAGCGGCGAAGTGCCCGCTCGAGGCTTTCATTATCCTGTACGACTACTTCCAAGGAGATCACACCCCTTTGCTGTTAAACCAGAAAAGCAGAGCCCAAAAGTCTATAATCGGATCCCTGCGACGGCAACGGGATCATAAGGAATTTTCAGTTTAGGGCAGTCGTCCTTCCCTGTGTAATGTGTGCGTATATAGGCGGTATGCCTCCGGATGGGCAAGGAAGTCTCTGGCCCAGCTTTGAAAGTCTGGCAATGGCAACAATCGTTCGATATGGTCCACAACCATCATGGCGAATTGGACGCGGTCTTTTGATAAGAAATCAATACTTTCTCCCGCCAAGATCTCATCGACAGTACCCTCGAAATTGTCCGGGGTAATAAGGCTTATGAAGTGCGAAACCTGGTCTAGCCTGTATGAGCTATACATAGATCGTAGGCGATCTAGCTCTATCTCGTTTGGAGGCACAGTCTCATCTGCAGCCCAATCTCCGGCGATGTCCTGAGAATTTTTCTGCAGTAATCTCCGGAATTGCCCACGAAGCTGCTGTCCAACAAGACCATCGGGACTTCGTGCGTTCAGCACTGAATCGAGTAGCCCCGCCAAGAGAGGTTTCCCTAATCCTCTCGCTTTCTCATGGATTTCTTCCTCGGAAGATTCGATGAAGATGTCAGTTGTCCGGATTTCATCCTCACCGAGCTCGCTATGCCTGGGGCGGAAAGAGAAATACCCCCGCCACTCTCCTGCCTGAGTAACAAATGTCACGAGAAAACAGGCCCAGGATTCACCCTCCTTCTGGATGAAGGCGACTGATCGTCTACGTTCGCTAAGTATCATCTTGATCGATCCATGTCGGCTGTCTGAAGATGTTAGAGACAAAGTATCAGAGCAAGAAATATTTATCTGTCCTAAGCTATGAGAGCTAAACTATTTCTTGCGGACGATGTCAAAGGATTGTTATCGTTAGGGCCGATACCACGACCAAGTGTCGGCAAGAGTTTTGCCGTTACTGAGATTACATTCTTCATGCGATGGGAATCTAACCCGGCCTACAAGGCCGGGTTTCTTTTCCAATAAAGCTACTGAGTAGTTCTATGGATCTGACAACTCACATACAGGCACGGCCCGAGGCTATGGGGGATGTCCCGGGAATCTGTCAGCTACCGCTCACACGAGCTGTCGTGCAATACCGCGAACTGCATGAAATGGATACGCCAGGTGGTAGGATCGAAGACATTGGGCTTGCGCTAGTTGTAGAAGGACACCAGGCCGGCTCAGCTGAGGTTCTCGATCTTGGCAGTGGTCGGATAAAGGTGCTTGATCTTAGCACTGAGTTGGTTGTACTGGATTGGGTGTATGAACCTACCCTTGGGTACGTTACAGAACTAATCACAGAAGCTGCGAAGACAAAACAGGACGAACCCCTTCGCAGTTATGCCTATAAGCTTGGCTTAAGGGTTTTAGAAAGAGTTGGTTTTGGCCCGCTTACAAGGCCGACTCTGCTCCGGATCGGATATCGTGATATTTGTCGTGATTTTGATTTGCACGAAGGAACGTCAATCAGATTTATTCTCGGCCCCGGCCGGATCACCCGCGCATACCTGAATTATGATGCGTGTGCGCTATCTTTCAAGACAGCCTTTACGGAGCCAGATGCTCCGCTAGAACATGCTTTATTGGATGCTTTCAATTCAGCTGAAGTCCGCCGTTTCGAGATAATTTCTGAGGCTGACTCTATCGAATACCAGGTTCGCTTGGCCTTACCAACAACCTTTACGGAGACCCGCGCGAGTCTCGGGGCCATGAGGCGTGGTCTAGCTGCTCTCATGGCGCGCTTTGAGCCTGACCGCTTTGAGTCTGTGGGCCACCTGATGGATACGTTTGGTCAGCGAGAAACTTTGGCGGGACTTCGTGTACGAGACCCCCAAGCTCGGTCAGTGGAGATTGGTCACCGGTTGTCATCAGCACTCACTGTGCATTAACGAGCTTGGACATACGACCATATTCTGTGGTTAAGCTCGAGCCATTTGTGAGGTCCTGGAGGCTAATGTTCAGTTTAGGTGATTCGTGACTGGCTAATCGCGCCTTTTGTAGGGGATGTCATGTTCCATGATAATGTGCTTGGCAGATGACGGCTGAGCGCTCGATGACCTCTCCAAAGGTGGAACTAAAAGCATTCTTTTGTTGAACTTTGTAAAAGTCTATTTTTTGCAAAAAATTGGTGCATCGTTTCATATAATTTGCGTTGGATCCCAGTGAGCAAACTCCGTGAGCCACTTAGACTTCCGCGAATGAAATGAATGAGAGGTTAAGCTGCGATTATGTTTAGGAACACTTGGTTACTGAAAATTAGTGAATTCCTAAGTTGTTGTAAGACAACGACTTAGGAATCGGTATTTTTGTGTAGTTTAGGTAACAAAGGGGTTGCGCGGCCCTTCAAGTAACCTTAACGTGACTCGCGTTACTAGAGGATGCCGGCACCCTCCTATCCGTAGCCATCGCGTGTCCGATCCGCGATATGCGGTACCGTATAAATCCGTGGTTTTACACTGTCATCTTGGGTGAGGTGCGTCTATGTGGGAAACGTGTTCCGTTCAGTTGAAGGTGCGCTTGCCGCGGGATATTGCTGAACAGGCCAAAGAAGCTCAGGAAACCGATCCAGAGTTCCTGAGTCGGGTGGTCTTGTACGGAATGACACGACGTTCGATTTACCGACACTTGCGTGATCAAAACCACGCGCAGGATAGCCAGCCCTTACGAGAGAGACCTTAAGTAGTTCCGTAAGAGCCTACGGACCGGTACCTTTCGCCAAGAAAGCCCTTTGCAGGTAGGAATCTTTCATAAGCGGCAGTCTGGCAGTTCTTCATGTCCAACGGGAGGGTGGCCTTGGGCGCAGTCGAGAGAGGCTCAGAAGAGCCACTTGAAGTTCTGCGCGCTAAGTACCTCGATTACTGCTCAGCCCAGGTTGCAGATCTCCTTCTCTATCTGACCCCAGATGAGATTTATCTCTTAGCTCAGAGGGCCTATCGTGAAGAAAGCGATGAGGGTGAGCTTTCCTATGTGGAGATGGTTCGGAGTGCAACTGATTGGTTATCCCAGAAGGCGGCTCTCCCACCGTTTGAGGTCTGGCTAGAAGATTACCAGGCTCATCCAGAAAGCTATGCTGAGTACTTCATAGGGCTATGGAAATCCGAGGCCGAAACGAGTTTAGACGACTGACTCGTCGCACTCTGAGGGGCACATTAGGCTGATGTCTAGGACAGTTTACTCAGTGAGGATCACTGTCCGAGATTAGGCACTGATTAGTTTCAGGAAAACATCTAGCTCTGTCACGCCCCTAGGGATCTACTCCTAGAATGGAAGATCATCTATCGGTTCTGTGCTTCCGGACTCAGAGCTGCTAGGGGCAGCTTCGCCTTCTGGCCCACCGCCACCGCCATAGTTGCCACCACCTGTCGATCCCAGCATGACCATTTCATTAACTACAATGTCAGTCCAGTAGCGAGTGACACCCTGGTCGTCTTGGGTTTGGGAGTACTCGATTCGTCCCTCAACAAAGAGTCGGTCTCCTTTCTTAACGTATTGTTCAACTACATCCACGACACGACCGAAGAAAGTCAACCGATGCCACTCAGTTTTCTCTTGCTGCTCTCCACTCCGATCAGACCAAGTGCGATTTGTGGCCATGGAAAGCTTGGCGACACGTGCACCTGAGGCAGTTGCCCTGATTTCAGGGTCGTTACCGATATTTCCAATCAACATGATCTTATTTAGCGATCGGCTCATGAATACTCCTTGGTCGGATTGACACCCGATCAAGACTGAAGAAATAGACTGAAACGGAGGAGAGGGTCCCCCTGTACTCCGCTGATGAGGGCTAAAATAATAAGGACTTTGAGTCTATTTTTCCATCGCTGGCGAGTTTGCTAGCCGGGCACATGATCGCACTGAAGAAAACGTCCTATTACAAGCGCTTTAGATAGCTGCGTTCGGGGTAGTGTTGGTTAGGCGAAACCGTTAATTTTTTATATGCGCCACGGGATCCCTCCAGTCGCTCGTTCGTGCGTCTGAGCGGGCTTACACTCCACCACTTCCGTAACCTCGGAAGTCAGGACTTGGAGTTTCCGCCTGAGGGCGTCGCGTTAATCGGTGACAATGCCCAGGGGAAGTCAAATTTCCTTGAAGCAATCTACTATTTAGAGACGTTTAGGTCGTTTCGTGGTGCTCGCGATGAACAGCTTGTCGGGTTTGATAGCGAACTATTTCGGGTGACTGGGACTATGCAGGCGACGGATGAAGAATGCGGGACCGAAGTCGTAACAGCTGCCTTTGAGCGGAATGGCAAGCGTAAGAAAGTTTCGGTTAATGGTGACGAGCCGGAGCGATTAGGAGACGCGCTGGGTCGGCTTGCTGCCGTTGTGTTTTCTCCCCGTGATACCCAGTTAGTGAGCGGCGGACCAAAGGAACGCCGTCGCTTTCTTGACGTCGTCCTCTCCTTAAGTCAGCCAGGGTACTTGGCCGCGATTCAAGATTACAGGAAGACACTTCACCAGAGGAACGTGTCCTTGAAATCTGGCCAGCCACCATCCGTAGTCATGGCTTGGGATAGTGGGCTCGTTAAGTTAGGTGCCAGCGTGATTCAGGCTCGGAGAGAATGGCTCAACCTGCATTGCGAGGCTTTTAGCGATTACTACGCTAGAGTTTCAGGCGGAGTCACGGCACACATCACATATGCACCCAGCCTATCACTGATTGGAGTGGCTTCAGAGCAAGGGATTGCCGAGGCATTTAGGGACGCCTTGTCTGTCACAGCGGAACGTGAGCGGCGAGTTGGCGCAACGGTTGTGGGCCCCCACAGGGATGACATCCAGCTACAGTTGGATAACGGAGGGTCTCCGCTCGATTTACGACAATACGGGTCGGGTGGACAGCGTCGAACTGCTGCGCTTGCCCTGCGGCTTGTAGAGGCAAAGAGCATCCGTGAGTCGAGGTGCAAGCAGCCGCTTGTTTTGTTAGACGATGTTTTTGCCGAGTTCGACAGTGGCCGAAGCGAGCGAGTGCTTGAGTTGATGGAGGCTGAGGAAACTGGACAAGTGGTGCTCACTGCCCCGAGAGAAGAACACGTGCGAATCCACAGTGATTCTTTACCTCGGTGGCATATAAAAGCTGGGGTCGTAACCACATGAACCAGAGTCGGGGACCAGTCCAGGTCGGCTCACTAGTTTCAGGTGTGCTTGAGCAACATGGAGTCAAAGACCAGATCAAGCGCATGACCGTACTAAAACTTTGGCCGGAGATAGTTGGCGAACATGTTGCCGCAGTCACACAGGCTAGGAGTGTTTCGGAGCGGACACTTTTTATTGAAGTGCGTACGAGTGCCTGGCTGATGGAGCTCAACATGATGAAGGCTGATTTTTTGACCGAAGTGAATCGACACCTAGAAGAGGTGCCCCTAAAGCGGATCATTTTTGTTCTTGGGGAAAGTACATAGAGGCTAACTGACCGCGATCAATACTCACGGAGCGGACATGGCAGACAAGAAGAAACAGAAGAAGGAAGAATACACCGCTGGTCAGATCCAGGTGCTCAAGGGTCTTGAGGCTGTCAGAAAACGCCCGGGGATGTATATCGGGACAACCTCTTCAAGAGGTCTTCATCACCTCGTTTATGAGGTGGTGGATAATTCGATTGATGAAGCAATGGCCGGACACTGCACACACGTCAAAGTGACACTTCATGAAGGGAATTCGGTCACGGTAGAGGACAATGGACGAGGGATCCCGGTGGATATCCACCCTACCGAGAAGGTACCAGGTGTGGAACTCGCCATGACGACGCTCCATGCCGGCGGGAAGTTCGACAAGAACACCTATAAGGTGTCGGGTGGCCTCCACGGAGTAGGGGTGAGCGTGGTGAATGCCTTGTCCGAGTACCTTGAGGTTGAAATTCGGCGTGATGGCAAGAAATACCATCAACGCTACGAGCAAGGTGTTAAGACCAAGGAGCTTGAAGAGCAGGGGAAGGCAAAGGGTACTGGCACGCTTGTGACTTTCAAGCCTGACTCTGAGATCATGACTGATCTTGAGTATTCGTTCGAGGTGCTCTCTAACCGCCTGCGGGAGCTAGCATTCTTAAACAAAAGCCTAAAGATCACGCTCACGGACGAGCGCAATGGTGGTGCCTCTGAAGCATACTACTACGAGGGTGGCATAGCGGAGTATGTGGAATTCTTACGCGGCAGCCGGGAAGCATTGCATGACAAGGTTTGTTACTTCGAGACCTCGAAGCCTGAGGCTGAGGCTGAGATCGAACTCGCACTCCAGTACAACCAGGGCTTTAGTGAGAACACCCATACGTTCGTAAACAATATCAATACCCACGAAGGTGGAATGCACCTGACGGGACTAAAGTCCGCCCTCACGCGTACGATCAATGACTATGCCAGGCGGAATAACATTTTCAAGAAGGACGAGAGCTTATCAGGTGAAGATGTCCGTGAGGGACTAACCTGTGTCCTCAGCGTGAGAGTGATGGAGCCTCAGTTTGAGGGTCAGACCAAGACCAAGCTGGGGAATAGTGAAGTCAGGGGAGCCGTAGAGGCGGCTGTGAACGAGCACCTGTCGATCTTCCTCGATGAAAATCCGAAGGCGGTCAAGTCGATTATCGATAAGTCGCTTCAGGCTGCCCGTGCACGTGAAGCAGCTCGTAAGGCTCGCGACTTAACTCGTAAGAAGAGTGCGCTGGAGGGTGGCGTGCTTCCGGGCAAGCTTGCTGACTGCTCAATCTCGGATCCATCCCTCTGTGAACTCTATCTCGTTGAGGGGGATTCTGCCGGAGGGTCAGCCAAACAAGGCCGGGATCGCGGATATCAGGCAATTCTGCCGCTCAAGGGTAAGATTCTTAACGTCGAGCGACTCCAGGGGCGAATCGATAAGGTGCTCTCTAACATTGAGATTCGGGCGATCATTACCGCTATCGGTGGGGGCATTGGAGAAGAGTTTGATCTTGAGAATGTGCGTTACCACAAAGTGGTTATTATGACAGACGCGGATGTAGACGGTGCCCACATCAGGACTTTGCTGCTCACATTCTTTTTCCGCCACATGCAAGAACTGATAGAGGCCGGCTACATATATATTGCTCAGCCGCCTCTCTTTAGAGTGCATAAAGGTAAGAGAGACCACTACGCGTACTCTGACCAAGAGCGTGATGAGTATATAAAACGACTTGGTGGTAAAAATGGGGAGACCAAGGGAATCAATATCCAGCGCTATAAAGGCTTGGGTGAGATGAATCCTAGCCAACTTTGGAATACCACGATGGATCCGGAATCACGCACCATGCAAAGGGTTGAAATCGATCAAGCGGCCTATACCGATAAACTTTTCCAGAGGCTCATGGGAGACGATGTCGAACCTCGCCGGGCGTTCATCGAGAAAAATGCCAAATACGTCAAGAACCTGGACGTTTGACCGATTAGCCTGATTTCAGGGAAAAACCGCCGCCTCTCTATATATTTTTCTTAGTTCTTGATCATAGAGTGCTAGATCGGCTCAAGCTCAGCTCTGAGTAGAACCGTTTGTACGTGACACTCGTCAGCGGTCACCGCAACATCAGTTTGAACCCACGTGTGGTATCCTGAACGTGCGACGGTAACGATATAGGTTCCGGCTCGCTCTGGGGCACCCACTAACATCGAATTGTCTTCGATACCAACTATACTTTCGAAATAGGCACCTTCATTTAGAGTCATTGTAGCACCAGCAGCACTTGGGTTTCCACTTTCGGCGTTGACAACCTCCATTTGGATCCCAAAACGCAACTCTTTGGTGCACATGACAGGGCCGGTGCTACCATCACATCCGGTTAAGATGCCAAGTAACAGAATTGTTGAAAGACAATTCCTCATCATTCAATCACGTGTTGTTGAACCTTTATAGAGAACACTCTTTGCTGGCATATCCATGTGCAGACACCATGCCACAAGGAA
>UINC01001394.1_pt1 | contig 64108 bp, 50 predicted proteins | sample 5385821 | NCBI WGS metagenome assembly UINC01 (sample SAMEA4666929, study PRJEB26691) | marine metagenome | isolation source: Pacific Ocean | place: Pacific Ocean | collected 2011-10-13 | reverse complement strand
TCGAAGAACAGTTAGTTGTGATGAAGGCAAATGGGGAGGTGCCTCAATCAACAGAACGAGTAGTAGATAGCATTTTAACAATCATTGGAGGTCAAGCCCCGAGGGATGGTCCAGCACGGCCTGGTCGAGGTAGCTCAGGGGCTAGTAATGTTGCGGAGGTAGTTATATACCTTACCCCTTTCTTTGAGCGCGGTGAAATTAGTTCAGCAATTATTCGCGATCGTTGGCGTGATAAGGTCGGCACAATTCCCGATGCTTTAGAGTTAACTTTTGCCTCAGATGTGTTCAGTGCGGGCGATGCGATTAATTTTCGTCTGGAAGGAAGAGACGAGGAGAACTTAAAGATTGCATCAACACAACTCAGGGAAGAATTGGCGCGATATCCCGGAGTGTTTGACATTACTGATTCCTTTCGAGCGGGCAAACAGGAAGTGCAAATTCAAATTCTCGAAAGAGGTAAAACGTTAGGGTTAACCTTAAATGATGTGGCGATGCAAGTACGGCAGGCGTTTTATGGCTCAGAATCACAACGCATCCAGAGGGAGACAGATGACATTCGGGTGATGGTGCGATACCCGGAAGCAGAAAGGCAATCTCTCGGCAACTTGGAAGATATGATGATACGCACTCCCAGCGGAGCTGAAGTGCCGTTTCTCAGTATTGCCGATTTTTCATTAGGTAATGGCTACTCCAGTATTAACCGGCAGGATGGTCGCCGAGTTATTACTGTGCGCGCCGATGTAGATCGGACAGTGGTGACACCTGAGGAAATTCGTCGGGAAATAATAGCTAAGTTTCTGTCCCCCTGGGAGCGTGATCTTGACGTAGAAATGGTTGTCGGTGGCGAAGGCGAGCAGCAACTCGAATCGTTATCAGAGTTATATGGCACCTTTCCAATTGCCTTGCTAGTTATGTTTGCTTTGCTTGCGATCCCGCTGAAATCTTATCTGCAACCACTAGTCATTATGAGTGTCATTCCATTCGGAGCCATTGGCGCGATATGTGGTCATTTTATAATGGGAGCAGACTTGGTGTTTTTCTCCCTTTTGGGAATTATTGCGTTGAGTGGGGTTGTAGTAAATGCAAGTCTGGTGCTAGTTGTTTCTATCAATCGTCTCCGAGACGATGGTATGGGGATGGTAAACGCAGTTTCCAAAGCTTCAGAAATACGCTTTCGCCCGATTATACTGACTTCAGTTACGACATTTATCGGTCTCGTACCATTAATTTTTACAGCCAATCCAGCCACCTTTTTCATTGTCCCGATGGCTATTTCATTAGCTTTCGGCGTTCTGTTTGCGACTTTGATAACACTGTTTTTGGTTCCCAGCTTGTACCTTATACTTCATGATTTTTTCGATAATGCTTACAACGCCGAGGAGCGGGCTCTGGCTTATCAGCACTAGTTGCCGTAATCTAGACTTCGCTTTATAAAGCGGATGTTGCCTGGCCAGGAGCCTGCTGAAGACATTTTGGCAGGGAACTAAAGTGAACGTAATTCAGTCCCTCGGATACTTCGGGGCCATGCCACAGAGCTCTATCGGTTTAACCCAAAAGAACCGTATCGATGTTGCCGGGACCGATGCACCTGAATTGGCGGCCTTCGGTGAGTATCAAATTGGTGTTCGTACTGTAGAAGTGATTACCAAGAATAGGTTCGATGTCCTGAATACTCCGATAAAGTAGCTACCGCAAAAAAAAATCATACACGCATGAGAGACCCTACCATAGAAACGCATTTTCTCCGTGTGCTCGGTCGCAAGGAAGTACTGGCTCTGGCTTTCGGAGCAATGATCGGCTGGAGTTGGGTGGTTCTGTCTGGTACCTGGATCTATTCTGCTGGCACTGTTGGCGCCATTCTGGCTTTCCTGTTTGGGGGCCTGGTAATGCTCGTGATCGGTCTCACTTATGCTGAGCTTGCTTCAGCCCTGCCCTTCGCGGGTGGCGAACATGTATATAGTCATCGCGCATTGGGGACTGGCGCTTCTTTTATCTGTACTTGGGCAATCATTCTCGGATATGTCTCTGTAGCTACGTTTGAAGCAGTGGCATTGCCAACCGTGTTGGACTCCTTAATTCCGGGGCTGGATAAGGTATTTCTTTGGCAGGTAGCCGGCTGGAATGTATACCTCACATGGGTATTAACTGGCGTTACTGGCACCGTAGTAATTACAATTCTCAATATCCGGGGTGTTCGTATGGCCGCTATTGTTCAGTCTGCCGTGGTGCTGGTAATCCTGATCGCTGGGATACTGTTTGTCAGCGGGGCACTGTTAGCAGGCGATGCAATCAATATGCAACCTTTAATTAAAGAGGGTGTGTCTGGTATTACACTGGTACTTGTGATGGTGCCGTTCCTGTTTGTCGGTTTTGACACAATTCCGCAGGCGGCCGAAGAAATCGACTTGCCCTTTAAAGACATTGGCAGCGTGCTCATGGTATCCGTATTGATGGCTATTGCCTGGTATAGCCTGATCGTGTTGGGCGTTGGCTTGGTTTTAGACCAAGCAGCCCTCGGATCAGCTGGTGATGTTGTTACGGCAGAAGCAGGCGCGCGTATTTACGGGGAATTCGGTAGTACTATTCTTCTCTTGGCTGGCCTTGCCGGCATAATCACTAGTTGGAATGCTTTTATAATCGGTGGCAGTCGCGCTATCTACGCACTCGCTCAGAGTGGCTTGCTTCCTTCCTTTCTGGGCACCTTACATCCACAGTACCGCACACCCCGTAATGCGATCCTGCTAATCGGAGCACTCTCGGCAATTGGTCCTTTCTTCGGCAGACCGGTTCTGGAGTGGCTGGTCAACGCTGGTGGACTTGGGATCGTTGTTGCCTACGCAATGGTGGCTCTGTCTTTTTTAGTTCTCCGCAGGAAAGAACCGAACTTGGATAGACCTTACAAGGTTCCATTCGGCTATATAGTAGGTTCCACAGCTCTAATTCTTTCCATAGGGCTTGGGATTCTTTATCTGCCAGGCAGTCCCTCGGCATTACAGTGGCCTGAGGAATGGTTGATTGTGATAGCCTGGTCTGTGTTGGGAATACTTCTGTTTGCCTTGTCGTTTCGAAGTAGACGCAGAGGGGAAATTCTCTGAACAAGAAACTTTATTGAATAACTGTTCCGGCATTTTTGGTGATTCGAAAGACCAAGTTTTGAACAAAACAAAACAGGGGTTAAATAGGACTATTAGAGGACCTGTTACTCTTTGTTTCTATTTGATATTGCAGTAAAAACGCGTGTGAGGTACTGTCTTCAAGTTATATAGGAAGAGCTTGAATTGAGTGTAAGCCATGACCACTAAGTCTCTGAAAATAAAAGGTTTTTGGACTAACGCTGAGAGGTCTCCGTAATGTCAGCCTCCCGGAAGTTGATTGGCGTAAGTGGTATAGCCGTGATGGCCCTGCTTGCGGTCAGTCTCATGCTCTCGTTCCCGTCACTAAATCGCGGATCTTCGGCACAGGAGCTTTTTGGTGCTGATGACATGCGGCAGATGGTAAATACCTATTGTCTGGCTTGTCACAATGATGCTTTGGCTACGTCCGGACTTTCTCTGCAACAGGTTGATTTTGCAAATCCCGGCCCTCATGCCGAAATTCTCGAAGCAGTCGTTAAGAAACTGAGCGCGCGTATGATGCCTCCTTCGGGTATGCCTCACCCTAGCTTTGAAACCTACGAGATCGTGACCGAATGGTTGGAACAGGAACTAGACAAAGCTTGGGCTGCAAATCCGAACCCAGGTCGTATCGCGCCGATTCACCGTATGAATCGCTATGAGTACAACAATACAATTAACAACCTATTGGGACTCGATGTAAATGTGATGGACCTGCTGCCAGGTGACCCGACCGCGGACGGTAGCTTTGATAATATTGCTACTTCTTTACCATTTACCACGGCACACATGGAGCGATATATGTCGGTGGCGCGCCAGGTTACTCGTTTGGCTACCGGATTGGCGCCATTGAGTCCAAGCGTCTCAACCCACGAGATCCCAGTTTATATGAGTCAGGACTGGCGCCAGACGGAGGACATGCCTTTTGGTTCTCGTGGCGGCATCTCGGTGAGTCACAATTTTCCGGTGGATGGCGAATACCAATTCAAGGTGGATCTCGAGACTAATTACCAGGACTATGTTAAAGGGTTAGGATGGGCGCAACTCCTGGAAGTTCGTTTGGATGGCCGTCTGCTGGAACGTTTCACTGTCGGTGGTGAAGCGCCGGGTATACCAACCCCATTAAGTTTTAGCGGTACTGGTGAGCCAGGCAGTATTGATTGGGAACAATACATGCTTTACAGAGCGACCGAAGGGCTGGAAGTCCGTGCGCCGGTCCAAGCAGGACCACATCAGGTTACCGTATCCTATGTTAGACAGCAGATTGAAAAAGAAGGTATCCCGCAACCGCGGCAGGGAGGTAGGCTCCCGGCTAATTCGGAGGCCTATCTTGATTACCAGAAGGTGCATGCAGTTGAAATCGGTGGGCCTTATGCAACAGCCGAAGGGATAAGAGAATCTCCCAGTTATAACTTGATCTTCTCCTGCTACCCAGAAAGACTGGCTGAAGAGACAACGTGTGCCGCTCAAATCCTCTCGCGGGTAGCCCGTCAAGCTTATCGACGCCCTGTCACCGAAGAAGATGCGACGCTGCTCTTGGAGTTTTTCGATCGTGGACGGGAGCAAGGAGGCAGCTTCGATCATGGTATACAGTTTGCTCTCGAGTTTATGCTCAGCGATCCAGACTTTCTTATTCGCAGCTACAGCGATACTGAACAATTTTCTGATGGAGCAATTTACGAGCTAAACGACTTCGAACTGGCTTCGCGTCTGGCTTTTTTTATCTGGAGCAGCGCTCCTGATGAAACACTACTGGAATTGGCGGAACGGGGGCGACTTTCTGATCCGGTGGTCTATGACCAGCAAGTCCGGCGAATGCTTGCTGACGAACGTGGCGTTAACACCCTAGTGGAGGATTTTGCGGCCCAGTGGCTGAACCTAAGGCGCCTCGATGAAGTTACTATTAATACAGTACTCTTTCCCCACTATGATGTAAGCCTGCTGGAAGCGTTCGGTCGGGAAACAGAACTATTTATCCAAGAGACGTTGCGCACAGATTCCAGCATCCTAGACTTGCTGAGTGCTGATTACACTTTCGTAAATGAAAGACTGGCTCGGCACTATGGTGTAGAAGGCATTTATGGTAGTCGCTTCCGCAAGGTAGAGTTACGGGATAACACGCAACGCGGCGGTTTGCTGACTCATGGGGCTTTGCTCACGGTAACTTCGTATCCTGGCCGCACTTCCCCGGTACTTCGTGGTAAGTGGCTTTTAGATAATCTGTTAGGTACGCCTCCGCCATCTCCACCAGGCAACGTGCCAGCTCTGACAGAGGTAAACACCGGGCAAATTCCAAAAGGAATTCGTGAAAGACTAGCACAGCATCGAAGCGACCCCGTTTGTTCTTCATGTCACACCGTGATTGATCCGATAGGCTTTGCGTTAGAAAATTTTGACGTAATAGGTGCCTGGCGTGAATTTGATGAAGTCGGAAACCCAGTCGATCCAAGTGGCAACTATCCAGGTGGAGTTGAGTTTGCCGGTTTTGCTGATCTTCGGGACTGGATGCTGGAACGGGGCGATCGATTCGCGCATAACGTTACAGAGAAACTAATGACCTATGCACTAGGGAGACGGGTTGAGTACTACGATCAACCGGTTATCCGGCAGATTGTGCGAGAGGCGGCATCAGAAAATTACAGCTGGTCGTCCATTTTGCTGGGTGTTGTTAAGAGCGCGCCCTTTAAAATGAGTAGGGCGCCTGTGCAATTGGCCGAGAATATTAGTAACTAATGAAAAGGATCTGATTGCACGGGCGATTGGACTGATACAAGAGACATCTACCCATTGATTCTGTTACATTTGACCAATAAAGGTTTTCCCTATCCCTATAGAGAGGAAACAAGATGATTAATAACGGGCAGCAGGACAAAATCGGCACGGTCAATATTGGCACTAAAAAGGCCATCTCTCGCCGTACTGTGCTGAAGGGCGCAGGTGCCGCACTGGCATTGCCAATGCTGGACGCTATGACGCCAGCTTTTGCCCAAGCTCCTGCTCCGATTCATCGTTTTCAGACTGTCTATATTCCTAACGGCATGGCTATGGAGTATTGGTCACCGGCTACTTTTGGTCGCGATTTTGAAATAACCCCGGTGCTAAAGCCCCTGAGCCGCTATAAAGATCGTATGCTTTTGTTGTCCGGCCTCAATGCCAACTGGAACATTGCCCATGCGGGAGCAGGTGGTTCATTCCTAACTGGTATAACCCAAGGTGGTCGAAACGAGACAGAGATTCTTGCTGATGTCTCTGTTGACCAGTTATTGGCCGATAAGCTGGGTCAAGAGACACAACTGGCCTCTCTCGAACTTTCTATGGATGCACCTGCACTGGCGGGTGCCTGCACGGCTAACTTGAGTTGTGTGTATACTCATACCCTATCTTGGCGCGGGCCTACTGAACCGTTACCAACAGAACACAATCCACGAGCAGTCTTTGAGCGCCTGTTTGGAGACGGTGGCAGTACTGCCAAGGATGCCAGGGAACTTAGACTCAGTCAGCAATCTAGTATTCTCGATGCCGTGTTGGACAAGCTATCTGGGCTGGAATCGAAAATCGGTGCTGAAGACCGTCACTTGGTACATAGCTATACAGAGTCAGTGCGTGACATCGAACGACGCATACAGAAAGCCGAGGAGCAGATCGACCTGGATCTTCCGGAGCTCGCTCAACCCGCCGGCGTGCCTCCTGTTTTCGAAGATCACATGGAGATCATGCAAGACCTGCAGGTGCTAGCTCTGCAGACCGATCTCACGCGCGTAATAACTTTCATGATGAGTAAAGAGCAAAGTCCGCGCCCCTATCCTCAGATCGATGTGCCCCAAGCGCACCATCCGCTGTCTCACCACAACAATGTACCGGAGCTGGTGGAGCGTATGTCGAAGATAAATACTTACCACGTACAACTTTTCACCAACTACGTGGATAAGCTAGCTGCCATACCCGAAGGGGATGGCTCGCTGCTGGATAATGTGACTATTCTTTATGGAGGAGGAATTTCCAATAGTACGGGCCATTCCGGAACTAATCTGCCTGTTTTTCTGGTTGGAGGTGGTGCGGGTTGGTTGAAAGGAGGAGAACACATCCATTACGCTAACAAACCTACTATGGCTGACTTGCATCTGAGTTTGATGGCTAAGTTCGGACTACATATAGACAAGCTGGGTGGAAGCACCGGGCCGATTCCTATTTAGCGCTCTGACAACAACGCTAGAAAAATAATCATGACTCCAGGCTGGCGAAAACTTCTACTTATTGGCTCGGTCTTCTTCGTTGTGCAATCCTATGGTCAGAACATGCCAGCCATTGTCAGCATGGCCAAAGAGGCAGACTGGAAAAACCTCGAATCTCTGCTCGAAGACGGGCTTAATCCTAATGTTGTTTACGGAGACGGCACTACAGCGCTTCACTGGGCCAGCTACCATGATAGCCTTAATGGCACAAAAAATTTGCTGGATGCCGGAGCGGATGTTAATGCATCTACCGACCTTGGCGTAACACCTCTTTGGTTGGCGGCGGAGAATGGAAGCGTCTTGATTACTGAAGCGCTTTTAGATGCTGGGGCCGATCCCACCATCCCCTTGCTCTCTGGTGAGACTATAGTGATGACTGCCGCACAAAGTGGTAATGGAGATGTAGTCAAGGCATTACTGGCCGCGGGTGCTGATCCCAATGTCGCAGTGACTCGTGATCAAACTGCCCTAATGTGGGCGGCAGGCCGGGGATATTCAGCTTCTGTCGCAGCTTTGATCGAGTATGGGGCGGACGTCCACGCCCGATCATTGGTGCGCCCCCAATATGTAAAATCCGAAAAAGTACAAGACAGCCATCCTGCTTACAAGTATTGGATCGAACAAGGTGGTGACACGGCTCTAATGTTTGCAGCTCGCTCCGGTGATCTGAAGTCAGCTCAGCTACTTGTAGAAGCTGGAAGTGACGTAAACGAACTATCAGCTTTCGGTACTAGCCCTGTCATGATGGCAGTTCACGGAGGTAATTCAGAACTTCTGGACTACCTTCTGGAGAATGGAGCCGATCCGGATCTAAATGGTAGTGGTCAGACAGCACTCCATGACGCGGTTTTGCGTGGAAATCCTGAAACGGTAGAAGTCTTGATCAAGCACGATGCAAACTTAGAGGCTGTTCTAGAAAGCCCCACACCCACTCGACGCCAGTCTACTGACTATAGCTTTCATGATGCGCTGATCGGAGCAACACCACTCTGGCTTGCAGCCAGGTTCTCCGAACCCCTAATTATGGAGGCTCTTTTAGACGCGGGGGCCGATCCCCTGGTAGTCGTAGAAATCAATTATCCGGCGCAACGACGTGGTGAACTCTACATCGCTGATGAAGGGCAAATTAACTTGGTGATGGCAGCCGTCGGACTCGGGCATCCACGGTTGCGAATGAGTTGGGGTACACCGGAACGGCGGGCAGGGCAACTGCAAGATCGACAATCGCTTGTGCTGGATTCTGTCAGGGTGGCCGTGAGCGCGGGAGCAGAGATTAATGCCCAAAATGCGGACGGACAAAGCGCACTGGGCTTTGCCAAACAGCGCCGCTATGGATCCGTCATCGCCTTTCTAGAGGCTGTGGGCGCTACTGAGTAAATTAGCCTGTGCTCGAGACCCAATAACATTAGGGCTGTCAATCCGGTGTCAGGTCCATAAATTGACGACAGCCCGGTTATAATTCATCTTTTATCCTTCCCCACACAGAAAAGGGGTGATCTATGCGATTTCTTTCTTTCTTTTTAGCTTCTGTTTACCTATTACCTGCTTCTAGTGTGTCAGCACAAGATATTTTCGCAGGCATTCCGGTTGAGCCGCGTCCCTCGGATTATATTCATTGGGATGCAGAAAAGTTTGAGGATTTCAAAAGCGAACTCCAGCAATCTTTGCAGGAAGGTAACGGTATCTGGGACACGGATTTTGTTTATTTGAACGCTTTGCCGCAGGCTGACCACAGACCGCATAACATACAAATTATTCACCGCTCTGGTTATACGCAACCCGAGATACATGAATTAAAGTGGGATATATACGTGATTCTGGATGGGTCAGGTGTTGCCCGAATCGGCGGGGAAAGAGTGGGTTGGGTAAATGGACTGCCACCGGAACAACAGCATCCTCAACTAGAGGGCTTCAAGGAATACCAAGTCGGTGTTGGTGACATAATACACGTGCCGGCCAGAGAGTGGCACCAGATGCTTACCGAGCCCAATGAATCGATTACTTATGCGCTAATCAATGTGTTTGAATGATTGATATCGGAGTGTTAGGCAATTGACTGGGGTGGTTGTCGAGGCGGCTTTGCCAACCGGTACTTGGCAAAGCTTGGAATGCAGTATCAATCAGAACAAGCAGAGATGGTGAATTCATTAATGCCTGCACCTCAACTGGCAAGATGTCATAATTGGATGCCGATTTGGACCGCGTGGCTATAATGGGCAAAGGCTATCGAGCTGGTAGGATGGTGATGCTGTGTGCGAGCGAGAAGGCTGGCATAAAAAAGATGTATAACTGATTAAGGAACCTATGAAAAACATTCTGTTCAGTGTATTTGCTCTCACTTTCGTAGCGTGTGGTTCGTCCCTTCCTAACTTTGTTAGTATGAACGATATTGAGATTGCAGCATACAATCGCACAGTTAGCACTTGGGATCAGGTTATTTGTCGAGAAGAATCGCACATCAGGAGCAGAATTCCACGCCGTCGCTGTCAAACTCGCATGGCCTGGCAACAGGATATAATTAGTGCTGTTGGTCAAGTTGGTACGGCCGGCTCTGGCCAGGACCAAATAATAGTAAATTAGACCCTGTGCTAGAAAATTAATCATTAGCCGAACTTTTATTTCGGTAATAGGTTGCTACACATCATCCTTTATAGAAACAGATGAATTTAGCTTTTTACTTGAACTACCTCCTCTCAGCGGATTACTCTGTGGGCTGGCATCTACATAAAGATCAAAAATAACGAGGTGATACTATGCGATCATTGATTGGGCTGCTTCCATTGTTGTTTGTTGTTACCACTTGTTCCGAAAATTCAACTACCACATCTGAAGTGCCCCAACTAAGCTCTTCGTCAGCTCCAGAGACTACTTCCACAATATCGTCCGGCTACAATACTGAGCGGAACGCGTATTTCGGCGATCTCCATGTACATACTATGTACTCCTTTGATGCTTTCATTTTTGGAACCACCTCGTCACCGGATGATGCTTACGAGTTTGCTAAGGGTGGAACTATCACTCACCCGGCTGGTTTTGACATGAACCTTGATACACCACTGGATTTCTACGGGGTCAGTGATCACGCTTTTTACCTAGGTGTCCTACGTCAAATGGCTGACCCAAGCTCAGAAATTTCAAAGCACCCAGCGGCTACTGGCATGTCGACTTTAGGTGGGTCGGATGATCGAGGCTCAAAATTCACCGCTATTCTACAGTTCATGCGCTCTGAACGAGGGCCGGAAATCAATGACCCCGTAATTCGAAAAGACGCCTGGGATGATATCGTGGCCTCTGCCAATCGCCATAACGATCCGGGCAACTTCACGGCCTTTGTTGCGTACGAATACACTGCTAGTGACGCTGATCGTGGCAACTTACACCGCAATGTGATTTTCCGTGATGATATTGCTCCAGAATTACCTTTTTCCCGTCTGGACTCAAGCAATCCAGAGGACCTCTGGGCATGGATGGATAATAACCGAGCCAATGGCATAGAAAGCTTGGCAATACCGCACAATTCGAACGGTTCCAACGGATCCATGTTCATGCTGACTGATAATGCCGGCAGACCCATCGATGATGCTTACGCAAACTTGCGCATGCGCAACGAACCCTTAGTGGAAATCACTCAAGTTAAAGGTACTTCTGATACTCATCCTGCTCTGTCGCCTAACGATGAGTGGGCCGATTTTGAAATTATGCCATTTCGTATTGCGACTTCACTCTATAGCGAGCCGAACGGCAGTTATGTCAGGCAGGCCTACCTAAATGGTCTGAAGATGCAAGCAGAAGGGGGGTTCAATCCTTACAAGCTGGGTGTGATAGGTTCAAGCGATACCCACAATGCCAGCTATGCTGGAGACGAAGACGATTACTGGAGTAAAGTCGGATTGAGAGATGCCAACGGCGTGTTAAGGGGGTCGGTTCCGCTTTCCGAGCCACGCGCGAATGGCGAACTTTATGCAGACACTTATTTCAATACCTGGGGTGCAGCTGGCTTGGCTGGCGTATGGGCGGAAGAGAACACTCGGGCAGCGATCTATGATGCGTTTCGCAGGAAGGAAACATTTGGTACTTCTGGAACCCGAATGAAAGTTCGCTTCTTTGCTGGTAATGACTTACCGGAACTTGATGATGAGGATTTTATTGGCAAAGCTTATGGCGGTGGAGTACCCATGGGCGGAGATCTGATTGCTAATGCCGCTGAAATTCCGTCGTTCATTGCTTGGGTAGCGAAAGATCCAAATAGTGCTTCGTTACAGCGTCTGCAAATCATTAAAGGGTGGGTCGAGGATGGTGAAGCACAAGAGCAGGTTTTTGACGTGGCTTGCTCCGACGGAGGGTCCGTCGATCCCACAAGCCATCGCTGCCCAGACAATGGAGCCCAGGTGAATCTCTTGGATTGCAGCATTAGTGAAGGACTTGGTGCTGCTGAGTTGAAGGCGCACTGGCAAGATCCAAATTACGATCCTGATCAGCATGCCATATATTACGTAAGGGCCTTAGAAAACCCAACTTGCCGTTGGTCGACCTGGGATGCCATTCGTGCAGGAGTTGCTCCACGACCAGATTTGCCGGCTACCATCCAGGAGCGAATTTGGTCGTCACCGATCTGGGTTACTCCATCCCAGTAAATGAGCATGGAGATTCAGCGTTGAATGGCTTGATTCGGCAGCCATTGGTGTGGTTCGCGCTAATTGGTATAGCGTTGTTCGTCGCAGATTCGCGTTTCACCGGTGGTCGCAGCGAGATTTACGTTTCGACGGGACTTCAGGATCGACTAGCTGCGCTGTGGACAACTCAAACTGGTCTTATCGCGACAGAGGATGAGCTTGACTCCTTATTGCAGAATTGGATAAGAGAGGAAGTGCTTTACCAAGAAGCACTTCGGCTCGGCCTCGACCAAGAGGACTCCATTGTTCGCCGTCGCCTCGTGCAGAAGCTTAGTTTTATTGCTGAAACTGAACAAACCCTTGCTCCAGAAATCTCTACTTTAGAAACTTTTTATCGCAACAATATCGATGACTACACATTGCCTAAGCGTTATTCCTTTCGTCAGCTCTATTTTGAATCATTGGGTTCAGCAGAACAGGCTTTGCGAGACATTGGGTTAGGCCACGACACGTCTGGGCTGGGTGACCCAACAATGTTAAATGCGAGCTATGCATACCGCAGCGCGATTGATCTTAATGCGACTTTTGGTTTCGGATTCCCCGATCAATTACAGGGTCTGGAAATCGCAAAATGGCAGGGACCTATTAGAAGCGGCTTTGGCTATCACTTGATACAGACAACTTCAGTTGAACCCGAGCAGACTTCTCCCTTCGCAACCGTGCAACAGCAGGTGGCGATCGACTACCGGCAATACCAACAAGAAAATGCACGGGACGCCTTTGTCGTTAATCTGATGGATCAATACACTATCGTGGTCGAACAGCGGTGAAACGTTTATTTGCTTATCTCGTATTACTCTGTTGTTGGATTAGCTTTTCCCATGCCCATGAAGTACGTCCGGCCTTCCTGAAGGTCACAGAGACAAACCTTGAAGCAGACCGGTCTGAATTTGAGATTTCATTTCGTCAACCCCAAATAAACGGTCGCTTTTTGGGTTTAAGTGTTTCTACTAATTGTGATGCTACTGAGTTGTCAGCTAGTCTAACTGATGGCGCGTTAATTGAAGTCCTTGAGTTGGAATGCGGAGAGGAGAGTCTGCAATATATTGAAATCAACGGCCTCGATCGTACCCTGATTGATACCCTGGTAAATATCAAACGACTCGATGGCAGTATTGACGAGATATTAATTAACGGGAATGAGCCAAGGCTGGATTTGACCGCGGCTACGCCGACCGTACCTGTATACTTAATTATAGGTATAGAGCATTTGTTGCTTGGTTTTGACCATATATTATTCGTTATAATGTTGTTGTATTTGGTGCGATCCTCCTGGGAGATATTTAAAGTAGTAACTAGTTTCACGATTGCACATTCACTAACCTTAGCGCTTTCTGCCTTTGAGCTGGTGCAATTATCTTCCGCTCCAGTCGAGGCAGTGATTGCTGGTAGCATCGTTTTGTTGGCCTATGAAAACCTACAAAAAAGCGGTTCTGTGAGTAAAGCCTTCCCTGTACTTGTAGCGTTTGGCTTTGGGTTACTGCATGGGTTGGGTTTTGCCGGTGCCGTGGCGGAAATTGGCCTACCAGAAGAGAGTCAGTTGATAGCTTTACTTTTATTCAATATCGGCATTGAACTTGGTCAATTGGTCATAATCGCGGTGGTATTGGTGTTGCTAATGGTAATTCGTCTAAAATTTATCAGGCTTCTTTACGAAGCACCTATTTATCTAACCGGTGGAATCGCTAGTTTCTGGTTTGTGCAGCGTAGTTGGCAAATCTTTGCACCCGCGATTGGCTAAAATGTCATGATTAAGAAGGGCAACAGTGTTATCAAACAGCGTACATTGTTGTTCCACCTACCACAGTTCTCACAATCTCAATATTCTTAATATTGTCAGGATCAACATCGTGCGGATCGTCAGCTAGGATGACGAAGTCAGCCAGCTTACCGGCAGAGATGCTCCCCTTTATGTTTTCCTCGAAGGAAGCATACGCACCATTTAGAGTACAGATACGCATTGCCTGATCAATGGTAATTCGCTGATTAGGGCCCCACACCCTGCCATCGAAATCTTTTCGAGTTACCATGCTCTGCAGGGCCATCATTGGTTCAAAAGGTCCCGGTGTGTAATCAGAAGCCGGTGCTACAGGGATGTTATAATCCAAGAATGACTTGTGGGCGAACATCCAGCGCATTTTCTCTTCACCGTACTCTACCCACTTGTTGCCATGGTAATGTACGTAAGTATAAAAAGGAGCAGGTATCACTCCTAAATCCTTGATCCGTTGCAACAGGGCTGGGTTAACGAGAGAACAATGCTCAATACGATGGCGCGGGTCATTACGTGGCCATAATCTCTGCACTCGTTCGTAGGCATTGAGCACCATTTCGATAGTGACGTCTCCGTTGGCATGAATGCCAATTTGGAAATCATTGCGATGTGCATTCTCAACGGCCTCATGTATTTCTTCCTGGCTCATTGTAAGAATTCCGTAATCGTCAGGCCGTCCTTCAAAAGGCGTACTCATCCGCATAGTACGCTCTGAGGCTGAACCGTCAGCGCTGAACTTAACCGCGCCAATGCGAAGCACTTCGTCGCCGAAACCCGAGCGTATCCCGGCATTTACCAAGTCTTCGAAGAGCTGCACGCGAGGAAACAAGTACATGCGAAACCGCATGCCACCATCAGCACGGGCGTCTTGGTAAGCAATCATGTCATTACGACTTGCGCCGGTTTGATGAACCGAAGTCAGTCCGGCTTTAGTCATCAACTCAGTAATAAGTTTGACGCCGTCGCGCCGTTGCTCACGAGTAGAGTCAGAAGGAATTAGTGAGTTGAACACATAACGAGCGCGTTCCGCTGCTAAGCCTGTTAACACCCCATTACTGTCTCGGTAAAAGCGACCTCCTGGTGGGTCTGGAGTTTCGGAAGTGACACCGGCTAACGCCAAGGCCATGCTGTTATACACACCGGTATGCCCCCCACGATGACCGACTACCGCCGGGTGATTGGGTACCACTTCATCGATATCAAAGCGATTGATTGGGCGTCCTTCTGCCAACTTGGTATCGTCGTATTTAAAAGCTCTTACCCATTGTCCTTCCTGTGTAATGGCTGCCCGTTGACGCAGTGCCTCTTTGATCTCGGTAATGGATCTCAAATCCGCATTTACCTGAACCAGTTCGTTTACACCGGCACTGGAAGGGTGGGAGTGGGCATCGATAAATCCCGGTACCACAGTCATGCCTTCGGCATCAATGGTCTCGGTGCGTGAGGAGGCTAGGTTACGGATATCGCTGGAAGAACCCACTGCAGTGAAGCGGTCGCCCTTTACGGCAAAGGCTTCTGCTTGGGGTTGATCTTCGTCGATTGTGAATACTTTGGCATTGATAACAACGTAGTCCGGTGCAACCTGGCTTGATATTGGTGCCGCAGCTGCTAACACTGACTGGGTGGGTAACCCAAGCCCTGCTGCGAGGGCGGTGCTGGACCCAATGAATTTCCGACGGGAAAATTTAGCCACGGTAAAACTCCACTAGTTGATAGATTTGGGTCTGATGATAGCAGCCCTTTTGACGTAATTCAGTCAGACACTATATCTCTAGCTTAGTTCTGGTGCAAAAGTCCGCGGTTCTGGGCGTGTAACTTATCTTTGTCAGAGGTATTATCTAGGAACTCTTTGAATCGGTAGAAGTGAAATGTTCGAACGTTATTCTATGATAGCGCTGTATTTCAGCGTGCTGATGTTACTGGGATACTTGGCATCTCGCCGTGTCCGCAGTATGAATGACTTTGTTATCGGTGGTAAATCCCTTAGTTTCTGGGTGGCTGCATTTTCGGCCCAGGCTACCGGCGAATCGGCTTGGTTGCTTCTGGGACTTACCGGCATGGGCGCTATGGTCGGATTTTCCGCCTACTGGGTCGTGGTTGGAGAGTTCTTGGGAGTGGCCGCCGCCTGGTTCCTGATGGCAACACGTTTTAAGCGCCTTACCGATAAGTATGATTCGATGACTGTAATCGATTACATGGTTAGTCGCTTCAAGCCTAAGACTCATTTTCTGCGGATAATGTCTGCTTTAGTACTGACGATCTTTGTACTCATTTATATATCAGCCCAAATTGATGCTACCGGTTCGGCTTTTGAAACGTTTCTTGAATGGGATTACCTAACTGGCGCTATTGCTGGGTTTGTAATCGTTGCCATTTACTGCATAGCTGGCGGGTTTTTAGCAGCTGCTTGGACCGATATGTTTCAAGGGGCTGTGATGCTCGTTTGTCTGATAATGCTGCCAACGGTAGCCTTTCTGTCACTGTCAAATGCTGAGTCAATTTACGAGGGGCTTTATGCCATTGAACCAGGCCTGGTAAATATGTGGGGATCGGGCGGTTTCAATCTGATGAACTTGTCAGTCGTCATCGGGATGGGCTTGATTGGTTTAGGTTTTGTTGGATCGCCTCAGGTTTTTGCACGGTTCATAGCCATCAAAAGCGAGGCTCAAATCAACCGAGGAAAGTGGGTGGCCATTGTGTTTACAATCTTGGTGGATTTCTCGGCCGTAAGTATCGGAGTATTGGGACGTTACATTTTTACCACTCAGGGAGTGGAACCCGATGCTGTATTAGGTAATGGTGCCCAAAACGTTTTGTCAGAACTGGTGGAGTACACGTTCTCGCCGTGGATTGTTGGTTTATACGTGGCTGGGGTGTTGTCCGCCATCATGTCAACCGTGTCTTCGCTCTTGGTAATGGCGGCTGGCTCAATTACTCATGACCTTTATGAGAAAATCTATAATCCAATTCTCTCTGATCTTCAGGCAGCTTGGATGTGTCGCCGTATCACGATAGTGCTGGCAGTCTGTGCACTGGGTGTCGCGGTTGTTGTTTCAATGCTGTCACCTGACCGCACGATCTTCTGGTTTGTTATTTTCGGTTGGGCCGGCATTGCCGCTACTTTCTGTCCGATGATTATCCTGTCTCTATTTTGGCCGCGCTTTACGGAGCGAGCAGCTATCGCTTCCATGCTGACAGGGTTTTTCATGACCATCATCAGTAAGTTCGTATTACAGCAAATGGATGGGATAGGTCTGTATTTCGCTTCATTGGAAACCATGCCGCCGTCATTCCTGTCGGCATTGATCGTGGGATATCTGGTTACTATCATATGGCCGGATGAAGAATTGGAATCACGATACCGGGCCGAGCTAGCTAGCCTTGAAGAATCTGCGGATGAAATAAAGCGATCTTCCAGCGCGGTAAGTAAAGCAGAACGTACCGGCTTTTCTTTCCCAAGCAGGTAATCGAAACCCTTTCGAATTCGTACAAATTATACTATGAAGAAATTGCTGCGTGTTCTAGTCGTCCTCTCACTGCTGGTAGTAGTGTCGGCCTGCACGCTTGGTATATTTGGCGCACGGCCGGTCAGTAGCTTGTACTGTGAAAATTTCCTGATCTACGACATGTGCGCCCAGGACCTTGACGGGGACGGTGTGGTTGAATATGTCTATTTCGAAGATTCTAGGGATGTGTTCATATACCGAAAAGGAACAGACGCGGAAATTCCTACAGATTTGGTCTTACATCCCTGTGCTCAACCAATGGACGAAGAGCTGATAGCCACTACTTCACGGGTGTTCTACGTGAATGAAGAAACTACCTACCTCGAAAAACAGGATATCCGTGGGGCAATGATGCTCAAGTACATCTCCTACATACCGCGCGTAGCGGCTTGTAACTTGCGGAACGAGCGGGCCGAAAGCGATGGGTCCAGTTCCTAACGAATAGCTGCAGCATTTGGGGGGATGATGAAGACCTTCATTGTTACTATCTCCATAACGCAAATGTTTGTTTGTGGTCGAAACTCGATGTCCGACAAGGTATGCTCCAATTTGTATCTATAAGTGAGCCAAATGAAATACCTGCTTTTTATTATCATCTCGATTTTCTCGACTGGCTGTGATTTCGGTGGCGGGGTCGTTGTCCTAGAAGAGCCAATTGCAGAAAGCACAACGCGAGTTGATAGTTTTAATATCCGCAATAAGGAAATGCGGGAACTAATACTGACTGAGGCCGAGAAGAAAAATGTCGAAGTTTGGACCAATGAGAATGGATCTATAGGGTATTACTTAGCCGACGGAGACAAAGTTGACGATATTGTGACCTATGCTTTTGCGGTATTTTGGGTAAACAACTAGTTCACTATGAATCTATAAGAATAATTAGACATTACCGAACCGATGCGAGACTGGGAATGTTTCTACTGAAAGCCAAAGTAAAACCCAAGAAGAGGGCGAGATGAAAAAAAGACCTATGCTATTGCGACTTGTTATTATAATTATCGCATTAGCCACAGTAACGTGTGCTCCGGAATCGGTTGTCGTTGAATCTTCTCCTGCCGGGACTCCCGAATTAATATCTTCGTATACCTTCACCAGCTATGCGCCGCAGAACCGGCCCGACGTGCGGGGACTTACCGGGGCGGTTTCTGCCGGTCATCCGCTGGCGGCTCAGACCGGATTACGCATCTTGCAAGAGGGGGGTAACGCCACAGACGCGGTACTTGCCATGGCTGGGGTTTTAGCTGTGGTCAGGCCTCATATGAATGGTGTTGGCGGTGATGCCTTCGGTATTTTCTACGATGGAGAGACTGGTGAGATCAGTTCACTTAACGCCAGTGGCCGCGCAGGATCTGCGGCTACACCAGAATTTTTTGCCGCAGCTGGTGTCGAGCGGATACCTGGCAGGGGAGCTCTTTCAGTAAGTGTACCCGGTGCAGTAGCCGGCTGGGTGGATGCCCATGAACGCTTAGGCTCAAAAGAATTTGCTTATTTGCTGGAACCTGCAATCGAGTACGCACGGGGGGGGTTTCCCGTATCCACTAGGTTGGCGATGGACTTCGAAGAACAGGGAGAAGCACTAAATGAAGCAGGTAAAAATCTGTACCTGCCGGGAGGATCGCCTCCTTCGGTTGGGGCGCTATTAAAGAATGTGGCTCTTGCTGACACCTTGGAAACTATTGCCAATGAGGGCAAACAAGGCTATTACGAGGGAGATATAGCTAGACAACTTAGCGCCTTTATAACAGAGCGGGGGGGTCATTTACGTGAAGAAGACTTCACTAACCACACCTCAACTTGGGTCGAACCAGTCGCTCGTGAGTACCTCGGACATACCTTTCTGGTGCTACCCCCCAATACTCAAGGCATTACGCAATTAGCGCTGATGGAGATGTCGAAGTCCCATCCTGTAAAAGTAATGGGTCATAACAGCTTAGAGTATTTGCATACGCTCATTGAGTTGAAGAAACTCGCTTTTGCGGACCGCGATCGCTGGGTAGCTGATCCGACAATGGCGGAAGTACCGGTAGAAGCGCTCCTGGATAAAAACTATCTGCGTAAGCGCGCCAGTCTTGTCGATGCCGCTCAAGCAGCGGTTTCAGTCGAGCCCGGGTTCGGTGACGAAATTTTTTCAAACATTGACAAACTTCGAGAGGACTCGGGTGACACAGTTTATATCACTGCGGTTGACCAGTGGGGGAACGCGGTAAGCTGGATCCAGAGTAATTTCGCCGGCTTCGGCTCAGGGTTGCTGGAGCCGGCCACTGGTATCCTGTTGCATAACCGTGGCGCACTGCTGTCGCTAGAGACGGGGCATCCCAACGAGGTAGAACCGGGAAAGCGTCCCTACCATACATTGTCTCCAATGATGGCTCTTTACCCAGATGGGGAGTTTGCATTTACACTTGGTACACCCGGTGGCGACAGTCAAACTCAATCGCTTTTGCAGATTGTGCACAATATGCTGCTGTTTGACATGTCACCACAGCAGGCTATAGAGGCACCACGCTTTCGCTCATCTGGTGGTGTTCGGGTAGCCATAGAGAACAGAACCGCCGCTGATGTGCTTAGAGGCCTAGAGAGTCTTGGGCACGACCTGCAGGTTATTGATGGCTGGACCGCTACTTTTGGTGGTGCGCAAATGATATTTCATAACCGAGATAATGGGGTTTTGACCGCAGCTGCCGATCCTAGGCGAGAAGCATATTCACTGGCCTATTAGTAACTACTAATTTAAAAAAGAAACTTCAATTATGAAAACGAGAATTACTCAATTATTAATTGCTTCACTAGTCCTGTTAATAATTTCAGTACAGGTCTACTCGCAGCGGGAAAACTGGGCGCGACCCTTCCCGGGATTTAAAATCATTGGCAACCTCTATGGGGTCGGTAGTTATGATCTTAGCGCCTTTCTTATTACTTCTGATGAGGGGCATATCCTTATCAACACTGGACTTGAAGATTCCACTGCCATGATTCGGGATAATATGGCATCGCTTGGTTTGCGTATGGAAGACATCAAAATTTTACTTACGCAACAGGCGCACTGGGATCACACTGCGGCGCTAGCCGAGATTAAGGAGATTTCCGGTGCCGAGATGTGGGCAACCCTGGGAGATGCGCCGGTGCTAATCGATGGTGGATTCAGCGATCCTCACTTTGGTGGTAGTGAGTCTTTTGCACCGATCCAAGTGGATAAGATCATTCGCGACGGTGAGCTCATCGAGCTGGGTAACATTCGTTTGAAAGTGCATGATCATCCGGGTCACACAGAGGGGAGTTCTAGCTATTCGATGGTCGTACAGGAAAACGATCGTGATTATAAAGTGCTTATCGCAAACATGGGGACTATCAACGCTGGCAAGAAACTAACAGTCGATCCAACTTATCTGGGCGTGTCCGAGGACTTTGCCGAAACATACCGTAGGCAGAAAGCTATAGACGTTGACGTTTGGGTAGCGGCCCACAAGAGCCAGTACAATTTTCACGAAAAGTATCAAGTCGGCCAGGTTTACAGTCCTGATACCTTCGTTGATCCCGTTGGGTTTGCGCGTGCAGTTGATCGACTGGAGCAAGCCTACTTGGAATACGTCGCCGGGGAACAACGCTGAGGGGGCCAAAATCCCCAGAGTTATCGACGATTTCTAACCAGGTAAGCCTACTGAATTGTTTAATAATCAGTTCGAATCTGGTGACCAGAACAACTTAAATTTCTTGAAAAATGAGGGTCTTAACGGTATTGTCCGTCGTAAAGAAATAAATCAAACTTGATCCTATTTCGGGATTAACGCGAGGTGAAGATGCGAAACCTGTTAGTGTCTAACCGAGTGGTATTATGCGCCGTTCTGGCGATTACCAGTTTTCTTCCATTAGGCGCAATTGCACAATCCAGTGCCGAGTTCTTCAGCCATGAAATACGCCCAATTATGGAGCGAACATGCTGGAATTGTCACAGTGATCAAATTCAGAGTTCTGGTCTCGATCTTAGCACTCGGGAAGGAGCTTTGGCGGGTGGTTCGCGTGGCCCCGCGATTGTTCCTGGCAATGCTGTCGACAGTCTTCTTTTTCGCCAGGTAGCCGGCATGGAAGGCCCGGCTATGCCGCTTGGCGTACCGTTGACCGAAGAAGAGGTCGAGGTCTTTCGTACTTGGATCAATCAAGGGGCCGAATGGGATGCCAGACCTGCCACTGCCGCATCTGGTGATGGCTTTACCGCGTTTGCCACTGTGGTGCCTGATTCGGCTCGCCAATACTGGGCGTTCAAGCTGCCCGAGAAACAATCGCTACCCGATATAGCAAGTTTTGATCACCCCATCGATCAATTTTTGGAACAGAAGCGTGCTGAAGTGGAGGTTATTGCCGCGCAAAAAGCAGACCGACTTACGCTTTTGCGTCGCGCCTATCTCGACCTGATAGGTTTGCCGCCCAGTGCCGAAGAAACAGAAGAGTTCTTGGCGGACACGGCTTCTAATGCGTGGGAGAGACTAATTGAAAAGCTACTTGCTTCGCCTCAATATGGAGAACGTTGGGGACGTCACTGGCTGGATGTGGCGCGTTATGCTGACTCTGATGGCTACGAGCAGGATGTAGACCGGGCTAATGCCTGGCGTTACCGTGATTATGTGGTCAATGCGTTCAATGACGACAAGCCCTTCGATCAGTTTATTGTTGAACAAATTGCCGGTGACGAACTGGACGAAACCAACCACCAGACACGCATTGCCACGGGGTTTCTGCGCGCAGGGCCGCGGGTAAATTTCCGCGAGAAAGATAATCCGGAACGTCGTTGGGATTACCTGGACGATGTATTGGAAACTGTTGGCCGCGGCGTGCTAGGAATGACAATTCAGTGTGCTCGTTGCCACGACCATAAGTTCGATCCTATTTTGCAGAAAGATTACTACAGTCTCACAAGTGCCATTTTTGGTTACGTTGAAACTGATTGGCCGATGCTGCCTGATGAGCAGGCACTGGAATATCTTGATAAGACTCAGGAATTGGATAGTCGTGTAGCGGCTGTTCGTGAACAGATTCGGGAAATCGAGCAACCCTATCTGACTGAACTTAAGATCGAGCGCATCAGAAACGAATTTCCTCAGGATGTCCTGGATGCTGTACTTACTCCAGAAGAGGAGCGGACAGATGGCCAGCAATTACTAGCAGCGCAGGTTCTCACTATCGGCGTTGCCCGTGATCGAGTCAATGCGGCCATGTCAGAACTCGACAAAACTCGTCGCGAAGTTCTGCAAAAGCGTATACAAGATATAGAAGTTGATCGGCCTGAAGAGCCAGCTATGATCGAGATCGTCACGGATGGTGACTATCGCTACACTCCCGACCGAGCGGGAGACAATGTACTAGGCTGCCCCGAATGCCGTATCAAGATGGATAAGCCCGGTAGTTTTCTACATCGGGGTTCGGAGCGCTATGAAGTGCCTCCTGCCAATTTTCTGATCCGGGGCGACCCTTTTAGTCTTGGCCCTGAAATGGAACCAGCATTTCTCACGGTGGCCACCTACGGTAGCCCGCCGAAGGAGATCCCGCGCCCTAATGGCCGCACCTCGGGTCGCAGACTGGCTCTAGCGAATTGGATAGTTTCGGAAGATAACCCTCTTACGGCAAGAGTTTGGGTAAACCGCGTCTGGCACCATCACTTCGGGCGCGGTATCGTTGCGTCACTTGATAATTTCGGTGTAGTTGGTGATAGACCCACGCATCCGGAATTGCTGGACTGGCTAGCCTTAGAGTTCATGGGCAATGACTGGAGCACCAAGGATTTACACCGGTTGATCATGACCTCTGAAGCTTATCAGATGGCATCTTCCTTCGTTAATGAACAGAACTCCTTGGCCGATTTGGAGAATCACTTTATGTGGCGCTACCGTCCCCAGAGGCTTGAGGCGGAGGCGGTACGGGATGTCATCTTGGCGACTAGTGGAGGAATTGACCTCAAAGTGGGTGGCAAACCGATTTTTCCCTACATTCCCCAGGAGATACTGGATACCGCGGTGCTGTTCGGGCGCTGGGATAATCAGGTAGATGGCCCCGAAGTATGGAGACGTAGCCTGTATGTTTATCGCCGCCGTACTTTGAGTTTCCCGTTCTTTGAAACCTTCGATTTGCCAGATCAAAACCAGACTATTAATACCCGCAATACTTCAACGGTTGCACCGCAGGCACTCACCTTAATGAATAACCCGTTTGTATTAAGTCAGGCGGAACTGTTCTCCGACACTATAGAAGAAAAAGTGCCCTATAATGTGGATCAGCAAGTCGAGATGGTTTACCAAACTGCCCTGACTCGACCACCTACACAGGAAGAAGCAGAGGTTGGACGCCAACTTATTGAACTGGGTTCACTGGATGACCTCACTCACGTGGTGTTTAACCTGAGTGAATTCTTATACAGGAGATAATTAAGCATGACCGACAAGCCTAAGAAAAAAATATGGTCACGCCGAGATTTTCTTATGCAGTCTGGCGGTGGCATGGCTGGTTTGGCCCTTGCCTCTTTGCTGAATGATGACAAGGCATTTGCCCAGAGTGCCGCCCTGGGTGGCGATCAGTGCAGTGCTGTTTTCCCTGGTGCATTCGAGCCGAAGCTACCGCATTTTAAACCCCGTGCCAAGAGTGTAATTTCCCTCTTTATGAGTGGTGGACCGAGTCAGGTAGATACCTTTGATTACAAGCCAGCTCTGACAAAGTATGCGGGAGTGCCGCTGGAAGATTTAATTGGTGAAAAGTTTGCTGTCCGGCAGGGTATGCCCGGGCCGCTTATGCCCAGTCCATTTGAATTTAAACAACACGGCGAAAGCGGCATGTGGGTGTCGGAATTGTTTCCGCATCTTGCCAAGCAAGTTGATGAAATTGCTTTTATTAAATCCCTCTATGGACGTTCCAACGACCACATTCAGTCTACCTATGAAATGCAGACCGGTCAGATTCGCGTCGGATTTCCCAGCGTAGGATGCTGGGTGACTTATGGGCTCGGGTCAGAAAGTTCAAGTCTGCCGGGTTTTGTCGTGATGAATGATTATCGCGGAGGCCCTCTGGGTGGGCCGGCGGACTGGGGTTCCGGTTTCATGCCCGCAAGTTATCAGGGTACCTTGTTTCGCTCATCAGGTGACCCAATTGTGGATCTTGAAACTCCGGAAAATTTAACTACCGAGCAGCAGCGAGCACGTTTGGAGGTGCTTGCGAAACTTAACCAGATGGATATGGAAAAATACCCTGGGAATTCAGAACTGGCTGCACGAATTTCATCTTATGAGCTTGCCTATCGAATGCAAGGTTGCGCGCCAGAGGCAATCGATATTCGCTCTGAGTCGGAAGCGACAAAGAAACTTTATGGTATTGACGAAGGAATTACAGATCCATTTGGTAAACAGTGTCTGATGGCGCGTCGATTAGTTGAGCGCGGCGTGCGCTTTGTCCAGTTGTTTATGGGTGGAGTAGGTGTTCAAAATACTGATACTTGGGACGCGCATGCAAACTTGGTTGAGAATCATACTCTGCACGCCGCGGAGTCTGACAAGCCAATTGCTGGTCTTATAGCTGATCTTAAGGCGCGAGGATTGTTGGAGGATACCCTAATTGTATGGCATGGCGAGTTTGGACGTATGCCTATTTCCCAACGAGGTGTTGGGCGTGATCATAACCCAGGAACACAGACAGCGTTGATGTTGGGCGCCGGTATACAAGGTGGGCAGGTCATTGGAGCTTCCGATGAATGGGGTTATAAAGCGTTAGAGCAACCAATCTCAGCCCACGACATGCATGCCACCATATTAAATCTGTTAGGGCTTGATCATGAAAAGCTGACTTACCGATATAGTGGTCGCGACTACAGATTGTCCGACATTGACGGCAAACCCATACCGCAAATTATTGCCTGATAAAATAGGAGTGTGCTCCATTTTATCAATCGTATCAGATCCGATATGACAGGCCACCTGATTTGATGGTGGTATCTGTGTCTCTTAATTGCTCTGCCTTTGTCTCAGTTCTTCCTGCAAGGGAGGGGCAAGCGGATACACATCGCGGAAACGGTAACTTTGATCTTCCAAAAGTTCGAGTTGGAAAGCTTCTCGAGTTTCGACGGAGGCGGCATATTCGAGTACGACCTCTACCAATTCTGGCGGGAAGAAGAATACGCCTCCGTCATCCCCGATTACTATATCACCCGGTAACACTGTAACTCCGCCGATGCGCACGGGTGTATTGAATTCGGCCCCAAGCCATGAAGTGGTGTGAGGGTCGGAAAATTTGTGCAATATCGGAAATTCCCTGAACCGATCATCTTGTAGACCGATGGGGTCTCGCATACCGCCATCAATGATAACGCCTGCTGCGCCTCGCATCTGAATTCCGGTGGCTCCCATGTCACCGAACAGGTTATGACCCTCGCTCCCACCAAGTTCAGCAACGATCACATCATTGGGGTTCGCTTCTTCTGCAGCCCGTGCATAGTAGCGTCTATCCCAATTGCCTTCTTCAGCAAGCTGATTGGCTGCGCGCGTGAAGTCAGGACGTGGGGGTAAGAAGCGCATTGTCAGTGCTCGTCCGACCAAGCGTTCACCTGGTTGGGTGTTTTTAAATCCTGTGGCATAGTTCAAGCGATAGTCGCCAACGGCGCCAAAAATGACTTCCAAAGGGACTGATTTCAGTTGTTCCAGTTTTTCGGCACTAATTTCTGTTTGATTCTTACCTAGTACGTCCATGATCGCTGAATAAGAAGTCCGGTTGGCCCTGAAACCAGCAGGTGCCGGGACGTCGGGCGCAAATTCTTGATTATAAGATACCTGTGCCTGGGTTGTGCCTGTTGATATCAGTAAAATTAATGGTATGAGGCTCAGATTCGCGCGCATGCTAATTTCCTCGCTGCTTGGATTATTATCGTTGTCTTAGTAATTATTCTTTTCACTAGGAGAACAAATCAAAACCTGAAAAACAAGAGTTAAAGAGTTATACAATCTAATAGCGGGCTGTAGAGGAATGTTTAATTTCGTATTGGTTGAACATTTACTTTCAACGGTTACGTGTTCGCATACTAATGCGAATATGGAGACCTATTCTGGATGTTTTATTCTTCTAACGATATGCGAAAGGACAATTTTGAACGCTCTCTCTGGCGCACCGTATGATCTACTGATAACGAACAGGAGCTGTCGTTATGCGAACGCGAGACTCCATATAAGTTATCGAATCACCATCGATTTCGCTAAACCAATGTGGAGTGCCAGGCTGCAAAACAAGGATATCACCAGCCGCAACACGCCGTGCCAGGCCACCTTCCACGCCATGCAGTGTCCTGACAACATCGTCACTGGTTTGCTCTGCAATAGGCGTTTTTAAAAGACCACCGGTAACTAGTGTGCCGCTACCTTCAATGATTCGGTAAATTTCCACACTGTAGGGATGCATAACTGCGTACTGTGGAACTTCGCTGACCCTTCTCCTTACGGATATACCAGGAGAAATAGTCACGGAAACCCCTGCAGCAGAGTTCGAATTGCGGGCCGCCTCAGTTAATTGCGCTATTATTTCCTGACTCGGTTTATAGATTGCAGGAGGTGCGCCAAAGTTCTGGGCTACTAACCACGGGCTTATCGCAAGAAGCGTTAAAAGAAAATATTTTTGGCTCTTCAAAGTAAAGCTTAAGCTCTTGCATTTGTCATAAGAAAAACTAGCAACTCGTTTTCAATAATTTCAGAAAGTCCCGGAATAAATAGAATGCTCAAGACTGTTACTACAGCAACTACACCACAAAGCTTTAAATATTTTATTTTGTCCATCGCTAAGCTCTCGCGTTGGTTGATAGGAATGTAAGCATCCTAGATTCGATAGTGTCAGAAAGTTCTGGGATAAATAGAATACTCATTGCGGTAACCAGCGCGACCGCAGCACAGAGGATTAGATAGTTTTTAGTTGTCACTTTGCGGCTCCTAGTTGATTTCCCGAGAGACAAGCTCAAATACCCACGAATTGCCTGCTTCAATGCCCGCTCTTGATGCGGCGATAGCTTGGGGAGGCGCGGTTGGCGCCCCACCATATTTCGTAATTAGTTTCGCTGATACTCCATCAAGCACATCGCCTTCCGTGATTCGTACCAAACTGCGCGGGTAACGAACGCCATCTACCCGCAATACGCCTTGGTTGTTGCCCTGGTCTGCTTCAAAAGCCCATTCCTTCCAAAGCTTACCCAGCATTGTGGTCATGTATCCCGAGATTATGAAGAGCCGGCCCTCACTCTCGAGTACATAAATCAAACGGGAGGCCATCGGGTCGTTAAGTTGAAGTTCTACCAATTGAATGTCATCCGTGAAACTCCAATCTGGCTCGGGGCCGGTGTGTAAGCGACCCGACGTCATTTCTCCTCCAGGGAAAAGAATAGAGGGGCCATCGGCATTGCGGTTATCTACCCTCAGAGTAGCTAATGTAACCAAGGGAATAAGCACTAGAATGCCGATAACCTGAAGGACTATTTTTGTGTTTTTATTCATAATCGTAACCCTAGTTTTACTAAAAATAAGAGGATTGGCACTTTAATTTTCTCCGGTTTTGTTTGCTTCGCGTGCACGTTGCTCTTCAATTCTTGCTCCGCGCAGGATGTACGTCATCGCATAGTTGCCTTCGTGACAGGCATATTCATATTGAATGTAACCATCTAACTTGGGCATCGGGCGCACAGCTGTCCAGGGTTGTGTGTAGATCGTTGGATCTTCTACCGTAAACGAGTAGTCGATCATGTCTTCACCAACGCGCGTGAAGCGCTCAATGGACCGAGTATTGTGCGATGAAGGAAAGCGATGACGTGTCTTGGAGCTAAAATTGGCAGTTTCTACCACCAGCGTGTTTCCATGCCAGTAGCCGCGAGAATCACCGTTCCATTGCATGATACTGTCGTCCAACTTTGGACGGCCATCTATTGGGATGATTCTGACATCGTGGATCATTTCCACATAGATCGCCACAAAATTTTCGTTCTGGATTATCTGATAAGAATTGTTGTATCCAGAAGAAATAGGCGGTACTCCGTGATAGGTGATACACCGATCCCAGTTGGAGCGGTCAAGCCACGAGTCAGCAGGGTGTTCGCGACGGTAAGCTGCTTCCTGTCGCTGCTTTGCAATGGTCGCTTCTTGTAGAGGTAATCTGCCGTTGGGCGGATCTATAATTAGTGAGGTTCGCATGTCAGCTGAAATTTCACCCCTATCGAACCATTGATAATTATAACTCCCAACGTCTCCTGGTCGGTCTACCGGTTCACGCTGTGTTGCAGCGTAAATCTCTTTTGCCTCTTCGGCCGTGTAGAATTCCTTATCGCCTAGGCGGCTAGAGCGTTGGAGTGGGGTTAGGCTGGCATAGGACCACATGCCTTGCAAATCTGGATCGCCCCATGGGGTTTCCTTGTTGTAATTGTTGTTTGATTGGGCAAACGACGACCCACCGCTAAATGCCAGTGAGGCTGAAAACAAGCCTATTACCGCGACGAATTTGGTTTTCATTATCATTCTCCGCCACTCAGAACAAGTGTTTAGAATACCACAGCTCGGTAGCTGTCAATAAGCACAGCAGAAATTAAACCACCGATGTCAGAGTAAATTAAATTGTAAATTATCGCTTACAGTGAGTGATTATTCAGTAACGTTTACCCGAACATAGCCATTGGTCCAGCAACAGTAGAATTCGAAGCCGTATGCCGGTTCGCTGGGACGCTCGGTATCGTTGATGACCTGCACACGCAACACATAGGAGCCTGGCTCATAGAAGGTGGCGGTGGTGGTTGCCGCGCCATCAGCGGCATTCAGAGTCGTCTCCGCCTGACTGAATTCGACCGAATTGGGACCCTGATGCAGGGTCCAGTATATCCAGGTACCGGCCTCAGGGTGGCGCACCCTCGCGATGAGGGAAAGTGGCTCCCCCACTCTGGCCTGTCGTGGCCCTTCCCAGAGACCGCGCCGACCACGGAAATTGGGCGGGTTGTCGTTCAAACTCAAATAGGGGGCAACGGCATCGCGGCCCGATGTCTCAGTCTCGTCCAGCACGTACGACGGTAAAAGTGAGCCAGGAACAGACAGCTCGTCGCCCTGAGTTTCCAGGGTCCAGATCACATCCTTTCTGCCGAAATCACTGGGAACCTCCACGGAGAAGACACACCAGTGGTGTCGGTACGGTCTTGTCAGTTCCGGGGCAGGAACAGGATCGAAATGAGTGGGTTGGGCTCCGTCAAATTCAGCCGGCTCGATGCGGTTCGCGTCTCCCAGTGGAACTTCAACCTGCTCTTCGGTATTCATATTGAAGTAACCGAAGCAGAGGGTATAGCTGCCGTCGTCATTGGGAAACCAGCCTTCAAACAGGGGAATGACATGCTGCCCGTGAGGCCGCAAGGTAGCATCATTGAATGGATTGAGGCTGGTTGACTGGGCCGACACCAGTAACGCATTGCTCGCCCAACAGGCGAGCAACATGATTGCAGTGCTTTTGAGAAGACTACTCACGGCAGCCTAGTGCTCAGTTTGTGCGGTCAATCTGCCTCTTCGTTCAGCACTCAAGCGTTGGAACTGATCGTCTGTGAGATAGGTAATGCCTAACCAGGTGTGGGACATTTCATCCACGCCCCGTTGCCCGAACACCACCCATTGACGATGATCCGGGTTGTTGGGATTGTCAGCCGTGTTGTCCCAGGTGGAAGTGAGCATCAACATGGTTCCCTTGGGTAATAAGGGTGCCACGTCATCCTCGAATTGGTAGGCGATCTGCCAGGAATGATTATACTTGTCCACACGTGCCAGCATCTCCCTACGGCCATCGGGATAGACGGCTACCAAAGATTGGGCCTTGCCGCGCATATGCATGTGAGGCCGGAAGCTGGTAATTAGCGCCGGTCTATCCAAAACTCTGACACCTTGGTGTGATTTGATTGAATTTGGAGGTAAGACAATATCGCCTGCCCACAATCCTCCGGGACCTGTGTCGGCTGCGAAGAATTGTTCCCCTCTTGTAAGGAATTCTGGCTTATAGCCCTTAGGGTAAAGCCATACAGCCGCCTCGGTTTGTTCGTTCGCGACTTCCTGATTAATGGGAAAGTAATGCAAGTTCCAGCGAATCGAACCCGTTGGATAAATCAACATGCCTGTACCATCATTGAATACGTCACCGCTTTTACCGACGCCTTGTCGGCCGACTGGACCGAACGCTCTATTACCATGCTGATCGACTGACCGAAGTGTGGCGTGACCGTGGTGTAGAACTTTTACTCCCTGTGGATAGGAGCCTTTCAGTTCGGTTGCTCGCACGTATCGTGGTTGGTCAATCAGACCTTCGAACGGAGTGTCGCGCACCCACCACTGGTCCTGTGCATTCGCCGCGACAGTGTATGGTGGAGACTGAACCACGAAGTCTGGTTCTCCGAGCAGCGTCGATAATTGCCAAATACTTCCGTTGGGGAGTTCTGGAATGGGGGGCATGAGATCAGGGTCACCCTGAGGAGCTCCCATTTGTGCCCATGAAACAATATCTGCGATTTGCTGAGCACTCAGGGATATATCATTTTTATAGGCTTGGATGCCGATAGTCTTGTCTAGATGCCAGGGTGGCATTTCCCCCTTCTGCACCTTGTAACTGATCAGCGGTGCCCAAGGACGAACTTCTTCGTAGTTAAGCAATGACATCGGGCCAATCCCGTCAGGATTATGGCAGGAGGCACACTTTTCAAAAATTATGTTTGCAATATCTTTGGAGTAAGTAATTTTGTCGTCATGCGCTGCTTGAGCAATGCCACTTTCCAGCCCAGCTATCCCAATAACTAATATCAGAAGGTTTAGAGTTTTTAACAGTGATTTCTTCATGAATGACTTTTTCATGGGTATCTGCTCCTCCAAGAGTAACCGTGCAGCCAAAATCCCTACTAGACTGTCGATTCATATGGTCCTAGCATAAGTTTCACGGACTAAAATGTCCATGTTATTAGCTTAATTCTGGGCTTTATTACCATAATCTGGGGCCCTGGAAATCACAGCCTATATAAACCTTAAGTGCAAAATGTTAGGATTTGGATTGATGAATATGGTAATTCATAAGCAAACTTTTGGGGTTTTGTTTTCCCTACTTTTCGCCTCGCTGGTCAGCGTCAGTAATGCGGCGGAGAGGGAACCTATATTGGTTGCAGATCTGGGTCCTCAGATTGGTGACCAAGTTCCTGAATTTCGTCTTCCTGATCAGAATGGTCAGACTCATTCCCTCGACTCCATTATGGGCCCGAACGGCGCGATGCTGCTATTTCATCGTTCGGCAGACTGGTGACCATACTGCAAAGCGCAACTCGTGGAGTTGCAAGAACGTATGGAGGAGCTAGAAAGCTCAGGTATTGGTTTTGCCGCAATAAGCTATGATTCAGTAGAAGTCCTGGCGGATTTCGCCCAGCGACGTGGAATCACTTTTCCGTTACTTTCCGATGATGATTCAGCGGTTATAACCGAGTTTGGAATCCTCAATACCGTGGCAGCGGAAGGGATCGGCCCGAATGCCGAAGATCCTGGAGTCCAGGCCGATGTTGCCAAATACGTATCCGTCTTTGGCCCCAGCCAGATGATCGTTGGTACACCATACCCTGGCACCTTTATGGTTGATAATCAGGGGCGGGTTACTTCGCGTTTCTTCGAAGAGTTCTATCGTGAACGCAACACAACGACCAATGTTATGTTGAAGCTGGGTGTTGGCGTGTCTCCTATCGAGGCTGTGGAGGGATCGACTGCTCACTTGAAGTTTAGCGCGTATCCCAGCAATTCATCGGTTACAGTAGGTACGCGTTTCTCGCTTGCTTTGGAAGTAGAGCCCGGGGAGAACATGCACGTATATGCACCAGGTGCAGATGATATGGGCTATCGGGTTATTGGTTTCAATTTGGCTCCAAATCCGTTAGCGCGTTACGAGCCGGTACAATACCCCGAGTCAGAAATCTACCACTTTGAACCACTAGATGAACACGTACCCGTTTATCAGGAACGATTCATGCTACTGCAAGAAATTGTAATGAACGGAGACGCCGACGCTGAATCCACCATGGCAGAACTTGGTGCTTTGACGCTTTCCGGCACATTGGATTATCAGGCCTGCGATGACGAAATCTGCTTTCTTCCTCAGTCCATTCCTGTTTCATTCACATTAGACTTAACTATGCCTGATCGGCAGCGTGCACAGCGATAATTCGCAGAACGCCAACCTTAACGCCATTCGCTCGCTAGTTCACTTGGATTAGACCGCAAGAAACGGATAAGATCTGCGTGAAATTGATCCGGTATTTCTATTTGTGGAGCGTGACCAATATCCGGATAAAGTAAGATAGTCGAGTTCTGTAATTGTTGATTGACATTATTTACAAGCGCTGGGAAATCCCGAGCTAGGCGATCGTCTTCACCGCCAATCACTAGTGCTTTACTGGCTATGTGCTGCCAGTCATACACAACAGGGTCGTCGTATAGCATCTGGCCTTGAAGCCTTTTTACCCTGGCTAGCCGCGGCCACTCACTGCTCATGATCTGTCCGTACTGACGGCGTACAAATTCCAGTTGTGCTGGAGGCCATTTTGTTGGGAAATAGATTTGATGACTTCTCAGTATTGAGTTGTAACTGGAGGTGCCTACGCTTCCAGCCAAGGGGTCGCTCCAGGGTCGCCCTTGACGCTGGTCAGTAAGGCCAATCTGATTGACCATTACAACATGGGTAGTGATATCAGCGTATAACATTGCAAAGCGGCTAACGACCATACCGCCCATTGAGTGTCCGACTATAGCTATCTCGTCGATTTCAAGTTCGTCAAGTAGAGCCTTCATATTTGCTGCGACGAAATTGAAGTTATAGGGAATGATCGGTTTGGAAGACTTTCCGTAACCGATGCGGTCAACTGCGAGTACGCGGAATCCTGCCTGCGCCAGCGCATTGATAGTTGGAGTGTAGGCCTCAGAGTAAAAATTCATACCGTGCTGCCAAAGTACTACTTGGCCATTAGCTCGACCGGCTGGTGGTACATCCATATATGCCATAAGCATGTCTTGGCCGAAGCGATTCAACTCAAGAAAATGAACTGGGTAGGGGTAAGTTATTTCCTCGAAGTTTATGGATATCGGCCCCCAATCTGCCGGTGGTTCAGAAGGTGGTTCTGCTGGCCAGTGTTCGTCTGCATTTGCCAGACTAGTAATACCAAGTAGCAATGAAAAAGTTGTGATTACTATCCGCTTTTTGCAATTCAACATAATTTAGACCCTGTCGGTTTTTACTCTTTTTAAGTGATTTTAGTTGAGGCTTTCATTTGCTCAGTTTGGCAGGGCAAATACGTAGAGGTTTGTGCCTCGGCTTGGCCGCAGTTCTGGAGTCAGGTTGACCTGACCACCGCCAGTGTTGACTGCTATGTATTGTATGCCATCTGCCTCGAAAGTTATGGGGTAACCGCTAACGGACGAGCCAAGATTAATTTCCCATAGAATTTCTCCAGTCCGGTGATCAAAGGCTCGAAAACGCCCATTAGCGTCGCCGCCGAAAACGAGCCCGCCGCCCGTAGCGACAAGTGACATTGTGCCAGCGCGAGTCTCAAACAGCCATTCCGTTCTTCCGGTCTCTGCCGATATGGCTCGGACGGTACCGAGGTTAGTTGTACCTGGCGTCACTTGATGGCGGGCAGCCAACTGATAGATGTCCAAACCTCCTTGGCCGCCTTCGGTTAGAGCGCGGGCTACCTCACTGTCAAAGTTACCAGTAGCGAGCATGGTGGCACAGGTGTTTCGAAGCGGGTAGTACATAGTGTTTGTAAGAGGGCTATAAGCGCCAGCTTCCCAGTCTTTGCCGCCGGTCCAAGTAGGACAAACGAAGACAATCTGTTCTGCCTCCCGGAAAATTATTTCTTGATTTTCGGTCACAGCTCCACTAGCTCCATCGATGTCGGTAATGACGTTCTGTTCGACGGTGGGAGTTGCCCACAAAAACTCACCGGTTTCACGATCCAAGGTATAAACAACACCGGTTTTCCCAGGTATACCTGTGATAACCTTACGTATTTCCCCAGAACGAAAGTTAGGATTAATCCAAGTTACTGCATCTGGATCCGGAGCTACGCGAGTTTCCACCAACAATCTTTCAAACGGATGATCAAGGTCCCAATGGTCATTCAAGTGCTGGTAGTACCAACGGATCTCACCAGTCTCCACTTCAAGTGCCAGTGTCGAGTTGTGATATAGATGTCTATTATCGGTACCACCCAGGTAAAATTTTGGCGCCGGAGAGGTGACTGATGTGCCCATAATAATTAGTTTCAGCTCTGGATCGTAACTGGGCACCATCCAGGCACCGACATGATGGCGATCCTGGAACGGGACATCACCCCAGGTTTCATCTCCGGGTTCGCCTGGAGCTGGAATAAGACGTCGGCGCCAAACTTCTTCTCCAGTACTTGCATTGTGTGCCACCACTATGCAGGCTTGTGGTCCACCCCACGGACGACAGCTGCGACCGGACACAGCGAGTCCATCAGCAATAATCGGCCCGGAACTATGTGTGGCAGAATTTATTTGGTAATCTAATATCTGAGTTTCCCATACCAGTTCCCCGTTGCGGGCGTTCAGTGCGAAGATATGGTTATCGTCACTGGTATTGATGATTTTGTCTTCGTAGATGGCGATGTTGCGATTATTGCGGGCATTGCCGCCTACCATTTGGTAGAGGTCCTCGGGGATCGGGCGGCTGTATTCCCAAATGAAGTCGCCAGTAACGGCATCAATGGCCTGTATGACGTCGTTTGCTTGGGGTATGTATAGCACTCCGTCATATGCTAAAGGTGTGATTTCACCGGTCCCTACTGCTAAATCTCGAGTCCACACTAGGCGCAATCGGTTAACATTATCTTGGTTGATCTGGTCCAGCGGGCTGTAGCCCCAGCTATCCAGCGTACGACGCCACATAAGCCAGTCGCTATCGTCCGGGTTTTGCAACATGGTATCGGTAACCGGTGTAAAGGGATCTTCAGGTTGAGCCTGGGCTGTGAAAATCAGGCAGCTCAGCAATAACAGAAGCGGGCTAAAGCCGGGTTTGGGGCGAAGTTCGTTAAAGGGCAGGGTTAACATCTCAATACTCCCATCGGAGGTTATTATTTTATAAGTCTTTTCTTAAAGGGGCAGGTCTCTTTTTTAGTGAAAAAAATGGGGTGAGCTTTCGTTCACCCCATTCGGGTTTTTTCAAAATTGAAGCGCTACCGGTTAGTTGGTTTCTGCGGCCATTCGTTCATGGGCACGATGTCCAGAAAGTATATTCGTCATGCCGTAGTTGCCTTCATGGCAGGCATACTCATAAATCTTGTCCGGTGATTTGTCAAAGATGATCTCGCGAGTATATGAGGCAGAGTACGATCCCGGATCGTGAGAGGTAAATTGATACTGCATGGCATTCGGGCCAATTCGAGATAATCGTTCAATGTTTACCTTTTTCACTGTATCCGGCCCGAAACTGCTGGGTTCAGAGTAATTAGTTGTCTCGATAACAAGACTGTCGCCCTCCCACCATCCGCGGGAATCGCCAAGCCAAAGTTTTATGTTTTCCGGGGCGTGCGGTTTCTCCACGATGGGGACAATGCGCACGTCGTGTGCCATTTCCTGGACGATGGCAACAGTTTTTTTGGACTGCACAATGTGCCAGTAGCTGTTGTATCCGGAAGAGAGGCGCGGTGCGCCAAAGGATAGGCAGCGTTCACCCAGTGGACGATCGGTCCAGCTGTCGGCTGGGTGTAGACGACGATGCTCCGCCTGCTCCCTAGCAGCTGCGATAGCCTGTTCAGTGCGAGACGGGTACTGACCGTTGGGTGGATCAATAATTTGAGAGGTTCTACGGTGGATGGTACGACTCGCCATCCATTGGGAATCATAGTTCCCTGTGGAGGGGTCATAGGAATTAATCTCGCCGCTGAAAGCCGCCTGCAGGACACCTTCACCGAAAAGGGCATCTGCCCCAGCTGCTTCAATTTCAGCAATACGCTGGTTAAGGAATTCGACATCTTCATCGGTCAGAAATTTCTTATCGCCAAACAATTCTGGGCGTTCCACCGGTGTAATGGTGTTGTTTTCCCAGACACCTTGGAGGTCAGGATGGCCATCAACGGTTCGTGGTAGTTCCCAGTTTCCATCCGATTGTGCTAGTGCATGCCCGGTAAATAATACCAAGGCTAGCGGCAAAAATGTTTTCAGCATTGTTTTCATGATGGGTTCCTGTTTGAACAATGTCATGAGAGTAAACGGTTTTCAGTTTGGCATTTGTTACTAATTATAACGGCAATCTGCCAGTAGAATCCCCTAGTGAATCAATGGGTATATTTATCTTGTCCAACAGACTCAGGTGTAAATTGGTCAGTGGTGTATTTTCTGGGTATTGCATGTGATACCCCCCTTTGCCTACTGCACTACCAGCCAAAAGAATTGGTAGGCCGCGAGAATAGTGCGAGTTACTGTCTGCCATGCCAGCACCATATATGATGGTTGAATTATCCAACAATGAATCGTCACCATCCGACGTCGAACGCATGCGCTCGAGAAACTCGGCAAAGATGGTAACGTGGTACTGATTAATTTTTAGTAGTTTCTCCAGTCGCACTGGATCGCGGGCATGATGAGAAATAGGGTGGTGGGCATCAGGCACGCCAATCTCGGCATAGGTGCGGCCGGTGATCTCTCGGCCCATCATAAAGGTTACTACCCGGGTCATGTCAGTTTCGAAAGCGAGTGCCATCATGTCAAACATAAGCCTGGCATGCTCGCCGAAGGTGTCGGGGATGCCAGCGGGCTGATCAATAACCGGCAATTCACGGCCACTCTGGATTTCAGCCATCTGGATGCGGCGCTCTACATCGCGCACGGCTTCCAAGTACTGGCTCAGCTTAGTTTGGTCACTTGTTCCCAGCTGCTTTGATAGCGCTTGGGCTCGCTCGGAGACTGAATCTAGCAGGCTAGCATCTCTGCTCAGACGTGCTTTTCGTAGCTCTGGATCGGTAGTGCCAGCGTCGCCAAAAAGTCGCTCAAAGACTGATCGGGGGTTATTTTCCATAGGCAATGGTGTTGTCTCGTTTGCCCAGGAAATAGTGTTGGTATAGGCACAGCTGAAGCCTTCGTCACAAGAACCAGCGAAATCGCGACCATCAATAGCTAACTCTAGGGTGGCCAGCTGAGTCTCACGGCCAAGTATTTTGCCGGCAATTTGGTCCATTGAGATACTAGCCCGTAGATTAGAGCCATTGTCTCGCTGAGAGGCAACGCCGGTCAGGAAACGCGTCGACGCGCGGGCATGGGGGCCTTCTCCATCAACGCCATGCAGCCCCGTGAGTACGCGAATACTGTCGCGAAATGGCTCCATTGGCTGAAGGATGGACGGAAACTGAAAACCGCTGCCGACAGTAGAGGGTGTCCAATGATCCATGCGCATACCGTTTGGCACATACACTATGCCGAGACGTTTGGTGGGAGTTGGTGGGCTCGCCAGTGCTGGTATCATGGAATCGAGCATAGGCAGCGCTAGTGTGGCGCCGAGGCCACGCAGCACGGTGCGGCGTGGTATTGCTTTCCTGGTAATAATCATGATTCTGATCTCCGTTTACGGAACGGGGCACTTTGTACGATACCGACGATGATAGACGACCAGCTGTGATTCTCCAATGCTGCATTGCGAACTATTGACCGAATTGTTGGCTTGTCAAAGTACTCCGGTGGTCGACCCATAGCATAGGCAAGAAGTTTCTCTGTCACTGTGCCGATGAATTCGTCACTCCGCTCCAATAATAGCCCACGCAGGCCCTGCAGCCCATAGAATTGGGAGCCATTGGGTAGCTGGCCTGAAGCATCGATGGGCAAACCAGCTTCTCCTGTGATGCGCCAACGGCCAATTGCATCGTAGTTCTCGAGAGCTAATCCTAGCGGGTCCATAGGTGCGTGGCAGCCTGAGCAAGCCGGATCAGCTCGGTGTTGAAGCATTCGATCGCGTATGTTGGCCGGCTGACCATCAGAGCCACTCTCTGGCAAATCCGCCACATCAGGTGGAGGAGCAGGCGGTGGTGTGCCCAATATATTGGTCAATACCCATTTCCCTCTTAGCACGGGTGAGGTGCGATTGGCATAAGAAGTAGCGGTTAAAAGGCTTCCCTGTCCCAGGATGCCGCCGCGCTGTTCAGCGATTTCGCCATCCAGATAGATACGGCGGAAATGGCTGCCGTATACATTGGGGACACCATAGTGCTTTGCCAGTCTTTCATTCATATATGTATAACCGTTACCTAGCAGATCTAGCACGCTACGATTCTCACGGATCAGGCTTTCGAAAAATAGCTCGCTTTCCTGGCGAAAGGCATCACGTAGATTTTCATCGAACTCGGGAAATTCAACTGCGTCTGGCACTAGGCTTGGCAGGTTTCTCAGGTACAGCCACTGGCTGGCAAAATTCTGGACCAAGGCTTTTGAGCGAGGGTCCGCCAGCATGCGTCTGGTTTGTTGTTCTAGAACCTGAGGATTCTGCAAAGTACCGGTTGACGCCGCATTTAGTAATTCGGCGTCGGGAATGCTACTCCACAAAAAGAAGGAAAGGCGTGAAGCTAGTTCTATACCGGTCAGCTCGTAATCCGAGCCTGGTTCAACGTTCGCTGGATCACGTTCTATACGAAACAGGAAATCTGGAGAGATCAATAATCTTTCGAGCGCAAGCTGAATCCCACTATCGAAATTGCCATCGGATAGACCTGCTTGGTAAAAACCCATTAGCATGTTCACCTCGGCTTCATCTACTGGGCGCCGGTAGGCACGCTGAGCTAGAGATGCCAGTATGTCGTAGGCACATGCTTCTTGAGCTCTTGCTGAATCAATCGAAGGCTGGCAAGTGAAAATGGCTCGACGGCTTGGTGTGTCCGTTGCACGTGTGCTCTCGTAAGGACCAGTAAGCTCGATCTGTTCTACTGCTGCGTCACCATCACGCATTTCATTGACCGCCGCTGCGAATACGCTTTGAGGAGGTTGAAGCACGCCTTCCGGTTCAGTGAATTTACGAACGAAAGAGACACCCACCACGTGAGGCCCGGCCGTGGCTGAGAGCCGTATGCGAAGATTCGAATCGGCGAATAGCATATATTCTTCCCATTCCGAGTCCCCGAACTGATTGCCGGCATAACTAGCAGGAGCCTGTAAAACATCAGGTTCCTCGCCACCGAAATTAAACGTTTGCACTAACTTTCCATCAAGTCGTACTTCGAGCTCATGTTGCGAGCCTAGGCCACGCACATAATTCACGTAGTTGCGGTGCAACGTGATTGTGAGATCATAATTGCCATCGGCCGGAAAGTAGTGCCGGGCGGCTATGCCGCCTCTGGAGCCAAATGGTAAATCTTCGCTCATGCGATCGGCTTGGCTGAGAAGTATGGGCGTATTATAACTTTCTGCAATAGGTCCCAGAGGTGCCTCACCTACTGCTAGCCGAGCGGTCTTGCGAGCTGCTGAAAGGTAGCTTTCCATCAAAGCTGGCGATACATTCAATACATCCGTCATGTTGTCAAAACCATATGCATCGATGTCATCCGCCGGTAATAACCCCTCAATATTAACCTCAAGGGAAAGCAGGTCACGCACTGAGTTGGCATACTCTGACCGGTTTAGGCGATGAAAAGTATCTGTGCGTCCTGGGTTCGGACTAGCAGCGGCCAGGCTATCTATTTCGGTTTCGAGCCAGTCGACCAGGGAGGCATAGGTTTTGCTGTCAGGACGAGGCATGTCTGCAGGAGGCATTCTCCCGGAACGAAGTTGAGCTAACAGGCGTTCCGGTGTGTCGCCATGCCCTCTTATTATCTGAGAAAAATTGGTTGTTTGGAACGAAAGATTCCCCGACTGAAGAGTGTCGTTATGGCATGCGATGCAGTATTGCTGCACAGTCATCTGCAGGAGCTCTCCACCCTGTTGTAAAGGTTGAGAGTTTATCGGGACGGATAAGGTGAGTAGAGACAAGAAAACGGGCAACAGCCTTATGCATCGACCGAAGTGTTGCGGGAATAGCAATGCCATATTCCAGGTCCTTATTATTTTTTAAATTGCTCTAATTTAAATATCGGCTGCATCCACATCACAGCGAGTAAATCGAGGGTGCCATGACCCTAATTTTGTGTCAAATAGACTGTCAAACAGTAAAAGAATAGCTTAGCATTTAAAGCTATGGACCAAAATCGCATTCTCATAATTTTTCTGCGGCTATCCTTGATAGCAGGTTATTGCTTGCCAGTTGCGGCCCTTGCCCAGGCTACCCCCGCTATCATTGATGCGCTTAAGACGGGCGACATAACAGCTGCTCGCACATTGGTGAAGTCGGGAACTGATGTTAACTCACCACAGGGAGATGGAGCCACTGCGCTGCACTGGGCTGCCCACAGAGATGACCAGGAGGCGGCCCGCCTGCTGATCGACTCCGGCGCCAATGTGAATGCAGTGAATGAGTTGGGTGCAACACCTCTTTGGTTGGGGGCCATCAACGGTAGCAGCGATATGCTTAAGCAACTCCTGGAAGCGGGTGCCAACCCAAATGTTGCTCTGAGCATGGGGGAAACACCTCTCATGGCTGCAGCTCGGTCTGGAAATCCCCGGCCAGTTAAACTGCTTTTGGAAGCTGGTGCTAACGTAAATACTACAGAAAGCGAAAAGGGACAGGACGCCTTGATGTGGGCGGTGGCTCAACAACATGCTGATGTAGTAAAAGTATTGATCAGCCATGGTGCTGATCTACATGCTCGTTCAAAAATTTGGTATCAACTCGAAAATACCGCGGGTAATACCAACCCGACAGGTAATTATCGCATGGCGCATGGGGGATCGACACCGCTCATTTTTGTCGCGCGCAATGGTGACATAGAGACAGCGCGGGTGTTAATCGAAGCCGGTTCCGATGTAAAGGACACTGAAGCTTCCGGTGCCAGTGCACTGGTTATTGCAGCTCATAGCGGCCACGGGCCACTGGCTGAATTCTTGCTGGATCAGGGAGCCGATCCCAACACAGCAGAGGCAGGTTATACAGCGCTGCATGCGGCTGTACTGCGTAGTCAAATCGACTTAGTTAAAGCACTATTGCGTCACGGTGCTGATATCAATGCTGTTATTGAACATGGTACACCAGGCAGGCGCTTTAGCGCAGATTACAGCATTCGTCATCAATTGATAGGCAGCAACGCACTCTGGCTGGCGGCCAAGTATGGAGAGGTAGAAATTCTACAGATATTATTGGAGGAAGGTGCAGATCCCTTTTTTAAAACAGAGAGGGGAGAGACTATTCTGCAAGTGGCAATGGGCAATTCCGGCTCTTCCTTGGATCATCGTCGTGACCGTATTGGAAACGCTGCGCCTGATTTAGAAGATGAGGAACACCGAACACTGGAATTGGCCCGTGTTTTGATTAATCTCGGAGTAGATGTCACTGCGGTAGACGATCGCGGATACGCAGCACTCCATCATGCGGTGTTGAAAGACTTTCCGACAGTAGTGGAATACCTGATCATACAAGGTGCTGATATTAACCTAGCAACTCAACGTGGTCAGACCCCCCTTCAACTCGCAATTACTCTGCAGACCATACCCGGGACTAATGGTCTGCGGGGTACTCGTCCAGAAATTGCAGAATTGTTAGGACGCCTTGGGGCTAATTAATAAGTAATCCTTTTAATTAACACCCGGAAACCACTGAGTACGCTCCGACAGTCATAGAGTTCCTACTGAGTCTGCATAAGGCGCCAAAGTTTGTTCGGCGTAACCGGCATGTCTACATGACGGATTTTATAATCCGACAGCGCATTTACAACTGCATTTATAATTGCCGGCGGAGCGCCAATAGCACCGGCTTCGCCCGCTCCCTTGATACCGAGAGGGTTGGTAGTGCATGGCACCTCGTTACGGATAAACCGAATGGACGGGAGGTTATCGGCGCGTGGCATGGTGTAATCCATGAAGCTGGCGGAGAGTAGCTGTCCCGATTCGGATTCGTACTTGCAGCATTCTAAAAGAGCTTGGCCAAGGCCCTGCCCAATTCCGCCATGCACCTGTCCTTCCAACAACAAGGGATTGATGACTTTGCCAAAATCATCTACTACTGTGTAATCAACTAGATTGATAATGCCAGTTGGTATATCGATTTCTAGCTCACAAACATGGGTACCATTAGGGTAGGTCGCAGAATCTGGAGCAAAGGTTTCTTTTTCATCAAAGCTGGCCCCACCATCTGCGGGAGCGGCGGCTTTACAGACGTTTTGAAAGCTTTGAACACGGTCGGTACCGACGATGCGGAATTCACCTCCGTGGAACTCAATGTCACTTAAGGAGCTTTCCAGCATTTCAGCCGCTGTGATTTTGGCTTTTTTAATTATTTTATCTGAGGCAGCGCTAATGGCTGACCCGCCTACGGGCACTGAACGTGAACCCATAGTCCCACCACCGGTTTCTATAAGGTCCGAGTCACCGGTTACGATAGTAACGTCTTCGAAGCTCACTCCCATACGTTCGCACAGGATTTGTCGGAATGCGGTTTCGTGTCCCTGACCATTGGACAGAGTGCCAATATAAAGTGTGACATGACCCCTAGAAGAAACTTCGAGTCGTGCCTGCTCTGGTGAGCCTCCGGCACAGCGCTCAATATAGGTGGCAAGACCGATACCCCGCAACTTACCTCGGGTCTTTGCTTTTTCTTTTCTTTTATTGAAGTCTTGCCAATTTGAAAATTTAATCGCGTCATCCAGATTCTGTTGAAACTCCCCGGAATCGTATGTTGATCCAAGGGAGGTGTCGTAGGGCATAGCGTTACCCGGGATGAAGTTGCGTCGACGGATTTCGTCCGGAGCCAAGCCGAGGTCGTAGGCGGCGACATCAATCAATCGTTCTATGGCATATATGGCCTCGGGTCGACCGGCGCCACGATAGGCGTCTACCGGGGCAGTATTGGTAAACACTCCCTGGACATTTACATAGGCCGTGGGAATAGAGTAACAACCCACCAGCATAGAGACGCCGGCCGCGGTCGCTACAAATGGTGCAAAATTGGACAGGTACGCGCCGAGATTAGCTGTAGTGTTAACTTTAAGCCCGAGGATCTTTGCATTGGCATCTAGGGCTAGTTGTAAATGTGAAACATGATCACGGCCGTGGCTATCGCAAAGAAATGCTTCACTGCGATCTGATATCCATTTGATCGGCCTGCCAATCTTGCGGGCCGCATAGAGTGAAACTACATACTCCGGGAACAGGAAGATCTTCATACCAAATCCGCCGCCCACGTCTTTGCACAAAACATGAATATCTTCCTCGGGACAGTTGAATATGGCATTTGCCAGCAGGCGGCGCATCACATGCACGCCTTGACAGGACACGTGCAATATCAAGCGCCCAGTTTCGGATTCAAAAGAAGCGATAGCACCGCGGGTTTCTACGGAGGTTGGAACAACTCGGTTATTTATGAGGTTCAGCTCTACTACTTTTGCAGCATTTGAAAATGCTTTTTCGGTGGATTCAGCGTTACCAGCTTCCCAATCAAAGCAGCGGTTATTTTGTGCCTCCTCCCATATTTGGGCGGCGCTCGGATCCATAGCACCGTCAGTTTCAACAATAGCTTCCAACAAATCGTAATCGATCAAAACCTGTTCTGCAGCATCTCTGGCTTGCTCTACGGTCTCGGCAATGACCACGGCGACAGCATCGCCGACATGGCGTACCTTTCCCTCTGCCAGGGCCGGTCGCGGGGGCATAACGCAGGGAGTACCGTCTTTGTTCATAGCGGGTGCACCGCAAGGTACGTTTCCTATGTTATCTGCCTTTAGATCCTCCACCGTGTAAATTGCCAGCACGCCTGGAAGAGAGCGCGCATCATCCGTATCGATTTTCTTTATAAAAGCGTGAGCATGCGGCGATCGTACGAAAATGGCATAAGCTTGACCTTCAAGACTTAAGTCTTCGATGTAGCTGCCTTGACCCGTGGTAAGTCGCGTATCTTCAATGCGAGTTGCTGGTTGTCCTATCCCAAATTTCTGCATTACTTTCTCAATCCTTTTTTAAAATTGCTATTTCTGAAATTCCGATTCTTTATCCGTGGCTTCAGGCGCTTCTTCCCATTCGTACTCTTGGCCGAATACATGCTTTTCGAACCAGGCCAGCTCTGCATTGATCTTGAAGAGTTGGTGGCGCAGTTCTGTCCAGCCATGGCCCTCACGAGGCGCCATGTGTAGTTCAGTCGCAACCCCATTGGCTTTAAGTGCACGGAAAAATTCAACCGACTGAGGCGCTGGTACCCGCTCATCTTCCTCTCCTACTAACAGTAATGTGGGAGTTGTTACCCTCCACGCTTCGCGAAGGGGTGATTGCAGCCAGTACTGATCAATTGGGGCTTCTTGATTCCATGGCGGTCCACCGAACCAGTTCCCACGGTGTATACGGATATCAGTCTGGGAGTACATGGACAGCCAGTTAGAAGCTCCAGCGCCTGAAGAAGCAGCTTTGAAACGATCGGTATGGGTGACAATTTTGTTAGTCATGTGGCCACCGGCGCTCCAACCCATCTTTACCATGTGTTCGCTATCGGCAATGCCTTCGTCGATAAGGTGATCAACACCGGTCATAACATCCAAATGGGATTGATTCCAGTAGTTACCAACCATGTTACGCATGAATTCGTCACCGTAACCGGTAGAACCACGATAGTTGGGTTTGAAAACGAGCCAGCCATTATTGGTTGCCAGTTGCACGAAATTGCGAGGCCTGGGAAAGCTTAGTTTATCTGATCCTCTCGGGCCTCCGTGGGTTTGAACGATAAGCGGGGAGGGAGCCCCTTCCCTGTAATTACGTGGGTAGTAAATTATCCCTTCGACAGTTTCGCTATCGGCACCTTGCCACCTAATCGTTTCTTGTTTTGGTAGCCAGTAGCTTTCAGCCACAAAATTGAACGTGGTGGTTAGCCGGCTAGTTGCACCATCGCGAAGTAGCCATACATCTCCTGGATTCGTAGCGGTCGACACGGTGGCTACATGAGCATCTAGGTTAGGCATATAGGTCCATCCACCTAGTGCGTGGTTGCCGTTGGTAAGTTGAGTCAGTTCTTGGGAGGACACGCCGACCTTGAATAGATCGCTGCGCGCACCGCTATTGGCTAGAAATAATATCGATTCGCCATCGGCTGACCAGGTTGCGTCAAGCACACTGTAAGGCATATCTTCCAGCAACAGCTGAGCGTTACCACCAGTGACGGGGACTATGAACAGGTTGTTGTCGTAATAATTCTCAAAGGTTGCGTTTGTCCCTGAAATGAAAAGCACAAATGAGCCGTCAGGTGACAGTTCTCCACTTCCTTCCCGCTGTTTATTGTCTGTTAGTTTTTGCCAGCTATTTTTTTCTAGGTCCAATACAAAAATTTCACCGTCGTAACCACTATCGAGTAAAGGCGAAGGTGCTCTGTGAATGACAACCTTTGATTCATCCAAGGCAAGTGAATAAGAGTTAATAGTGAAATCCCCTGCGGTTAGTTGCTCGACGCTGCCATCAGCAACAGTTACTTTCCACAAGTGACGGTGCCGCCAGTTGTTGTCGAAAGAGAACACATCGTCTTTTAGATCTTCTCTTTTTTTTTCTTCGCCGGTCTTAGGGATATCTGACAGGAAGTAGATTGCTGTGCCATCGGGTGACCAAGTTAGATCAGTTGGAGACGTATCCAGATTTGTCAGAGCACGAGCTTCGCCGCCGCGCGTAGATATTAGATAGATCTGATTATTCTCGTCCTCATCCCGTTCTGTCAGGAATCCGATCTGGCTTCCGTCCTGGGACCAACGGGGACTTGATTCCCCTTCCTTGCCGAAGGTCAATTGAAAAGCTTCGCCATCCGGTAGTCGTTTCATCCATATGTGATTGATGCGTTCATTCTCTTCCCAGTCGGACTCACCAAGGGTATACACAAGAGAGGAACCGTCCGGTGAAAGCTGGGGGTCAGAAAGGCTGGGAAGGTTTAACAAGTCGATTGCCGTCATGCCCGGTTTTTCCTGGGCAAAAGCAAGTGCACTTAAGCAGAGCAAGCCACTCACAATTATAAATTCTAGGGACTTAGTAATTTTATTGTTTGTTATAGCCATCATGTTACTCAAAAAAGGAGGCGACCAACTTTGTACCTTACCAAACCGATGTTAATAGTAAAGAACTCTTGGTTTGCGTTATATGGATGTCTGTGAACCGATCTAAACCGCTACAGGAAGCGGTTATGGCTACATTAAGTTCTGAGTGGGAATGTCGGTCAGTAACGAAAAATTTACCAGGTTTAAGAATGTAAGTCGGTCTAGACAGCAACGTGCAGGATGATCAAGATTACAAGTTGTAGCAGATAATCCCTAGTTCCTTGTGCATTGAACTAATTCAACAAATGCTTGCCGGTTCTCTTCGGGGTTTATTGCAACTCCAAACACATCAGCCAGTGCTCCTCGCCCAGTGTCAGTGTTGAATATGAAATACAGGCCATGGTAACTGCACTGCTTAATTGTTTCATCGGTATTGCAATTAAAGTCCACCTGCTGGCCATTAATGGTTTGTCTCGATTCGTTCCCCGCAAAGGTAAATCGCCAGGAACGAGTCTCAAAACTCTGTCGTTCCCATGTTGATCCATTCCAACTATAGCCATTGAGATCGATGCTTGTACATCTCCAGGCATCTCTGCCCTGAGCCACAATCAGTGTTGGTATCATTATAATGATTAACGCGTAGATTATTCTCATTAGACTTGCCCCCATTCTCGTTCTCGAAGTTCGATTCGTCGGATCTTGCCACTTACTGTTTTTGGGAGAGCAACTACAAATTCCAGCCTTCTTGGATATTTGTAAGGTGCTGTAATTCTCTTTACATGGTCCTGCAGCTCTTTTGCCAGTTTATCAGATGCATCATAGTTGGGGGCCAGCACTACGAAGGCTTTGACCACTTCCCCCCTTGTTTCGTCAGGACTTGATACGACAGCCGATTCAGCTACAGCAGGATGTTCGATTAAGGCACTCTCCACCTCAAAGGGTCCTATTCGATAGCCAGCGGACAGAATCACGTCATCAGCCCTGGAAACGAACCAGAAATAACCGTCGTCATCGACATATGCTCTGTCGCCAGTAATATACCATGGTCCCTGTCGAGTATCTGCCGTTCTCTCTGGGTCACTCTTGTATTCTTTGAACATTCCCTGAGGAGCCTCTGGCACAACTTTAACCGCAATATCACCCTCGGTGTTTGCAGCAACTTCATTGCCGTCATAATCGATAACAGCGAGATTGATGCCAGGAGTCGGTTTGCCCATAGAACCGAAACGTGGCTCTATGCCCGGAAAACTGCCGCAAAGAATTGCTGTTTCAGTTTGGCCGTAGCCGTCACGAATCGTGATACTTGTAGCATTTCGCCAGATTTCGATAATTTCCGGATTAAGTGGCTCCCCTGCACCAACGCAATGTCGTAGACAAGAGAAATCGTATTTAGCAAGATCTTCCAGAACCAACATGCGATAGATGGTTGGCGCGCCACACATAGTAGTAATTGGATATTTTTCTAATAGTTGGAGAGTTTGCCCAGCATCGAAGCCGGCGCTATTGTGAATAAAAAGGGAAGCGCCACATATCCAAGGACCGAAATAACTGCTCCAAGCAGCTTTGGCCCACCCCGTATCACTGATATTCCAGTGTAGGTCATTCTCGTTAAGGTTTAGCCAATATCGCCCTGTGGGCTGATGGCCTATGGCGTAGCTGTGGGTATGGATGGTCATCTTGGGATAACCGGTGGTGCCCGAAGTGAAGTAGCACATAGCTTCTTCATTGGACTTGGTATGAGTTGTGGAGAAATTGTCATCGAATCGGGCTAGGGCTTCCTGGTAACTTAGCCAACCCTTTTTTGTTCCATCGGTAAGCAATTTAGTGGTTAATGTAGGACAATTTAGTGCAATTTTTTCTACTTTTTCACTATTGGCCGAATTGGTCACAATGCAGGTTGCTGCTGCTGCCTGGATGCGGTACTCAATATCTTTGCTTGATAGCTGCGCAGTACCAGGAGAGATCACGGCGCCCATGCGAAGAGCTGCAGTGAATACTTCCCACCAACTAATTTCACGACCCAAAATCAATATTATCGTGTCGCCGCGCTTTACCCCCGCTTCGGTTAGAGAGTTACAGAGCCTTTTGGAATTCGATGAGATTTGTTGAAAAGTCCGGCTGTCTTCTTTGCCTGTGTCATCTACCCAGAACAGAGCTTGTTTTTGGGGATTGTGGTTAGCCCATTGATCAATCACGTTGCAGGCAAAATTATAGTATTCCGGTCGCTCCCATTCGAAGGAAGCGCAGGTTTCTTCGTAGTTAATCATCTTGTGGTCAAACATTTGCTCTGACCTCATTACATTTAAGCCGTTCGATGGATGTTATGTAAATCCAACTCGAGCTAGCCACGATGAATATAACCACAGTGGTGTTCCTGATTGCTATGTCTCGACTGCAAAAAAAATGCAATTCAAGAGAATTGCATTTTTTTCGGGAAGTAATTGTATTGTTTTAGGGTCAGGGATTGACATCAACTGTGATATAGGCGTCATGATAAAGGCCGCCATCATCAGCGCGCCCCCATAAAGTATAGGTACCAGGTTCACTAAAAGTTGCGGTGACTTCCGTCATGCCATCTTCAGCAATCTTTGGTGGTCGCCAATGGACACCCCAAGGAGAGTTGCCGCCGGCCCGGGTGTCTTCCCATACCTTGGTTTGTGGAGGATCAAAGGTCACCATCCCTTGGCCCCGATACACATTCCAGCTTACAAAGAGCGCATTAATTTTGTTTACAGTAGGTCTAAATGGCGGAGAAAAAAGGCGCCGTTGCAGCATATCCGTTGGAATGGTCGATGTCATCCTCGAGCGAGGAATACCGTCATCTGCAACTTGACTCACGATAGTGAGAGGCTCGCCAACACGCACAGAACGGACTTCATCTCCCTGCACGGTCAGCACCGGAGGTTTATTCGCCCGAATTTCCGGGTTGCTGGTACCAATACTCAGGGAGCCGGTCTCAGAGGCGATGAACATATTACTAACGACATAGCTGGGATTGAGCGTGGCATATGCTTTCGTTTCGGAGCCATTTACGTTTAGAGTCCAAACCAATTCACGGTCACCCCAGTCGCCAGGTACAGTCACTTCGAACACCCAGCGGTTACGTCGCGGAAAGAACTTGGTAGGTTGGCCTCTATCGGCCTCACCGGGTGTGAAGTAATTATTCTCACCGACCGATATGAAAGGCTGCTCGTCCCAGTTTTCATTGAAGTATCCAAACATGAAGTTAATTGTACCGTCAGGATTTTCCCGCCAGCCTTCAAAAGCTGGATAAACCGGTTGACCCTTAGTGTAAGTCAATTGAGCCAGTCCGTTAGAGTGCACGAGAAATATCAACATTGACAGAACTAGAGCTTTGTACTTGCAGAACGATTTTAAATGCATTTTTTTCACTGTTAGTAAGCTAATAATAGTTGAAAGCTGAGCTGGGAGCCGTTCACATTAATCCTCAGTGCCGGAAGGTGCAACCAGTGGAACAGTGCACAAGGGGCAGCCAATTACATTATCATTTCGGCCAAGGTTTAATGCTTGGCGACGTTCTTCCATCTCTTCCAGAAATTGTTCTTCACTTAGAGTAACTTTCAGACCTAGGTCGAGAAACATGTTCGATGTGGAAGCATTACCTGAACCCTGCCAGTTTCTTGGGTCAGGGATGTTGAGATTGTTCTCAGTATTGTTCATATATCCGGTGATATGAAGTATGGCTCCGCGCGGTATCAGAGGTTGAGCATGGTCAGCATACTGGTAGGTACGAACCCAGTTGTGGTCATACCCCACACAGGAAAGCGTCTCGCGTTGGTGTCCCCAGATCATTTCCAGACACATTCGTTCCCCTGGAGCGTGCAGGTGTGGTTCGAAGGAGATAATTTTGGTGTGTTGGTTTAAAGTGCTATAGGCATGTAGCTCCTGTTGATCCTGGTTAGGAACAACACTGATGTCTACCGAATTTCCTGTTACCACAAAGCTGCCCCTGTACTTGGGCTGATAGTCTCTGGGGTGAAAACGAAATCCAATTTCGAGATGCCCCGTGGTATCTACACCATTCGAGTGCAGATGAACGGAATCTGAATAGATCCACGAGTCAGCTTTTAATAGACGTCCAGCACCCTCGTCAAAAATATCCGCGTTTCTGCCAACTTCGTGAACGGGCCATGGGGCCTCGAGTCCTCGCGCCAATCTGCCATCTTCATCAACTTGACCGGCACCCCATAGCATATGATGGAAAATATAGCGGCCACCAACGGTGCCAGCAGCTTTTGTGGTATCGACGTCATTGACCTCAACAATCTCAACCGACTTCACATAGCGGTCCTCGGTCATACCCGTGGGCACGGACTCGATTTCGCCCCACCAATCGGATGTACCGGCGAGCTTAGTGGTGTCTGCCAATTTAACTACAAAGTCCGGTTCTCCGGCGCGCCATTTAATGCTGTCATCGAATATCAATGGTTCAGGCGCGTCAGCAGAATCGCCTTCAGGAACGCCGTTGCGTGCCCAGGTTGAAATTGCAGCGATTTCTTCGTCGCTTAGCGATACATCGGCCTTAAAATCCTGTATGCCGATATCCTTTTCGACATACCATGGGGGCATCGTGCCGGCACGGTCACGCAGGCCGGTTTTGTATTCAATTAGCCCAGCAAAAGGAGCTACTTCTTCGTAGTTTACCAGAGGCATGGGACCGGCACCGCCGCTCCGATGACAGTTTTGGCAACTGCGCTGCAAAATGGGCTGTATGTCCTTATGAAAGGTAATTTCATCGGACTGGCCGAATCCAATTGTGGGTACGGCTAGCGAGATAATGGGCGTAAGCACAAGGGACTTAACTATTGATTTCATTGCATATTTCCTAGTTTCAAAAAAGAATACATAGCTTGGAAGCCGTTTTTTGCAAATTATTTACCCAGACTATCACTACGAAGGGTTGCTATAAAGTAACCGCATCAAATTTCGACGCGAAAAACAGGTACTAGATCGCTGCAAATTCCGCTTAGGGGCTAGCTGTACCAGACAATGAAAGGGATTCTTGTTCTTTTCTCTTTTTGAGTTGCTTTTGGTAGCCTGCCTCGTCCAGGTGGGTTATCGCCAGCCAGGCGTGGGTCATTTCGTCAGCGGTACGATTACCACCAAATACCCACTGGTCTGGGTCTGGGTTATTCGGATTAGCTGCAGTATTGTCATACCACTGCTTTAAAACAAGCACAGCTCCTGTTGGTACCAAAGGCGCTATATCCGGTTCATATATATGGCTGTGGTGCCAGGTCGCACTCCAATTGGAGATCTGGCTAATAGCCTCAGTACGACCCGTTTTTGGGGAAAAAATTTCCAGTGACGCCGCTACCATGCGCAAATGCCCATGAGGCTGAAAACTGTCTATGCGCACTGGATGGTCGAATGAATGAAATCCCTGAGTCATTTGGTATCCATTAGGAGGAATCACTAATTTTGTTTCACGCTCACTGCGTTGGAATTGTATGCTGTATTGCTTGAGATCCTGGGTATAAGCAACTTCTTTTTCATAACCCTCAGGGTGTAACCATAGGCCGATTTCTACCACGTTGTCTTTAATAATCGTGCCTGGTGCGGTTGTTCCAAGTCCACCGGGATACATATGGATGCCCCAGCGAACAACTGAGTTTTGCGGAAATGTGCGACACACGTCTTTTGGAACTAACTCGCCCCATTTTCCCATAGCGTATTCGGTAAGCATCCCATAACGATCCAGTTGGCCTTCTTCGTCATATATTTCAATGGAGGAATTGGCATGATGAACAACCGATTTCGCTTCGCCTTTTGGTTTTACCTGGATAGCTCTAATACAACGATTCTGGGTAACACCGCTCGGTACGTAATGAGTGCTCCATAGGTCATTACCGTTGGCAGGAATGTCGATTGGTATCGAAGGAATCACCAGATTGGGTTCACCGAGTTCATCCACGAAATTCCATTCGCTGGGGTCATTGAGTTGAGGTGGTGGCAAAAAGTTGTCCGGGTTACCCAGCGGGGCACCTTGGTTAACCCAAGCGACTATGGTGTCTATCTGCTCCTGTTCGAGTCGCCAATCTCCTTGCAGATTTTGGATACCGATACCATGGTCGTATGCGTAGGGGGGCATTTCGCGATTAGTGACCATAATCTGGATAAGGGGAGCCCAGGGACGAACCTGATCATAGGTTTCGAACTGCATTGGACCAATACCGCCTTCGCGATGACAGACTACACAATTCTCATTAATGACTCGGCCAGCCTCACCGTTGTAGGTTACCAGGTCTTCATCATTCTGCGCATGGACCAGCATGGAGCAAAGCAGGGCTGCAGTTGATCCCAGTAAACGAATTGTGTTTTTCATGATTTGCTCGCTCTTGCGATTGAAAAATATCTACCTAGGCAAAATGGCTGCATAAAGAACTGTTTTTACACTTGGCCCAGTCCGATTTAACTGTGAGGTTAGCATTGAGTCAAGCAAATTAAACAGGATCAGGTTCTAGCCTGTTTCAGATGGGATGTTGATTTTTGGAATGATAGGATATCAGGCTGTGCCACCGGATTGAAAAGGAGAGGTATTCAATGGTTATCCAAAAAATTTTACAAATTCTGTCAGTAGGGTTGGTGCTGATCGCGAATTCCTGGAATTATGCACAATCTCCCGCGTCTGAAGTCCACGGCGTGCGTAATGATTTACCCCAGCCTTACGAAACGCAACGGACCTGGGGGGCACTGCCTGATGGCACAGCTTCCTGGGCGGCAGTCACAGCAGTGGAGCCTTCTCCGGACGGGCGCTTCATTTATGTCATTCATCGTTGCTTTGAAAATTCCTGTGAAGGGCGTATCGAACCTCCGATTCTGAAATTTGACTATGAAGGTAACTTGCTAGGCAGCTTCGGCGCCGGATTATTTATTTTCCCCCATGGCGCGACGGTTGATCATGAAGGAAGTCTTTGGGTAACGGATGCTCAGGGTAACGGAGAAAGCGGTCACCAAGTATTCAAGTTCAGCCCTGAGGGAGATATTTTGCTTACTCTGGGAAAGAAGGGTATTGGCGGTTCAGGAACGGATCTGCTGCATTCCCCAAACGATATTGTTGTGGACCCTAATGATGGCGATATTTTTGTGGCGGAAAGTCATCGACGTGGATTGAATAATCGAATTGTTCACTTCGCTAGTGACGGTACCTATATCAACGAGTGGGGTGGCAAAGGTTCTGGGCCGGGTGAACTGAGCGAGCCCCATACGATAGCCATGGATTCTCAAGGAAGGCTATTTGTCGGAGATCGGGAAAATAATCGTATCCAGATTTTTACACAGGACGGAGAGTTCATTGATGAGTGGCGTCAGTTTGGGAGACCTAGCGGAATTTTTATCACGCCTGAAGATATGATCTATGTAGCGGATTCCGAGTCAGGACCTGATACAGGAGCCAACGAGTTACGGGGTATCATGAAAGGTATCCGAGTCGGATCGGCTGTTGATGGCACGGTCTTGGCGTTTATCGAGGACATGGAACCTCTGAGGGATGATCATTCTGGTGCCGAGGGAGTTGGCGTCGATGCTAATGGAAATGTTTACGGGGCAGTTGTACGCCGCCGCATGCTGGAGCGTCATGTTCTTAAATAAGAGCAGTCCTTTTTAAGGGAGTCTGAGGGCGACTAATGCGCTAGGTTGTCGCCGTTTGACGCTTCCTGACTGTACAACGATATACTGCACTCCTTCGTGCATGTAGGTCATCATTCCATACTGGCCAGGTATCGGGAGTTCGGCGCTAGCCAGAATTTCTCCCGACCGCTTGTCGCGAGCATGCAGCATTGGCATGCCATTTTCATTCAGTTCCGTATCGCCTCTCAGATCTTCCGTGGTCTGCACCAGAAGATCTCCCATTAACATCTGGATAGAGTGGCCGGTGCCGCCGGTATCGGATGTGTCTATACCCTGCAGTAACGGATGGTCTGCGATGTTTGCTGGCGACTTCCCAATCGGGATGTCCCAGAGTTTTTCACCAGTGTTCATATCGAAAGCAGCGAGTCCTTGGAAGAGAGGCTTATAAACAGGCAAACGGTCGATAAGGGGTAAAAATTCTCGGGAACGACCCGGTGCCCAAGCTGCAACCGTTGAGCCAGTGGTAGGGGTATGACGCTCGCGCCCGCGCCAGGCTTCGGCCGATAGGCCTGGCAGGCCGCGCTCCTCGTCGACTCCGTTAGTGGGTTCCATAAAGCTTGGAGCACTGCAGTTGCGTCGGTGAGAAGCATACATAATGCCGGTGGTTGGATCCGCAACGGGCGGATGGTATATGTTGAGTCCGCCTACGCAGCCCACCACATTGCGGTAGGGGTTGGCGTGGGGATATGGTAGCGGAGGCATGTAAAGTCCACCCACAAGAAATTCGCCAAGTACCTCTCTCGCCTGCACTTTTAGTTCCGGAGTATAGTCGAGCATGAAGTCTTCGGTAATGCCATCTATAACAATCCGATCTAGGGGCTCCGGGCGTGTTGGGTAAGGCTGTGTCGTGGAAGTGTAGTTGCCCGGTACCTGGGTCTGCATGACAGAGCGTTCTTCAATAGGCCAGATTGGCTCACCAGTCTCGCGATTGAATGCAAAGACTAGACCCTGTTTTGTGTTTTGGATCAGTGCGGGTATCCGTTGTCCATCGACTGTGAGATCCATCAATATAGGGGCGGTCGGGATATCATAGTTCCATTGATCACTGTGATGAATCTGGAAATGCCATTTGCGTTCACCAGTTTGTACATCCAGTGCCAGCACACTACCACCAAAAAGGTTATGGCCAGGGCGTTGTCCGGTATAGGACTGCACTGTTGATGCATTTGTCACAATGTAGACTAATCCCAGTTCCGGGTCTGCAGAAGCGGGTGCCCAGGAGGACATATCACCCGACCACTGCCAGGCATCGTTCTCCCAGGTTTCATGACCGAACTCACCAGGGCGCGGAATGACATGAAATTTCCACAGCTGTTTCCCTGTTCTCGAATCGTAGCCCATGATGTCACCAGGCACATTCTCGATGCGGGTCTGGTCATAGCTAGGCTCATGACCAACAAGCACCACAATGACGCCGTTGACTACGATGGGTGGAGATGATGCAGTAACCATACCCAACTGTCGCGGAATACCATGGTCTGGGTCATAGGGCTGATCCCAATCTATCCAACGCTGCCAGTCGCTGACCAGATCGGGTATGAGGTCCACAACGCCGGTCTCTGAGAACTCTTCCACGCCGGTCGGTGAGCCCCAATTAGTCAGAGGGCGCCCCGAGTTTGCATCCAGTGCCCAGAGGAAGAATGCGGGTGATGTGAAAAAGACAACCCCTTGACCATCAACTTCTGCATAGGCAACACCTTTCCCAAAGTCAGTCCGCGGTGAGCGAAGGTATCGCATTGTTTCGGGCTCCCGAAATGTCCAGAGCGTTTCACCTGTGGCAGCTTCTATAGCTACCAGCTGCCGCCGTTGGCCGACGACGGTATAAAGAATGCCATCGACAAAAATTGGAGTGGATCTGAAGGTATATTCCTCGGAAGCGCTGAAATTATTCCCACGCCAGATCCAGGCGACTTCCAGATCTGCGAAATTGGAAGAATTGATCTGGTCCAGTTGGGGAGCTGCTCGCGTATGTCCGGCGTCACCCCCCAGGTATCGCCACTGTCCATTTTCTACACCGCCAAGCTGAGAGTAGCTGTTGAACGGTAGGCACAGTATTAAAATAGAAATGGCAAAGCTTGTTGCTGTAATTATATTTAGTTTTTTCATCTTTCGGACTCCTCAGAGCAGAAATCGATAGAGGCACCTAACAACTTCCATAACTGACAGAATTTGATATGTTGAGCTACTCTGATATTTAAGGCAGCATAATCACACTAAGCTTACCATGGGGTTTTTCTAACAGCTGTTTAACCTAAAAATAAGGGCGTTAGTGGCGTCAAATACCAAATTTTGGTACAAAATGGTATATTCGCGGCCGATTGGAGTTTTAGGGATGCTCCCGCTCTCGGTTTTCAAGAGGTAAAGAGATGAAAAGCATAATAGTTACGCTAGGATTTATAGTTATCCTGAGTGGTTGCGAAAGCACGGATGATGATGGAATCCCAAGAATTCGAAGTCAACGGGATGCTGACGCCTATAATGCGACCGTTAGTTCCACAGGTGAAAGAATAATCTGCGAACGAGAGAAGGTGATCGGTTCCAATATTCGTCAGTTAGTATGTTTGACTGTAAACCAACGTGACGCTATTGCGCGCGCGGCTCGTGAAAACATAAACACGAATGACGTACGTTGAACTGCCAATCTCGCAAATTTAACGGTGGCAATAGAAAGGCTTGCAGGAATGTAAGCCTTTTTTTGTCCCGTAATGTTGCCAATAATATTGTTATAACTTACGCCCACTTGGGAAATTCATGAACTAGCTACACGAGGCACGATATGAGCGATTCAATGGACAACAAAACAAGACGCGATTTTATGGCTTCCACTGGTGTCGCCGCAGGTCTGACAGCGCTGGCTACAATGTTTGGTGGGAGCAAAATGGTGAATGCACAGGTGTTGGGCTTGAATGCTATGGGTCCGACTCCGGAGCAGGCTCAGGCATTCATGCAGTTACCCGACCAACCGGTTGTTATGGTAAATCTGCTTAAGTTTAGGGATGGGGGTGCGGGTGCTGCGGATTATGGAGAGTACGGTCGCAACGTCGAGAAAATTCTCAGCAGTATTGGCGCTGAAATCATATTTTCGGGCGAATGCAAGACCACATTTATTGGTGGTGCGGAGTGGGACAGGATTGCTATGGTCCGCTATCCGAACTCGCGAGCCTTGCTACAAATGGCCCAATCGGCTGAATATCAAGCCATTAGCGGTGATCGCACATCGGGGCTGGAAGGACAGATTAATATTGCGGTATTTGAATCTTGATAGTGGCGTTAGTATTGAATTGATTTAGAAGGTGTATCGAATTCCCAACTGAAAAGGGAAAGCAGATTCAGATGTGTAGGCGTTAAAATTGGAATCTGATTTGAAATCCGATGGCGATACTAAAATCGGTATAAGAATCCAGGGTCTTATCCCGATCGACCGCAACGTAATTGACAAAAACAAAGGCATTGTTATTGATAATACGATCCAAACCAAGCGCGAGCTGCTGATCTTCGTTGGCAAGTTGGCTGTAATCGGTTTTTCCATACTGACCTTTTATACGCCATCGAGGATTGATTCTGTGTTCCGCGCTTACAAACCATGATTTTTCTTCTGCCGAGATATCGATGCGCTCTGTCCGTTGCCAAATGAAGCCAACTTCTGTAGAGCCGACGTAAAAGTTCGTCATCAAACGGGTAAGGTCCTGCTTGTCGATATTGTCATTGACGGCAATTGCCGCTGTCACATAGTCATTGGAGTAGTTGAGGGACATTGATGACCCATCGCCAAGGCCGCTGCCCCTGGGGTTTTTGCTGGAATCTTCTTCAGTAATTATTACTGCGGTGGCGGAAAACCCCATCCAGATTGGCGTTGTGTACATAATCAAGTCGCTTACCCGATCTTCGCCTTCAAGGAAGCTTTTTACATCGGCCAGGACCTGATCGTTAAAGCGATCTACTTCCCTACCGGCGGTTTTGATCGGAGTATCATACCGGCCTGCGATGATTCGGCCAAAGTTTCCTTGAATCCCGGCAAAGGTATTGCGCTGTTCGACAGTATCCTTACCTCGGGCAGCGAGGCTGTAGTCATCGTCAAAGTTGATTTCAGATTCGACCTGATAGATTAATTCGATAGCGTCAGTTAGTTGATAGCTTCCCCTGAATCCGATTCGAGAGGCGTTGCCGTTTAGCTGCCATTCCTTGGGCCGCGGCAGGAGGGCATCCATATTGACGCGGTTCACCGAAATGTCAGCTCGGCCATAAAGTTCGAATTCAGATTGCGCACTGCTGCCGGCACTTACTATTACCAGCAGCAGCGTGGACAGAGCGCAAACAAATATCCTGCTATTTCGTTCCGTGTTAATGAGAAAAATTCCCCTGGTGATTCTTTTGAAATTCTTGCCCGTACCTTTGTCGGTATAAAGTGATGCAGCTTAATACCTAATTTTCAAAATTTCTTCAATCCAATAAGTATTTAGATGAGGAGAGAATAGTATGGAAATATTAAGTTCTGATTAGGAAGTGATTAATTTGGGTAAATATAGGAAATAATACGTCTTTCTGTATTGCCACTGCGTACAACTGATGAGAATAGGGGGTCATATTTCAATAGAGAATTTTGATTTACAAAACTCTCCCGTTATACAGTCAAAAGCTGAAGCTCAGACCCAATGTAGCCCCCCAGTCGGGTGCTTCGTCAGTGGCGCCGCGGCGGATGCCGACATCTACCGCCAGTCCGGGTAAAGAAGAAGGTTCCCAGATCACGCCCAACAGACCCGAGTTATCAGCTGCTTCATTCTTCAATTTCTCACCGTTGAACTCCGCCACGAGTCTCAGGTTAGGTGTCACCGGATGTTCCAGAATCACACCCCACAGGCTAAAGTTGTTGTGGTCGACACGATCCACTCCACCACCAAGGTTCAGGTGCCAGGTGAAACTGGAGAGACTTCCACTGAGAATTCCAATCGCTTCAAATCCAGTGCTGTTTTCTCCCGACACCGCCGATGGCAGCAGTAATCCGCCTTCGAGCGCAAAGCTCACTCCTTCGCTGTCTTGAAGAACCCCTGCTTTGAACACTTTCTTGAGGAATAACCCAGGATCTACTGGTTGGCTCTTCCCATCCAGATCGTGTTCTAGGTCAAATTCGGCAATCAACTCCAGCGTATTCGTTAGGCCGTAATTGAATACCAGTTGTGGTGTGACATAACTGTTTTTACCGCTAGCGCGCTCCCAGTTGAAGTAGCCAAGCTCTATTTCCAGTTCATTGGCGGCAACCACATCTGCGTCGGTGGAGGCAAAGGGTCGGTACGCCCAGACCTTTACAGGAACCAGTAACAACAGGCAAACCAGTGCCAGCCTGTGAGCTCGCATGAGGGAGATTGTTATGTTCCCGGATTGATTGGAATACTTCATGTGGCGATTTCAGATGTTTTCTTATTAGCCGGACACTCTTTTATTTATGATAACAAATCTACTTAAACGGTAGCTCATCTACCTTGTGGCACACTCCGCAGGAGTTTGTGTATGGTATAGGCATCGCCTGTCCTGGCTCCACCCCTCTTACCATTACATTAGTCTTGAACGGCACATCGAACACATGGGAGCGCATCGGACCCTCCCAGTACGCATTGCGCTGCTCCTCCGCTGCATCCGCATAAGGCGGAGTCTGAATAAACCTGCCGTAGTCCCCAGCGATACCGCCGGTATTGGCTGTGGGAGCCATGTGGCAATCTATACAGCGGGTAATATGTCCTTTCATTGTGGACCCTAGCTTGCTCAGCATATGGTCGTTTATATCTACGGCATGACAGCGTTGGCACAAGGGAGAACTGGAGTCATTCTGGTCGTGAATTAGCCACCGGGAATTTGGCGTATCGCCGTGCAGGTCATGGCAGTCCGAACAGCTAACCAGCAGACGGTCATTTCTGTACATTTTTGACTTGATAAAATCCGAATATTGTTGATGCGGTTTGCTAGAGTGGATATCGTCAGGCCAGATGTTGAATTCTTTTCCAGCGCCGCGCATCGTGGGACCTTTCTTGATTGGATCGGTGAACCTGGTAATTAATTCGTGTCGGCTGATTCCTGGTCTCGCCAGTTCTCCTTCCATACTGAGTGCCTGGGTATAGCCTATAATTTCCCCGCCGTATCCCTGTCGTCTGTCATGGCATCTACCACACACAACACTGGACCTTTCGGCCGAGAGCAGTTTAGGGTTGACGATAAATCGGCTTTGGCCTGCGTTGGCTACGTGCTCTGAACCGGGACCATGGCATCTCTCACAGCCGATATTGATCTCATCCATCTCGGGGTCGTCGTCAATGTTAATGGCGCCGTTGACGTCGTTAACAGCCCGGGCAAGGAATTGACCACTGGACTCGTCAAGATATCGTTCCCAACCGGTGAAATGACAACTCGCACACATGGTCTGGATAGTATTCTGGTTGACTGGAGGCGCTTCGATAACATCATCTACTGTTCCATACCTATTATCTTCTCCTGCGTTCCACCATAGGTAAAACTTGTAGTCGTGCCAGACCCGCCGCTGTCGATTCAATCTGCTGTCACTGCCGCTGAGGTTATAACGTAGCAGGGTATACCAACCTGGCCTGTTGCCCAGGCTTGCCGGAGCAGCAACAATATACCTTTGATCGTGAACCGCTCCGCCATAAAGAAGTTTTACTTCCAGATGGGCGGGGCTATTAGGGTCTTCTGGATTGAGTCGATTGGACAGGGTGATGTAGTAGCTACCATCAGCGTCTTCTGTTCGTTCCTGCCACAGATACACATCGGCAAATACCGCATCAATCGGCAGCCGAGAATCGCCTGCGATTCTCAGCTTAAATTTGTCGTTGCCCCTGCCCGGATCGTAGTCTCCTAACTCAAGGTGTGTGCCATTGCGGTAGCTGTCTGTCTCAATGTAGGAATCAAGTGCCGAGAAAAATTCCGGGAACCTAGAGAAGTCCTGCATGGGCCCAGGAGCACCGGGTGCAGTCCATGCGATCTTGTGGCCGGTCTGTTGCCAGTGACGCTCGTCTTGGTGGCATGCAATACAGGTAGTGCTGCCAACAGCGTGGGCAGTTGCTGAAGGGCTGCTTGATACTTCGATGGTCATCGGTTTATCGCGCAATTGTTCCGAGGGGTAGGCCAGGCGACTTTTGTCCCCACCCGGTAGATGCTCCTCGTCATCTGCCGCCGGTGTTACATGCACAAAATAATTGCCGTCCAGCGGCGTCTCTATATTGAAATTCCCCATGGCGTCCGTCGTTGCTTGCAGAAATTCTGTTCCCTTGAGGCGAATGGCATCCTCCAGGGGTTCATCGTAGGCCTCCGCAGGATACGGTGCCTCATAAATGGCGCTAGCGGTCATTTGTGTGCTGAAATCCATAGCCGTAGTTGGTACTAGGTAGACAGTTGCTCCTACCACGGGGTGGCCGGGGTCATCTGCTTCTCCACCAATAACTAGGGACCCAGCGGCACTCACTACATTACCAGAGAAGCTTGAAAGGTCATCTATTGCTGCAATTGACGAGCCTGTCTGGGCGCTGTTAGAGCTATCTACAATTGAATCGAGAAAGAGGAAAACGAAGATGCCGAGACCAAGAATTATGCTTGCTGTCATAGCAATAAGTGATTTGCTCATGGGCTTCGTCCAATTAAATTTTCTGACTTTTTCATAGGTTCCTTAAAGCGATAAAAAACCTCATCTCTTTCGCCGTTGAGTTTTGTCTCAATAGAGTCAGCGTTGGCGGTTATCCAACCAGTTCCGCATTCCCACGTAATGGTTAAGCTCTGGCAGTAGGGCGAGAGGATACTCGTGTAAACCAGTTACTCAGGTTCAGTTGGTCTTCTGCGATACGTAGCCCAAGAGCTGCCTTACCCATAACGAAGGCGCACTGCGCGGCAATATCGGCTACGGTGTAATCTTCTCCGGTGATAAATTCTTTCCCATCCAATTCCCTATCCAGCCATTCCATGCGCTCCTTTACGTTAAGGATGCCTGTTTCAGCCACCTGGGGAATTTGAGTGACCCGGTCTTTCCACATTTCACCAGTATGGAGAAAGATGGTGATCATAGGGATGAGGAATTCAAGTTCCATCCGGCGGTGCCACATCTCCACCAGGGCTCTTTCTAGTGGGTTTCGTCCCATCAACGGAGGGTTCGGATTCATTTCTTCCAGGTAGCGGCAGATCGCTGCAGATTCGGCAATACAGGTACCGTCATCTAATTCCAGAAGCGGCATCTTCCCCAAAGAGTTTTTTGCCAGGTAGTCCTCCGACTGGTTTTCTCCCGTCATCATGTTTACTGGAACTATTGGAATTTCCAGCCCTTTTTCCGCAATAAAAATTCGTACTCGACGGGCATTGGGGGAGGGGGGCAGGTCGTAGAGCTTCACAGTTAATACCTATTGATGTTTGGTGGAGGCCTGTTTCTAATAGGGGTCACGGTCTGGAGAGAAGATAGTCCCATCTTCAAAAGTTATTTCCCGCAAATACATCGTGTACTGACGGCGCCCTTTAAGACCAGTTGCCTTAATCTTAGATCCAACTTCGAAACTCTCAAAGGATGCCCCCTTCCTTCGGAGTGAAGTGCTAGAACTCGCTTCAACCAGCCAGTAGACCTCATTCCCTGTCTGATCCATATTCTTTATTAGCACAGACGAGTGTGGGTTTTGAAAGCGCACCTGTTCTATCACGCCTTCCACGGAAATAATTTCCTGCGTAAAATTTGCGGCAGTGGAATGATGCGCATTTGTTACAAATGGCACGTAACACAGTACTGCCAGAAACATCACCAATCTCATTGTGTCTCTTCCTCTTTCGGTGCATTTAATTCATTGAACCAGTCGTAGTTGGCCTCCCTGCATTCATACAGGGTAATTTCGGATTCGTCGGTTCGCCTGAAGAAATAATCCATCACGATAGGGTTTTCGTAGAGCGTATCGTCAAAGTAAGTATGAGTGAGATGAAGGGTATCACCTTCGATCCTCAATACTTCGTTTGCGATTGTATTTCTTGACTGCGGTATACCTCGTGATGTTCGAATATAACCAAGTGAGTGGTTTCTTGATTCTATTATCAAGCGCTCATCGACATACCGCGCAAACGAAGATCCCATCTCTTGGAAATAGGTGCCTGTTATGTTTTTTGTGCTCGGCATATTTGACATCACCGATTCATCCCCAATCGGGATATCTCGCCGCAGGTCAAATAACTCATAACTAATCAGCACAGCTTCTTCACTTTGCTGTATCAAAATACGCGCGCCCGGATTTGCCCAGATTCGAGAAGCGCTGGCAGGTACACAGAAGAGGCTGGGATCATCAACCAGCAGATCGTATTCGCTCTGAATGCGGAGCCCTTCTTCAGTTAACAGTATTTCACTTTCAGTCCCTGGGCCGTTAAGCGTCCAGATACCAGATAAATCTGGCGCGGCGGCAAGAGACGAGGAGCTAAACAACGTTGCGGCCAAAAATAAAGCTCTTAATGCCATATCGTGTAATTCCCTGAGGCCATGGTAAGTATCTATTAGTCACCTATTCTGCGAAATGAGTCGCGTAAAGGATCAAGTTCCTCGCCGTCAATAAACATTTCCCCAATCCATCTATGGGTTTGTCCTTGGTCTGAAATGTATCTAATTGCTGATCCTGTGATCTCTTTTCCGTCACCTGTGCTACCCGTGATTTTATAATTCCACTCGCCGTTTTCTTTGTAGATAACGTTAACCCAGACATTTCCACCGGAAGAAACCTGATGTTCAAGAATTTGTTTTTTCCCTTCATCATAGTATGTGAGAATTGTTGCTGAACCTGGACCCGCATAAAACCGCCCGTTTATCACTTTGCCGTCCTCACCTGTTTGGTATTCTGCATAGCCGGTTACTGAGTCACCTCTCTTACCGAATCCAGGCCAGTCGTTTATCCAGATGATTTCGGATATCCATCGACCCTGCATTACCTGGCTGAATTCCTTGAATTCTTCCGGGGTTGATTGCATGGAAGTCGTTTGTTCGTTATCAGCTGGAAAAGCCGGTGTCGCAATTAACGTAAGACAGAACAA
>UINC01001371.1_pt1 | contig 64171 bp, 60 predicted proteins | sample 5385821 | NCBI WGS metagenome assembly UINC01 (sample SAMEA4666929, study PRJEB26691) | marine metagenome | isolation source: Pacific Ocean | place: Pacific Ocean | collected 2011-10-13 | reverse complement strand
CAGTGTGGCTGATCGTCCTCTCAGACCAGCTACCCGTCGATGCCTTGGTGAGCCTTTACCTCACCAACAAGCTGATAGGCCGCGAGACCCTCCCAAAGCGCCGGAACCTTTCCTGAATGCGCCATGCGACGCTCTCAGGGTATTGGGTATTAATCCAGGTTTCCCTGGGCTATTCCCATCTCCGGGACAGGTTTCTCACGTGTTACGCACCCGTTCGCCACTTTCCCATTGGAACCGAAGTCCCGGGATCGTTCGACTTGCATGTATTAAGCACGCCGCCAGCGTTCGTCCTGAGCCAGGATCAAACTCTCCGTCAAGATCTCATCAGGCTGGCCGAGGCCTACCCGACGCGATCGAAGAGCCCCTACCGCACTTCAACGGGGTGGAAATACCCCTTTAGCGCGGCAGCTGGCTGGAATTGATGCAGTCTCGTCGTCTGGTAAACCAGTCAACGACACTGCGAATGTTTGTGTCACGATCATGAGTGACCTGACACGATTGTGTGGTTCGATCAGCGGTTGCATAGCAACAGCCGATCGCCCGCACTGGCGTTTATCGTCCTCTGTTCTGTTGTCAAGGAGCGCTGCGACCGCTAAAAGCGGCAGCATTACGACACACGCTCCTACCCCTGTAACGGGGCAAAACCGGAGGTGTCGAAGCCCCTCAACGCTGTTTGAACTGCGTTAAGAGGCGAAGGGCTACCCTACAGGCGCCAAGGGTACCGAAGCAACCTTTAACGTTGAATTTTAGGGATATTTGCTACCTCGAGGGGGCTATCCGACCACCAATAGGTGCCAGAGTTTCTTTCCACGCCTCAAAAGCACATATTTGCCATGAAGAAGGTCTTCGGTCGTCGGTAAATAGTCGGCGTCGTTCACTCGATTTCCGTTGACATAAACGCCACCCTCGGAAATCGCGCTTTTCGCTTCTTTGCGACTCCTACAGAGCTGTGTTTCCACAAGTAAATCTACGATTCCATCCTTCAACGGTGAATGTCTGGAGGAGGGGATTTCTCGGCTCACAAATTCCAACGCTGACTCCGACACTGAGTCGAGATCTAGCCCTGGTTCAAACAACACTTCCGAAGCCTCCACGGCAGTGACCGCAGCGGCTTCACCATGAACTGTGGCCGTCAACTCTGCTGCTAACCGCCGCTGACCAAGCCGAAGATGGGGTTCTCGCTGGTGGTTGGTAACGATTTCTTCTATTTCTTCGAGAGAAAGGAATGTGAGTTGGAGAAGTAGTTTGCGCACCTCAGAGTCATCTACCCCAATCCAGGCTTGATAGAAGCGATAGGGACTCATCTTTTCGGGGCTCAGCCAAATGGTCTCCCCGCCTGCCGTTTTGCCGTACTTGGATCCGTCAGGTTTAGTGAGTAACGGCCAGGTTAATGCGTGCGCCGATTTGCCTAGTCTTCTTCGTATCAGGTCGACGCCCAGGACAATGTTGCCCCACTGATCCGAACCTCCGACCTGCAGATCGCAATCCTCGTTTTCGGCGAGCCATAAGTAGTCGTAACCCTGCAACAGCATGTAACTAAATTCCGTGTAGGAAATCCCATCCCCTTCACTCATCCGGTTGCGAACAGACTCTTTGGCAACCATCTGATTTACGGTTACGTGCTTGCCTACGTCTCTCAAAAAGTCCAGCACTCCTAGGCCTACAGTCCAGGCCCGGTTGTCAAGCAGTTTCGCCGGAACGTCGCCTTCGAACTCTAAGAATTGACGAAGTTGCGGCAGTATTCCTTGCAAGTTTTGGGCGAGACCTTCGTCGTCTAGGAGGTTCCTCTCGGCGTTTCTGCCGCTGGGGTCCCCAACCATGCCGGTAGCGCCGCCTGCGAGACTGATGGGACGGTGACCAGCTAATTGAAATCGCCGCAGAGTCAACAACCCGATGAGATTCCCGACATGGAGACTTTCGGCGGTCGGGTCGAAGCCGCAGTAGAGGACGATCGGTCCTTCGGCGAGCCTCGCGGCCAAGGCTTCGCGGTCAGTTGTGTCATGGATGAGCCCGCGGGCCTCGAGGTCGGAAAGAATGTCCACAACGACAGTGTGCCAAGCCATCGGGTCAAGAGTGGCGAACTTTTGCCTGTTAGCGGTCTACCTCGGCAACACCTTCGACGATTTTGTACCGTTCAGGGTGAAGAAGATGCTGTCTTACGGTGCCAAAGAAAAGCAGTACAGCGAGGGGTCCGAAGACCATCATCAGCAGGATCCAATTGCTTCGGTGTCGTTTTAGTTGGGTCCACTTGGTCTTGGGAACGGCGAGCACTGAGATGACCCCGTATATAACGACAACGGCCGCGATAGCGACCGAAATCCATATAAAGGGACCAGAGCGCACGGTCAGAACCTACTGGCAAATTTCAGCGAATTACCTCATAAATCAAGAGTGTCGCTGCGCCTGAGCTGGACAACATGAGGCCAATTCCCAAGCCCTGAAAGGTGCCGTCGAAGACAAACCTTCCACCTATCGCTAACAACACGGTTGCCAGAGCGACCGCTACAAGCCAGTTGGGGAAAGACCCGACAGTGATTTGACGCGGCAAGGCGGTGACTAGGTACCAGCCCAGCGCGAACCCGATCGCTAGCAGCAACAGGTTTTCCAGCTGGGTGACGAAAAAGCGCATCATCCTGAACCTACAGGAGCGTCACCCCAGGACCTGATCAGCAAGCGCGAAACCGCACCGAGCGAGCCTTTGAGTGCTTTCGTCAAGGGAAAGTTCGGAATCGGTCAGCTCCTCTTCCTTTACCCATTTCAGTGCTTGGGATTCTTCATTGCCGCGAACTATCGCTTCTGGCGGTGCCTTGACGAGATAGCGAACATCTAAATGTAGATGTGACGGTTCTGAGGCGGATCGATTCACAAAGAGGTGAACGTCGATGTCGATGGGATCTGACCAAATTTCCAGACCAGCTATTCCGGTTTCCTCTGTCGCTTCGCGCAGGGCTACCGAGCCGAGGCAGCCGTTTCCGTCTGCATGGCCTCCGGGTTGAAGCCATCTATCGACCTTTGAGTGCAACAACACAAGTCCTTGAGTTCCGCTGTGATTCACAACCCAGCTCGAACCGGTGAAGTGGCCAGCTACACATGAGCGCTGCAAAGCGTCTTGATGTCTTGCAGCGAAGTCAAGGACCGTCTGCTGCGATTGCCTTTGGGCATTCTCGTTGGGATTGAAGTTTTCAACAATGGTTACTGCGGTCGACAGTCGTTCGTCGGAGACCAAGTCCCGATCGTCGGCGGCGCACCAACGGCCCGCATTGAGATTCACGGTAGAGCCCCGACCAGGTCGCGCAATTTTTCGATTTGAGCAGCAACAGCGGCTTCCCCACCCCCACCGTGGCTGTTTCTTCGGTTTCGACCGCCTCCCGGCTGAAGAAGCTCCGCTGCTTGGGGACCGAGTTCGCTATGCCCTGTCACAAGGTCGGCGAGTTCGCTTCCTTCAGCCAGAGACTGACGCACCAGGCCTGCGACCGTGGCATGGGCCTCTCGAAATGCTACGCCTCTCTCGACCAGAAAGTCAGCGAGATCAGTGGCAGCGGCGTAGGGAGAGTCGGCGCTGGATTGCATTGATTCGACGTTAAAGCTGAGAGTGGTGATCATGCCTGTTAATGCCACAAGCGTTAGTCGAACAGTGTCGCAACTATCGAACAACGGCTCTTTATCTTCTTGCAGGTCTTTGTTGTAGGTAAGTGGGAGGCCTTTTTGGGTAGTCAAAAACCCGGTTAAGTTCCCGATGAGTCGACCCGCTTTCCCTCGAGCTAGCTCAGCGACGTCGGGGTTTTTCTTCTGCGGCATCATCGATGAACCTGTTGCGAACGCGTCGTCGAGCTCAACGAAGTTGAATTCGCTGGAGGCCCATAAGCACAGTTCCTCTCCGATTTTGGATATGTGCACTCCAAGTACGCTCAACGAATACAGCAAATCGGCGACGAAGTCCCGATCCGAAACCGCGTCAAGAGAATTCATGAACAGCTTCGAGAATCCCAGTTCGTCGGCGACTATCTGAGGATCGATAGGGAGTGATGTTCCCGCCAACGCTCCTGCTCCTAGAACAGAGACGTCAGAGCGCCGTCGAGCGTCACCAAGCCGTTCTACGTCTCTCAGGAACATCCAACAATAGGCCGCTAGATGGTGGGCAAGATTTACGGGTTGAGCGCGTTGCATGTGGGTGTAGCCGGGCAGGTAAATCTCCTGTTCGTAGACCTCTTCCACTCTGGCAAATAACGCTTTGATAAGTGACGCCAGCACTTCGGTGAGTGAATCGATTTCATTTATTGCTACGAGCCGAACGTCGTTTGCCACCTGATCGTTCCTGCTGCGACCAGTGTGCATCTTGGCGGCTGCTTGAGTTAGCTCTGTAGCGCGGCGTTCAACAGCAGTATGAATGTCCTCGTCAGAAGGAGCCCAGTCGAAGTTGTCCTCTTCCATCTCATTTTCGACGACATCAAGCGCTTCAAGGATTTCCGATAGCTCTGCTGTATTTATGAGCCCAACCTCCTGAAGCATTTGAACGTGGGCTCTAGATCCGGCTATGTCTTCTCTAAACATCCGTCGATCGAATGACAGTGAGTCGTTAAGAGCTCGAAGGGCTTCGCTGGGGCCACCAACGAACCGGCCGTGCCAAAGAGTGTTGCCATCCGACATAAGTTAATCCTGTCAAAAGTTAGTGAATTCGATTCGGGTTAAAGGGGCTTCAAAGCCCCGCTAGATCACGGAAATATTTGGCCACTGCTTCGCCGCTTGTGTGCCGAGCAGCGACCACGAGGATGGTGTCGTCGCCAGCTACGGTGCCGATGACATCACTACTGTCGCTACGGTCAATCGCGCTCGCGACGACGTGAGCGGAACCGGGTGGAGTGGTGAGAACCACAAGATTGTCAGAGTCTTCCACTCCCACAACCCAATCCCCGCAGACACGTCGAAGCGTCTCGAGGGGAACAGTTCTTTGCGTAGCGATTTCGGGTATGGCATACACGGTTCGGCCCCCAGCTCGAAGCTTCACCGCACCAAGTTCATCAAGGTCGCGACTCACGCTTGCCTGGGACGCCTCTACTCCTTCTGCCGCTAGCAACTCGACGAGTTCACCGTGATCACCAACGGAGCGTTCGGCCAGAAGCCGTTCAACTAGGTGTTGTCGCTGGGATTTGCTCGTCATCTTTCCATTTCCTTCCCAACGAGCCAGGAAAGTAGGCCTCGGGCACTGTGCATTCGATTGTGCGCTTGCGGGAACACTTTGCTGCGCGAGCTTTCGATTACCTCGCCTGAGACTTCTTCACCGCGATGTGCGGGAAGACAGTGCATAAAGATGCCCCGTTCGCTTGCTCCGGACATCAGCGCCGCGTCCACCCTGAACTTTGCAAACGCATCTAACCGTTGCTCCTTCTCGCTTTCCTGCCCCATGGACGTCCAGACATCGGTGTACACCACGTCAGCACCCTCAACCGCTTCTTGCGGGTCGTTCGTCACTAGTAAGGAACCGCCGGACGCTAAGACACGATCGACATCCACTGGGTTAGGCCCATGGCCAGGTGGAGAAGCAACCGCTGTGGCAATACTAAGCATCGAGCAGCCAATGGCAAGCGACCGCCAAACGTTGTTCGCATCTCCTACGTAGGCGACGCGGCCAACGTCGGAAAGACCAATCTCTTGTTCGATTGTGAGTAGATCCGCTAGCGCTTGCATCGGATGCGCTACGTCGGAAAGTAGATTAATGACAGGCATCGCATCGGTAGCAGCCATGCGTTCCAGACGGCTATGGTCGAAAACCCGCGCCGCCAAAACGGTGTGATAGCCGGCCATTACCCGAACGACGTCTTCCGCTGTCTCGCGGCTATCAATGCCGAGTTCCTCAGGTGTGATGTATATCGGGTGTCCGCCAAGTTGGACGACAGCCATTTCCATCGAGTTACGCGTCCTGCCAGATGGTTTTTCGAAAATCAGCGCCACGCCCTTACCATCAAGCACTTTCGGCGAATTTGGCTCCGCTGAGAGTTCAAGAACTCGGCGAAGTTCGGTGATGTTGAGATCGTCAACTTCTAGGAAATGTCGCATTACCGTGCTCCGAGAACGGCAGACAACTTGTCTATCGCTTCATCGATCTCTTCAGAGGAAACAGTTAGAGGCGGCGCGAAGCGAATAGCTGTCGGGCTTATCCCGTTCACCACGAGACCTGCTTCTAAGCAACCGAGAGCGATTTCGGGACCAGTCATACCTACTGCCTCGGTGTCAATCTCGGCAGCTATCAGTAGCCCAAGACCTCGTGTGTCAACAACATTTGGGACTTCCAGTAACTTGCCCATCAACTCATCGCCGGAAGCTCGCGCAAGGTTGGGGGCATCTATAGCTTCCATTACTCGTAAGACTGCCCGAGCAGCTGATGTTGCTAAAGGCTGCCCCCCATAGGTTGTTGCGTGATCACCGGGTTCGAATGCCGCGGCCACTTCTCGCTTGGCCCATAAAGCACCGATAGGAACACCATTTCCTAGTGCCTTGGCCATTGTGACCACATCGGGTCGGATCTCGCCAGTCGAATCGAAGTGGTGCTGCCACGCGAACCATTCTCCGGTGCGAGCGAACCCCGTTTGAACCTCGTCAAACATCAACAGCATGTCTCGCTCATCGCACAGCTGACGAACCTGTCTCAGGTACTCGCCGTCCCCGATGTTTACGCCTCCTTCTCCCTGGACCACTTCCAGCAGGACAGCTGCGCAAGAAGGGTCGATTGCTGCTTCCAAAGCACCGAAGTCATTAAATGGGACGTGTCTGAAACCCTCGGGCAAAGGCTGGAATGTTTCGTGTTTTTCAGGTTGGCCGGTTGCATGGAGTGTGGCCAGAGTTCTTCCGTGGAACGATCTCAGCGCGCTGACGACTACATGCTTACCCCTACCGCCATTTTTGCGAGCAAGCTTGATTGCTCCTTCAAGCGATTCCGCTCCGCTGTTGCAAAAAAAGACTTGGCCACCTCCACCCTGAAGTCTGTTAATCGTCTCTGCGACTTCCAGACCTGGCACGGTTTCGTACAAGTTCGAGACGTGAAGAAGAGTTCGTGCTTGTTCGGCGAGAGCCTCAGCTACCGCTGGATGTGAATGACCAAGGGACGTCACTGCTAAACCGCAAAGAAAATCAAGGTACCTTTTGCCATCACGGTCAAAAAGCTCGGTACCTGAACCCCTGACAAACTGCACGGGGGGTAGCCCGTATGTTGGCATGAGCGGGTAAGTATCTAGGCCCTCGGCTGCAATTGTTGAACTATTCATTGGAGAAATTCCTAAGTAGTTAGCGGATCTTTTGACGAAATTCAGCTTGAAATCATTGTCCCGATGCCAGCATCAGTGAAGATTTCCAGCAGAGCTACATGAGGGATTCGCCCGTCGAGTAAATGAGCACTGGCAACCCCGTTGTTCACGGCGCTGATGCAGGCTTCAATCTTGGGGATCATGCCATCAGTGACTCGTCCAGAGTCAATTTTCCCCTGGAGATCATCAGCGCTTATCTGACGTATCAGAGAATCCTTGTCGCTGAAATCTTCGTAGAGACCTTCGACGTCTGTGAGGTAGACCACCTTTTCAGCCCCTATCGCCTCAGCAACTGCACCCGCAACCGTGTCGGCGTTGATGTTGTAAGCCTGACCTGATGCATCCGCGCCGATGGTGGACATGACAGGGATAAGACCTTCGGAGAACAGCTTGGTGAGCAATGTCGGGTCAACCGAAGCGACATCGCCAACGAAACCAAGTTCGGGGTTGCGAGCAGCAGCGGTAATGAGTCCGCCATCCTCTCCGCTTACTCCGACAGCTAAAGGCCCGTGAACGTTGATCGACCCAACGATGTCTCGGTTGACTTTACCCACGAGAACCATTCGGGCTATGTCGAGGGTCTCGGCGTCGGTGACCCTTAACCCATCTCGAAATTCGGGTTCTTTTCCTAACCGTTCCATAAGGTCGCCTATCTGAGGACCACCGCCATGAACCACCAACGGCAACATGCCGACTTGATGCATGAGTACGACGTCTTCTGCGAATCTTTCAGCCAAAGCCCCATCGGCCATAGCGTTCCCGCCGTATTTGATGACTATTACCTTGCCTCGCCAGCGTTGAATGTAAGGCAAAATCTCAACGAGAAGCTCAGCGTTGTGTAAATGGTCTCCTACCGAACGCGAGTGTCTCGAATCGACGTCTGAGTCGTCGAGCGTTTCGTCGGCATCGACTAGTCGAAGCGGTGGATTCTTGTCGTCCATAGAGGTTCTCCGTTCAGGGCATCAGACCGCTAGTCGACAAACCAACGGTCTCCTCAAGTCCTAAGGCGATGTTGGCGCATTGCACGGCGCCACCAGCAGCGCCCTTGACTAAGTTGTCGAGCGCGCTGATGGTCAGAAGCCATCCGGTTCGATTATCAACGCGAGCGGTGATGTGCACTGTGTTTGCACCCAAGGTCGCTTTAGTTGAAGGCGAAGCCTCGTCGACAACAACGAATGCTTCTTGAGCGTAGAACTCAGTTAGAAGTTCTAGCGCCTGGTCGGTCGAAAAGGACGCGTCGCTGGGTCGCGCGTAGCACGTCGCGAGAATGCCTCGAACCATGGGGGCAAGATGGGGGGTGAAAAGAATTTCGCATCCGGTTGCTTGCTCAATCTCAGGCGTGTGCCGATGCGTTAGCAGACCGTAGGCGTTGAAGTTTTCGTCTACCGCCGCAAAAGTAGTACTCGGGTTTAGTCCCCTACCGGCGCCGCTCACTCCCGACGCTGCATCCACGATTACGCCGGTTGTCTCAATGGCGTCTGCCAGAACGAACGGGGTCAAAGCGAGCGACGCCGCCGTCGGGTAACAACCGGGTACTGCGACTCCGCGGGCTCCTATGAGATCTTTCCGATACAGCTCGGGCAACCCGTATACGAATTCATCTAGTAGCTCCGGCATGGTGTGGTCAGATCCATACCACTGGGGGTATAGCGCGGGATCTTTGAGTCGAAAGTCGGATCCGAGGTCAAGGATGCATCCGACCTTTTTGTACAGGTCCGCGACCACAGGTTGACTCGCCATGTGGGGCAAGCCGAGGAAAACTGCGTCTACGCCCACGAAATCAGATGGATCGTAGGACGAGTAGACCATCTCACCAAAGTCCGACGCCAAACTCGGATATAGCGACCGAACCTTCGTGCCTGCCTGGGAATCGCCGGTGGCGGCGACGAGCGACATATCTGGGTGACCTGCTATTAGCCTCATCAATTCAGCACCTGTGAAGCCGGAGGCGCCCACGATGCCGACACGGAGCGGTGCGTTGCTGGACATCTTCCCAAGGGTACATCAAATCACACTTTATGCATAATTATTCATCTATATGCATATTTATTCATCTGTGGGTTTGGGGAGTGAGCGCTCTTCCGTAACCCAGACATAAGGTGTCAGGGTGGTAAGGACGACAGGGTTAACCCGCGGCTGGAGCCCTGTCATCTCCCTCGGAGTGATGACCTGCACCTGCTACGGCGCAGCGTTTTATGCCTACGGGATACTCGTAGATCCCATTCGCAGCGAACTGGGTTGGTCCCTGACCTTCTTGGGTGCCGTGTTCGGTGCAGCTCAACTGTTGACCGGGTTTGGGGCATCGATTGCTGGTCGCCTACTTGACCGCTGGGGCGGCAAACTCATCTTCACTATCCAAGCCGTCGCTTCAATGCTTCTGTTTGCCGGAAGCTGGACCAGTTCCCGTATAACGTTCGCTGTTCTTATTTCCAGCGCTCTTGGAATTATGGCCGCGACAGGCTTCTACCACGTGTCGACGGCTATAGCAGGACGCGTGGGGCCCGCTGATCCCAGCAAATCCATAACTGTCTTAACGGTGATCGGAGCCTTTTGCAGCCCCATCTACCTTCCAGCCGGCGCAGTGCTAATCGATTCCGCAGGGTGGAGGGTCGCTATCCGAGTTTTCGCACTCGTGGCTCTTTGTGGAGCACTCCAAGCTGCTTATTTTGCACGTAACGGTTCTTCTGACGAAACGGGTGGGGCCTCAGCCAGCGCGTTCAAAGCGCTCCGCGCCGCGATACACCGGCCAAATGTTCGAAGAATGCTGTTGGCCTACGCGTTCGCGGGGTTCTCCTTCAGCACGCTTCTCGTCTACCAAGTACCAATCATGATCGACCAAGGGCTTGTATTGAGCACCGCTGCCGCCATTGCAGGGTTCCGCGGTTTTTGTCAACTGTTCGGTCGGGTGGGAGTTATTGCAGCCCTTGCCAAACAGGAGGCCGCCTTTGCGTTGCGAGTCAGCTACCTCCTGGCAGCCTTCGGATCGTTGTTCATCTTGGGCGGAAACGTCGGACTCGGGGTCGTGTACGGGGCGCTGGTCGGCACCAGTTTGGGCGCCACCACCCCACTCCAAGCCATCCATGCGCAGGAGACCTTCGAACCAGAAGACCTCGGCTTGTTAATGGGATTACAGCATTCAGTCTTTGCGCTAGCAGGAGGAGTCGGACCCGTCGTAGCGGGGTTTGCGGCTGACCTCACTGATAGTCAATCTCCCACCGTCTGGATGACCATGTGCAGCCTGCTGGTCGCGGCCTTGCTGTTGCGCGGAAAACCTCTCCGTCCTGTGGTCGAAATTCGCTGACCACCTAAATCGAGGTTTCCTATGAAGAGCAGGTTTAGTACCCTTGGTGCTGTTCTGCTTGGGCCAACGACGTCCCTTCAACGCGAACAGTCAACAAAACGCTTGAAACTCACGGACGTCCGAAATGCAAGAAAACTCCTTTAGTCAGCGAGGGCTACCCGCGGCTCAAGGTCTTTACGACCCCAAAAATGAGCATGACGCCTGTGGGGTGGCGTTCGTAGTCGACATGCACGGTCGAGCTTCACACGAGATGGTGAGACGCGGACTTGACTGCCTCTACAAATTGGATCACCGAGGCGCCACGGGCGCAGAAGAAAACGTCGGTGATGGCGCCGGAATTCTTCTTCAACTCCCCGACTCCTTTTTTCGGCAAGTAACCGAACTAGACCTTCCTCAGGCAGGAAGCTACGCGGCTGGCATGGCGTTCCTCCCGCCCGAGAATCCTGAGGCGGCAGCAGCGGCTATCGAATCCTTAGCCCAAGAGGAAGGTCTTCGAACCATCGGCTGGAGAGAAGTTCCTACTGTCAGTTCCTCCTTAGGGAAATTTGCTACCGACGCGATGCCAATTTTCCGAATCCTGTTTCTCGCAGGCCCAAAAGACGCTCCCGTTGGCGGCCTGGAGCTTGAGCGCATCACCTACGTCCTTCGGAAACGCATCGAACATGAGGTACAGCCCGCTGTCTATTTCCCTTCGCTTTCGTCTCGAACCTTCATCTATAAGGGAATGTTGACGTGCGACCAACTTCCAGTCTTCTTTCCGGATCTCACAGATGAAAGGTTGACGAGCGCGTTAGCTCTAGTTCACTCCCGATTCAGCACCAACACCTTTCCCTCCTGGCCCCTAGCGCATCCTTACCGGCTCATCGCTCACAACGGCGAGATCAACACGGTGATGGGAAACCGGAACTGGATGCGGGCCAGGGAAGGGACCTTCGCCGCCGACGCGTTCGGAGAATCCCTGCAGCGAGCCCTTCCGATAATGACACCTGACGCGTCCGATACCGCTAGCTTCGACGAGGCACTCGAGCTCATCCACCTTGGCGGGCGGAGCCTGCCTCACGCGGTCCTCATGATGGTGCCTGAAGCGTGGGAGAACCACGAACGCCTCCCACAGTGGAAGCGGGATTTCTACGAATTTCACGCTTCTCTCATCGAACCCTGGGATGGGCCAGCATCGATCGCTTTCACTGACGGAACCGTTATTGGGGCCGTACTTGACAGAAATGGTTTACGGCCTTCCAGATTTTGGGTAACTGACGAGGGTTTAGTTGTCATGGCGTCAGAAGTCGGGGTTCTCGACCTCGACCCAAGCACCGTCATTCAAAAAGGACGGCTTCAGCCGGGTCGCATGTTTCTTGTCGACACCGCCAAAGGAAAAATCGTCGGTGATGAGGAAATTAAGCAGACTCTCGCCGATGCAGAACCATACGGAGAGTGGCTCCAAGAAGGACTTCTGCATTTAGATGACCTTCCCACCCGTTATCTCCTGACACCTCAACATTCATCTGTGATCAAGCGTCAACGCGCCTTTGGCTACACAGAAGAGGAGCTCAAGATTCTCCTCGCTCCCATGGCACGTACCGGCGCCGAACCAATCGGCTCGATGGGCACCGACACTCCTATAGCGGTGCTCTCGAAGCGATCGCGTCTGATATTCGACTACTTCTCACAACTGTTCGCACAAGTCACGAATCCTCCGCTCGACGCGATACGAGAAGAACTGGTGACATCAACATCGTCGGTATTGGGACCCGAGGGCAATCTTTTTGAGCCCGGCCCAAATTCCTGCAAACAGATCGTCGTTCCCCGCCCTGTGCTTTCCAACGAGGACTTGGCCAAAATCCTCTACCTGAACGAAGGCGAAGACCACCCTGAATTTAAGTCCTTCGCAATCGATGGCCTCTACCCCATTGCCGAAGGCGGGGACGGCATGCAAAGGGCTATAGAAGAAATACGAACCAAGGTCTCCGACGCTATAACAAACGGCGCCAAAATCATTGTCCTGTCGGATCGATACAGCAACGAACAAAACGCCCCCATTCCTTCACTTCTCTTGACAGGGGCGGTACATCACCACCTAGTAAGAGAACGCACTCGTACCAAGGTTGGCTTGATCGTCGAATGCGGTGACGCTCGAGAAGTCCATCACATGGCCCTACTACTCGGCTACGGCGCCGGCGCAATCAATCCCTACCTGGCCATCGAATCCATTGAAGATCTGATCGGGCAGGGAGTGATCAGCGAAGTTGAGGAAAGGGCCGCTGTTCGTAACTACATAAAGGCCTGTTCAAAAGGCGTCCTCAAAATCATGTCCAAAATGGGCATCTCTACTGTCGCCAGCTACACCGGAGCGCAAGTCTTCGAATGTGTTGGGCTATCCAACGAAGTAGTTGACGATTACTTCGCCGGCACGGCATCCAAGCTCGGCGGAGTCGGACTCAACGTCATCGCCGAAGAGGTGGCACTGCGTCACCGCTTCGCGTATCTCGACAACCCCGAGGAGCTAGCGCACCGCGATTTGTGGGCTGGCGGTGAGTACCAATGGAGACGCGAGGGTGAATTTCACCTGTTCAACCCCGAAACCGTCTACAAGTTGCAGCATTCCACCCAAACAGGCCAATACAAGGTCTTCAAGGAATACACGAAACTCGTCGACGATCATTCCGAACAGCTAGCGACACTCCGCGGTCTCTTCAAGCTCACCCCCGCCGAAACCGGCCCTGTTCCACTTGAGGAAGTCGAACCCATCAGCGAAATAGTGAAGCGATTCTCGACAGGTGCCATGAGCTACGGCTCGATCTCAGCTGAAGCACATGAAACTCTGGCGATAGCCATGAACCGCATCGGAGGAAAATCCAATACTGGCGAGGGTGGCGAAGACCCGGAACGCTTCGTCCCAGATAGCAACGGCGACTCCAGACGGTCAGCGATCAAACAAGTAGCCTCGGGTCGCTTCGGAGTTACTTCGGAATACCTCGTGAACTCCGACGACATCCAAATCAAAATGGCTCAGGGAGCTAAACCCGGCGAAGGTGGACAACTGCCCGGCCCGAAAGTCTGGCCATGGATAGCCAAGACACGCCATTCCACACCCGGAGTAGGCCTGATCTCTCCACCTCCGCATCACGACATCTATTCGATCGAAGATCTCAAACAACTCATTCACGACCTCAAGAACTCAAACCCTGAAGCGCGCATCCACGTGAAACTCGTCGCGGAGGTCGGAGTCGGCACCGTGGCTGCCGGAGTGTCAAAAGCCAAAGCGGACGTTGTCCTGATATCAGGACACGACGGCGGAACGGGAGCCTCCCCGCTCACTTCACTCAAACATGCAGGCGGCCCCTGGGAACTCGGACTTGCCGAAACCCAGCAAACGCTCCTGATCAACGGATTAAGAGACCGAATCGTCGTACAAACCGATGGCCAACTAAAAACCGGGCGAGACGTCATCATCGCCATGTTGCTAGGAGCCGAGGAGTTTGGATTCGCAACCGCTCCCCTAGTCGTCTCCGGTTGCGTGATGATGCGCGTCTGTCATCTCGACACATGCCCCGTCGGCGTCGCTACTCAAAATAAGGAGTTGCGATCCCGCTACGCCGGTAAAGCTGAGTTCGTCGTTAACTTTTTTGAATACGTCGCCCAAGAGGTCCGTGAATCGCTAGCTGAACTCGGCTTCCGCACCGTGGAAGAGGCCATCGGTCGTGTCGATTGCCTCGACATAGATCGCGCGGTTGAACACTGGAAAGCAGACGGTCTTGACTTCAGCCCAATTCTCCACATACCTACTTCACCTTGGGAACAAGACCGTTTCTGTTCCAAACAACAAGAACATGGCCTTGATAGAGCCCTTGACCAGGAATTGATCGAACAAGCGCAACAGGCCATCGAGAATGGGACTCCCGTAGAGATAACGTCCCCCATTTCAAACATCAACCGCACTGTCGGCACCCTTCTCGGTCACCACGTGACGAAAAAGCATGGGGGCCAAGGACTCCCAACAGACACGATCACCGTCAACATGAGCGGTTCTGCGGGTCAAAGTTTCGGCGCTTTCGTTCCGAGTGGGATTACTCTGCGCCTATCTGGGGACGCAAACGACTACCTCGGTAAAGGCCTATCCGGCGGGCGAATCGTACTCAGACCACCAACAAATTCGGCCACCAAGTTTGTCGCCGAAGAAAACGTGATCGCTGGCAACGTGATCCTCTATGGCGCGACAAGCGGGGAAGTCTTACTCCGAGGCATAGTGGGAGAACGCTTTTGTGTTCGCAACTCCGGAGCCACAGCCATAGTCGAGGGAGTGGGAGACCATGGATGCGAATACATGACGGGCGGCCGAGTTGTCGTTCTGGGGCCTACGGGTCGAAACTTCGGAGCAGGAATGTCCGGAGGGGTCGCGTTCATCTACGACCCAGAAGATGAATTCCACCGAAGCCTCAACACTGAAATGGTCGACTTAGAGATCTCTCTTGATGAGGAAGACCTCGATTTTCTTCGCGACATCATCCGTCGACACTCCGACGAGACGGGGTCTGAGGTCGCGTCAATGATTCTCGACCGCTGGCATCAACAAGTACGTCACTTCAAGAAGGTCATACCCAAGGATTACAAGCGAGTTATCGAGGCCATCACGACAGCGGAAGAACAGGGCCAAGACGTCGAGGAAGCCGTGATGGCTGCGGCGAAAGGGTGACAGCGATGTTTGGACAATCAACAGTGAGCCAATACGTTGCCCACGCAGTAGCGATAAGGAGGGATCCGATCCGGCATGGCTGATATTCGAGGATTCCTCAAGCATGACCGAGAGACACCGACTCGGCGACCCGTCCCAGTGCGGGTCCTCGATTGGCATGAGGTGTATGAGGACTTCGGCCAAGACAGTCTGCGTATCCAAGCAAGTAGATGCATGGACTGCGGCATTCCGTTTTGCAACGACGGATGCCCTCTCGGAAATATCATCCCGGACTGGAATGATCTCGTTTACCGAGACCATTGGCAAGCCGCAATCGACCGCTTACATGCCACAAACAATTTCCCCGAGTTCACCGGCCGACTTTGTCCAGCTCCCTGCGAGGGTGCGTGCGTACTTGGAATCAACCAAGACCCCGTTGCAATCAAAGAAGTCGAGGTAGCAATTATCGACCGTGCCTTCGAAATGGGATGGGTGGAACCTGTTATTCCAACTGTTCTTTCGGGAAAGTCTGTCGCGGTAATCGGCAGCGGACCGGCGGGCCTGGCCGCCGCACAACAGTTGACCCGCGCGGGCCACGTAGTTGTTGTTTTCGAACGAGCTGACCGAATCGGCGGGTTGCTTCGCTACGGCATCCCAGAATTCAAGATGGAAAAACGTCACATCGACCGTCGCGTCCAACAAATGGAACAGGAAGGTACCGAATTTCGTACCGGGATAAATGTCGGAATAGATATAGCTGCCGACGACATTCGTCAACAATTCGATGCCGTCGTACTCGCCGGTGGAGCAACCCAATGGAGAGATCTTCCCATCGAAGGCCGAGAACTCGATGGGATCCATCAGGCAATGGAGTACCTTCCTTGGGCTAATCGCGCTCAGGAAGGCGATTTCACAGTGGCGGAAACACCACTTTCGGCAGCCGGTAAAAAGGTGGTGATTATTGGCGGCGGCGATACCGGCGCCGATTGCCTAGGAACCGCACACCGGCAAGGCGCTGCGTCAGTTCATCAGTTCGAAATCATGCCGTGTCCCCCCGACGAACGCTCTGTTGGAAATCCTTGGCCGACGTTCCCAATGACCTTCAAAATCACGTCGGCTCATGAGGAGGGCGGGGAACGGGTTTACTCGGTCAATACCGACAAGTTTCTCGGAGACGCGGACGGCAAGCTACGCGCATTAGCGGCCCACGAAGTGCAGATGGTTGATGGGCGTTTCGAAAAAGTCGCCGACACAGACTTTGAAGTTGAGGCGGACATGGTGTTGTTGGCAATGGGTTTCACCGGTCCTGAATCAGGTGGTCTGATCGAACAGCTAGGCGTCGATTTGGATGAACGCTCAAATGTGGCTCGCGACGACAACTTCGCCACAAACGTCGATCGGGTATGGGTGTGCGGTGATATGGGTCGGGGCCAAAGCCTGATCGTTTGGGCTATAGCTGAGGGGCGTTCCTGCGCTTCAGCGGTTGACGCGTCATTAACGGGCTCGACGTCTTTGATGTCCCCTATCACACCGAAAGATCGTCCCTTAGTTTGATCCCAAGATCAGAGCACGAATAACCCCTGTAGGCGTTCAGCCAGCCCAAATACGCGGTCGTTAGCTCCACCCACTGCCATCTTCTGAAAGCTGACATCAGTTGGATTTGCGGCCCTCCTCCAGATAAGTTGCCAGTTTTTCGAGTGCTGTCGGCGTCGCTTCAAAGATCCGGCCCAACAGTTTGTCCTGTTCAGGGGTCCGTTCAGCCACGCCGCGCAACCGACTAAAGCCATCGAGACGCGCTTCAGAAAGCCATGTTTTTAACCCGGGGTCGGCATTCCACTTGATCGAGTTCAGAGCATTTTCCATGGTGGTTCGCACCCAGTCCAGGGTGTCGTCAGGGTGAGGCACAACCGTGCATACGTCATTCTTGATGGTGTCGTCTTCATAGGTCGCCTCGACGTGGGCGATGAAGGCCGCACTAAAGACCTGTTGGCAAGTGCGCACCGTTTGCAAAGTCAAACGGTCGTCCTCAAAGATCGGTCGAATAGGGCGCCGCGTCAGACCGTCCGCTGTGCAGTCAACATGAACCGTATTTGGACTGGTGGAAATGGTTTCATCATCGAGGTCAATGCGGGTAAGTCCGATACGTTGAACATGCCCAGAACGAACAATGTTTCTTATCCGACGCAACTCTTCCAATTCGAGTCGGGTGACTGTGCAGCATCGATACATCGTCGGACGGACAGACGCATCCAACTGAAGCAGAACGCCTCGTTCGAGTAGTTGGTTGAACATTTGATCTAGTGACGTTGAGCTCGCAACTATTTCCATAGTTTCGACTTGTCGAAGTATCACTCGTTCCGCGAATTCTGGTCCCGGTTGGATGTAGGCGCGATCTAGCATCCACTGGTCGCGGGGCACCACCCATCGGATCGCCTCCGGGTCGACGTTGTTGCTGAGTAGCCAAAGGCACGAATCGATCGCTGTTTTTCCTCCACCAACCACGACATAGCCATCTGGTGGATCAGTCACGCTGGGAAGTTCGTTGGGGGGAATGCATCGAACCTCGGCCATTACCTCATAACTAGGTGGAGTAACTGCAGGAACAGTTACGTTCATGTAGGTGGCATCAACAGTCTTTCGAGATTCGATGACTGTCTCCTTGCCAGAGGTGAGGCCTCGAATCAGACCATTTCCTAGGTATTCCGACATGGGAAAGTAACTCACGCGGCCGCTCGGCAAGAATTGCTGGTTCATCACTTGCTCGAAGTAGCTGACAACCTCAGTGCCGGAAGCCAACTCATAGAGACCTGAATTCCAGCCGACAAGGTCTTTAGCGTCGCTTCCAAGCTTTCGCGAATTAACTCCGTAGAAAGACGACGGTTGATGCAGGCGCACGAAAGGGTAAGAGTCGTTCCAATGGCCACCAGGTCTAGCGTGACGATCCACGATAGTTACCGTCGCGCCTGTTTCTGCCATAAGCACGTCGGTAAATGCCATACCCATCGCACCCGCGCCCACGACCAAATAATCGCTAGCAACAGTTTCCATCATCGTTACTAGCCTTGGATGTCGGGACCAGCGGACTCTATGTGAAACCGAACGATGCACCTCTGGTCCTCATGCATTGCCCGCTTGTAGTCATCCCAGTCGGGGTGTTCCCCGCTTAGGGTGCGGTAGTACTCGACGAGATGGCCTATTGCGTCGGGGAGGCTTAGCGCCTCGGCTCGACATTGCAACTGCACCCACCGACCCAACCATTTGTCGGGGAAAACACAGAGCCAGGCAATCGGGTGGCGTCTTAAGTTCCAAATTTTCACCGCTGTCTCGCGCGTACTCATCACGATCGTGTCATCCACTACCGCAAGAGTCACCGGCGACATTTGTGGAGATCCATCGCGACGTCGCGTAGCAAGCACGGCACGGGAGTTGTCGCGCACGTAGTCAAGACCCTTATCTATTTCCATGCCCTCATCCTCTCACGCCGCCCTCATCCGAGTCGGCTGACGTGACAGATACTGCCCTAGGGTGAGTCGATGTCCGGCCAAAGCGAGATCGATGGTGCCCGCGGCTGGATCGTGGCGTTCGCAGGTTGTGCAATTAACACTTGGACATTCGGAGTTTTTTACGCCTTCGCAACTGCGCTGGAGCAAATGGTTGACGAATTCAACGCAAGCCTTTCGGGAATCGCTGCCTTCTTTTCAGTAACAACATTTCTCTTTTTTGCGGTGGGTATGCTCGCCGGGCCGCTCGCCGACCGTTTCGGAGCTCGGCGATTAGTAGCCGTGGGTGCATTCCTCATGGGGGGAGGACTCTGGCTTACCGCCCAAGTCGAATCTCTGTTGACCGGAATCGTGATCTACGGACTCGGAGTCGGATTAGGTATCGGCTCTTATCTTGTTCCCCTCAGCGTTGCTACCGGGGCATGGTTTGAGAAACATCGAACCCTCGCTCTCGGCATCAACACCGTTGGAATAGGACTCGGAACCTTGATCTTGGTTCCAGTCGCCGAATGGTTAATTCGAACTGCCGGTTGGCGAAGCGCTTTCGAACTGATGGGGATCGGAAGCATCATCGTATACGGGGTCGTGGCGATGGTGTCTTTCAGACCTCCTACCCCACCTGCTTCGGTGTCGGTGAGCGTTGCCGCGGCGCGGCGAGCTATACGAAAATCTGAATTTTGGCGCTTGTACACAGCTGGATTATTGATGTCAGTAGCGCTCTTTATTCCTTTCGTGTTTCTAGTGCAATACGCAAAAGAGCAAGGCATCGCGTCTAGCACAGCCGCTTTTCTCATTACTTCCCTTGGGCTAGGGAGCGTTCTTGGTCGACTCGGGCTCGGGGTGCTCGGAATGCGGCTCGGAGTGTTACCGCTCATCATTCTGTGCTTTGGGATTCAACCCATCGCCTACCTGCTGTGGCTGCTTGCCGGGGCCAACTATCCACTGCTACTTCTCTTCGCTGCGCTGTTAGGTGTGGGCTACGGCGGATTCGTGGCTCTAAGCCCGGTTGCCATGGCAGGGATTTTCGGTCTCGAAGGCTTAGGTGGGGTCCTTGGGGTTCAATATACCTCTGCTGGCGTAGGCGCCCTAATAGGGCCGATTTCTGCCGGCGCTATCATCGACGCGACCGGCTCGTACACGGTCGCGATCGTCGGAGCAATCTTCGTTTCGCTAGCAGCAACTGTTTCGGTCCTGCCCTTATGGCGCCTTGGCGATGGTGCTCCCAGTGCACCACCGAAACGGTCTTTCCTATCTCGGCCAACCGTGTGGTTGGTGTCCCCGCGCTAGGGCGTTTGAGTTACCGCATACACCTCGTAGGTCACTCCACCTTCCGGGTGAAGCCTTCCGACTCCGATTCCCTGAACGTTATTGATCCACGCGTAGCGATCATCGCCAGTTTCAAATAGGGGGGCCGAGCGCGCGACACCGAGATTCGTATCCGCTATGCCCTTGTACTGCATCAAGATGACACCGTCATCGTCAGTTACCAAGGTCAGGCGAACGTCAAGTTGAAGACTTCGATCACTTCGAGCGGTGACCCAGTCACCGCCTGGAGGCACGACACTTCCCCGCAATCGCTCACCATTGAAGGTGCCGCCTGCGACTTCGCCGATTATTCGAGTGCCATGCGGCCCGCCCTTTACGACTTGCACTCGTTCTGCGACCTGTAGGTCCATAGTAAATAGATGTTCCACCTCAAGATGTTCAGTTCCCATAGGCAAAGCCTGACACATTTGTGGCCGCGGAAGCTGAGAGTCTCAACATCGAAGGGGTCAATGGGACGCTGACGTCTTCATCGCGATGAAGATCTCAGGCTATGAACATCTACAACGTACGCCTATCGGTGCGGGCGCCCTTGTAAATGATTTCCCTCATCGTGTCGGCGGCTCGTTTATGAAAGTCCACTGCTGCTGGTTCCAAATCATGTACCGGTTGTGGGCAATGCGCAAAATTGTTGTATTGGTCTTCTCCGCGCACTAATGCCGCGCTGTCCCATTCGCTCAGTGTTTGTTCGGTGAAAGTGGGCATGTAATGAAAAGAAAGCCCGATACGTCGATCATTAGTGGTATTCGGGCCCGAGCCGTGAGCAGTCTGAACATTATGAAATGACACCTGTCCTAGCGTCAACGGCATGGGCACAGTCAAGTGTTGTGTGACATCTATTTGAAGTTCCTGACCTCTACTTAAGAGGTTGTCCTCCGCGTAGGTCTCGTCGTGACCAAGAGTTTCCTTATGGCTGCCCGGAATAACGCTCATGCATCCTGCGGCCTCACTGGCATCGCTTAGCGCAATCCATATAGAAACCACATCAGAATTAGAAAGCCCCCAGTACTGAAGGTCTTGATGCCATCCCACATAGCTTGGACTGTGTGCTTCTTTGATCCAGAACACCGAACTCCAGCAAAGAATGTCTGGTCCAATCAAATCTTCAACGGCGTCCAACACTTTCTCGTTCCGCATAAGTTCATCAATCCACGGAAACAAGATGTGGCCGCCGGAGCGTTCGTGAGGGGGTAATGAACCACCCCTAAGAGCTTCCCAAGCTTCTAGCTGTTGTCGACATTCGTTAGCCTGTTCTTCGCCAAGAACGTCAAGGGGAGACACCCATCCATCGGCCTCATATTGCTCTATTTGTTGATCAGTAAAAACCTTCCCCATGTCATGAGACTATTCGCGCAGGAGCGAGCGTGTATTCCGTCGGCCTACCGTTGCTAAACGTGGAGAACTCGCTTCGTGGAGTAGACCCTGAATCTAAGATCTAAATAATCCAGTGGGAGGGCACAATGCTGGAACATATCCGGGTAGTTGATCTCTGCGATGGGATAAGTCAGTTCGCCGGTCACATCTTGGCGCGACTAGGCGCTGAGGTAATAGCGGTTGAGCCAACTGTGGGCGTATCTACGCGTCATATGGGCCCATTTGCTGGTGATGAACCCGACCCCGACTGCAGCCTGACTCATTGGGCATACAACAGAGGTAAACAGTCTCTGGTTCTAGATATCGACTCGTCTGAAGGTCATTCCAGATTCTGTGAATTGATCGCCAGCGCAGACATCCTTTTTGAAGATTGTCGTCCTGGGTATCTCGGATCGCTTGATCTCGCTTACGAGGACCTAGCAGAAGTAAACCCTGGCCTCATCCACGCCTCTATTACGCCATACGGATCAGAGGGGCCACGATCGCATTGGCTTGGCACTGATCTGACCGCAGTCGCCGGCAGTTCTTTCTTACATGCGAGCGGTGACGCTGACCGAGCTCCGCTTCGCGTCGGCTTGCCACATAGCTTTCTCCACGGATCTGCAGACGCTGCGGCCGCTAGCTTGATCGCTCTACAAGAACGCGACCGAAGCGGGACCGGTCAACACATCGATGTGTCAGCGCAAGAGTCGGTGACAATTGGCTTTCCTCAGAACGTCGCGCCCATGGAAAATGCCTTAGCCGCTGATCGGATCGCTGGAGGCATCAGCCTGGGGGGCATGGACATCCCACTGTTGTTTCCGTGCAGCGATGGTTACACCATCTGCGTCATTTTGCCCGGAGCCGCGTTCGCCCCGTTTTGTCGCCGCCTAACCCAATGGCTCAACGACGAAGGGGCAGATGACGAGAACCTCCACGCTATTGATTGGGACAACGTCGGTGTTCAGCTATTTGCCGGTGAAGTGAGCTTCGACATCGTCGCCCAGGCGTTCGCCACTTACGGCAAGTTTCTTGCCACGAAATCGAAGGCGGAACTCTGGGAGGCGGCGTTAAATCGAAATCTTCTCATCACACCATCGATGACGATTGCCGACCTCGTCGGATACGAGCACCTCGATGCTCGCGAGTTCTGGGACTTTGAATCTACTGCACGTGGCAACCAAGCACAGCACCCCGGTGCACTTGTGAAGTTCCGGAATAACCCGATCGAATTGAGAGGTTCTCCCCCGACGCTAGGCCAGCACAACGGAGCCGTGATCACTGATCGAGAAACAAATTTCAACGTCTCTAAACCCGAGAGTGATTCGTTACCTCTTGAAGGGCTCAAGGTGGTCGAGTTTTCCTGGGTGATAGCGACACCATCCGCTGTGCGAATACTTTGCGATTATGGCGCAGACGTAGTCAAGGTCGAAACAGTGAGCCGGCCCGACACCATGCGAACGGTGAACCCCTTCGTCAACGAAGACCCCCACCCCGACAACAGCGTGGGTTACGGCGTCTACAACGCAGGAAAGCGCAGCCTCAGTCTTGACTTAAGTAAGCCCGAAGCCAAAGAAGTTGTGCTCGATCTGATTCGGTGGGCTGACATTGTCACTGAATCGTTTGCCCCAGGCGCAATGGAGCGCTTGGGTTTCGGTTACGACGTCCTTTCCGAGATCAATCCGGGATTGATAATGCTCTCAAGTTCGCTTCTGGGTCAGACTGGTCCTCATTCAGGCCTCGCTGGATACGGATTTATGGCTGCCGCGATCGCTGGCTACTACGAGTTGACCGGCTGGTCCGATCGTCCACCTTCGGGACCGTATGGCCCCTACACCGATTTTTTGGCTCCACGTATCGTCGTCTCGACGCTGATGGCAGCCTTGGAAAACCGAAAGACGACTGGACGCGGGGAATACATCGACCTGTCACAAACCGAATGTGCGCTGCACTATCTGGCCCCAGCGATACTGGATCAAAGTGTCAACGGACGAACTATCCAGCGGCAAGGGAACGATGACCCACAAATGTTCCCTCATGGTGTGTTCCCCTCAAAAGGTGACGATTCGTGGCTGGCAGTCGCGTGTTCGGACGAGAGTTGGCCAGCATTGGCGGCCACAGTAGGTCTCGGGGAGCGCAAGGATCTCAACCAAGCGGAACGCCGCGAACAGCGCTCTCTAATTGACGATGCGGTAGCCACATGGACTTCGGAGCGAGACAACAATTCCGCCGCCGAAGAACTTCAAGATGTCGGTGTCGCCGCGTACCCGGTCCACGATGCAGCCGGCACCAACACTGACCCTCAATTGGGTCACCGCCAACACCAAATTCAGGTCCCTCAGAGTCACGCCGGATCAATGTGGACACATTCGTGTCGAACGAAAATGTCCCGGACCCCGGCAGTATTGACCCGTGGCGGACCCTGCCTAGGAGAAGACAACTTTGAAGTACTGAGCGAATGGTTGGGGTATTCCGTCGAGCAAATTGCTGACCTAGCGGCAGCCGAGGTACTCGAATAACGGTGGCCGCTCAGTGAGCCTGCCACACGACGGGGTATAGGTCACTGTCAAGTGAGTCGCCATCACGATGTCGATCGGACTGAAGATGCCCTTGAGTTCCCTTGCGAGTGTCATAAACCGCGTCGTCACCGCAATACCGAACCGTGTAGCCACGGCGGCGAACATCGGACCGTAAATTTCCTCCAGCTCCATGAACAGTCATGGCATGAAACGCGTAGACATCACCCGGTTCTAGATCCCAGGTGAGGATTTCATAATCGTTGCGCGTCGCTTCGACATCCGGCATGTCAACGTAGTCCGGGTTGCGCTCATATTCGCCATGCCCAGAGGTCTTTCCGAAGGTCTCCGGTTGATACCAAATGTCCGCCAAATGCGAGGCCTTTAAGAATTCAAGCGCACCACTATCAAGGGTGACGTCATCCAAGGCAACCCAAAACGACATTATTTGACTGCCCCTTATCGGCCAATACGGTAAGTCGTTATGCCAGCGAGTGCGATTTTCAGTCCCTTGTTCCTTGACGAACAGCTGGTCGTAAAAGAGGTTGACCTTTGATGACTCAAACAACTGGGCGGCAACGGAAACTAGGGGGCCGCTGGTGCAAAACCTCCCCAGTTCGGAATCGTTTTCCCACAGGCGAATGTTGCCGTGAAATTTTCCGACTCCGTTGTCTGGGACGTAGCCATGAAAGAACGGGCCCGGTTCGCTGATATCTCGTTCGACTCCCGCTTCTAAGATTTCTAACCAATCTCCGTCCACGACCCCGCGCAGGGGTACCGCGCCATCTCTGCGATACGCGTCACGTTCTTGGTCGGTGACGTGATAATCCACTCGTTCGATCCTAATCTCGCATCTTTACACTGTCGGCCAATAGCTGAGCGGTCGCTCCTCTGGCTGGGGAACACGTCGTCCATCTAGTTGTCGAAGGTCGTTCACCAAGACTCGTCTCGTGTCTGCCGGATCGATTACCTCGTCGATGCGTAACGTGCCGGCAGCCTCATATGGCGAGGTCGCAAGCGAAATGTCAGAAATCATTCTTGCTCGTTCGATCTCCGCTTCTTCTGCATCCATTTCGTCGAGACGGGCGGCGTAAGCAACGTTTACTCCAACCTCGGGATCCATGAAGCCGATCTCTGCTCCTGGCCAAGAGTAAAGGCCCGACGATCCAAGTCCGGATCCGTTCATAGCTGGAAAGGCCAAGCCAAAGCCCTTTCGAAGGGTCACGGTTAGAGTCGGAGTCGACATATTGCCTAATGCCTCGACGAAACGGATGGCCAGGGCGAGTATCCGGTCGTGTTCGACCGCTTTTCCCACCATGAAACCCGGTACGTCCATCAGGAATACAACGGGGAGATTGAACGCGTCGCAAAGACACATCAATCGAATCGCCTTGCGACAAGCCTCGGGATCTAGCACTCCAGCGTTAAACATGGGGTTGTTGCCAATAATTCCAACAGAAAATCCGTCGAGTCTGCCTAGCCCTGCGGTGAGATTGCGGGCATATCCCGGCTGCAGTTCCATGAAAGAGCCCGGGTCGCAGAGAGCTGCGCTAAAGCGTCGCATGTCATAGCCGCGGGTTCGTTTCGAGGGGACCATCGCCGCGAGCGAGTCGTCTGGTTCGAGATCGGCCCGAAATTCGTTGCGAGGTGCTGGCGTCCAGGCGTTTGGCGGAAGATAAGAAAGCCAACGGCGAATGGCCAGGTAGCTTTCTTCGAATGTCTCTACGCCGAGATCTATCTGTCCCGTAATTCGTGAATGAACATCAACACCGCCTAGCTCCTCGAAGCCAATGACTTCACCGGTAGCAATCTCGAAAACTCTTGGTGAAGTAACTGCTAATACTGATCCTCGGACCTGGACGACAAAGTCTGAGAATGCTGACTGGAAGGAGGAACCGCCAAAACTCTGCCCAACGATCACCGTCGCCATCGGTATTTGGCGACGTCTACGGGCCAGTTCTGGGTCCGGTGCTACTTCAGCTATTCCTTCGGCTCCAATCAGGTCCGGGATTCGACCGCCACCGGTCTCCCCGACGTAGACATATGGCATTCCGCGTTCAATAGCTCTTTCGTAAAGTCTGTGAAGGCGGCGGCTCCCCACGATGGCACTCGAACCCTTTTTCACCGTGATGTCATCGCCGCCGATGGCTACCGGTCTTCCTTCAATTTCTCCTTCTCCTCCGACCTTCCCATCGCCCGGTGTGTTGTGGCGGTCCTCTAGCCGCATCGACCGACTGTGGGTACCTAGTTCACGGAACGTTCCGTCGTCTAACAGTCCATCAATGTGATCGCGAATCGTCGGAATTTCGTCGGCACGCATACGTGCAACTCGGTCCGCTCCACCCATTTCTTCGCGAATACGTCGTCGGCGCTCGTGTAGATCAGCGACCGGGTCAGTTTGGGCGTTTTCGTTGTCTTCAGTCATTGGATCCTCGGGTTAGGCCGATAGTTCATCACGTTCTATCGATCTCCGCTGATGGTCGCTACTACGATCACTACGACGAGATCTACTGGCTGGGGGAACGATGCTGTCGTCTTATCGTGTACTCGACCTAACTGACGATCGCGGGCATTTCGCCGGTCTGCTCTTTGCACAGTTAGGCGCGGACGTAATCGCGGTTGAACCTCCTGGTGGACAGCGCTCGCGTCATCTCCCTCCGTTTGCCGGGAACAGCCCAGACCCAGAGCGTTCACTTCAGCATTGGGCGTACAACCGCGGTAAACGTTCGGTGATAGTTGAGGACCCAGAAACTCTGAGGGACCTCGCTCTCACTGCCGACGTGTTGATCGATTGTGGCGCAATGGAAGTTGATCTTTCTGAGCTTCGAGCTCTGAACCCTGCGTTAGTAACGGTGTCACTGACCAATTTTGGTGAGGATGGACCGAAGTCGGAGTGGCTTGGCACAGATCTCACCTTGAATGCCGCTGCAGGGCCAATGTCGTTAAACGGCTACAAAGATCGCGCCCCGGTAAGGATTTCCGCCCCGCAAGTTTGGGTAAATGCTGGTTCAGAGGCCGCGTGCGCTGCTCTGATTGCGCTGTCAGATCGCAGGATCAGTGGAGTCGGTCAACACATTGATGTGTCCGCTCAAGAAGCGATGATGCTCACCGCGCAGGGGTGGTTGGCGACTGCCCTTTGTGACAATCCCCCGGCTCGACGAACGGGCGGCGGATTTGAACTGTTGGGAATGCTTGAATTCCGTTTCGTCTACGAGTGCTCTGATGGGCACGTAACGATCACATTCTTACCGGGTGTGCTGGTTGGTTCTTTTACAAACCGGCTACTTGAGTGGGTTCGAAGCGAAGGTCACCTAGACGATGACCTGTATGGCATTGATTGGACGGACCTACTTATCGATAGAGAATTGGAGGAGGTTGCGTCGATTACTGAGCGATCGGCGGAATGTCTAGCTAGGGCCCTTGCTCCTCACTCCAAGACCGACTTGTTCGAGATGGCACAGCGAGACAAATTGCTTCTGGTGCCAGTCATCACCCCAGCCGATGTTCTCGAGACACCTCACTATGCCGAGCGAAGCTTTTGGGATGAAGTCGATATCGATGGACTCGAGGACAAGGTGAAGTTTCCCGGCCCTTGGGCTCATGGCTCCCCTATTGGCCTAAAACGTCTGAGCAGGGCCCCAAAATTGGGGGAACACACCGTCGAGGTACTTTCTGAAACCCGATCAGTCGGTTCTTCTCTTGCTCAAACATCAACATCTCAACGAGCATTCGAAGGGGTCACTATTCTCGACTTCACCTGGGTGTACGCAGGTCCTTTCGCCACTCGGATGTTGGCTTACTACGGGGCACGCGTCATTCGGGTCGAGTCACAAACAAGACCGGACCAGGTCAGGACTTCTGGGCTGACTCGCGATCCTGAAGATCTTGAGGGACCAGAAAACAGTCAGCAATGGCACTCCATCAACGCAAACAAGGAGAGTTTGCAAATCAACCTGAAGGCTCCTGAGTCACGTCAGGTCATTTTGGACCTCGCAAAACAATGCGACATCGTGGTCAACGCCTTTTCAGCGGGAGTACTCGACCGAATCGGTTTGAGCCCATCAGAACTTTTAGAGGTCAACCCTCGCTTAATCGTTTGCTCCACGACACTGTTTGGGCAAACCGGACCGCTGTCGCCGATACCTGGGTTTGGAAATATGGGTGCTGCCACGGGCGGCTATTACGAGCTGACTGGGTGGGCTGATCGACTTCCCGCTGGTCCGTTCCTCGCCTACACCGACGCGACCTCTCCTCGTCTCACAGCCGCTCTTCTGATGGCGGCACTGGACCATAGAGAACGAACTGGCGAGGGAATGATCCTTGATTTTTCGCAAGCTGAAGGAGGAATACATTTCCTAACCGAGGCCATTCTTGATCAACAAGTCAACGGATTCGCGCAAACACGAATGGGGAATGCCGATCGCTGGAGAGCCCCCCATTCCGTTTTTCTATGCGGGGACGTCAGCGAGGATAAGTGGCTCGCTATTGCGTGCGAGAGCGATGAGCAGTGGGCAGCGCTAGCGCTCACCTTGGAAAGACCAGACCTGGCCGATCTCAGTGTGACCGAACGCCTCGATCGAGAAGAAGAGTTGAACCAGCTACTCAACGCTTGGTGTATTGGGCAAGATGCGGACAGGGCAGCCAGCCTCCTGCAGACAGAAGGCGTTCCCGCACATCGGGTTCAAAACAGCCCCGAAGTCGCAGCCGACCCACAGTTGCTACACCGCAATCATTTTGTGGAAGTACCGCACGAAATCTACGGCTCCAGTTGGGCTGAACAGTACGGTTTCCGTCTGTCTCGCAGCGACGGAACGCCGCAAACGGCTGGACCTCTTTGGGGAGAACATAGCTTCGAAATTCTCAGCGACTTATTAGGCTATGACGCCGACCACATAGCTGAACTGGTGATAGCTGGGGTTCTCGAGTAACGATTTGTAGTCCCGCCAATTCCGAAACGCGCACCTCTATGGACGTTCCGTCGGAGACAGCCGTGGGCGCGACCCGTTTCAGATCTCTACGCTATCCCCAGGAATATGGGAGGTAACTGATGACAGGACGTATGGCTGGAAAGGTAGCGCTCGTTACCGGAGGGGCATCCGGAATCGGAATGGCGTGTTGCGTTCGCTTCGCCGACGAAGGAGCTCGTGTAGTTGTCGCGGACCTCAACCTTGAACGCGCCAGTTCTGTATCCGATCAGATTATGGCTTCTGGTGGTGAATCTATTTCTGTCGCAGTCGACACTTCAGTTCCTGAAGAAGTAGAGGCGATGGCTGCTGCAGCCGTTGATACCTACGGAACCATCGACGCCTGCGTTGCCGCTGCCGGCATATCGCACGCCGACTACGTAAGTCGCGAGCCAGATGAACAAGCGAGCGAGGACCGTTTTGATCGACACGACATGATGCTCATCGACAAATCATTGGCGAGTTGGCAACGGGTAATTGATGTAAATCTCACAGGCGTCATGCTCACCAACCAATCCGTAGCCAAAGCAATGTCGGAATCAGGCGGCGGAGCAATCGTCAATATTGCTTCGGTTGCCGGGAAAACTGCGCTGATGGGTGCTTCCGATTACTGCGTCTCCAAAGCTGGAGTTTGGATGCTTACTAAATGCGGCGCAATTGAACTCGCTCGTTACGGAATTCGAGTGAATGCTGTTGGTCCCGGCTACATAAAGACCTCCATGAGCGGCGCTGCGACCAGCAACGAAAGTTGGGTGGAAGAACGAATTAAGGAAACGCCGCTTCGACGACTCGGCGAGCCATCAGATATTGCCAACGCATGCCTCTACTTGTGCAGCGACGAGGCGAGTTTCGTCACCGGTGAAATCATTTTTCCTGATGGCGGTCTAATCGCCGATAGTCGCTCCTAGGGAGGCTCTGACATGGATACGCCAACCATCTGGCCGACAATTCGCTGCGACAACACTCGCATCGTCATGGACTTTCTCATAACAACTTTCGGCTTCCACGAGCAGTTAGTGGTTCCCACAGAAGACGGCGAAGGCGTGCTTCATGCTCAACTTCGGTGGTCCGGAGGGGGCGGCGTGATGCTTGGGGACCGAGTACGGGATAATCCATCACATCTGGAACTCCCCGATGGACCCATCAGTGTCTACGTTGTCACCGATCAGCCCGACGAGCTCTACCGTCGAGCGGTTGAAGCCGACGCGAAGATCATCAGAGGTTTGAGTGATGAGGACTACGGATCACGCGGTTTCTCAGCAACTGACCCCGAAGGAAACGTGTGGAGTTTCGGAACTTATACCGGAGGGTAACGCCTCTAGATCTCCACTCAGACGTCGCGGCCGTCTAGCTTCGTCATCATGTTAAAGGTCGCTGTCGAACCAGCATGTTGGCGACGTCAGTCCCTAGTCCAAGCTGTAGAAGTCGGCGGTGGAGAGGTGGTCGGCCCCGACGTCGCCGAAGGATTGGTGTGGGCTGAACCGGCTCGGGCCGATCTTCTTCCGCCAATGCTCGACACGAACCCCAACATTGAATGGGTGCAACTGCCATACGCAGGCATAGAACCATTTCTTGAAATGTTTCGATCTCGACCACACCTCACTTGGACTTGCGGCAAAGGTGTTTACGCTGCACCGGTGGCAGAACATGCGCTGATGCTGGCTTTGGCCGGCTTCAGGGGGTTAGCCACTTACGGCCGAGCAGAAAGTTGGTCAGAACCAGAGGGTCAAAACCTGATTGGGGCCAACGTAACGATTCTCGGAGGAGGAGGAATCACTGAAGAACTACTCCCTCTTCTCTCACCATTTCGTTGCCAGGTAACCGTCGTTCGAAATCAGGAACTTCCTATGGCGGGAGCAAAGGAGGTAGTCGGGTCAGAACACCTGCACGACGTTCTACCGAACACCGATTTACTTGTGCTGGCTCTGGCCTTAACACCTGAAACGTCGGGCATCATCGCCGAGAAAGAACTTGCTTTACTTCCCCGACACGCCTGGATTATCAACGTCGCGCGCGGAGGGCACATCATCACATCAGACCTTGTGAAGGCATTACAAACTGATGCCATTGGCGGAGCAGCTCTCGACGTCACCGACCCCGAACCTCTCCCCGATGAGCATCCTCTATGGTCGCTGCAGAACTGCATCATCACTCCCCATATCGGCAACACCCCTGAGATGGGACTTCCGTTGCTGGCTGAGAGAGTCAGCGCCAATGTTCGACGTTACATAGACGGATTGCCGCTATTAGGTCCAGTAGATATCACGCTTGGGTATTGACCTATCTGTCACGTGTCAACGCAGGGTAGCTGGATGCGAGGATTCCACGGCGTCGATGCAACGTTGACGAACCACACCGACTTCTTCGTCTGTCAGCGTTCGATCGGCCGCCTGGAGACGTAGAGAAAACGCTAGGGAACGTGATCCGCCTTCTAGCTGATCACTACGAAACACATCGAATAGCGCCAGGGCATGGAGTTCTTCGCCGGCAGCTTGCCGCAGGGTGTCTTCGATCGTTGAAGCCTGCACAGAGTCGTCGACGACGAAAGCCAGGTCCACGTCACTAGACGGATAGGCGGATACCGGCTCATAGGAGGCGTCACCGGCCGCTACAGAGACTTGGGAAATTAGATCAAGTCGCAGATCAAGCCACCCGCATCGTTCATCAATCTCGTAACGCTCTAGAACACCTGGGTCGACTTCTCCGACTACCCCGACCTCTAGTCCCCCTAGCGACACGAGCGCACCCCGAGTCGGATGCAAACCTGGGAGATCATCTGTATTCAACAATTCGGGCGAGAGATGTAGCGCTGATGCCAGAGTTTCCAATACGCGAATCGAGGCGAAGGCATCACCGCCGCCAAGCAAAACTGCTAAGCGTTCATGTTCTGAGGGCAAAGGGGCCAAGTCGGGGGAGACGTCGAAAACGGCGCCTATTTCGAACAGCCCTACTCCTCTGTTTCGGTGGGAGTAATTGTAGGAAATAGCCGTTAATAGGCCAGGCAGAAGGGACGGTCTGAGAATCGACTCTTCAACGGCAAGAGGGTTCAACAATCGCACCGGATCATCGACACGCAAGTTCGCTTTAGGAATTTCATCGGGAGCCAAAAATGGGTTCGGCATAGCCTCGGCCAAACCAGCGCCGACCATTACCCGTCGCACAACGCGACGAACTTTTTGATGAGTAGTTAAATGGCCCGCATCGGGTGACCGGGGGATGCTGCTACCAAGATTTCCATAGCCGTAATGACGACCTACCTCCTCTGCTATATCAGTTTCCGTTTCGGTGTCAGGTCGAAAAGAAGGGATCGTTACCGATTGCACATCATCGTCGTCGGTTGCTTCCACCAGGAACCCTATGGGTTCTAGAAGCGCACGAATCTCGTCAGAATTGAAGGCCCGCCCCAACAGCATGCTTATGCGAGACGTTCGAACCGTCACCGAAATTCGTTGTGGAAGGTTTCCTTCGACGTCGATCACGTCGCCAACAAGTTCGATACCGCCAGGGGTTATCTCGTTCAACAGGTAACAAAATCGCTCCACTGCGAGCACATTGATGTCCCAGTCGGTACCCCGTTCGAATCGAGCCGATGCTTCGGATCGAAGACCCAGCCGCTGCGAGGTTCGGGCGATCGACTCGGCTTCCCAGCTAGCTAGTTCCAGGAGCACAGCATCAGTGGCTGGAGATATCTCTGTGCGTGCGCCTCCCATAACGCCCGCAATGCCAATAGGTTCATCGGAATAGTCAACGATGAGCCCGTCGCCAGGTACCAATTCCCTCTCCTGACCGTCAAGAGTGGTAATGGTTTCTCCCTGCACGGCACGACGAACACCGATATGTCCTTGGGGGACGAGGGAAAGGTCATAGGTATGGTTTGGGGTTCCCAACTCAAGCATTACGTAGTTCGACACGTCAACCACTGAATTAATTGGACGCATACCCGACAAAATGAGCCTCATCTGCATCCACAAGGGCGATGCGCTCACGGTGACACCTCGAATCACTCGTGCGCTAAACCTTGGGCACAGCGATCCGTCATGGATTTGGATAGTTGCTAAACCATTCTCAGAATCAGCACCTTGCGAAGTTACCCATTCCGGAATTGAGAACGGAATATTGAGTCTCGCGGCTAGATCACGGGCCACGCCCGCCACCGACATTGCGTCTGGGCGATTGGGGTTAATTTCAAGATCCCAAAGCACATCCCCTGAAAGCCCCAGTTGATCCATGAGCGAAGCGCCTAGCTCAAGATCGTCGGGGAGAACCATGATCCCATCCTGATCGGATCCCAAGCCAAGCTCCGCCGCAGAGCAACACATACCGTTCGATAGCTCGCCACGCATTGTTCTTTGGGAGATCTCCATCCCATCGGGCATCACGGTGCCGATAGTGGCGAAAGGAATCAGGTCACCGACCGCCATGTTGAATGCCCCGCAACAAACCTGCAGTTGCACACCATCGGTGGTTTCGACATTGACGAGTTGGATTCTGTCTGCCTCAGGATGTTGTCTTAGATCCGCGACTCTGGCCACGATGACCCCATCTAGAGGGTCCAGGACTCGCGCATCCTCAACAGCCATGCCGAGGTCGCTGAGGTGATCCGTTAGTTGGTCAACGTCACCTTCGATAGGCGCAAATTCGCGCAGCCAGGAAAGAAGGATCTTCATCTTGAGCCTCGCCTAGAACTGCCTAAGGAATCGAATGTCGTTGGTGTACATATCTCGTAGATCTTTGATGCCGTATCGCATGATCGCCAATCGATCAATACCGAATCCAAACGCGAAACCGGTCCATTCTTCACTGTCGATTCCGCAATTTGTCAACACGTTTGGGTGAACCATTCCGCATCCGCCGAGCTCAATCCAACCGGTTCGTTGGCAGGTTTGGCATCCGTCTCCTTCACAGATGACGCATGTGATGTCGAATTCTGCACTTGGCTCAGTGAACGGGAAGTATGAAGGGCGTAATCGGCTTCGAATCGAACCTCCGAAGTAGGCGGCAGTGAACTCATTCAAAGTTCCAGCTAAATCAGCCAAACTTATGCCGTGGTCCACGACTAAGCCTTCGATTTGGTGAAACACCGGCATATGACTCGCATCGGCGGTGTCTCTTCGGAAAACTCGCCCTGGGCAGACTGTGTATATAGGTGGCGGCATCATTTCCATGACGCGAATCTGAACCGGGGAAGTATGTGTTCGGAGCAGGATGTTCGTCGCCTCGCCGCCTTGACCGTCCCCGATTTCTGTTCGATCACCCAAATCAAGGTACAAAGTGTCGAACATGGATCTCGCCGGGTGCGCGGCGGGAAGATTTAACGCCTCAAAGTTGTACCAGTCAGTCTCCGCTTGGGGGCCCTCTGAGACGGTAAAACCCATTCCCACGAAAACGTCTTCCAGGCGCTCCATCGTTTGTGTAACGAGATGTAAATGCCCTTGAGGCGATGACTCAAGTGATTCGGTTAGATCGAGTCGCTCAGCCTCGAGTTGGTCTCGCCTCGTAGCCGACAAGAAACGTTCTTTTGCGACGCCATGTGCTTCTCGAATAATTCGCTGCGCTTCATTAAGAGCCTCACCAACGCTGGCTCGATCATCCGCATCAACTTCACCCATTAACCGCTTGAGGCTGCCTAGTTGTGATTTCTTGCCAAAAAGACTGGGTTCAAGCGCTGTCAGACTTTCAAGATCATTCGACTGCTCAATGCTTGCTACGGCCTCGGCTTGAGCTTCGGCAATCTGCTCATGGACACTCACAATCTGAAGGATACGACTAGCTGGGCAGATATCAGAAGCCCATAAGTGAATGGATTATTCATCTTGGCCCTCCTCTTGCATCCTGTACATGACTATTCCAGTGGCAACGGCGACATTGAGGGACTCCACCAACGGTCCCATGGGGACCCTGATCATTGCGTCCGTGCGGTCGATGATTGTCTCGGAGAGTCCATGCGCTTCGCTGCCCACAACCAGGGTCATTCGCTTCTCAATCTCCACCTGATACACGCTGGTCTCGCCTCGGACGTCAGTCGCAAGGACCGAGTGTCCCGCTACTCGCAAAAGGTCAAGAGATGACTCTAGGTCCACTCGTTTGGCCATATGAAGAGCGAACAAGGTGCCCGCACTCGCTCTGATCGCCCTGGTACTCCACAAGTCGGCTGTTCCCGGTCCTGTTACAACAGCATCGAACCCGGCGGCGGCCGCGGTGCGGACAATGGCGCCGAGGTTGCCTGGATCTTGAACCGAATCAATCACAACGACCCGATGCATTTCCGCTATTGATTCGATAGCGGTCTCACGGGCTCTGGCGACGGCCAGCACTCCTTGAGGCGAAGCACTGTCAGCGATGTCATCAAGTACTTGGGGATCAACTTCGTAAAAGTCGATCTCCAGAGATTTCAGAGAGTCCAAAATTTGGTTTTGATCCGGTCGGAAGAACACTTCTTTGAGTTCGGCACCAAGATCGATTGCTGTTCTCAGTTGACGCGGACCTTCGATCACCGCCAGACCCTTAGCGTCGCGGTAACGCCTGTCGCCAACTAATCGCCGAAGGCGAGTAAGTCTTTGCGACCGGGGAGAAAGAGTCAGCTTGCTTGACGGGCGGATTCAGCTCTTTCGACAAGCTTGCTGAATGCCTCGGGGTCGTTGACGGCCATGTCGGCCAGAATTTTTCGGTCGACTTGGACGCCGGCAACATTAAGCCCATTCACCAATTTGCTGTAGCTCGTACCGTTTAGTCGAGCGGCAGCATTAATGCGTTGAATCCAAAGTCGGCGGAATTCGCCTTTACGCGCTCGACGATCCCTAAATGCGTAGTTGCCGCTGTGCATGAGCTGCTCATTGGCTGATTTATAGGAACGGCTCTTGTTGCCGTAGTAACCCTTGGCTTTTTCCAAGGTCGCTTTTCGACTCTTGCGACCAGCGACAGAACGCTTTACTCGTGCCACTTTTAGTCTCCTCTACAGGTCTGGGTTCACTTGCCCAGCATCTTGTTGATGCGCGGAAGATCGGCTTTGCTGATCTGGCCTTCTAAAGCAAGCCGGCGCTTCCGTTTCGCTGACTTCTTTTCAAGAATGTGGTTGCGGCCCTGCTTGCGGCGGATCAATTTACCGGAACCGCTCGTCTTAAACCGCTTTTTCGCTCCACTGTGCGTCTTCATCTTGGGCATTGCATCTCCTTATCGAAGGGGGTTCGAGATGGGAGGTAGGGGTGTTCCTAAATTTCTCGGGAACTGTTGTCAGATCCGTTACTCGCCGGAGGTTGCCTCGGTGTCCTTGCGGCGCTGTTTTGCTGCCTTGTCGGGGCTCAGCACCATGGTCATGTTGCGACCGTCGAGCTTTGGGAATTGGTCAACTTTTCCAACCGTCTCTACTTTTTCTGCCACTCTTTCAAGAATTTCGCGACCAAGTTCAGGATGGAAGACCTCTCGGCCTCGGAACATGATGGTGATCTTCACCTTGTGGCCGCCAGACAGAAACTTCTCTACCTTGGCAGTCTTGGTGTCGAAATCGCCTTGTCCGATTTTCGGCCGATATTTCATCTCCTTGAGGGAGATCGAACTGGCCTTTTTCCGTGACTCCTTCGCCCGCTGGGATGACTCGTACTTGAACTTGCCGTAATCCATGATCCGACAAACTGGTGGGTTGGCGTTGGCCGCTACTTCCACCAAGTCGAGATCAAGTTCACGTGCGATGTCCAGTGCTTCTGGCAAGGGTTTAATTCCGATCTGTTCGCCGTCAGGGGCGACCAGTCGAACTTCCCGCGCCCGAATCTGTTCGTTGATTCTGGCGTCGCCTTCGTCTGGGCGTGCTATGGCCTTACTCGCTTAACCAAGGACGTTCTCCTCGTCCGTTTGATGGCACCTCTCGTCAACAAACGAAAGGCGGACACACTTTGGTGCCCGCCTCACATAACGAACTGTCAGCAATTTAGGTCGCTGAGCAGACCGACAGTGACCGAAACGCACCTTCCGGTGGAACGGTGGGGGCGGACCCCGCTTGTATCTATTGTTGAGGGCGTAGGGTAGCAGGGTAAGAGCGCTATTTGCACAGCCAACAGCGCTTTGGGGTAGAACTATCAACCTGTAAGAGAGGTACCGTGAGCAGCTTCTGGACTCCGTCAGGAGAGCACGAAGTTCCAACAGATTCAGATGAGACGCCGACGACGAATCTGAGTAACGAACCCGGCGGCGAGTCGGAAATCGATCCTGAGACAACTGCTGCAATGGAACAACAGCTGCGAGAAGCCCAAGAACAGCTACTTTCGGTACCGGCAAGTCAAATAGTGGCGAACCATATCATCGGCCTCTTCGAGTTAGCTGCACTTCACCTTCGCGTAGATCCACCCGACCTTGAGGAGGCTCGTCTACCCATTGACGCTATGGGGGTGTTGGTGGAACAGCTCGGCGATCAACTTCCTGAGCACCAGACCTTGACTGCTGCTCTGCATCAGATCAGGCTGGCCTACGTTGAAGTTCAGAATCAAACGCAGGGAAATCTCGACGAGTAACTGCGCGTGAAATCTAGGGCACAATCTTCGAGATCGGGAGTTCGATCACGTCCGTCGCTCCCAGGTCGAGTAGCTGGGGAATGAGGATGTTGATGTCGCCTTTGTTGACGACAGTCTCAACGGCGAAACCTCCACCCCCCCAAAGCTCGTTGACGGTGGGCGCCTTCATTGAAGGTAGGACGCTGATCACCTGATCTAGATCCGTGGTTCCGACGTTTAACTTCATGAGAACTCGGCCACGGGCGTCTAAGACCCCATCAAGAAGTGTCTTGATTTGCTCCATCGCTTTACGTTTTTCGGCATCAGCGTAGGCCTCGCCGTTGGCGAAGATCTCGGTATAACTGGTCAAGATTTCGTCGATGATCTTGAGCCCGGCTGCTTTGAGCGCGCTGCCGGTTTCAGTGAGATCAACAACCGCGTCGACTATGTCGGGGGCTTTAGCTTCAGTTGCTCCGTAGCTAAGTCGGACATCGGCTTCGATACCGGCTGCCGAAAAGTGGTGCTTTGTTAACTCGGGGTACTCACTAGATACTCGAACACCTTGTGGTAAATCGGAGATCGATTCATAGGCGCTGTCAGCTGGGACCGCCAGCACAATCTTGACCGGTTTAGCCGTTGCTTTGGAGTACTTCAGTTGACCCAACGAAACTACGTCGCTTCTCGTTTCTTCTATCCAGTCTCTCCCGGCTATACCTACGTCAAAAAGGCCATCGGCGACGTAGCCGGGGATCTCTTGGGGGCGAAGTATTCTCACCTCGTCGATTCGGGGGTCATCGATAGTCGCTCGGTAATCGACTTCACTACTCCGACGAACCGTGAGATCGGCTTCGTCGAAAAGCTTCATTGTCGCCGATTCGAGAGAACCCTTGGGGAGCACGATTTTCAGCATGTTGTTGACCGTACCGTTCCGGGCAGTCGGACTCCTAGTTGATTTACGGTGCGACGCTCGTCCGAAGAAGTAACGGAGTTCACAACTGACGCCAAGTCCTGTTAATCAGCGACAGCATCGTCGAGACCGTCGATCAGATGCCCCAGTCGCATTTGCTTTGTTCGAAGATACGCCAAGTTTTCGGGATTGGCCTCGGTAGTCGTCGGTACACGTTCAACTATTTCGAGTCCATAACCGCCAAGTCCGCCGATCTTGTCGGGATTGTTAGTCATGAGTCGCATTTTGGTGACCCCAAGCTCGACGAGAATTTGTGCGCCGATTCCGTATTCGCGACTGTCGACGGGTAATCCGAGTTCGAGGTTGGCATCGACGGTGTCATGCCCGTCGTCTTGTAGCGAATATGCGGCGATCTTGTGTCCGATTCCGATACCTCTGCCTTCATGGCCCCGCAGATAGACAAGGACGCCGGCTTCCTCTCGGGCTATCGCTTCAAGAGCGGTATGTAGCTGACCGCCACAGTCGCATCGCATTGAGGAAAGGATGTCTCCTGTCAAGCATTCACTATGGACTCGGACCAATACGGGCTCTGATCCCATGATCTGTCCGCGGACCAAAGCAAGGTGTTCTGTCCCGTCAAAGTCTCGGAAGACGTGTCCGGTAAAGGTTCCGTAAGTCGTTGGGATACGCGCCTCAGCGACGGGATCAACTAGTCGCTCATTTGCGCGTCGGTATCGGATCAGATCAGCGATAGATATCAAAAGCAGATCATGTTCTTCACAAAATTCTGTGAGTTGCGGTAGCCGGGCCATCGTGCCGTCGTCATTGACGACTTCGGCAAGAACACCCGCTGGTTCGCAACCGGCCAGGCGGGAAAGGTCGACCGCCGCTTCGGTGTGTCCGGCTCGCTTGAGTACCCCGCCAGGGCGGTAGCGGAGCGGTAGCACGTGGCCAGGTCGGACAAAATCATGCGTTTCGCTGTGGGGCGACGCTAGTAAATTCACGGTGCGCGACCGGTCCTCGGCGGAAATTCCAGTAGTGGTCCCCTCGGCGGCGTCCACGGTAATTGTGTAGGCGGTGCGCATTGCCTCAGTGTTGATCGTGACCATTAACGGCAACGCGAGATCGTCTAAACGCTCCCCTGTCATTGGCGCACATATGACTCCAGAGGTGTAACGGACGAAGAACGCTATCGCTTCTGGTGTCGCATGTTCGGCCGCCATGATGAGGTCGCCTTCATTTTCGCGATCCTCGTCGTCAACAACCACCACGATTTCACCGCGCCCGATCGCGGTGATCGCGTCTTCTACCGCAGCAAGCGGTGAGTCGGTGTCACCCGACAAGCAGTTCCTCGACTTCGATTTACTCATCGTTCCGAATCGTCCCAGAGACAGTCACTAGTTATCTCCATTATGGGGGGTCAGAAGTCGCTCCACATACTTGGCAATCATGTCGACTTCTATATTTACGCTATCGCCGACTGAGTATGTTCCGAGAGTTGTGACCGCAAGCGTGTGAGGAATTAGGGCCGCCGAGAACGAATTTTCGTGCACATCGAAGCAGGTCAGGCTAACTCCGTCGACTGCAACAGAACCCTTTTCGACTAGATATCGGTCTAGGCCTTTGGGTGTTTGGATCCGCAAGTCCGGTCCGGAGGTGATCACAGTTCCAACGCCGTCTACATGACCTTGGACCATGTGACCCCCCAGACGGTCCGAATACCTCACTGCTCGTTCGAAGTTGACTGGGTCTCCGACGGACAATTGGCTGAGCGAGGTTCGGTGGACGGTTTCGTCGGAAACGTCAGCTTCCCACCAGTCCTCTCCCAATGCGACCACCGTTAAGCAGCATCCATTGACTGCTATCGAGTCGTCGACCGCGGTCCCTTCCAAGATTCGATTTGCGAGAAAACGAAATCGTTCACTGTCGTTGCTTACGAAAGAGCCGACCTCTTCGATCAATCCCGTAAACATCAGTTGCCTCCCATAGGTCGGACTTCTATTCGAAGATCAACTCCGACTCTGCGAATATCGCGAAGCTCTCCGCGCCATAGATCCGACATTGTCGCAGAACCCGCGTTAGCGAACACTGGTCGGCCGTCGTCGCCCCCCATGAATGCGGGGGCGAAGTACATGACGTATTCGTTGACTAAGCCCTTACGGTGGAACTCGGCTGCCACGCTGGCTCCACCTTCGACCAATAGGTCAACCACGCCTGCTTCTCCCATTTGGTCAAGCATCGCTTCCAGTTCTCCTTGCATTTGCCAGCAAGGATGAATTGCCGCATCATCTGCGGCTCGACCTAGGACAATGCGTTGGGGATCGCTTCCGGGAACGTCTCGCACAGTAAGTAGTGGGTCATCAACCCTCACTGTCCCGGCCCCTACCAAGACCGAATCACAGCGGGCTCTGAGGAGTTGACCGTCATGTCTGGCCTCTTCGCTTGTTATCCATTGGGATGAACTATCGGGTGCGGCGGTTCGGCCATCGAGGGTGAGCGCCATCTTCAACACCACCCAGGGCCTGCCTGTAGTTCGATGATGCAAGTAGGGCTCAAGTTGATCTGTAACTGCCTGCCTCTGCGCTCCCTCAATAACTTCGATTCCCGAATCCCGTAAGGCGCTTATACCGGCTCCGGTGACTCGAGGATCTGGGTCGGTAAGACCTACGACGACGCGAACTATTCCGGCGTCGATTATGTAATCCACGCATGGATCTGTCCTACCGGTATGGCAACAGGGTTCGAGTGTCGTGACCAGTGTTGCTCCTTGAGCAGCTTTGCCGGCTGCGTCAAGGGCGACCCGTTCCGCGTGTAAGCCGCCCGCCGGTTGGGTCGCGCCGTCGAATAGTTCTCCGGTCCCGCTGAGAAGCACCGCACCCACCCAAGGGTTGGGAGCAGTGGTGCCTCTGACGGTGGCCGCACTCGCTATCGCCCGGTCCATTAAGGCTGCGTCAGTGGGATGTTCCGAGATATTCACTTCTAGTGCAACCGTTCGCCGTGAAGTAGTCGCAAAGCATGAGGTATCACATCTGCCACAGCTTCGAAGCACTCAACGCAACCCGCCGTAGAGCCCGGAGTGTTGAGAATGATGCATCGGCCAACGATCCCGGCAACCCCTCGAGATAGGCGGCCAAGGGGATTGGTTAACCTCATTGCTTCAGCAATGCCCGGGGCTTCTCTTTCGAGCACTTGGAGCGTCCCCTCGGGCGTCAGGTCACGTTCGGTAAATCCCGTGCCGCCTGTAGTGATGACAACGCCCGCGAAGTCCTTCGCCATGGCAACCAGACATTCCGAAACATTTTCTATTCCGTCAGCAACAGCGCGCCGTTCGACTACTTCAAATCCATGAGCAACGAGACTCGACACCAGGGCTTCACCACTTTTGTCGTCGCGAGTTCCGCTCATCACCCCATCGGACACTGTTAGCACCTTGGCCGGCAGGACAGTGGCTGACACAGGTACTTCTTCTGAGTCGCGTGAAGAAATGTGAGGATTTTCGCGATGACTCATATCGGGAGGCTATCGCCCGTATTTCTCGAGCATCTCTTCGGATTGAGCAGCTACCGTCGTAACATGCCCTACGCACGAGACCGCGCCTACCTGGATGCAGATAGCCACCTCATGGAATTGCCGGATTTCCTCACTGCCCATGCGGATCCCAAGGTGCGCGACCGCATCCCGAAAATCAACTTCGATGCCGGGGGAAGGAGTAGTGATTCGTGGCAGGAAGCCGCTAGAACGGGTGCTCATACGCCAGATGAAGTCGCTGAACTTGTCGCTCTTGGCGATGATCTCATCGCTGGACCGAAAGGGTATTTCGCTCTTGGCGCGTTTAATAAACACGAACGTCGCCTGGCTCTTGACCTGTTGGGGTTTCAGCAGCAATTCGTTTTTTCGACCTTCAGCGGACCCATCGCCTTCGACCCAACCGCCGATCTCGAAGTTCGTTACGGCGCGGCTCGCGCCCACAATCGTGCAATGGCTGAATTCTGTTCCGATGACGCCCGTCTGATCGGAGTTGCTCTTCTCCCGATAGACGAGCCTGAAACCGCTTTGGAAGAACTCGAATTTGCTATGTCGCTCGGCTTAGAAGCAGCGTGGATTCCTCACCGCCCAGCAGGAGGAGGTTCACCGGGACACGAGGCCCTCGAGCCGGTCTGGTCCCGCATGGCCGAGGCCGGGGTCCCGTTTCTTCTTCACGTCGGAGGTAATCCTCTCCAAATCAAGCCCGATTGGATGAACACCGGTCGGCCGGTACCGACAGACTGGATAGGCGGCGGAGAAAACGTGCGAGGCAAAGACATGATCGCTCTCCATCACGCAGCAGAAACCTTCGTTGGTGCATTGGTCTTGGATGGGGTTCTTCAACGCCATCCAAATCTGCGGGGCGCTGCGGTAGAACTTGGCGCTGGGTGGGTGCCTTCGCTTCTTCGTCGATTAGACCTAATAGCTCAGATTTGGAAGCGATCAGAACCTGATCTGGAGGCACTGAAAACCCCTCCGTCGGAATTGATTTCACGCCAGATGGCCTTTACGCCCTACCCGTTTGAAGACGTGGGGGCGATGATCCGAGAGTCAAACCCTGACCTTTATCTTTTTTCTTCCGACTACCCCCATATCGAAGGCGGTAGAAACCCTCTCGGACGGTTCGAAGCTTCTCTGGAGGGAATGTCAGAAGAGGTACTCGATAAGTTTTATGCCGACAATATGGCGCGTCTTCTTCGCCCCTAATGCAAGTCACATTCTCCTAAGATTCAACGAACGGGCTGAACGAACCCGTCAAAAAATAAGAGGTTCATAATGCTTGATGTTTCATTTGACGTTGACACCGTCCGTGTCTTGCTGCACATCGTGGCGGTTTGCGTCTGGGTTGGCGGACAAATTGTGGTTGGTGCGCTGGTTCCAGCGGTCCGGCGAACACATCCCGAAGCACTGCCGAGCATTGCCAAGGCGTTTGGACGCATCGCGTGGCCATTTTTTGGCCTTGCCGTCTTCACTGGTATCTGGAACATGGTTTCTTTGCCTGACACCAGCGCAGGCTGGAACGCATTGCTGGGCATAAAGATGCTGTTGGTCGCTATTTCAGGAGCGGGAGCCTGGCTGCATCAAACGACGGACAGAGCCTCTGTCCGAGGTGCCAGCGCGGGGCTTGCTCTTCTCACATCCTTAGCGGCTTTGGTGATGGGCGTCATGTTGTCTGGCTGATCGCCAGAACCGACCCACAAGGTCGCATGATTCTCTTGCGCGCTCTAGGGTCCAGATGTGACCTATACCTGCTTCGAAGTTGAAACAACCAACCACCTAGCGCATGTGCGAATGATTCGACCTGAGCGCGCAAATTCGATGATTCCTGAGTTCTGGCAAGAGTTGCCGGAAATTATTGACCAACTATCAGCTGGGGGCGACGCGAGAGTCATCGTTCTCTCTGCGGAGGGCCGACACTTTTGCTCAGGAATGGACCTAAGCGTTTTCGCTGGGAACAACAACGTGAGTAACCAAGAACAGGCAAAGCACGGGAGTCGGCAACGAGCAGGGTTCCGCTCTACCGCGCTACAACTGCAGCGCACTTTCAGTTGCATGGAAGAAAGTCGTCTTCCGATTTTGTCGGCGATTCAGGGAGCCTGCATCGGTGGAGGAATTGACATGGTCTCTGCTACTGACCTCCGCTATGCGACAAACGACGCCTACTTCTGTATCCAAGAGATCAACATTGGGATGACGGCGGACGTGGGAACCCTGCAGAGGATGCCAAGATTTGTGCCCGAAGGGGTGGTTCGCGAACTCGCCTATACGGGCCGGAATATGTCAGCGGCAGAAGCGAAAGAACGTGGCTTTGTCAACGAAATTTACGGTGACCAAGATGAGATGCTGGAGGCCGTATTCGAAATAGCTGGCGAGATTGCGTCAAAGAGCCCTATGGCCATTTGGGGAACCAAGAGAACGCTTAACTACGGCCGCGATCACTCCGTCGCCGACGGACTTGAATACATTGCGACTTGGAATGCGGCCATGTTCGACACTGATGACATGGCCGAAGCGTTCAGAGCCAGTACTGAGAACAGGGATGCGGAATTCCCCGATCATCGGCCACTCAGAGAGGGTCTTTAAGGGTAACAATGACAGATTTATGGAAGTTGAGTGCAAGAGATCTAGCCCAAGGGATTCGAGAAAAAGATTTCTCGGCAACCGAGGTAGTTGAAAGCGTTTTGAATCGCATCGCAGCGAAGAATCCCGACCTCAACGCCATTACCGTTGAATTTCCCGAACAAGCTCTGGCCGCTGCCGCCGACGCAGATGCTGGCCTAGCTCGTGGCGATGCCGCCGGCCCCCTTCACGGAGTGCCGGTAACAATTAAGGAAAACATTGATGTCGCTGGCCAGGCGACGCCGAACGGCGTGCCCGCGTTTGCGGACCTAATCGCATCGGAGGACGCTCCTCTAGTCCGCAATCTGCGAGATGCCGGAGCCATCATCATCGGTCGAACCAACGTTCCCGAATTCTCGATGCGTGGAACCACGGTGAACCCGTTACGGGGTCGCACCTATAACCCCTGGGACGAGGACGCTAGCCCGGGGGGTTCGTCGGGTGGGGGCGGCTCTGCCGCAGCCGCTGGATTCGGTCCGTTACACCACGGAAATGACATCGGCGGATCTCTTAGGTTTCCAGCACTCGCAAACGGGATCACAACGGTGAAACCGACCAATAATCGGATCCCGGTGTTCAATTCCAGCGCCGCAGCGGAGCGGAGTCCTCTCTCTCAGGTGATGTCAGTGCAGGGAATCATGTCGCGCGACGCAAGTGATCTGTCACTCGCTACAGAGGTCATGATCAGACCCGATGCACGTGATCCTTTGTGCCCTCCGATCCCATGGAAGGGCCCTTCGTTCACCGACCCGATATCGGTTGCCGTAACCAAAGATCCTTGTGGCTATCCGATCCACGACGGGATCCTCAGATTGATAGATAGGGCGGCGGAGGCCTTGACCGATGCTGGTTATCAAGTGGTCGAAGTTGAAACCCCATCGATTCAAGAACCGTTCAGAGACTGGTTTCGAACATTGACAACCGAAATGAATACAGCGCTCATGCCGCAGGTCAACGAGTACGGAAGCTCAGACATCAAGACAACCTTCGACTACTTCTTTCAGATGGGTGAACTCCTTGAACTCGAGGACTACATAAATGGTTTCGGGGATCGGACCCGAATGATGCGGGACTGGAACCTGTTTCTGGCTGACTATCCGCTCGTTCTTACGCCGTTCTATATGAACCGTCTTTACGATTGGGACTATGACCTCCAAAGCTTCGATGCTTGTAAAGACTTTCTCGAAGCGTCGGCATACTCCATGGCAATCAACTACCTGAGTTTGCCGGCCGGGGTGGTGGCGATGGATCTGATTGACGAACGTCCGGCAGCAGTCCAGGTCGTTGGTCAGCGCTACAGGGAAGATGCGATCTGCGATGCTTTGGAGTCGATCCAGGAACGATGTGGCCGGTTAACTGATCAACTCTGGGACCGCGAAGGGAACTAGAGGATGATCAGGAAGGTCTCTCCGTCTCGGAACCGCAACTTTTCGCAATGACTGACCTCCGGTTAGTTCCGCTTGAGTGCGGTTGGCTTTCCACTGCAGCGTCATCGGTCGTCGCCGGCGCAAATGGAGACGTTGATCTGCCGATCCCTAGTTGGCTAGTTGTGCACCCCAGCGGGCAGACTCTCCTCTTTGATACGGGACTTCATCACGATTTGGTTGATGGCGTGGCCGCAAGATATCCGTTGATGGCTCGCCAATTTGCATCACGTTTCAATCCCGCGGACAGGGTCTCTGCGCGTCTCGAGGACGTCGAGATAGATCCTTCTTCAGTAAACAAGATCGTCTTTAGTCATCTCCATTTCGACCATTGCGGCGGAACAGCCCTGGTACCTAATGCCCAAATCATCGTGCAGCGTTCTGAGTGGACGTCCGGGCATCACCCGAAACTGATTGAGCACGAGGTCTATAACCCAGCGGATTTTGATCTAGGTCACGACGTATTGAAAGTCGATGGCACCCACGATGTTTTCGGCGACGGTTCAGTGATTTGTATCCCGACGCCGGGCCATACGGCCGGGCATCAATCTCTTCGAGTGAATTTAGCAAGCGGACCTGTCATTCTCACGGGTGACTGCGTCTACTGGAAAGAGGTGCTTGAAGAGATGCTGCTACCACCATTTGGCTTTAATCACGAGATGCAGTTGGATTCGATGCGCAACCTAAAAGAGCTAAGAGATGAACATGGTTGTCGACTTCTGTATGGCCATGACGCGTCTCAATGGGCCAGCTTAAGTCAGTCTCCTACAGGCCTAATTTGAGTGGAATCCAGACTTGTCCATAGCTGTTTCGGTATGCGATAGAGCGCGTGTCGACTCAGTTCGTCATTCGGATCAACTCTTGGGTGGGGGAAGTCTTCTTCTAAGTGGCGCATGGTTTCCGGTCATGAGAGCTCCAATGTCGCAACAACAAGCGAGAGGATTGGAGCTCGGGCGCTGGCGTAGGTTTATGGGTTCAAACGATAAAATCGGCGAGCGGTTCCCGAAAACAGTTCGGCGCGTTCCAGACTGCTCCAACCTGCCTCTTCTGCAACTCGCTGAAACGCATTGAAAAGAACGGTGTAGGAACAGCCTTGCCTGTCAACCGGGAAGTTGCTCTCAAACATGCAGCGCTCGGGTCCGAATGTGTCAACGCAATGCCGTATGTCTTCGCTCCATAATTCTGCTACCTGTTCTGAGGTAGGGGCTTCTGGCAATCGATTCAAGCCAACTCCGTAGATACTCATTCCTATTCCACCTACTTTGACCACCACCTGCTCATGTTGAGCCAGAGCTTCGAGAGCTGGTCGCAACGTTGCTCGGACCTCCTCTCGGATGCCCGCGTAGGGTCCAATTCCGAGAGGACCACCTAAATGGTCCAGCACAATCGGGGTTTCCGGCACGGAGGCCGCCAGGTCCACCAGCTCTTTAACTTGGGGGTGAAACATCCATGCGTCGAAGCTGAACCCCATTTCGCCGAGTTTGGCGAAGCCTGCGCGGAAGTTCGAATGGCCAAGTAGACCGGCGGGTGGTTTGGTATGCGATTCACGAATCTGGTCACTCGCGTCCCACGCATTCGCGTGGCGTATACCTCGAAATCGGCCGCCGCCAGCCACCTGTTGAGCCTCTAAGACCTCTTCTACGGCCTCCCCTCGCGTCAAGTCAGCGAAACCAACGATTGCTGCAATTTCAGCACCCTCTTGTTCGGCAGAAAGTTCAGCCTGCCCACGTACAAACTCAATTTCGCCTACGGGTCGAAGATGTTCGGGCCCTTGATCTCTATATCCCGCCCCACATTCAACGAAAACGGTCTGCGTCACATTGTGACCAGCACCAGTGTCTTGATGTAATTCCGGGAGAAGGTATGTGCCAGTCGGAAAATCCCACAAATGATGGTGAGGATCGACGATCTCTTCTAATGAGTCCACGGGTTCTTCAATGGTGGCAGCCAACCATGTCGTTTTGTCCATCGCTCTACTTCCCTTGGTGAGGCAACAGAAACATATGTGACGCTAGTCAACCGTCACCAGGGTCGCCCCCAGGTGTCCCAATCGAATGGTTTGATGCCGTCGTCGGTAAGTCGCCATATTGAGGCCCCTACTTTCTCGTCACTGATGTCAAGAAACCCAACGGTGCCTAGTTGAACAGAAAGGTTGTGCGGAAATGTAGGTGACCCTGGGTTAACACATAAGACGCCGTCAATGGTTGTGATGTGCTCCACATGAGTGTCGCCGTAGACCACGACGTCGAGGTCAGCCCCGTTGAAGTGTCGATCTATAGCATCACCGACTCCATAGGTTGGTAACTCCGGGATCGGCATGTGATGCGTCAATCCGACGCTGACACCATCGAATTCGTGAACCCAGGAGGGGGCGAGTTGGGGGTGGTCAGGTTGAACTAGTCGTCCCGACGATCCATCGTCACCGTTGCCCCGAGCCGCCCATGTCGGTGCAATCTGCTGGAGGTTGTCGATCACCAAAACGTCGTAAATGTCTCCCGCGTGGAGGATGGCGTCACATTCCTCAAACGCTGCATACGCCTGCGGCCAGAGGTCAGGGCCAGCCTCAGGGATATGTGTATCCGAAATCAGTCCAATGCGCATGATCTACTCCTCGGTGGAAATCATCTATTGGCGTTTCCATTGAAACATCGCCATTCCGTCAGTTCCGAAATCGTGAGGGAGAACAACCCCCCCTTGAGATAGCGGACGCCAATGACTTCCTTCCAAGGCCAGATTCAGTAATTCTCGATGTGAAGCCCCAAAGCCCTCAGACACTTCAATAGTTTCCTGGCGAGTCACCGTGCACACGCTGTAACTCAAAACTCCTCCTGGGCGAAGCATTCGGAAGGCTTCGTCAAGTAACGCTGTTTGAGTGGATACCAGGCGGTTAATCGCCGCCTCCGAAATGTGCCAACGAGCGTCGCTGCGTCGTCCTAACGCGCCAAGTCCACTGCACGGTGCGTCTACCAGCACAGCGTCTAAGGATCCGTCGCGAAATGGAGCGGAGGTGCCGTCGCTTATCACTACCGCCGTCCCTGGCCGGAACCGGCTGACTACTCCGAGCAGATTCTCAGCTCGCGACCTGTCTATTTCGTTCGCTACGGGGGACGTCCACTGGGCTCCGAGGGCAGTGGTTTTTCCCCCAGGGGCTGCACACAAGTCCACTATGGAGCCTCCCTCTGGCGATGCATTATCAACCTCGTCAATTACCCATCTTGATGCTCGTCCCTGTATATAGCCGTCCGGTCGAGGAGAAGGCCGCTCAGGTGAGTTCATCGCTATAAGTGACGCTCTCCCATCCTGACCCCATGTGTTGACGAAGAGATCCCATATCCAATCCGGATAGCTATACCGAGTCGCCTCGTTCGGCCATTCAGGGTGAACGCTTGACACCTTGCGCAATACCGCGTTGACCAATCCGGTCGCTCTTTTGGCTGTAGCAGCGACGGTGTCATTTACTGCAGCGTGCGGGGGTGTGCCAAGGTGTATCAGCTGATGTGTTCCCATGCGAAGAGCAGCACGGACGTCGGGATCCAGTTTTCTTCTGAGAAATGGTTGCAAGACGTGGTCGATCGCTCGGCGCATGCGGGTCGTTCCTTGGACTAATTCAGTCACGAACCCTCGATCGCGTGCACTTAGCCCTTCCCCTGTAGAAGCCAAGGACGACGCAAGAATGTCATTCGCGCGAGCGCCCTCTTCGATCTCGATCAACGCTTGAACCGCGACCTGCCTACTAGTTAGCTTTTTCACGTGCCTAGATACGCGTCCGGTCCGAGCCGAGCACCGTTGATCCACGCCGAGGCGCTTAATCTGGATTTTCCTTCTGGTTGAACAACTAGCAACCGCAATAAGCCTCGGCCAGTTCCGACCAAGTCTTGGCTGATCGACCCGGGCAGGGCCGTTCCTTCAACCGGGCACGCCTCGTGAACCTTGAGCACGGTGGAGTCCGTGGTGGTCCAAGCTCCGCCCACTCGGATCACTCTGTCTAAGTCTTTTGCGGGTCGAGCCCAGTCGAGTTGTAGATCCTCTCGGTAGATCTTTTTTGCGACGCTTACTTCTCCCACTTGAGGAACTGGGTCGCGAAGGCCACTTTCTAGAGCGGCTATCAGCTCGGTCGCCCCGAGGGACGCCAGTTGGTTGAGCAGTTCGGTTGCGGTCACCGCGGGCCCTATGTTGATTTCACGCTGTCGGTACAGCGGGCCGGTATCTAGTTCAGCGTCGACACCCATGATGCAAACACCAGTCTTCTCGTCGCCCTCAAGTAAGGCTCTCTCCACCGGCGCGGCTCCGCGCCATCTCGGCAATAACGAAAAATGGACATTGATCATCGGAAACCGCGACAGCAGTTCGCTGGTGAACAACCTGCCGTACGCCACCACCACACCGCAGTCCGCCTCTACTGTCAGCGCGTCTGATGGTTCTTCAGACACCTCTATTCCAAGTGCACGGGCCGCTTCTTTGACCGGCGTCGGAGATGGCTTGGCTCTCCGACTTCTGCGGCGGTCCGGCATCGAAACGACTAAAGGAACGTCGAAGCCAGCGCGAACCAGGGCCCTCAAGGCGGGTACTGCGGCTGTTGGACTTCCAAAAAAGACGACAGAACGAGGACGTTCGGGAGGTGCGGGTAACCGTGTTGTCACGATAATGAAAGCCCTCCGGGGCTCAAGTCGTCCGCACCGCGGAGTGACTGTATCTCGCGCCATCGGCTGAGAGCGGCCTTGCGTTGGTTGCGGTCCAGATGATCCAACAGCAAGATCCCATCGAGATGGTCAAGTTCGTGCTGAAAAAGGCGTGATAACAGTTCGTCGGCTTCTATAGAAACTTCGTTGCCTTCCAAATCTCGGCCCACTAGATGGACTTGCTTTGGACGAATAATTTCAAAGGACAGCCCAGGTACGGAAAGACAACCTTCTTCGAAAGCCCACTCGCCGTCAGATTCGGTGATTTGTGGATTCACCAGTGTCTGCGGACCCTCACCCATGTCATACACGAAGAGACGCTTCTGAATCCCAACCTGGGGAGCAGCCAGACCAATACCCTCGGCTTCATACATCACTGGCACCATGTCTTTGACCATGCGGACCACGCGCCCATCGATGTTTTCGATTGGGAGCGCTTCTTGCCGAAGGACTGGGTCGCCTAAGACTCGGATTTGGTAGCTCATGATGATCCCAGCGTATCGGTGTCGGCCAATCAGGCTCTCAGGGGATCGATCTCGATGCGTAATCTGCCAGGTGGGCGATCGACAGACTTCAGCGCGGCAACCAGATGTTCTCGGTCGACGCTACGGATACGCCACCGATCATTGCTCGGACCCAGGATTTCGAGTCCCTCCGGATTCCCTATGCTTCGAACAAACTCGGTTGCGGCACTGCCCGAGATAATTGCCCAATGAGCTTCTGGCGGTTGACGCAATTCGCGACGGATCCTCAGCTCTGTGCGCGCTAAGGAGCCGGGATCCGCTGTTCGAGCAGCTTCCAAAACCGGGTGCTGTGGGATGCGGGTCTGAATGAGAACTCTTCCTCCGTCTTCACGTCGACCCACCACCCGAGAAGCTTGGACAAGTAACGACATAGCTTGTTCCGCTGCACGGTATCGCGGCGCCAGCAACTCTTGATCAAAGTCAAGGAAGACGACCACATTTGCTCGCTCAATCCTGTGGAGCACAGCCTCGGTTCCAACATATAGATCAAATTCTGTGGCTAAGGGTTCGCTATCTGAACTGACTTCCCCGACAGGTCGACGCGCTATTTGTTCCAGTTCCTCGGCAACACCTGTGACCCCAAGTTTCACGCGACGAAATTTTGTTGAAGAGCATGATTGACATACGGCTGGTCTGTCATCGCCGTCGACTGGGTGAACCAGTCGGTTGCCGTCCAAACCTAAGGCTCGACCCGTGATTTCTGAGCGAGCGAGTTCACCACATTGCTGACAATAGGCGAAGCGAGCGCGGCCCTTTCGGTTGAGGACGCAGACAACCTTCTGATTGTCTCTTAGGACCCGGGACAGTGTTTCTGAACACCACGACCCGGCTAGCGGAGGTTCGTCACGAAGGTCAACGACATCGAAAATCGACCAACCAGCTCTCTCCGCAGCGCGGTCGGGGGTCAGCAATGGAGCTCCGCAGGTCAAGGCTTCGAGCGATGGTGTGGGCGACGCTATAACCCATCTAGCTCCGTCACGTTTGGCTCGTTCGAGAACGACATCCCTTGCGTGCCAAGTGGGCGCAGATTCTTGCTGATATGACTCATCGTGTTCGTCGAGGACTAGGACTGCGTCAAGGTTGTCGACCGGAGCCCAGGCCGCTGATCTTGATCCAATCGTGACCGCTCCTGCAGCCGAGGCCCCCCAGTCCCGAGGAAAAACTGCTACTTCTATGCCTGCTCTCCTCATCGTGGTGGCAAGCCGCTGCGACCTGGCAAGAGTTGGCGTGAGGATCAGGGCTCGACCATAGGAGGCCGCTGCAACAGCAAGAGAAAAATCGTCGCTATTAGGAGGGGTACGAACTACAGCACCTCGACGAAGGAAAGCTTCTTCGGCCAGCTTGTTGTCCGGTGACACCGCATGTGGTCGGTGAACCAGGTCCGGGATTGACGACACGACGCGATCATGAGTTGCTGTTCGCAGGTAGTGGACCCGGCTACCCATCCAACGACTACCGGCCCAAGCAGCTAAATCAACTACAGCGGGTGGCGGTCCGCAGCTACTCACCTTCTTTATCTCTTGCAAGTCGACTCCGGGCAGCGGATCCACGTCAACAGCTGTGATCCAGCCACGTATTCGGCGACCGCGTAAGTCCACTCGCACCAGCGTGCCCACCCGGATCGGGGGGCATCCAGGTGAGTCTGAGAGCACGTCTGGCAAGAGATAGTCGAAGTCTCTATCTACAGCGGGCTCGTCAGGGAGGATTCGAACTACCCGGGACACAACGAAATTCTGCTCGAAGGGTGGGACGCTGAGAATTCAGCAAGAAATTTATAGGCCGAGAGCAGAACGTAGGTCTTCGACCCTGTCAGTTCGTTCCCATGTGAAGAAGTCATCAGATGCATCACGACCGAAGTGACCATAAGAGGCGGTGGGTTGGAAGATGGGTCGTCGAAGGTCCAGGTCTCGGACAATCGCGGCTGGCCTGAGGTCGAACACTTCGTTGATCGCCCCGCTTATTTGTTCGGGATCCAACTTCTCGGTGCCGAACGTTTCTACGAGAACCGAAACCGGTCGAGCAACGCCGATCGCATAGGCCACTTGGACTTCACATCGATCAGCCGCGCCGGCAGCGACGAGATTTTTTGCAACCCAACGGGTCGCATAAGCCCCAGACCGATCCACTTTCGATGGGTCCTTTCCTGAGAAGGCACCGCCACCGTGTCGGGCATAACCCCCGTAGGTATCCACAATAATTTTTCGACCCGTAAGTCCGCAGTCCCCGACAGGTCCTCCAACGACGAAGTTGCCAGTGGGGTTCACGAATACTTCGAAATCATCGTCCGCGAACTCAGAAGGTACGGCTGGTCGAATGACGTGTTCGATTAGATCGGGACGAATCATGCCATCACGGTCGATGCCGGGATTGTGTTGCGTTGAAACAAGCACCGTCTTGAGTCTCGTCGGCCGACCATCCTCGTATTCAAATGAAACTTGTGTTTTGCCATCTGGACGCAAGTATGGAACCTGTCCCGATTTCCGAGCTTCGGTGAGTTGTTCTGCCATCCGGTGTGCGACATGTATCGGAAGCGGCATTAATGCTTCGGTTTCTCGACACGCGTAGCCGAACATCATCCCTTGGTCGCCAGCTCCTTGGCGATCCAACACGTCTTCCTCACCTGCGTTGCCACTCCGCACTTCTTCGGAGTCACTTATCCCTTGAGCGATATCTGGTGACTGGTCGTCAAGGGTCAACATGACCCCACATGTACTTCCGTTGAAATCTAAGGAGTCTCGGTCGTAGCCAATGCTGTTGATGGTGTCCCGAACAACGGAGGGAATGTCAACAAAACCGCTGGTGGTGATTTCTCCCGCGACTACTACCAACCCCGTAGTAACCATGGTCTCGCACGCAACTCGACTTGCCGAGTCTTGCTCCAGCATGGCGTCGAGGATGGCGTCAGATATCTGATCAGCCATTTTGTCGGGATGACCTTCGGTCACCGACTCCGATGTGAAAGTCCATCGACTCACGCCGTCTCTCCTGATTGCTCGACAGAACGGCTTAAGGCTAGGCGACAAAGCGCACCGAAAGGTGGCTCACTTCACCTAACGAGTATTTGACCGACGGTGTCCAACACTTCTTCAGCTATTTGTCGTTTAGATCTGAGTGATACGTGGCGTTGACATCCGTCAGCAACGAATATTGTCACTTCGTTGGTGTCGTAGGCGAAACCGACCTCGGGGGCCGAAACATCGTTCGCCACGATAACGTCAACATTCTTTCGTTCCAGTTTGCTCTGAGCGTGCGACGCCAGATCTTCTGTCTCGGCTGCGAAGCCGACGATGACCTGACCGGGCTTTTTCAGCGCCCCCAACTCCGCGAGGATGTCGGGGGTTGGTTCCAGCTTGAGTTTTGGTGGTCCCTCAACCTTTTTAATCTTCGAATCAGAAGCTGTGACTGGCCGAAAGTCAGCAACGGCGGCTGTCATTACAATGACGTCAGCCTCGGATCGTTCCAGCACCGCAGCATGCATTTGTGCTGCCGATTCCACGCGGACGACTTCAACTCCGTTGGGAGCCGCCGCGGCAACGGTCGATATCAAAGTGACGTTCGCGCCGCGAGCTTTAGCCGCCTCCGCCACCGCGTAGCCTTGTTTTCCTGTGGAACGATTCCCCACATAACGCACTGGATCGATAGCCTCTCGTGTCCCTCCTGCAGTTACCAGGACGGTCCGACCTTGGAGGTCTCCGTTCGACAGGGTGTTTTCGATCGCTTCATAAATCGCCTCTGGCGCGGCGAGGCGACCAGCCCCTAGGTCACCTCCTGCGAGGTGTCCCTCCTCCGGAGCAACAAGGTGCACACCTCGTTGTTCGAGGAGTTTCAAATTGTCTTGCACAGCAGGGTGTTCCCACATTTCTGTGTGCATCGCTGGACAGATCACTACTGGTGCTCTGGTTGCGATGAGGGTGGCGGTAAGCAGATCGTCAGATATTCCGCTCGCGTAGCTACCAATAATTCGCGCCGTGGCAGGGGCGACAACTATCAGATCGGCAGTTTGTCCGAGCGTCGTGTGTGGGATTGGGTCAGGATCGTCAAAGATTGATGTTCGCGCCGGTTCTGATGCCAGCGCGTCGAAAGTAGCTTTGCCGACAAATCGCTGAGCGCTCTCGGTCATGACGGGAATCACATGTGCTCCCGCGTCCACGAGCATCCGACAAAGGAGAACCGCCTTGTAGGCGGCAATTCCCCCAGTTACCCCGAGGACGATGCGGCGATTGGCCAGCATCGAATAATCCTCGACCTACTCTTCGTCGGGCACAGCCTCAAGCGCAGCTGCGTCAGCTTCCGCTTGAGCTAACGCCTCAGCTTCGAGACGGGCCCGTTCCTCCGGGTCAAAGCGTTCGTAACTAATCTTGTCGGCGTGGATTTCCTCGAACGCCATCGACAACGACTTACGTGCGGTGCTCGTTACCTGAGGAGGCACTTCAGTTCCGCCGCCTTCGCCTAACCCAAGGTCATAAGAGATGAGTTGGCGGGACCGCTTTGCGGCCAAACTCACGAGTGTGAACTTTGAATCTACTTTCTTCAGCAGAGCCTCAAGGCCGGGGGTAATCATCGTGTCTTGCTCTTCAGACATCTGCTCTACCTCTGAAAGTTTAAAGCGATCCGAACGGACCCACTATCCTATCAGCGGCCTTCGGCGCTCGAACGGCGGTTCCCGCCGATAGAGATCTCATCGTTGTGGACGTTGGCCTCGAACTTCGACTATGAACGACTCGATGACCTCAATCGCTGCGTCTAATTCACCGTTGAGGACTATTAAGTCCGCCAGTTCTCTCCCAGCCTCTTCTTCGGCATCGGAGGTAGCTAGACGCTGAGCTACGTGCGATTCGCTGTCTCCCCTCTTTCTCATCCGGTCGACTTGTTCTGCTCGGCTAGGCGGCAAGACCAGGATGACAACTGCTTCTGGTTCACGTTCTCTAACAGCTACAGCTCCCTGAACATCAATCTCAAGGACCAAATCGAGACCTTCGGGAATCGAGGGGGTAGGTGTTCCATATCGATGCTCAAAAAAGTTAGCCCACTCGAAAAATCCATTTTCGGCGACGCGAGCCTCGAACTGTTCTTCGGTCACATACACGTATGCGTCGTCAGCTTCGCCGGATCTTTGAGTCCGAGTTGTCCAGGACCGACTGAGAAACAGGCTGTCGTCTCGCGAGATTAATTCCGTGACAATTGTTCCTTTACCAACCCCGCCCGCTCCACATACAACAAACACGATTGGGTCGCTATCTTGGGTCACTGCGCTCGCACCCTCACGTCTCGCCGACAGAATTCAACCCGCGAAGAAAGCGCGGAGTTGACTCCTCTGATTTTCGCCTAGGCCTCGTAGTCGACGGCTATCAGCAATGCCTACTTGCTCCATGAGTCGCCGCGCTTTAACTTTTCCGAGTCGCGGCATGGATTCAAGAGCTGCAAGCGTTTTCATCTTTCCCACAAGCTCGTTCTTGTCAGCCAAGTTGAGCAACTCATCGAAAGACACCAATCCTAATTTCAGCCGGTCTTTTGTTTCCGCTCTAATTCGCCGCGCTGCTGCCGCTTTCTCAAGAGCTGCTTCGCGTTGTTGAGGTGAAAGGTTGGGCGGGTTGGGCACGGCCCACGAGTCTAATGGCGGGGCGAGACATGCGACCCCTTCCTTAGATCGCTTGAGCTACTTGGTCGGCAATATCGTCTGCCGCTCCTTCAGGGTCCTCGGAATTTGTCACCGCTCTTCCAATGACAAGAAGCCCTGCTCCTTGGCCGATGGCTAGGCTCGGGGTAGCCGGTCGACCTTGATCATGGGATGCGACCCCGTCGGGTCGAATGCCTGGAACCACTGATAGAAGTTCAGGTGCAAGCCTTCTCACTTCGCTTAATTCATTGGCTGCGCAAACAACTCCTCCGCATTCAGCTTGAACCGCGTAGCCGAGCCTTTCCTCGAAGAGACCGCTGGGAGCGTCGGTTTCAGAGGTCAAGATCGATACAGCGAGCGCCATCGGAGGCGCTAATCCGGCCGCAGCGGCTCCTTCGCTAAGGCCGTCAACGGCGGCGGAAAGCATTTGCGGTCCGCCAGATGCGTGAACCGTTACATAGGAAACGCCTAGGCTTCCCAGGACCCGAGCAGCCTTTCCGACAGTTGTCGGAATGTCATGCAATTTGAGATCTAGAAAGACGTCATATCCTTGGTCGAGAAAGGTTCCTATGGTTTCAGGGCCAGACGCCGAAAATAGTTCCAACCCAACTTTTGCTACAGAGAACCAAGGAAACATCCGTTTACCGAGCCGACCTGCTTCAACGAGATCATCGACGTCGAGTGCAAGGGCGAGACGGGAACGCGCTTCGGGAGAGATGTCACTCGGACTCATGGGCTGCTCCAGTGAGAGACCGAACTGAGATTACGCTCCTTCGTCGGCACCAACGTTCTAGGTCGCGAAGAATTCGCCTTGACGCCTTCGGATCAGCGAAATGGGCAGTACCTACCTGAATAGCTGAGGCGCCGGCACTCATGAACTCAACTACGTGTTCGGCGGCGGCGACGCCTCCGACGCCAATGATGGGGGTGGGTCCGAGGGCGGCATAAACATCGAACACGGCTCGCACCGCGACTGGCCGTATAGCGGGGCCTGACAACCCGCCGCCGCCGTTGCCTAGAAGCGGACGACGGGTTTCGGTGTCTATGACCATCCCCAAGACCGTGTTGGTGAGCGTGAGAGCCTCTGCTCCCCCATCGAGAGCTGCTCGCGCTATCGGCACGATGTCGGTGACGTTGGGGCTCAGTTTCGCCCATATCGGCAAACCTGCAACTAGTGAGGCCTCTACTGCGGCTCTGCAGGTGTCGGGCGCGTGGGAGAACATGTCGCCCTTCTCTTCCAGATTGGGGCAACTGACGTTCACCTCCATCGCCGTGATGCCGTCGACGCCTGCGAGTCGGTATGCGGCCTCTCTGTATTCGGCGATGCTTCTGCCCCAGATACTCACGACGACGCGCGCTCCGTGGTCGAGCAGTCGTGGTAGATCATTCGCTATCCAACTGTCGAGACCAGGGTTTTGAAGGCCAACTGCATTAATCATTCCGGCCGCGGTGCCGTGAAGCCGCGGGGCCGGGTTGCCAGGCCAAGGCTCGGCTGAAAGTGACTTCACCACTACAGCGCCGAGGTCGGATAGATCGATGTATGCGGCAAGTTCCGCTCCATGACCGACTGTTCCCGATGCAGCCATAACTGGGTTGGGAAGCGCTACCGATCCGATGTAAACGGAGTGATCCGTTGAGGTCATGTCAGCGACACCTGTGGATCGAGGAATTCTTGAAGTGGTCGTACCTCCAATGGGTTGGACATCCATTCCTTCAGCCCGACCGCAGCTGCGCGAGCTGCGGCGACTGTTGTGAGACAGGGAATCTTGTGTGCTGTGCACGCGAACCGGATTCGGTAACCGTCGCTGCGCGGTCCACGCCCTCGTGGAGTGTTGACAACCAATTTGACTTGGCCAGCTCCGATGAGTTCAACAGCGTCAACTCCAGCACTAATTTCGCGGCCTTCTTCACTTAGTTTCGCCACGACGGTTCCAACTTTCACACCAGATCGCTCCAATAGTTGAGCGGTTCCCGAGGTGGCAGCTAGGTCAAAGCCGAGTTCTACAAAGCCTTTGGCGGCTTCGAGCCCCTGTTCTTTGTCTCGGTCTGCTAGCGAGAAAAAAATCGTTCCACCGAGGGGCAATCCTTCACCCGCAGCGATTTGGCTCTTAGCGAAGGCCAATCCGAAGGTTCGGTCGATTCCCATTACCTCGCCGGTTGAACGCATTTCAGGACCAAGAACCGTATCTACGTCCGGGAAGCGTTGAAAGGGAAGCACAGCTTCTTTGACGGCGACATGTCCGTGCCGGATGGCTTCGGGTAACACTCCCGAAGCACGTAGTTCATTCAGAGTTTCCCCCGTCATGACCCGAGCGGCGACTTTCGCAAGCTGGACTCCTGTTGCTTTTGCAACAAAGGGCACAGTTCGAGAGGCTCGGGGGTTCGCTTCAATAACAAAAACTTGTTCTTGTTTGACCGCGAACTGAACGTTCAACAAGCCGATCACTTCAAGACGTTCCGCTAGTCGTTTCGTGTAGTCAATGATTACTTTCTGTGTTTCCTGGGAGAGGTTTGGCGGTGGGATAGCACAAGCACTATCACCCGAATGCACACCTGCCTCTTCAACATGCTCCAGAATTCCGCCGAGGAGGAATTCGCCAGTGCTGTCTCGAATCGAATCAACGTCGACTTCGATTGCATCTTCTAGGAAGCGATCGATGAGTACTGGGCGATCAGATGAAAGTCCTCCTTCGCGACCAAGGCCTCCGAAGGCGGCCAACTCTGTCATAGCCGTCTGTAACTCGTCGAGGTCGTATGTGATCGTCATTGCGCGACCGCCTAGAACGTAACTCGGCCGAACCAACGCCGGGAATCCGATTCGTTCGCAGATGGCTGACGCTTCTTCAAAGGTTACGGCTGTTCCGCCGGGAGGTTGCGGGATCTCTAGTTGAGCGCATAGCGAGTTCCAACGTTCGCGATCTTCGGCTAGGTCAATGGAGTCCGGTGAGGTGCCACACACAAGTCCTTCAGGCAGAGTCGATGCCAGCTTTAGAGGGGTTTGGCCGCCAAGGCTGACGATGATTCCTTCTGGTTTTTCTGCGTCGACGATGTTAAGTACATCTTCAAGAGTGAGTGGTTCGAAATAGAGCCTGTCGGAGGTGTCGTAGTCCGTCGAGACAGTCTCGGGATTGCAGTTAACCATGACCGTTTCGTAACCGGCTTCTGCGAGGGCAAAGCTCGCATGAACACAGCAGTAATCAAATTCGATTCCTTGTCCGATCCGGTTGGGGCCCGATCCAAGGATCATCATCCGAGGTCGACTTCCTGGACGTATCTCGTCTTCGTCTTCGTATGTTGAGTAATGGTAGGGAGTAAGGGCGTCAAATTCAGCGGCGCAAGTGTCGACCGTCTTGAAAGTTGTTCGTACCCCTTTTTCTATGCGCGAAGCCCGAACCGTCATTTCATCGACCTGGAATAGGTAGCTCAACTGTGCGTCCGAAAACCCGAGTTGTTTTGCCCGCCGCCATTCTGATTTAGTGAGGTCAGCGAATGATGACTGCTCCAGATGTAGTCGTTCCTCAACGATGATGAGCATTTGATCGAGGAACCAGCGGTCAATTTCAGACGCAGAATGAATTTCGTCAAGCGACACGCCGCGCCTCATGAGTTCCGCAATCTGAAAGATGCGGTCAGGTGTAGGAACAGATATGGCTGAGAGTAAGTTCGTTTGACCTTCGTGGAGAAACTGGTCTTCTCCCGGGTCCGCGTTCAGTCCAGCCCTCCCCTGTTCAAGTGAGCGGATGCCTTTTTGGAGACTCTCTGGAAATGTCCGTCCGATCGACATGGCCTCCCCTACCGATTGCATTTGGGGTCCCAGAACTCCGGAGGCTCCGGGGAGCTTTTCGAAAGCCCATCTCGGGATTTTCGTGACTACATAGTCAATGGTTGGTTCGAAGCTGGCTGGAGTTTTTTCGGTGATGTCGTTGGTTATCTCATCGAGGCGATATCCCACAGCAAGCCTCGCCGCTATCTTTGCGATTGGAAAGCCAGTTGCTTTGGAAGCCAATGCCGAACTCCGACTGACTCGAGGGTTCATTTCGATGACAATTTGCTCTCCTGATTCAGGGTGAACCGCGAACTGAACATTTGACCCACCAGTCTCAACCCCGACGCGCCGAATGCACGCGAAAGCCGAATTTCGCATTTGCTGGTACTCGACGTCGGAAAGAGTTTGAGCGGGGGCAACGGTGATGGAATCGCCCGTATGGACGCCCATGGCGTCAACATTTTCGATGGAGCAGATCACCACACAGTTGTCGGCATGATCTCGCATGACCTCAAGTTCGTACTCTTTCCATCCTTTGATTGATTGTTCGATGAGAATTTCTGATATCGGACTGGCGTCTAGCCCTCGGGCGGCTACTTGTTTAAATTCTCCGAGATTGTGGGCGAAAGCTGTCCCTTTTCCACCCAATATGTAGGCGGGGCGAATGATCACAGGCAGGCCGATGTCCTCAATCACGGCCATCGCTTCATTCATCGTGTGTGCAATCCCAGACTTCGCGCACTTCAAACCGATTTCTTCCATCGCTTGTCGAAAGAGGCCGCGGTCTTCGGCTGTCGCTATGGCCTCGGCGCTGGCGCCGATCATTTCGACTCCGTATTGATCTAGAACACCGGCTTCCACGAGTTCGGTCGCAAGGTTGAGAGCGGTTTGTCCGCCCAAGGTAGACAAGAGGGCGTCTGGTCGTTCCCGTTTAATGATCGCTGTGAGAACGTCTGCCTCAAGTGGCTCGATATAGGTGGCGTCAGCGAATTCAGGGTCGGTCATGATGGTGGCTGGGTTGGAGTTAGCGAGGATGATGCGATATCCCTCGTCGCGTAGCACCCGGCAGGCCTGAGTACCTGAGTAGTCAAATTCGCAGGCCTGACCAATCACGATGGGTCCTGAGCCGATGATGAGAATGCTCTCAATGTCATCACGGCGAGGCATTAGTTGATCTTTCCGTGAAATGACGTCATGAGATCCGAAAACTGTCCGAACAAATATCGGGAGTCATGTGGACCTGGGCTGGCTTCTGGGTGGTATTGCACGCTGAAGGCTGGGACATCGTTGCTTCGGAGGCCCTCAAGAGCACCGTCGTTCAAACAAACGTGGGTCTCGGTCACTCCTGGCACCGACCCCGACTCGATTGCGAAATTGTGGTTCTGGCTTGTTATTTCGACTCTTCCGTTGTCGATGTTTCGAACGGGGACGTTGCCGCCGTGGTGTCCGAATTTCATTTTGTAGGATCTGCCGCCGAGCGCCAGTGAAAGAACTTGGTGACCCAGGCATATTCCGAATATGGGAATGTGCCCTATGAAATCATCGAGCGCATCCGTCACTTGCCCCGCCATGGTCGGGTCACCCGGACCGTTAGAGAGGAACACGCCGTGAGGTTCAAGCGACAGTGCTTGTTCGCTGGTGGTGTCGGCCGGCACCACGTGAACAGTTGCCATTTTGGCCAAGTGCTCAACTATGGAGCTTTTGATTCCAAGGTCGTAGGCGACGATTCGGTGAGGGCCATCGCCTAAGGAATAGGGCTCAAGGGTCGTTACTTTGCTTACGAGGTCCACACCGGTGGTGCCGGGTTCGGACTTGGCTGCCGATGTGAGAGATTCCTCCGAACCCGATCCGAAAGCCCCCGGCATCGCTCCATTTTCACGTATATGTCGGGTGAGACGACGGGTATCGACTCCGGAAATTCCAGGCACGCCTTCGTGTCTCAGATAATTATCCAGACTGTCTTCACTACGCCAATTCGATTGACGTCGCGTCAACTCGCGGACTATTACACCGCTGCAAAAGGGCTGGCGGGCTTCAACGTCAGAACCGGACACCCCGTAGTTCCCTATATGCGGATAGGTGAAGTTGATGATCTGTCCGGCATAAGACGGATCGCTTATCACTTCTTGATAGCCGCTGAGCACCGTATTAAACACCACCTCCCCGGAAGTGGCTTCAACTTCAGCGCCTATCAACTCTCCTTCGAACACTGCGCCGTCAGCTAAAACGAGTGCTCCTTCTCGGACTTTACTCACCTAAGCACCTGGCTGTTCTTGCCTGGAGGTGTAGGTGAACACGCAGTATTGCCCAACGAATGCGTCAATCAATTTCGACCCCTGAACCAAGAAGGCGGAAGAGAACGGCCATTCGCACTGGTACCCCATTTTTCACTTGCTGTTTGATCAACACGTTTTTTCGGTTTTCGAGGACTGTTTCAGCTAGTTCGACGCCGCGATTGACCGGGCCGGGGTGTGTAATCACCACTTCGTCGCGCAGCACCGCCGCGCGAGCTTCAGTCATGCCATAGCTTTCGACATACTCCTCGATGGAATCAACGAGCGCTTCTTCCATGCGTTCGTTCTGAATTCTGAGCAAGCCCACGACGTCGAGTGTCGGCAGGACTGCATCAAGGTCTTCTGAAATTTGCACTGGCCAGTCAGTGAGGTCAGACGGTTGCAGTGACTTCGGCGCCACGATTGTCACGGTCGCACCTAAGGCGTTGTATGCGTATACATCGCTTCGCGCTACGCGACTGTGTCTGACGTCACCAATAATGCCTATGTGGATCCCTGAAAGAGAGGCTTGAGGCCCGGCGCTGCCGTGGAAATGCTCACACAACGTGTATGCATCTAGCAGCCCTTGGGTCGGATGGGAGTTCGATCCGTCTCCAGCGTTAATAACAGAAGGGGCTTCTCCTACGCCATCGGCAATTTCTTTGGGAAGGCCATTCAGATTGTGTCGGATAATGAGGGCGTCGACCCCCAGGGAATGGATTGTTTCGACCGTATCTCGGATCGACTCTCCCTTCGACAAGGAGGAAGTATGGGTCGGAAACTCCAAGACATCCGCTGAAAGTCTTTTTGCGGCAAGGTCGAAGGACATTCTGGTGCGTGTCGAGTCCTCAAAGAAAAGCATCGCTATGGTTCGGCCGCGCAGGGCAGGGACTTTGGGAATTGGTCTTTGGGTGACTTCCACGAAGCGGTCCGTTAGGTGAAGTAGTTCTTGTATTCCCTCGCGTTCTAGGTCTTCGAGATTGATGAGGTGTTTGCTCATTTCCGCATCTCCCCTAGTAGAACTCCTTCAGGGTTGACGTCGACAACTTCGTCTCGACGAGTGGGTAAGTTCTTTCCGACGAAATCAGGTCGGATAGGTAGCTCCCTATGGCCGCGGTCAATTACTACTGCTAGCTGAACTGAACGCGGCCGTCCGAAGTCGGTTAATGCGTCGAGCGCTGCGCGAATTGTGCGTCCGGTAAACAGCACATCATCAACTAGAACAACGATCTTGCCTGACAGATCGACCGGAATTTCTGTCGTAGCTTCTGGCATGACTGGCCGCAACCCAATGTCGTCCCGATAAAGCGCTACGTCGAGCGTTCCGACGGGAACATCTATTCCATCGATCTCGAAGAGAAGGCGCGAGATCAGCCGAGCGATTTCAACACCACCAGTCTGAAGTGCTACCAGTACGACTTCCTCGAGGC
>UINC01000939.1_pt2 | contig 64744 bp, 57 predicted proteins | sample 5385821 | NCBI WGS metagenome assembly UINC01 (sample SAMEA4666929, study PRJEB26691) | marine metagenome | isolation source: Pacific Ocean | place: Pacific Ocean | collected 2011-10-13 | reverse complement strand
AACTAGTCGGACGCTACACAACCTTCTGGGCAGCTATCGACTGGCTGACTCTTATCGGGCCTGACCCGAATCAGCGTAATTACCCGCCGGAGTGGCTAGTGTGGATGCCAGAGCAGCTCCGTGGTCATTACAATCCACCTGGCTGGACAGCTAACGGTGTCAAACCGTGGGGGCTACAACCAGACCCAATAGCAGCCGATGGCAATTTATTTTTCCGTGGATTCTTTAACCTGCTGCTCAGCACCTACTCCTATGTATCGGGTGATGAGAAATGGGAGCGCCCGTTTAAGGTGACGGGCTACAACAACCGACTGTTCGATTGGACTCAGCACAGCATTACCGGATTTATTGAAAATCAATGGGCTGAACGGCCTCAGGGGCCGCATTGCGAAAATACCAAGATCTGGCCTTATTGCCTGAGTGCAGCAGGGCTTAGCTTGCAGTTGCACGACAAGGTATTTTCAACATCAACTCATTGGGTCTATGAGCAGTGGATTGACTATGCCAAGAAGTACTTCGTAAAGCGTTCAAGAGGCGGGAACATCGAATCCTTTGCCTTTTATTACGACCCGATCGAGAAAATGGCCTATTCAATGCCGGATAAGCTAGCTGGGTATGGCACATTGGCACCGCTATTCTATCTCTATCCGCAGGCTCCGGAATTTGGTCGTGAACTCTATGAGTCAGGAATACAGCAGCTTGGATGGAACAGTCGCAAAGATAATTTCGTGCAACCAATCGATGACCCGAGATGGCTGTCTATGGTTTTGATGCTGGCCCGAGAGCTTGGCGATGTCACCACAGAGCAACGACTCGCAAGTGTTGCTGAGCGAGAGTTTGGCCCCAATTTTTTCGGCGATGACCCGGATCGTTTCGCGTGGCGATTTGGGCTGGAAGAGCCCTACCCAAGAGGGCAACTCAATGGACTAATGATTCTCAGTGAAATAGGCGAACCCGGTGGGTGGAGCCAAGTCTACAATGGTAGTTATACACCGCAGTTCCATCTTCCGACGGTAGAAGGGGTCGATTTCCCCAGTCTGGGCATCAGTGAAGCACATAACGATGAGGCGACAGGTCAACTTCATGTAACAACCTATGCGGCGACTTCAGCAGATAGTGGAAACGAAACCAGCTGGCGAGTTACGCAGTTACCAGATCCAGAGTCTGTCACTGTGTATCGCGACGGATCGATATTCACCCACTGGAAGCGCATAGGAGATAAGTCGATTGAGATAAAATCCACTATCGGGACTGATCGTTTTCGTATTGTCTGGAGTGCACCTGGAAAGACCAGCAAACCGCTCGCTGGTAAAAAATCGATAGTGATGGGTGCAGCGCGCAGTAGCGAAGCGTCACCCACGTCAGCTCCCACTAAGCAATATCGCCCAGCGGCCCCTTCGAGTTGCTCATGTTGCTAATGCGAGCCTGACAGCTCAAAGAATACCGTTATGAAGATCAATCATGAAATGAGTGACAATCCATCGAATGATCACCAATGGGATAGAGTGATTCCCATCATCTTACAATTGCTTGATAGGCTAATTTAGTCATACCCACCCCCCCCCGGGCACCCCCCACTTGTTCTATTTGGTTCCATCTCGGGGTATTGCATACTATTCTGCGCCGGTGTCGCATCATTACTAACATCCCTCCTATTGTTTAAGTATTCGAGTACTGCTAGTCAAGCAAAGTGCCAGCCGGCCAGGCGGGGCCAGATTGCATTTGTTCAAGCGGTCGCAAGCCTCGATAGACGAATTTCTGCACGCGTTTACCCTCATAGGTTTCGGTTGTGTAAAAGTTTCCCTGCGTATCGGTGACAATGCTATGAGTGCCGTAGAACAGGCCGGGTTGCCGACCACCTTCACCAATGACATACATGACCTCCAACGTGTCACGGTGTACAACATGGACTTTCATATTGGATCCGTCAGCTACGTAAATAAATTCTTGATCATCGTCCTGGGAAAAAGCAATGTCCCAAGTGGCACCGGCACCGACAGTCATAGGGGCGACTTGTGCTTCTTTGATATAGGTACCATCCGGTCGAAACACCTGGATCCTGTCCGCACCCCTGTCACACACGTATAAAAGCCCGTCTTTCGACGGTTCGGCGCAATGAACGGGGCCAACGAATTGCTGCGGCAACGGTTCACCAGGGGTGTACGTGATACGGTCATCTGAGGGCCGATTACCGTAAGCCCCCCAGTAACGTTTGAAAGCTCCCGTGGCAACATCCACAACAGCCACCCGCTTGTTGCCGTAGCCATCGGCAAAATAGGCCTCGTTCGCGCCCGGGTCTATTGCTATTTCGGCGACGCGGCTGAAATGAGTTGTACTGTTACTGTCAATAGGCTCTCCGGGTAAACCGATTTCTTGTACAAACTGGCCGTCACGGGTAAATACCAGGACATGAGAATCACCGCCGCCATTGCCACCTATCCAGACGTTGCCGTTGGGTGCGATTTCAATGCCATGGTTTGAGGCAGGCCAGGTATATCCCTGTCCAGGGCCGCCCCATGCATTAACAAGTGAGCCATCGACATCGAATTCCAGAATCGGTGGGGCTGCTGTACAGCAATCTGCTATTCCATTGTCGATACCGATTTCCTGCGTGGCAAAATTAGAGTCATCATTTCGATGAACGATGTAAACATGATCACGTGCATCTACAGCCACGCCAATAGCGCTTCCCAATATCCATTTATTGGGCAAGGGCTGGGGCCAGAACGGATCCACTTCAAAATGAGGCACCATCCGCCCATTGCTGGCGGCGGTAACTGAGTTTTGCAAATAGTGTTGGGCAACACCAAGTACTACAAGCAATGAGAGGACTAGAGTGGCGGTTATAAAGGAGCTTTTATTATGTTGCATGATTTGACCTTTGTTATTATGCGGTTAACTAGTGATATATCACTTAGATAGTTGATATTCAAGGAAGCTCTAATAAGTTCCCTACTAGACACATTCTTAACTTTAGGTGGACGTATCGAATGCACTCATTGCAGGGCTATGTCCAGGCGCACCAGACTCTGGTGCAGAGCCCCGGTGATTAATTGATGGTATCGCTGATGAGGTTTATCTCGATACCATCAAATTTCTTAGATTCTGTAAGAGGTTAATAGAGTTCACATGAGATGGTATATACAAAGAAGCCCAGGATTACTGGGCTTCTGGGACTTCATGGGGTTTGGTGGGACTATTGTTTGGTAGCTATGGGTGGACTTGAACCACCGACCCCAGCATTATGAATGCTGTGCTCTAACCAGCTGAGCTACATAGCCGTGATATTTGTGATATTCGATTATACGACATTATTTCGGGGAATTGATTTTGACGAACATTCTTTTTCTCTTAGTCTCTCTTTAACTTCTTGTAGGTATCGATTGAGGCAGCATTTTCGGCAGGAAGGCTTTAGTAAACATTTTGTGTTGCCTTCAAAAGGCCGCGGATTCTGGCTATTCTAAAATCAAAAGTCAAGATTAGACATTAAATCTGAAATGAATCACATCGCCATCCTGGACAATGTATTCCTTGCCTTCTAGACGCCATTTGCCAACCTCCTTGGCGCCTTGTTCACCGTTATGTTCGATGAAATCATCGTAGGAAATGACCTCAGCGCGGATAAAGCCTTTTTCAAAGTCAGTATGGATTACACCGGCAGAAGCTGGGGCGGTGGAGCCTTGCTTCACGGTCCAGGCGCGGACTTCTTTTTCACCGGCGGTGAAGTAAGTCTGAAGGCCTAACAACTTGTATCCGGCGCGAATAACGCGATCGAGTCCCGGTTCAGTCATGTCAAGATCTTGCAGGAATTCCATTTTCTCATTATCTTCTAATTCAGCGATCTCCGATTCCAGCTTGTTGCAGATAACAACTACTTCCGCCCCTTCCTCCTCAGCGATCGAATGTACTGTATGGAGATGGGGATTATTCCTAAACCCTTCTTCATCTATGTTGGCAATATACATCACTGGTTTTACTGTCAAAAGGTGCAGGAAATACAGATCTGCTTTTTCTTCCTTGTGAAGTGTTAGGGTACGAACTGGTTTAGCCTCATCTAGGTGATGTTTCACTTTCTCCAGCAGTTGTACCTGTCGTTGCGCGTCCTTGTCGCCACTTTTTGCAATTCGAATAACCTTGTCGAGAGTTTTCTCGATCGTTTCAAGGTCAGCTAAGGCCAACTCGGTATTAATCGTCTCAATATCGGCAGCAGGATTTATATGTTCCGATACATGAGACACATTGCTATCCTCAAAACAGCGCACCACATGAGTGATAGCATCACATTCACGAATGTTGGCGAGAAATTGATTGCCTAATCCTTCACCTTTTGATGCTCCGGCAACCAGGCCCGCGATATCGGTAAACTCCACAGTAGTGGGAATTACTTTTTGCGGCTTCACGATAGTCTCAAGCTGGTTCAGCCGTTCATCAGGAATAGAGACTATTCCGGAATTTGGCTCGATCGTGCAGAACGGAAAATTCTCTGCTGCTATACCAGCCTTAGTTAGCGCATTGAATAATGTCGATTTGCCCACGTTAGGCAAGCCGACGATTCCACATTTAACAGACATTCTTTTTTCCCTAATGGGTATGTAGCAGGCGCATAGCTTCTTCCCATTCGCCAGTAACAGCTTTGGGCATAACGTGAACAGCGTCTTCTATGACCCTCTTAATCAGGTCCGCTTCGGACCGGGAAGGATTGCTCAATACGTGATTGGAAACCATTGACTTATCCCCCGGATGACCTACTCCGATGCGCAATCGATAAAAATCTCGGTTACCACCAAACGCATTGATGATGTCGCGAATGCCGTTATGACCACCATGCCCACCGCCCTCCTTGAGGCGAGCTATACCCACGTCGAAATCGATCTCATCATAAGCAACAAGTGCGTTTTTCGGCTCGATCTTGAAGAACCTGCAAACCGCTGCAACGGCTTTACCACTGTGGTTCATGAAGGTAGAGGGGAACAACAATTTCACATCGTTTCCAGCAATATTGATGGCGCCGAATTCGCCAAAAAATTTAGATTCCCCACGCAGATTGCCACCGTAACTTTTACACAATTGGTGCAGGAAAATTACGCCGGCATTATGGCGATTAGAGTCGTGTTGTGGACCCGGATTTCCCAGGCCCACAATCAATTTAAGAATGCCTGGCATTGGTTGTTACCTAGGAGAGAATTACTTTTCGCCGTCTCCACCGGAATCATCGCTGTCAGCTTCTTCACTTTTGCTAGCTTCTTCTTCAGTTTCAGCTTCTTCACCTTCACCTTCACCTTCAGCGATTGCCTCTTCCTCTTCCTCTTCTGCGATGCCACGTGGTGCTTGCACTGAAGCTACGGTTAGATCACTCTCGTCTCCATGTGAAAGTGCCACGCTGATTACTTCTTCTGGCAGGGTGATGTCAGATAGGTGTATTGAACCGCCCAGCTCTATATCCAGCATATCGACTTCTATATATTCTGGTAGATCTTTAGGAAGGCAGGATATTTCTATCTCGTTCAGCGACTTGATTATGTTGCCCCCACCCAGTTTCACACCAACACACTCATCTTCGTTGAGGAAGTGGATCGGTACTTTTACAAGAATTTCCTTATCCATGCTCACTCGTTGGAAATCTGCATGTAGGATAAGAGGCTTTGCAGGGTGGCGCTGCAAAGCTTTAATCACTGCCGGCTCTTTCTTGTTGTTGATATTTAACGTAATGACCTGCGAAAAGAACACCTCACTCTCCGTCGCCTTAGCAATGTCTTTGTGGGCGATGGTTAACGAGACAGGAGCCTTATCTCCGCCATAGAGAATGGCGGGAATGTTACTGTTAATACGACGCAGGCGGCGGCTCGCACCTTTCCCCAGGTCGGTCCGAATAAAACATTCTAATTCAAACCCTTCTGACATAATTATCTCCTTTACCAAGCTTCCCGTTACTCGCTATGAATACATATTGTTTCGTCATGGCTATTGCGTAAACTTTGCTAACCCACTCTTTATATCTTGGTTCTCACTTAGTCATGCCTCACAATTCACATACGTCTCGACAAATTAAGGGTCGCTGGATTGTGGAATCAGTTCCGAAATGTTTGCGACCAACACTTCGAAGGCTTCATAAAAAGGCACTTGTTCCTTTGGAACTTCAGCCTCAGCGTTATCCACACAATATTTGGAATAGCTTACGTATTGTCAAACATTGCGCTAATGGATTCTTCGTTACTCACGCGGCGAATCGATTCACCCAGTAATTTCGCCATCGACAGCTGCCTGATGCGCGAACAGTGTTTTGCCTCTTCGCCCAATGGAATCGTGTCGGTTACTACTAGGGCATCTAGATTCGATCCCTCTATATTCTCTATTGCCGTGCCAGATAGCACCGGATGGGTGCAGTAAGCCACCACTTTTTTAGCCCCATTTTCTTTTAACGCATCAGCGGCTTTACAGAGAGTGCCAGCAGTATCGACCATATCATCGACGATTAGACAGCTACGTCCTTCGACATCTCCAATGATGTGCATGATTTGTGCTTCATTAGCGGTAGGCCGCCGCTTATCAATGATAGCCAAGTCCTTGTTAAGTTGCTTGGCCACCGCCCTAGCTCGCACCACGCCTCCAACATCTGGTGATACCACTATTAAATTCTTATATCTCTGACGCTCAATATCGTCAGTAAGTACAGGCGAACCATATACGTTGTCCACGGGTATACTGAAAAATCCCTGGATCTGTTCAGCGTGGAGGTCAACTGTTAAAACGCGATTAACCCCCACCCCGCTAATCATGTCTGCCACCACCTTTGCGCTAATGGCAACTCGTGCCGAGCGCACGCGGCGGTCCTGCCTGGAATACCCAAAGTAGGGAATCACAGCTGTGATTCGATTAGCCGAGGCTCGGTGCAGAGCATCTGCCATTAACAATAATTCCATTATGCTGTCATTGGTCGGCGCACAGGTTGGCTGAATAATAAAAACGTCCTTGCCACGGACATTTTCATTCAGTTCAACCGAAATTTCGCCGTCACTAAATTTACTTATACTGGCATGCCCCAAGGGAACGCCAATGTTCCTTGCAATGTCATCCGCAAGAGCCGGGTTCGAATTCCCGGTGAAGACCATTAAGTTGTTTGCCACGGTTGCTTCCTATATGGCGGGACTAATATTTTTGCTATAGGCCCTTAATTGGCTGGGGTGGCTGGATTCGAACCAACGCATGCAAGGATCAAAACCTTGTGCCTTACCACTTGGCTACACCCCAATTAATTCTAAAACATAGTTGTGGTTCTTCTTTGTCTAACACTTATTTATAACGCCATTTAGTCATTAAAAAAACCTTCTGACTGGGCATTAATGCCTTGTGCTACAAATCTTTGCAACCCATCAGGTAATTTTGCGTCTACGTCCTTGGCAGAGGTCTCGTCTGGAAAGGCCAAAAAGATACTAGAACCCGTGCCAGTCATCTTGGCTTCACCGAAGCGGTTCAATATATTGAGCGCCTGATCCACTGCTGGGTATAGTTTTCGGGTTATGGGTTCGCAGTCATTCCTGGCCCTGCCCGCCAGAAAGTCGGCAATTTTGATGGCTGACGAGTTCCGTGTCAATTGTTCATGGGAAAAAATTTCGGCTGAGGAAACTTCGCAAGCAGGTGTTACAACTAAGTACCACGTAGTCTCTAGTTCCACTGGGTGTAATTGGTCACCAATACCTTCTCCCCATGCGGTTCTACCCGTCAGAAAAACTGGAATGTCTGCTCCCAGGTTTGTGCCTATTTCAAGGAGCTGATCTAATGACAGTTCGAGTTGCCAGAGAGCATTAAGTGCCTGCAGGGTAGCAGCTGCATCGCTGCTACCGCCGCCCAGACCTGCACCTAGAGGGATGTGCTTAGTAAGACCTATACGGGCGCCGAGATTTGTCCTGCCGGTAAATTTCCGGAGTGCATGAGCAGCTTTCAGCACGAGGTTGGAATCCATTGGCACCTTGCCGGAAAATGGCCCGTCTGAAAGATGTAATGAGAGAGTGCCTAGCTCAGCCGTTTCGAACTCCAATGTATCTCCGTGGTCCAGCAATTGGAAAAGTGTCTGTATCTCGTGGTAACCATCGGTCCGACGACCAGTGATATGGAGAAACAGATTCAGTTTGGCAATAGCCTTAATGCTAATTTTGGTTACAGACATCAATTAATGGAATTATTTAGAGTCCAGCTCAGACCTATAAAGCGCAAACGAATATCATTAACGGGGCGAGTGATTTCAATTCGGCGAGGCAGGCTGATCGACCCGTATTGGCGAGGATCGGTATAATTGACGGTCCAGCCGTCTTGGTTAATCGTGATTAGTTGATTTAATTCGTTAAAATCTAGGTCAGCAGAGGAATTCGGGGCAGGGAGTCCCTTAATCCAGAATTCCAGGTAGGACACAGGTAATTCATAACCCAGCTGTTGCAAGATAAGATCCTCCGGGCTCTGAGCATTCAATACTCGCCCGTCCTGTTCCATTGTGACAAAGCCTGGCTGACCTACAAGCGTAGTATTTCCTGCGTTGAAAGTTCCCCACAAGCGTATTTTGTAATCCCGAACTTCGTGTTGCCACTGGATGCGGGGTGTGTGGGATTCGCTGTTATATCGAACGTTGACTCTGCCACGCATTTGCCATGATTCGAGGTCTAGTAACTGATCGCGTTGGGTTATCCAGTTTTTGCTTTCCATGGCCGGAGGTGCAAGGTTGGTGCAACCGCTAATGAGGACAGCCACAAGCAGCCATGTGAACGTAGCACAACCTTTATTGAATGAAGATCTTATAAAAGGGAGCAGGAAAAAATTCTTCGGCAGAGGCTCCGCTGAATAATCCATTAAAAGTAAGGTCAATGGATTCATTGAGAGAGCTGAAATCGCCCCATCACTTCCTTGATTAGGTCACTGCTCGGTGTCTCTTCGAGCGCTTCTTCCCAAACCTGAGTTGCTTCTTCTTCTTTACCCAGCATCCACAATACCTCACCAAGGTGTGAGGCCACTTCATGATCAGGAAAAACGGCGAAGGCGCGACGCAGGTTCTCTAGAGCATCCTCGTATTGACCTAGCTTGTACTGCGCCCAGGCTAGGCTGTCGATGATAGCGGGATCATCCGGAGAAATAGCAATGGCTCGCTCGATCAACTCGAGCGCCTCTTCGTAGCGCGTTGTCTGGTCGGCCAACATGTATCCGAGGTGATTCAGTGCCCGAGAGTCTTCAGGTTTCATGCGAATAATTTGGCGCAGATCAGCTTCGGACCCAGCCATGTGTTTCTGGGAATCGTAATACAAAACGCGTGCGAATAAGAGTTCGGATTCATTTGGATACTTGTTCAAGGCTATGTCAAGCAACTCCTTGGCCTCATCGGAGTATCCGTTCTGAATCAGCAGATTGGATTCGATCGTGTTGAAAAAGATTTCTAGACGGGGCTGACCGCCAGAAAGATTCATCAGCCATTGATGCGCTTCATCGAGTTCCTCGAGTTGAATCGAGAATCTAGTTGCCTGTTGTTGAGCAGCCAAAAAGTTGTTCGTGCCAATACCAACTTGTCGATAATGTTCGATGGCGCGTTCGTAATCGTCCTCTTTTTCATAAATGTAACCGAGATAGTACTGGCTTTCATCCGTCCTCTGACCGACTCCTACCAGAAAGTTAAAACCCTGAGCTGCACTCGCGAAGTTCTGCATCTCTAAATCCAGTAGAGCAATGGAATAGCGAGTTTCCCAATCTTGCGGATCCTGCTCCATGATGTACTGGAATTGTTGCTTGGCTTCCTCGTATTCTTCATTTTGAATCAGCAGACGGGCGAAGCCGCGACGCAAGGGTTTATCGGTTTCGAATTCCCTGACGCCTCTACGGAGAACTCGCAAAGCCTGGTTGTCGTCATTCATGCTTTGCAGAATCTGCGCTTGCAATTGCACTATCGAAGGGCTTGCGCCACTTAATTGTTCCAGCAGGCGGAGTTCCAGCAGGGCATTGTCGAACTCGCGATTTTGGGCTAACAGTTGAACTAAGGCCAACCTGATGGACTCTTGCTCAGCAAACTCACTAGTCAGTTGTCTGAGGTTCTCAATCAGTGTTGCGCGTGAGCCGGGACTGAGTTGATCGGTGCGCGCTGCTAGTGTCGAAAAATCCATTTCTCCACCCAGTTCAATGACTCTGGTCATGTGGGACAATGCACGATCGAAATTGGCATTTTCCAGAAATTGAAAACTGAGCAAAAGATGGGGTTGTGCATTTTCAGGCTCGATATCTGACCATAGTAGACCGAGTTGCATTAACGCATTGGTATCACCTGTTACAGAAGCAAACTGTACTGCGCGGCGAATTATATTCAGATCGCGCGTCTCTACAGCTAGATCGAAGTAGTTTTCTCCTGCATCTTCAAGTTGGCCGCGTTGCGCACCCAGTTCACTTATGATCGCGCGATAGAGCTGTTCCTCGGTAAAACTGCCATATTCGATTTCACTTGGCTCAACAGGTGCCAATGGCCCATCTTCTGCGGATACCATTTCTACAATCATAGTTGTAGGTGGGGGAAGGACCTGCGTACCTGCACAGGCTGTTAATAGTCCACTTAAAATCAGTTTTGTAACGTATTTGGTCATGCGAATACCAGAATAGAATCGATACCTTTATGAAAGGCTCACATTGTAACAGCTTGTTGAATGGGCATCACAGGGCTGTTAAATAACCATTAGCAATGGAATAAGAGGAAGATTGCTCCCCTGAGTTATAGTCTTATCGATATATCGAATCTACAAAAGTCTTCTTAGATTCAGAGCCTAATGGGAACCGCTGCCGATATTTAGTAACATATCGAGCTTTTTATTTGACTTACCTACGGAATATTCATGCCGCTCCTATTGGTGGGGATTAATCACTCGACTGCTAATATCGCGTTACGCGAGAAGATCGCCTTTCCTCCAGAGATTGTCGGAAAGGCCTTGTCGCAGGTATTTGCGTTGGAAGAGGTCGAAGAAGTTGTGATTGTCTCCACGTGCAACCGGACGGAGCTGTACCTAGAATATCAACTCTACCAAGATCTCGAGAAATTGGATTCGAAGATGGTTGAGAATCAATTACTGGTTGATAACCAAAAAGTAATTATCAACTGGTTAGCAGGTTTTCATAACCTCGAACCCGAAGAAATTCTTGAATGTAGTTACTTTTTCGGCGGGGAAGATGTTGTAAGACACTTGATGAAAGTCTCCTGTGGTCTTGATTCCATGGTGCTGGGTGAGCCACAGATTCTGGGTCAAATAAAATCTGCTCTGGCCGTATCCAAGGACTTGAATGTGGTTGGAGAGAATCTTGGGCGTGTTTTCCAAGGAGCATTTTCAATAGCTAAAGAAGTAAGGACGGAAACTGCTATCGGTGAGAATCCTGTATCAGTCGCCTACGCAGCTGTAACCCTAGCCGAACGCATCTTTTCGGATCTCACCAGTCTGCGCACTTTATTGATAGGGGCGGGCCGCACCGTGGAACTGGTTGCTCGCCACCTCGTGGACAAAGGGGTTTGCCAAATTGTGGTGGCGAATCGCACACTGGATAATGCTTTAGAAATTGCTCGCAAGTTTGATGCTCATTGTGCACTTCTCTCGGAAATACCGGAAAAATTGGTTGATGCCGACATTGTAGTGTCCTCCACGAACAGCCAGTTGCCATTGCTTGGTAAAGGAGCTGTTGAGCGAGCCCTCAAGCAGCGCAAACACGAACCGATGCTACTTATCGATCTGGCCGTACCTCGGGACATTGAAGCGGAAGTAGGTGATGTTGCAGATGCCTACCTTTACAGCATCGATGATATTAGCGAAGTAATTGAAGACAATCAGAAGAGCCGGGAAGCAGCAGCAGAGCAGGCTGAGTCCATCATTGAGCGCGGGGTTGGCGAATATCTGAAGCAAGTTCGTTCTCTGAACGCGGTTGCTACGCTTCGGGCTTTCCGTGACAAAGCCGAAGCTATTAGGGACTTGGAGATACAGCGGGCGATCAAGTCGTTGGAAAAGGGGGAGGCCATGGAAAAAGTGTTGGAAAGCTTAGGCCGGGCGATCACTAATAAGCTGATTCACTCGCCCTCGGTGCAAATGAAAAAAGCCAGTGCTGAAGGTCGGGATGAGTTGCTCAGGCTCACCCAGGAACTCTATGGCTTGGATGATTCAGACGAATTTTAAGCGGTAACAACTTAGCGATGAAAGATTCTATACGTGCAAAACTGGATAATCTGAAAGATCGTTTCGATGAACTCGAAGCACTCCTCAGCGATGCCGAGATTATTGCAGATCAAAACAAATTTCGGGGCTTGTCAAAGGAATATGCGGAACTGGAAGAGATTGTTAAAAATTACAATCGGTTTCGAGAGGTTACTGGAAATCTGGAGCAAGCCAGAGAGATGGAGAAAGATTCTGATCCTGAAATTCGGACCATGGCTGACGAGGAAATAATCAGCAGTAATCAAGAGCTTGAGGGCTTACATTTGAGACTTCAGAAGCTACTGCTTCCGAAAAATACCCAGGACAGCTGCAATGTGTTTCTGGAAATTCGCGCCGGAACTGGGGGAGATGAGGCAGCAATATTTTCTGGCAATCTGTTCCGAATGTATGCGCGTTATTCTGAGCTACAGAACTGGAAATTCGAAATTATCACCGAACGACCAGGTGAACATGGAGGCCATAAGGAGGTCATTGCCCGCATCGAAGGTAAAAATGTGTATGAGAAGCTCAAGTTTGAATCCGGAGCCCATCGTGTGCAGCGAGTACCGGAAACCGAAACCCAAGGCAGAATTCACACCTCGGCCTGCACTGTCGCCATCATGCCTGAGTTGGAAGAGGTTGATGAAGTAGATATCAATAAAAACGATCTGCGCATTGACACTTTTCGTGCCAGCGGCGCAGGTGGTCAGCACGTGAATAAGACCGACTCGGCGATCCGTATTACCCATATCCCGACCGGTATTGTGGTTGAATGCCAGGATGAACGTTCCCAGCATAAGAACAAGGCGCGTGCTATGTCTCTATTGCAGTCCAAGTTGCTAGATCAGGCGCAGGCGACCCAGCAGCAAGAGGAATCAGATACGCGGCGTAAGCTAGTTGGTAGTGGAGATCGTTCAGAGAAAATCAGGACTTATAATTACCCGCAGGGGCGAGTGACGGACCATCGTATAAAGCTTACCTTATATAGCCTCTCAGAGATAATGGCTGGGGAGTTGGGGTTGGTCATCCAGCCACTAATTAATGAGTATCAGGCGGATCAACTTGCGGGGCTTGCCTCTGAGGAGTAGGGAGCCTCATAGTAATTTTGAAGTGCCTAACGACAATGTCGATTTCCATTAAACAAGCCCTGGCCAGGGGCGAAAGTCTGAAAAGGGTTAGCGCAAGTTGGAAGCTAGACGCCGAGCTGTTTCTATCGCACGAGCTTGGGGAAACCAGGGAATACCTCTACAGTTGGCCAAATGAGCAGATTAGTAAACAGCATCTTGAATCTTACAAAGGATTCCTTGAGAGGCGAGCAGCCGGCGAACCTGTCGCCTATATTATCGGACACACGGGTTTCTGGGATTTCAAACTTCGAGTTGACAAGCGTGTATTGATTCCAAGACCCGAGACCGAGTTGATAGTTGAAAAGGCGTTGGAGCTGGGTCAACGATTAGACAGCAAAGACGCGAAGGTTGCCGATCTAGGTACGGGTAGTGGTGCCATCGCGATAGCTTTAGCGCGAAGTAATCCTGGCTGGCATATCACCGCTGTGGATATTAGCAAAGGGGCTCTACAGCTAGCGCAACTCAATGCTCAAGAACAGCAAGCGAATAATATTGAGTTCAGTCTCGCTTCATGGTGTGATGGTTTGGCGGCAAATCAATACGATATGATTGCGGCCAATCCTCCTTATGTTCAGTTAGGAGATAATTATTTGGAGAAAGGCGTTCTGCTTTTTGAGCCAAAAATAGCCTTAATCACTGACAGTGCAGGTCTGGGATCATTGCGGCGAATAATAAGTCAAAGTAAAAGAGTGCTAAAAAAAGACGCCTGGCTCTTGTTGGAACACGGATTCAATCAACAGGCTAGTTTAAAAGCTTTATTGTTAACGGAAGGATTTGATTCTGTTTTGGGCTATAAGGACTACACAGGCAACGATCGAATGGTATGCGCACATTGGTCATGATTCGGCAGTACATTGAGTAAAAAATGAAAGATGAACAGTTACTTCGCTTCAGTCGTCAAATTATGCTGCCAACGATGGATGTGGCCGGCCAGCAGGAACTGGTTGATGCGACTGTTTTAATTGTTGGCATGGGAGGGCTAGGATGTCCGGCAGCCATGTATTTGTCTGCGGCCGGAGTTGGACATTTGATTATTGCCGATGACGATACCGTTGAGATAACAAATCTCCAAAGGCAGATAGCTCATGAGCAGAGTAACCTGGGTGAATCGAAGGTAAGTTCTGCGGAGACCACACTAAAAGGACTGAATCCCGACGTTCGCATCACTCAAATTAAAAACCGCTTGGAGGGCGATCTTTTGGAGCAGGTGGTTGTGAGTGCCGATGTCGTCGTTGATGCCAGCGATAATTTCAATACCCGATTCGCTGTAAATCAGAGTTGCTTGAAAAACAAAAAACCCTTGGTGTCAGGAGCCGCTATTCGAATGGAAGGGCAGGTAGCTGTTTTCGATTCAGAAAATCCCGAGAGCCCTTGTTACCAGTGTTTATATAGTGAATGTGACGATGATGATGCAAGCTGTTCACAAAACGGAGTGATGGCGCCACTAGTTGGCATAATAGGTTCAGTGCAAGCGATGGAAACGATCAAGCTTATTACTGGCATAGGTAATAGCCTCGTTGGCCGATTGTTGCTGTTAGATGCTGCCACTATGCAATGGCGCGAGATGAAACTTCCCCGTGATCCGAGCTGTCCTGCTTGTGGAGGTTCCGACGGAAGTAGCTAAATCTTCGACATGTCGCTATCATGCGGCGCTCAGACGCAGTCTGGATAGAGGATTAATAGCACGGATTCGATGAACAAAGAGATCGATAGAGCAGTAGTATCTTTCAATGACTTCGATCTGCAGAAGCCATTACGGGATGCGATCAATAAGCTTGGTTTCGAATACTGCACCCCTATCCAAGCCCAAAGTTTGTTGCACACTCTTGCCGGTCATGATGTAACCGGGCGCGCGCAGACCGGAACTGGCAAGACCGCAGCTTTTTTGATTACTATCATCAACGACCTGTTGTCCAACCCGATCGAAGGGCAACGCTATATCGCCGAGCCCCGAGCGTTAATAGTAGCGCCTACCCGGGAACTCGCCATTCAAATTGGCAGTGATTCCCAAGAGTTAAACGCATGCTGTGATATTTACACTGTAACCTTGGTGGGTGGTGAAGAGTATGCCAAGCAAGATAGGCTTTTAGAAGCGAAGCCGGTTGATATTGTCGTTGCCACACCAGGCCGGCTGCTGGATTTCATACAGAACGATAAAATTTATTTGGGTCTGGTGGAATTGTTGGTACTGGATGAAGCTGATCGCATGTTAGATATGGGCTTTATTCCACAGGTTCGGCAGGTTGTATCTCGCACACCCAAAAAGGATTGTCGACAGACATTGTTGTTCAGTGCGACCTTTAACCCGGATATACTTGAGTTGGCCAGTCGTTGGGCTATAGATCCCATTATGGTCGAGGCGGAGCCGGAAAAAGTTGCCGCTGAGGCGGTTGATCAAATCGTTTACCTCGTTACTGCTGCAGACAAATACAAATTGCTCTACAACCTTATTGCTGAACCGGGGGCGGATAAGGTGATGGTGTTCAGTAATCGTCGTGATCAGGTCAGAAAATTGGCGGATGATCTTTATCGTAATGGTGTAAATTGCGGCATGCTTTCCGGAGAGGTTCCACAAACTAAACGCATACGGACATTGGAAGCATTCAAATCCGGTAAATTACAAGTTCTCGTCGCAACAGATGTTGCCGGTCGCGGCTTACATATAAATGATGTTAGTCACGTTATAAATTATACGTTGCCGGAAGAAGCCGAAGACTACGTGCATAGAATTGGCCGCACTGGTCGTGCTGGCGCAATAGGGACTTCCATCAGCTTTGCCTGTGAAGAGGATTCGTTTCTCCTGCCGGCTATCGAAGAAATACTCGGCAACAAGCTAGATTGCATACACCCAGAAGATAACCAGCTAAAACAGGCCCCAGGGGTTGTACGTGAATCCCGTTTCAGATCAAAAGTGGTTGGAGGTTCAACCAAGTCAGGGAGCAGGCCGAGGCGACGCCGCAACTAGCCCCACTAGGATCCGGCTAGTGCTTCTTAAGCTGGGGTTTTGTTCCTTACGGCTCCTGCTTCTTCTAGTGTTGCCACATAGTCAGTGGACTTCCGGTGTTTTGAGACGAGGTCCAGAAAGGTACTATCGTTTGTTAGGGCAGCGTTGACATCTTTGCCGTCTTCTATGAAGAGAGGGATAAAGCGAGCAAAAAGTTTGGCGGTCATACCACGGTAGGCTTTAAGCAGGATATTGTAATCAGTTGGGATTCCTGCGGGTGGTTCGAGGAAAAGAAAAGTTTTCAGGCGCTCGTCAGACCACTCCTCATCGCGAGTAGCAATTTGTGTTCTTTCCGTACCGCTTTTCTTACCTTCTCTCATTCGTTTAATTGCCTTTTGCGAATTCTTTTCCGTTGGGAGATAGTAATGACCAGGTATTCACATGAAGCAGGTTTGGCTCGAATAAAATACTAACACTTCAGGGAAGCTAGCCGTGATGGGTTCTGCTATTTGAGTTTTTCTTTCAAAATCTGATTAACCTGAGCAGGGTTAGCTTTGCCTCTCGATAATTTCATGGCCTGTCCTACAAGGTAACTCAGCACCTGCTCCTTACCTTCTCTGAATTGCTCTACCTGCTCGGGATTATTGGCGATGACTTCGTTCACTAGTTTCGCTATCTCTCCAATATCAGTAACCTGTTTTAATCCCTTTGCCTCGATGATGTCGTCCACATTGGAGGAATCTTCGATCATGGCTTCGAAAACTGCCTTGGCAATCTTGCCGGAAATAGTGTTGTCCTTGATTCGCGCGATCAATGTTGCCAAACGATCAGCCTGGATGGGTGACTCCTTTATTTCCCAGTTATTTTTTTTCAGCAATGCCTGAAGTTCGCCAGCAACCCAGTTAGCAGAAAGCTTGGCATCACCGCTGCTTTTCGCAACGCATTCGAAATAATCTGCCATGTCGCGGTTATTAGTTAGCACACTGGCATCGTAATCATTAAGGCCGAATTCTTTGGCAAAACGGGTTTTCTTGGCATCGGGTAGCTCCGGCAATGTGGCCCGAATGGAATTGACAAATGCCTGATCGATAACAACCGGAAGCAAATCAGGTTCGGGGAAGTAACGATAGTCATTCGCAACTTCCTTGCTGCGCATGGTTCGTGTCTCATCCCGATGAGCGTCATATAACCGGGTTTCTTGAACAATCCTGCCACCATTTTGGATAATATCTTGTTGGCGTTGGACCTCGTAATTAATGGCTTTTTCCACGAAGCGAAAAGAGTTAATGTTTTTGATTTCAGTTCGAGTACCAAGTTCGGTTTCACCCATGGGGCGTATCGAAACATTGGCATCACAACGCATGGACCCCTGCGCCATGATGGCATCAGAAATTTCCAGGTAACGAATTATGGAATGCAATTTCTTTAAGTAGGTCACCGCCTCTTTAGCGCTCCGCAAATCTGGCTCCGAAACGATTTCAAGAAGTGGGGTGCCGGCCCGATTTAGATCAATACCCGACATACCGTGAAAATCTTCGTGCAAAGACTTGCCAGCATCTTCTTCCATGTGTGCACGAGTTACACCGATAATTTTTTCTTCGCCGTCTTCCAAAGTAATCGTCAGCGACCCTTTACCGACGGTGGGAAAATCCAGCTGGCTGATTTGGTAACCTTTCGGCAAATCCGGATAGAAATAATTTTTGCGATCAAATATCGATGTGTTGCTAATCGATGCGTTGATAGCGAGGCCAAATTTTACGGCATGCTTTAGCGCGTCACGGTTGAGCACAGGGAGTACACCGGGCAGGGCGAGGTCGTAGATATTTGCCTGGGTATTAGGTTCCGCTCCAAATTGGGTGGACGCACTCGAAAATAGTTTGGATTCGGTAGAGAGCTGAACGTGGACTTCTAGCCCTATAACGGTTTCCCATTCCATGCTCAGCTCTCCTTCCCGAATGCAGTTGGCTTATGCTGGTGCCAATCTGTCTGCAGCTGGAACTGGTGGGCCACGTTCAGTACTTTCGCTTCTGCAAAGTCACTGCCCACAATATGCATACCAACTGGAAGTCCGTCGGCCATGCCCGCCGGAATTGAGATGCCAGGAAGGCCGGCCAGGTTTACCGCAATAGTGTAAATGTCTTCAAGGTACATGGTTACTGGGTCAGTTTTGGCACCTATTTCAAATGCCGTATGGGGTGAAGTGGGCCCGATAATTACATCGACTTCGTCAAATGCGTCTATAAAATCATTCTTGATTAATCTCCGAATCTTCTGGGCTTTTCTGTAGTATGCATCGTAGAAACCTGCTGATAGGGCATAGGTGCCGACCATGATACGGCGCTTGACTTCCTCTCCGAACCCTTCGCTGCGTGTTCGCTTGTACATATCTTCAAGATCAGCGGGATCTTTGCAACGATAGCCGTAACGCACACCGTCATAGCGGGAAAGATTTGCGGAAGCTTCCGCGGGAGCAACCACATAATATGCGCTAACAGATAAATGATTATTGGGAAGATCGATTTCTGTAATCGTAGCGCCGAGATTTTCGTATTCTTTCAGTGCTTCGCGTATGGTTTGTTCCACCCCCGCAGTCAGACCTTCGGTAAAGTGCTGTTTTGGAACGCCAATTTTCAAACCATCCAAAGAATCGCTCAGTGATGCAGTATAATCTTCTACCGGTTTATCGATGCTGGTAGAGTCTTTCTTATCTAAGCCTGCCATTACATTAGTCATAAGAGCAGCATCTTCGGCAGTTTTGCACAATGAGCCTGCCTGGTCCAAGCTGGAGGCAAAGGCAATCATTCCCCAGCGAGATACTCTCCCATAACTGGGCTTGAACCCAGTAATACCGCAGAAGGCTGCGGGTTGACGGATAGAACCTCCGGTATCGGTACCAGTAGCCATGGCACAAAGGTTAGCGGCAACGGCAACAGCCGATCCACCTGACGAGCCTCCAGGCACACGCTTCGTGTCCCAAGGATTTTTCACTGGCCCGAAGAAACTGGTCTCATTGGAAGAACCCATGGCGAATTCGTCCATGTTTGTCTTTCCCAGCATGATCGCGCCAGCATCATTGAATTTCTCAACAACAGTCGCATCATAAGGCGCTACGAAATTATGCAGCATACGTGAACCGCAAGTGGTAGTTACACCATTCGTGCAAAATATGTCTTTATGAGCCAGGGGTACGCCGAGCAGGGGAGAATTGCTACCTTTAGCACGTTTCTCATCGGCTGTTTTTGCCTGTCTTAGGGCAGAATCCGCACACACAGTTATATAGGCATTAAGCTCTCCATTGAACTGTGTAATGCGATCTAGATAAGTCTGTGTCAGTTCAACGCTGGATATATCACCAGCGTTGAGAGCGACGGCAATTTCGGCAACGGTTTTTTCGATCATCGGATAACGGTTCCCTTCATTCTGTAATACCAGTCAGGTCTTACTCGATAACTTTGGGAACCAAGTACAGTCCGTCGCGGGCTTCTGGTGCTAAAGATTGCAAGTCATCGTGATGAGCTACTTCAGTGACCTCATCGGCGCGCAGGCGCTGCAGTGCTTCCAATGGGTGCGCCAGTGGTTCGATATCATCTGTGTTGACTGATTGCATCTGGTCGATAAGGGCCAGGATGTCAGTAATGCGGCTCATCACCCCTTCAGCCTCAGCTCTACTGATATGCAGCCGAGCCAAATGGGCGATCTTTTCTACTTCAGACTTATCTAAAGCCATCCAATAACTCCCGAAGAAACCAGTGCTAGGAAAGAGCAGGTGCAGGGTTTGTTGACTCAATTAAATGCCGAGTGCCACTTGCTCTAACTCTTTACGGTTGCTAGAGTGCGCCTAATCGCGAAGAGGCGAGATTATACTTGAAATTCACCTACTTAGGCCAAACTTATAGTAAATCTCGCGGTCTAAGGCTCAAGGTGATTTCATTTGTCACATTTGATCGTTACTAAAGAATGCGACAATTCCTCAGCGTACCCTAAATCATTGGGGGTACTTGCCGCCTTAATAACAATGACCGTCGGGATTGGAATCTTTATATCGAGGTAAACGGAAATCAATGTTAAGAAGAATTCGGGGATTGTTCTCCAATGACCTATCAATCGATTTAGGGACGGCGAACACGCTCATTTATGTGCGTGATGAAGGCATAGTATTGAATGAGCCTTCGGTTGTCGCTATTCGGACTCATAACGGCCAGAAAACGGTGACTGCTGTGGGATCTGATGCAAAGCGCATGTTGGGTAGAACACCAGGCAATATAATGGCCATAAGACCCCTCAAGGATGGTGTAATTGCCGATTTCCAGGTTACTGAAAAAATGTTACAGCATTTTATTAACAAGGTTCACGAAAATAGCTTCTTTCCTCCTAGCCCGCGTGTATTAATATGCGTGCCCTGTAAATCGACTCAAGTTGAACGCCGTGCCATTCGTGAATCGGCTGCCAGTGCTGGAGCCCGCGAAGTGCGCTTGATTGAGGAACCTATGGCAGCAGCTATTGGTGCTGGGCTTCCAGTGGAACAAGCGAGCGGATCTATGGTAGTAGATATTGGTGGAGGGACTACTGAGATCGCGATTATCTCCCTCAACGGTGTGGTATATTCAGAATCCGTGCGGATAGGGGGAGACAGAATGGATGAAGCCATTATCTCACATGTTCGCCGTAACTACGGAAGCCTCATAGGCGATGCCACAGCAGAGCGCATCAAGAAAGAAATTGGTTGTGGCTATGCTTCCGATTCACAGGAACTGCGCGAAATCGATGTGCGAGGGCGCAATCTTGCAGAAGGTATACCCCGCAGTTTTACCCTGAACAGCGACGAGATCCTCGGGGCCCTTCAGGAAACTCTTTCTGCTATTGTGCAGGCGGTGAAGAGTGCTCTAGAACAGTCTCCTCCAGAATTAGCGTCCGATATTGCGGAGTCCGGTGTGGTTCTGACCGGAGGTGGTGCTCTTTTGAAAGATATTGATAAATTATTGTCGGAAGAGACCGGATTGCCGGTGATTGTGGCGGAAGACCCCCTGTCCTGTGTCGCTCGCGGCGGCGGTAAGGCCATGGAGCTGATGGATGCCAACGACGTTGATCTGGCAAGCTTGGAGTAATGGTCTAAGCGAAAAATGCTCATTTACGCCGGTTAGGGCAGATTCTATAATTTCTGCTATCCAAACCTGAGGTAGTCCAGCCATCGATAAGACCCTGTTCACAAAAGGCGTTGCACTGGAATACCGGACTCTCGCCTTTCTCCTATTATCAGTGTGTATCATGTTTGCTGATAACCGTTTCGGTTATCTTGAAAAAGTCCGATTTGGTCTCGGTTATGCGACCACGCCCGTCTATTGGGTTTCTGATATCCCTACTCGTGTTTCCCTCTGGATAGACGATGTCTTCGTGTCCCGCACTGATCTGCTGGAAGAGAACGAATATCTAAGAGAGGAATTACTGATCGCCCAACAGGAATTGCAATTGCTAGAAAGCCTAGCTAGTGAGAATAGCCGGCTACTCGAACTCAACGAAGCGACTCAGGTAATCGAGGGGGAGGTAATGCCGGCGGAGATAATTAATATTTCGCCTGATCCTTACTCGAAACGGGTATTGATCAATAAAGGGGCCCGAGATGGTGTATTTGCCGGTCAACCTCTGCTGGATGCGAATGGACTAATGGGTCAAGTAGATGAAGTGCTGCCCTTCACGAGCTGGATATTGCTTATTACTGATTCTCATCATGTCACACCGATTGAGGTAAACCGAAATGGCGAACGAGCTCTGGCGCGAGGAAGTCGAACCACTGCGACGGAGCTGGAGCTTGAATTTGTTACCCAGACTCAAGATATTCTCGCAGGAGATCTGTTAGTGAGCTCTGGAATGGGCCAGATTTATCCCAAGAATTACCCGGTTGCTGAAATCATCAGTGTATATGTAGACCCAGGTCAGGAATTTGCCACAGTTATGGCCAGGCCCTTAGCCCAGATAAATAGTACTCGCCATGTCATGCTGGTTTTTAATCAGGATGATGCCGTTGATCCAGCAACGGATGACATAGAATCCGATAAAACTTTATTGCCTGCTGGTAGAGATAACCAGGGAGTGCAAAATGAAACAGAATCCGCAGGCCAGCAGGAGTAGCTATGCAGCGAAAAGCACATGCTAGCTGGGTGATATTTTTCACTTTTTTTATCGCCTACTTGCTGGCTATCTTGCCGTTTCCGCAATGGGGAATGAACTGGCGTCCTGAATGGGTGCCGATGGTACTCATTTACTGGACGATGGCCCTTCCCTATCGCATCGGGATCAGTTCCGCCTGGGTTGCAGGACTTGTCCTAGACATCTTAGAAGGCTCTATCCTTGGTCTGAATGCAATGGCTTTGGTTATAATTGCTTACGTCACACTCAGTTTGCACTTGAGGCTCCGGATGTTTTCTTCGTTACAACAAGCTGGAATGGTGCTAGCACTGGTTGGGCTGAATCTGATGTTTTGTCACTGGTTACAGATCCTGACTGGACAAACCGTGCCGTCTAATCAAATGTTTCTTATGGCCGCATTAACAAGTGCGGTCGTCTGGCCTTCATTGTTTTACTTGCTCAGACAGATACGGCGAAGTTTTGATGTGCACTAAGCGCGTGCTGTAGTGCAATTCATGACAAGTCCTCAAATTATTCTAGCTTCCGCCTCTTCGCGTCGACGACAGTTACTTTCCCAGCTTGGGTTGGAGTTCGCCGTGGCTGTGCAGGATATTGATGAGATCCAACATCCCGGCGAGGTACCTATTGATTTCGTGCGGCGGATGGCTGTAGAAAAAGTACAAGCTGCGCAAGCTGAATTGACCGATGAAGCCACTAGCTTGGTTATTGGTGGGGATACCGTCGTGGTCTTTAAGGGTTCGGTTCTTGGTCAGCCGGAGGATAAAGAAGATGGACTTCGGATGCTGCGCTTACTATCGGGCAAGGCCCATTCTGTTTTAACAGCCGTGGCTGCAGCAACATTGGATAAAAAACGGGTGAGCGTGTCAGAGAGCAAAGTAAAGATTTGTCGCATCAGCGAACAGGAAGCCGAAGCGTACTGGCAAAGCCGAGAACCGGTCGATAAAGCGGGAGCTTATGGTATCCAAGGATTAGGAGCCGTGTTTGTTAAAACGCTGCACGGTAGCTACAGTGGAGTCATGGGTCTTCCATTATATGAAACGGCTAAGCTACTAAGTGAATTTGGCATTAATTGCGTGACTAAGTTCGGAGCGGATTTTGAGCAAAGAAATACTAATTAACGTTACCCTTATGGAGACTAGGGTGGCATTGATCGGAAACGGATTGTTGCAGGAAATTTTTGTCGAGCGTCATAACAAACATGGACATGTAGGGGATGTGTTCCAGGGAAGTGTAGTACGTGTGATGCCGGGTATGGGAGCTGCCTTTGTTGATGTTGGTATGGAAAAAGCGGCTTTTATACACGCTTCAGATGTTTCGATCATAGACGATGATGGGTTTAAGGTCAGGGATAATGGAAATAGAGCTATACAGGAGCTTTTGCGTGAAGGGCAGTCCTTAGTTGTTCAGGTGGCGAAAGACGCCATCAGCAACAAAGGAGCTAGGCTGACAACTCATATAACGCTGCCTTCGCGAAATTTGGTCTACTTACCACGCAGCACACACCTTGCTATTTCCCAGCGGCTGGAAGAGGAAGCAGAGCGCGAGCGTCTGTTGAATGAGCTGCGTGAATGCCTAGAACTGGAAGGTCTTGCGGACCAGGGCGGGTTTATAATTCGCACTGCCGCTGAGGGGGCCAGCCGGCAAGAACTTCTTGAAGATGTTCGATTCCTGAAACGCCTTTGGAGCAAGGTGGATGAGCGTATTACAAGAAGCAAGAGCATAAAACGAGTTTACCAGGAAGTCCCTTTATATATTCGCGCGGTACGAGATCTGATTGCTCAGGAAGTAGACAATATTCGCATTGACAACAGAGAATCCTTTGATGATATCAGCCAATTTCTGGAAGATTTCATTCCCGAATTGAGGGCCAGTATCGAGTACTATGAAGCTGACCGACCCATCTTTGATCTTTACAACCTCGAAGGTGAAATTAAAAAAGCGCTGGGGCGACAGGTCAAGCTTAAATCCGGTGGTGATTTAATTATTGACCAGACCGAAGCGATGACCACCATCGACGTTAATACCGGCGGTTACCTCGGCAATCGTAATCATGCCGAAACTATTCTGAAAACCAACCTTGAGGCAGCGACTGCAATAGCTCGCCAATTACGAGTCAGAAATCTTGGTGGAATAATCATCGTTGACTTTATCGATATGCAAGATCCAGAACACCAACGTCAACTGGAGCGCACTTTTAATAGAGCTCTAGAGGAGGATCATGCCCGTACATCTGTAACTGGGATATCGGAACTGGGCCTTATCGAAATGACCCGTAAGCGCACTCGAGAGAGCCTCGGGCAAATACTAAACAGCCATTGCCCGGTTTGCGATGGTAGAGGCACCCTGAAATCCGCCGAAACTGTTTGCTACGAAATTTTCAGGGAAATTCTTCGCATCGTGCGAGCCCGCGAGAATAACGTACTACTTGTCACAGCGTCCCAGTTTGTGGTCGACCGTCTGCTTGATGAGGAATCGGATATGCTTGCAGAGCTTGAAGAATTGGTAAATAAGACGGTCAAAATCGAGGTGGAACCTATGTATACTCAGGAGCAATTCGACGTGGTTCTCGTCTAGTGGGATAGAGAATTTCTGTGCTTTGATTAGCCTCAATTTGCTTTCAGTTCCAGGTTAGGAAGCCTGCGCTACATTAACGAATAGGATAATGAAGGTCTGAGAAACTTTCCGTTAAAACGGACTGGATTCAACTAGCGTAGGGACAAGAACGATATATAAATATGTTTATTAACATTATCCGACGAATTTACCGGCGAGCACTATTACTGGTGCTTGTAGCATTGGTTTTGCTTGCAGTTTATATGAGCGCTGGGCGACTGTTTATGCCAGGTGTTTCGAACTATGCATCTTTTTTTGAAAACCAAATCTTCAAACTCACAGGATTACCAGCCAGCATAGAGTCCCTGACCGGGGGTTTCGAAGGATTTAACCCCTCGATTCGAATTAATGGATTGCAACTGTTAGTTGGCAGTGATCAGAATCGATTCCCTTCCGACGACACCAGAGCCCTTATCTTTGACAGTGCCACGATTATCATTGATATACCGCGCAGCTTGCAGCAACTGCGATGGGTGCTTTTAGACTTTGTAGTCGAAACCCTGGAAGTGGATGTTGAACAAACCGCGCAGGGTAACTGGCAGCTGAGTGGGACGAGTCTGGCCGGTGACAGAGGGATCAATCTGGAAACCTTTTTTGAAGCCTTCCAGCGTGTATCTACCCTGAATTTGCGCAATGTTGTAGTAAATGTGGAAACAAATCTGGGTAATAGCTTCACTCTAGGAAATGGTTTGGCGACTGTACAAAATCTGGGCCAGTCACACTTTTTGCATATAAACGCAAATCTCGAACAAAGTGGTGAACAGATTGCTTTCTCCTTCGAAGTTGAAGGCGACGAGTTGTCTGAAATTGATGGCCAGGTCTACATAGATGTTCCACCGACAGATTTTTCTGGATTGTTGCGAGGTCAGCCTGTCGCTGACTACAGAGTCGAGCAATTGGTAGGGGGAGGCAATCTTTGGGTAATGCTTAAGGATGGCCAAGTTGATCGAGTCGTAACCGATGCAGAGGTAGAAAGTGTAACTCTTCTTGGAGAAGATTCAGATCCGATCACGCTGGAGAACGTAAGCGGAGTCGCCAGTCTTAACAGGGGCCCTCAGGGTAAGGCTTGGGAAGTGGCCATGGCGAATTTATCTGTTACTTATGAGGACCATTTCTGGCACCGATTTAACCTCTACGCATACTTTCTGCCTGATGTAAGTCTTTCAGTCAGAGCAGACAACATCAACCTGGCGCTTGTGTCCGAGCTGACAGCCAGCAGTGGTTATCTGAGCGCGGATGGCCAGTACCGCATTGAGCAGTATGCGCCGAATGGGGTTTTGGAGAATTTTAGTCTTTATGTGCCATTAGGCAATGCCGCGCAGCAAAATTTGTTCCTGAAAAGTAATCTAGCCAGTCTTGAAATGGGATCGGTAAAAGGGTCGCCGAACATGTGGGGCATAAATGGTTACCTGCAATTGGATTATGACAGCTCGTTGAACCATGTAATCGGTATTGCTGAAGTGGAATCAGATGAATTCAGTATCAATATTCCGAGCCTCTTTACTAAGGTTTGGGATTACACATTTGTTAATGGCAAGTTAGATTTTCATATCGATCTCTCTAACGGCCAGGAAATGAAACTGTTCAGCAACGTAATAGTGGCAGAATCAGAGGCAGTGGATGGACGCGTTCAATTTAATTCTAGGGTTCGTGATTTTCTGGACGGTGAACGAGAAGCCGAACTCGAGTTATTGGTCGGAGTTGAGCGAGTCGATGCTGCTCAGAAATCTCTGTATCTGCCCGATGGTCCTACTATTACCGGAAATCTGCGCGAAAGCATTAAATGGCTTGATAGAGCGATTATTGAAGGAGAAGTCTATAACAGCGGCGTAATCTTCCGCGGTTCTTCGGTTCGTGGATCTGACCCCATTACTAAGACGTTTCAGAGTTTTTATTTGTTGCGTGATGGAGAATTGAAATTCAGCGAAGAATGGCCTCATTTGGAAGCCTTATCTGGGTATGTCCTGACTAATGACAACAATATCGATATCGAGGTGCCGATCGGCAGCAGCTTGGATATCGGACTGGATGGTGTGCAAGGAGAGATTCGCCGCAACGAGCTGGGTGAAAACAGACTAACGATCAGCGGCAGTTTAACCGGACCAACACTATCCGGGCTAGAGTATCTACAACAAGCGCCGGTTGGAGACTCGTTGAAAACTACCTTTGCCAGATGGCAGGTTGCTGGAGATTTTTTGGCGCGGATAGGCGTAAAAGTCCCCCTGAACCTGGGTGAAACCGATACAACTGTACGTCTGGGTATTGAACTAGATGAGAACACTATTAATATCCCTGATTACGGGCTCGAGGTTAACCAGCTTTCCGGACCTGTGGTTTTTGATACGACAACCGGCCTGGAACTCAGCCAATTAACTGGGCAACTGTTTGGTCAATCCGCCGAGCTGGAGCTTTCATCACAATCGATAAATGGGCAGATTGAAAAGATGCTGGTCAATGTGAAGGGGTCAGCAAGTCCAGAATCTTTAATGGACTGGCCGCTGCAGAGTGGATTTGTCCGTGACCTATTGGCTCAGGCTCAGGGCCTAATTGACTTCTCTGCAGAATTGAGTGTCGATCAATCTACTGAAAGCGTGAATCAAAATCGTCTTGTTATTGATTCTGATCTAACAGGAGCTAGTTTTTCGCTGCCGTATCCGTTCGCCAAGACGGCACCATCCAATTATCCATTACACGTTGAAATTGAGTTTGGGGATGAGCAGTCGGTTTCGGGCAGTTATGGCTCTGACCTGGTGTTCGATTTAAAGTTACTAGAAGGAGCGATTGAAGACGGGGTAGTTTACTTAGGGGCCCAAGGATCTGATGGTGCCAATTTGTTTGCTAGTGAAATTGACGGTCTAGCGATTGTCGGTGAATTAAATCGCTTTGTTGTAGAAGAATGGACTGATTTTTTCTCGGGGTTAAGCTCGATCGAAAATCCTGCAGAAAGTTTCGCTGATAATGTTGCTTTTGCTGATATCTTGGTCGGCACTATGGAACTTTATGAGCAGGAGCTGCCGAATGTCGCTGTACGGATCGAGCCTGACGATATCGGGCAGGGCTGGCTAACCAAGCTGGCCAGCGATTCAGTGCAAGGCTGGGTCACTATTCCATATCTTAGTGAGGATTATCTACAAATCGACCTCGATTATCTGCATCTGCAGGGTGAAGAGGAAGAAAAGATCATCGACGATACGGATCTAGAGGAGGAGCGCATTGATGTGTTGGCCAGAATTGATCCCCGTAGACTGCCACCTATGCGTTTTACCACGGACGATTTTACGATAGGCCCTCGCCCTTACGGCAGTTGGCAGTTCACCCTGGAACCAACTGCAATCGGTGCAGAGTTCAGCAGTTTAATATTTGATTTTCGAGGCTTGCGTGCAGGTCTGGATGATCCTCCGCCGGTAGACGAAGAAACAGGTGAAATGATCGCTCGATATGTGCCTCATTTCAGTTGGTACTACGACGGTGAGAATCATGTCAGTGCATTGCGTGGTATTTTGTATGCAGACGACATAGCAGATGTACTTACAGCAAATGGTTATGCTCCCAGCCTGGAGAGTGATGATGCTTCTTTCATTACTGATGTCAATTGGCCCGGCACGCCCGCATTCTTTTCCGCATCAAATTTAAGTGGCAACATTGAGCTGGAAATCTACGAAGGAAGGTTTCTGCAGGATTCGGGAGGCACAGGGGCACTTAAATTAATTAGCATCATTAACTTTGATGCCATCATGCGCCGCTTGCGACTTAGTGATGACCTGCTGCGCAGTGGCCTTGGTTACGATGAAATTACCGCCCTTGTCGCTTTAGACGATGGTTTGGTCAAAATCGAAGACCCACTTGTTATCTCTGGGCCTTCTAGTTTGTACCAGGTAACCGGTGAGATTGATCTGGAGGAAGAAACGATACTAGGTGAAATGTATGTAACACTGCCAGTTAGCGACAATATTCCGTGGGTGGGTTTGGTGACAGGAAACCTGCCCTTAGCGGTAGGCGCTTATCTCTTTGATCGTATTTTTGGAGCCCAAGTGGATAGCCTAACTAGCGCGGTTTATACCCTGGAGGGTCCTTGGGAAGGCCTGCAGCCTGAATTCAAGCAAGCATTTGGTTCTCCCGAGCCAGCGGAACAGAGAGACTCGGGCATACGTTAGTCAGCGAATGCCCTCGATTCGTGAGTAAGGGACATACCATAAATCTTTGTTACCAAATCCTCCTGCCCGTTCCGAATCGAAGAAAAAATACTCGAAATCCGGGGAAAAAGCCGGGCAGCGATCATGCTGTTCGGAATTCACTTCCGGTCCCAGATTGACCAGATCACTCCAATTGCCCTTGTTGTCCTGCGTGGTCACGTATATATCTTCCAAGCCGAAGCCCTCTGTCCTAGTAGTGGTTATATACAGTGATTTTCCATCTTCGGAAGGCAGTGAGTGGTGTTCACTGGCTGAAGAATTTACCTCCGGTCCCAAATTCACCGCGTCCTGCCATACTCCATTAACGCGCTGTGACTTCCATATGTCATTCCCACCGAAACCGCCTGGTCGGGTAGAGGTCCAATAGGCAAAGTCCCAGTTCTCACCGCCAAAATATAAGCAGTGATCTGAATCTGCTGAGTTAAAAGGAGCTCCGAGATTCCTTGGCTCTGTCCATTCTCCATCTATTAAATCACTTACCCAGATATCCGTGCTGCCCATACCACCAGGCCGGTTACTCATGATGTACAACTCTTGACCATCAGGCGAGAGCAGAGGCTCGACCTCTAGGTATTCATCGGTACTCACAGCCTCGACAATTTTCGGGTCTGTCCATGAATCACCTTCGCGTTGAGTAACACATATATCGCCACCGGAATTGCCGTGCCGATCGAAGCAATTGAAATACATGGTTTGCCCGCTAGGAGTGAAAGTAGGTTCGGCATCTCGAGCGGTTGTATTGATTACGGGGCCCATGTTGAAGGGGCCGGAATCATTCTGGGGAGCTGCAGGGGATACTGCGAGGAGGTTCGATAAAACCAATGTTATTGCAGTAAGGGGTTTCGATTTCATGTTCGATTCCTAAGGGCAATCATTTGCAGTTTATCATGGTTTATATTTTTTGTTTCCCAGCAGAATATTAAGTGACTACTTCTTTTGAGAAAAACAGAATCACACTTAAAGTGATAGTTAGACTTCTGGTTTTGCAACGATTATTCTGATTCTTTATCGAGAATTTAGGAGAACAAAGGAATGGATTGGAAAGAGATTCGAGGTCAAATTTGTCGTTGGTCTACTACAATTCTATTGGCTGTGGCTTTCACGCCTTTTGTAACCGCTCAATCAAATCGTAACGTAACTGCAGATACAGTTGAGAATTGGATGACTGAGCTGTCCAATTGGGGTCGCTGGGGGAGTAGTGATCAGTTAGGAGCGTTGAATCTGATTACACCTGCGAAACGTATCGAGGCTGCCAAGCTAGTGAAGACCGGAGTTTCGGTCTCGCTTGCTCACAACTATTCGGTTAATCCTGACTTGGGATTACCGCCGCCATTTGATCAAGAAATTTCTATGCTCAATACTCCGGGTGAATATGTCATGGAGCGAGTCTCCTTTTCATACCATGGAGGCATTCATAGCCACCTCGACGCGTTATGTCACGTACTGTGGCAGGGAGAAATGTACAACGGTTTCAGTAAAAGCGATGTTAATGAGGATGGTTGCCAGAAGCTGGGCATTGCAAATGTGAAGCAAGGTATCCTGACACGCGGCATCCTTATGGACATACCGCGCCTGAAGGGGGTGGATTACTTACCCCCAGGCACTGCTGTCTATATAGAAGATCTAGAAGCCTGGGAGGAACAAACCGGTGTCCGTGTTAGCTCTGGTGACGTGATTTTCGTTCGGACTGGGCGTTGGGCTACGCCAGGGAGTGCTGGCTCAGGATCAGCAGGACTGCATGCATCTGTTGCGCCTTGGCTGAGAGAGAGAGATGTGGCTATCGTGGGAGGAGATTACGCCAACGATGCCATACCATCAGGTGTTCAAGGTGTTTTTCTGCCCATACACCAGCTAACTATTGTAGCTATGGGAGTGAGGTTGTTCGATAATTTAGACTTAGAGGCGCTTGCTGAGGAAGCGGTTAGGCAAGGACGCTGGGAATTTATGTTGAGCGCTTCGCCTATCCCAGTAGAAGGCGGGGTAGGGTCACCAATGAATCCAATAGCCACTTTTTAATTAATGCCATAACGGCGCTCAAAGGAACAAAGTAAACACGCCATTTTAGGGATCTAGTAAGCTAATAAGTAACGGATTGGATAAGCAGATGCTAAATAAGGTCGCCGCCATTCAAATGGTAAGTACTGACGATGTTGACGAAAACCTTGCTACGGCAGGTAGGTTAATTGCTCTTGCAGCTGAACGGGGTGCGGATCTGGTAGTGTTGCCGGAAGTCTTTGCTGTATTGGAAGGCGGGCCCATGAGGCAATATGGTGAAATGGAAGGAACAGGTAAGTTGCAGGAATTCCTTGCGGATCAAGCTCGAGGCAACAAGCTGATCGTAGTCGGTGGAACCATCCCGTTGATTTCCCGGCCCGGAAAACGGGAAAGCGGTGACAGCATCATCGAAGATGAGAAAGTTCGTGCCGCCTGTCTGGTATTTGACAGCCATGGGAATCAGATTGCTCGCTACGACAAGATCCATTTGTTCGACGTCATATTAAATGATGCTCAGACAGAATATTCAGAGTCGCACAGTTACGAGCCTGGTTCTGGCATTGTCACTCTGCAAACGCCGCTTGGCTGTTTGGGCCTTAGTGTCTGCTATGACATGCGTTTCCCGGAACTCTACCGAGAATTCTTTAAGTTGGGTGTGGAGATAGTCACGGTACCGGCCGCTTTCACTGCGGTAACTGGAGAAGCCCATTGGGAGAGCCTTTTGCGGGCAAGGGCAATCGAAAACCAGTGTTACGTTGTCGCTGCTGCCCAGGGTGGCAGGCATAACGAGAAGAGGGAAACTTGGGGTCATTCAATGATCATAGATCCATGGGGTAACGTGTTGGATTGTTTAGAGAAAGGTGAGGGAATAGCGTTAGCTGCTATAGACATTGACTATCTTAACGACATTAGAACCCGCATGCCTGTGCGTGAACAGCAGAAGTTGTAGCTAGCTTGCTCTCTTCCAGATTGTTCCTTTATGATGCACCGTCTTTAGTATTGCCCCTGGAGTGAACTAATCAATAAGAGCCTAGTCAGCAATTTTATCTCTGCTGGTCTAATAGTGCTCGGAATTTCCATGACCGAGCCATACAAGGTCTACATACTGAATACCGGCCTGTTTGCTCTGTCCGGGGGTATAACCAACTGGTTAGCGGTTCACATGCTGTTTGAACGGGTACCTTTTCTCTATGGGTCCGGTGTAATCCCAATACACTTTAAAGAATTCAAGATTGGAATCCGAACGCTGATCATAGATCAGTTCTTTCGTAATGCCGACCTGGAAGCTTTTTTTAACGGAGCAGGGGAAACATCGGAGAAGCTGGGCAACGCGTTGAGAAGGGCGATTGATGACATTGATCTGGAAGTAGCCTTTGAATCCCTTATGGATGTAATAATGAATTCTCCCTTCAGTAGCCTGCTGAGTATGGTAGGGGGACGGGATGCTCTTAATTCGCTGAAATCCCCATTCGTTGAAAAAATGCAGGAATATTTCAAGGAGCAGTTTGCGAATTCAAAATTTCAAAATCAGATACAGAGCGCGTTCAAGTCCGTTCTCAATGATGAGGCGATTCGCGCCAAACTGGAAGATCTGATCGACCAACGGCTAGAGGAAATGACTCCCCAGGCGGTCAAGGAAATAATACAGGCGATGATTCGTAAGCACCTTGGCTGGCTGGTGGTATGGGGTTGTGCTTTTGGTGGAATAATTGGCTTGGTTGTAACGGTTATAAGTAACTACTGAGCTTGGTTATTATCTTGTTGGTCATTTTTTGACCAATAGGCAGTTTTACCATATTATGTTAATGGAATTTACATTCAATTAAGAGTGTTTTTTGACTTCAGTGGATGTAAATCCATATCGACTGTAATACAATGGCGCGCGCTCAAAAATGAGAGTACAAAACTCACTGTCTGTCAGTGTTTTTTTTGGGAAGAATTCTGGATTTAATGCATTAATTGGTACTGAGTAGGAATTATGGCACGACCAGTCGAGTTCGATGAAAACCAAGTTTTAACTAACGCAATGGAGCAATTCTGGCGAGAAGGGTATGAGGCAAGTTCCGTCCAAAAACTTTTAGACTGCACAGGTATTAATAGGGGTACTCTTTATAATTCTTTTGGTGATAAAGACACTTTTTTTAAATCGTGTGTAGATCAATACAACAAAATCGTAGAAAAACAAATCGTCAGCTCGCTTCTTAATGAAAAGCTGAGCGCGTGGGATGGAATCGCTGCCTATTTCGACGAGGCAGTGGTTAACATATCAAACAAGCGCCGCAGTATGGGGTGTTTATTGGTTAACTCATTATGTGAGAGTATCAACTACGACAAAGATATTAAGAAAGTAGTGCGTGCTTCCTTAGCGAAAATTCGCAAAGCCCTGGTGGTTCGATTGAAAGAAGCCCAGAAGAAAGGCAAGCTAACAAAGGGTGTAACCGTTGAGTTTGCTGCGGATGTGCTCATTAATGCTCTGTATGGTATTCGTGTTAATTCCCGTGATGGTAAGAACAGTAATCAGCTTAAAGAATTAATCAGGCATACAATTGCTTCATTAAAAAAGTAGGCAATTGCCTCACAAAAATAGCAGCAACTCTTAAAACTAATCCTCTTATTCAACTGTTGCAATTGATGCGGTTTAAGCTGCGTTATCCGTTATTTATTGTATTGATATCAATGGTTTATCTAGGTGGTTGCTTCTGCACCTCTGGCTGATATACTCTTTCTTCGATTCAGTATGTGCTCATTGCGCGAGTAACAAATAGCTCGGTATTAAACATAACCAAGCGGGTTAAATAAGGTTTAGAAGGTGCAACAATGAAAAAAATAGCTGGCCGCAAATCAGCAGATGACGCTAAGATCGATTTGACTCCTATGCTTGACGTAGTGTTTATCCTGTTAATTTTCTTTGTCGTTACGGCTACGTTTCTTTCAGAGACCGCGATTAGTGCTGCTAGTAGCGATAACAATGAAAATGAAACACCGCCTGAAGACGACGATCTAAAAAATATTCTTTTTGAGATCGGTCCGAATAATGAAATTATCCTGAACGGTAATCCCCGTCCTGTAATTCCGACCCAGGTCCGAGCCAATATCGATCAGCTTAAAGCTGAAAACCCGGCAGCGTCAGTCATTATCCAGCCGAATTATGATTCAGATGTATCCGCTATGGTAATGATTATGGACGCAGCGCGCCAAGCTGGTATGGCAAATATTTCAATTGTCGAACCTAACTAGTCGAAACTGCTGAAACACACACAAAAACGCATCATCGAAAGATGGTGCGTTTTTTTGTTCCCGTCAAAGGAGTTTGTATTTCAATTACAAAAACTGCGAATGACATCCTGGGAGAGATGATGCTTCATGCGAAACAGGTGGAATAACGACAAGGCGAAAAAGCTAGCCGCAGAATCTGAGCTCGGATTACGCGTATATAGCTCCAATCTCTTGGGAGAGGAAGTAGATCTTGTGCTACATGGGGGCGGCAATACCTCCGTGAAGGGCAGTATGGTAAACGTTTTTGGAGAGCAAGAAGCAGTGCTCTTCGTAAAAGGTTCGGGCTGGGATTTACGCACGATAGAAGCGACAGGATTTCCGGCTGTAAAACTCGATTATCTTAAGCAACTTGGGGAGCTGGAAACGCTTAGCGACGGTGAGATGATGCGCCAGTTAAAGCTAGCCCTGCTTGATCCAGGAGCTCCAACACCATCTGTCGAAGCAATTCTTCATGCTTTGATACCGTACAAATACGTTGACCACAGTCATGCCGATGCTGTCGTAACAATCAGCAATACCCGGGACGGAGAAACGCGGCTTAAAAACATTTATGGTGGCGAGGTCCTGATTCTGCCTTATATCATGCCGGGGTTTGTTCTCGCCAGGCAGGTGGCAGAGGCAACGCGTGAGCTAGACTGGTCATCTTTCAAGGCTATTTTGCTAATGCATCATGGCATTTTTACTTTTAATGATGACGCCCGAATCAGTTACGACAACATGATCGAGCTGGTTACCAGGGCGGAAGATTCCCTCCGTGAGAATGCCGGTGAAAAAGCGATTACTTTCAGTAAGTACGAGGTAAATGAAGAGGATGCACTGCAGCTTAGTGCTCTTCGAAAGGCAGCGGGGAATCTCTTTGATGGGCCTTTACTAGTTAGCGCTGATTGTTCAGCTAAGGCAGCAGGATTCGCCAGCCTTGCGGGTTGCGGAGAACTAGTCAAGCGGGGCCCGCTTACACCGGACCATACAATTCACACCAAGGCTTTTGGCGCAGTGCTTAACGACTTCCCTTTGGCGGGCCTGCGAGAGTTCAAACAAGCTTATATCGATTATTACGAGGAGCACGCCGGGCCTGAAAATACCTGCCTAGATCCTGTGCCCCGTTATGCTGTGTGGGTAAATCGCGGGATGGTTTATTTAGCAGGCAACGCCGAGCGGTTAAATATAGTGAGGAATATCACCCAGCACACCTTAAAAGCTATACAACTAGGTGAGGCACTGGGTGGCTGGGAGACCTTGCCGCGGAAGGATCTGTTTGATGTAGAGTACTGGGAACTCGAACAGGCGAAACTCAAATCTAATGTAACAAAAACGGAATTCGACGGAAAAATTGCACTGATCACAGGTGCGGCATCTGGTATTGGAAAATCTTGCGTTGCAGAATTCGTTGGAAAGGGTGCTACCGTTATCGCGCTGGACATAGCGGCCGGCTTTGAAAAGGAAATGTTCAGCGCTTCGGTTTTACCTATCCGGTGTGATATTACTGATAACGACGCCATCGAGGGAGCATTAATAAGGGGAATTAATGCGTTCGGGGGCATCGATATGCTGGTGAGTAATGCGGGAGTATTTGCCGAGAGCCAGTCTATTGATTCCATGCAAGATAAAAATTGGGATCAATCTATGGCATTAAATCTCAATTCTCACATGAAAGTATTGCGTGCCTGCGTGCGTTATCTTAAAAATGGATTCGACCCGTCAGTAGTAATAGTCGCTTCTAAGAATGTATTAGCGCCCGGGCCAGGTGCAGCAGCTTATTCTGCAGCCAAAGCGGGTCTTACACAATTAGCAAGGGTGGCGGCACTAGAGCTAGGAGAAAGTGGCATTCGCGTTAACACTGTTCATCCAAACGCTGTGTACGACACTGCTATATGGACAGATGAGGTGCTAGCGAAACGGGCAGAGCACTATGGCATGAGTGTGGAAGAGTACAAGTCAAAAAATATTTTGAAAAAAGAAGTGACGTCCAGTGACGTGGCAACGGTAATCACGCTGTTGGCTGCGAATTCATTTTCCTGTACAACGGGAGCTCAAATTCCTGTTGACGCGGGAAACGAACGGGTGATCTAAAAGCAGGGAGGGAATCTAAAAAGCGTGCTAATTGGCGACCAAAATATCCAGAGTATCTGGTACGACTTGGAAACAGATGCGGTTAATATCATCGACCAAACACGTTTGCCTCATGAATTCGAAATCATTACTCTGAAAACTCTTCATGATGCCTGCCATGCTATAACGACGATGCAGGTCAGGGGTGCTCCGCTCATTGGCGTCACCGCAGCTTATGGTTTGTACTTGGCGTTAAGAAAAGACCCGGCTATCCTCGAGCAGGCTATTAAAGAGCTATTGGCTACTCGGAGAACAGCAGTTAACCTGCGCTGGGCCCTGCAAAGAACAGAGCAGGTACTCATCCCAACCGCCCTCAGACAGCGCGCTGCAAAGGCTCTGGAAACAGCCCAATTGCTTGAAAAGGAAGACATAGCCATTTGTCAGTCCATTGGGGAGCATGGAGCTACAATACTTAAGGCGCTTTGGAAAGAAAAGCAATCTTCAAAGTCGGTATTGAATGTTCTTACTCACTGTAATGCTGGGGCCCTGGCTACTGTCGATTGGGGTACTGCCTTAGCGGTGGTCTACAAGGCCGTGGCCGCTGGGGTTCCTGTTCATGTCTGGGTTGATGAGACTAGGCCACGTAACCAGGGTGCCGCGTTAACCTGCTGGGAGCTTGGGAAATACGGCGTTCCGCATACCCTTATCGTTGACAACGCAGGTGGGCACTTGATGCAGCGGGGGGATATCGATGTGGTGCTAGTGGGCAGTGATCGCACTACGCTCGATGGTGACGTGTGTAACAAGATTGGAACCTATCTAAAGGCACTCGCTGCATCGGACAACGATGTTCCATTTTATGCCGCGCTGCCGATTTCAAGTATAGATTTTTCAGCGGGTAGTGATGCCATTCCGATAGAACAGCGCGGAGTTGAAGAAGTAAGCTGTATTGCCGGAATTGACGAATCCGGTCTTGTTAGGCAGGTTAGGATCGCTCCATGTGATGTCAGGATTAGCAACTATGGATTCGATATTACTCCAGCACGATTAGTAACAGGGATTATTACGGAGCAGGGTGTATTTGAAGCTAACCGGGATTCTCTGCAAAAATTGTTGGGCTGACTTTAACCCGGTGGCCAAGACATGGATTTGCCACCGAGCAGGTGAAGGTGTATGTGAAAAACAGTCTGGCCACCGTCCAAGCCGGTGTTGATTACGTATCGAAATCCATTTTCAGTAAGGTTGGCCTTATCCGCAATCTTATTAGCACGGAGCACTAGTTTACCGATCAATTCAGCATCCTCTTCCTCGGCTACGGTAATGTCATTTAGGTGTTTCTTGGGTATTATCAAGATATGCGTTGGCGCAGCGGGATTGATGTCGTGAAAGGCGTAAACATCATCATCTTCATACACCTTGTTTGAGGGAATATCCCCTGAGATAATTTTGCAAAATAGGCAATCGTCAGCCATGCGTTACTCTGCCTCTATTTTGGGATCAGGAGGTTGGACTCTATCGAAGTTGCTGGTCATTCTATAACAGCGCTGTTCAAGTAAGTAGATTTTTAGAGATGAAGGTGTTGGGAACCCAGGATAGTTCTATCATGCGAACCAAAATTATTGTTTGTCTTTTTCTGTTTGCTGCTCCCGGTTTTTGTCAGGAGCCTGTGCAGGAGTTCACATATAAGCTGGTGAATACTTATCCACATGACATCAACTCGTTTACCCAGGGATTACTTTATCACGAGGGTTTTCTGTTTGAAGGGACTGGGAAAAACGGCTTGTCCACATTGAGCAAGATAAATCTTGAAGATGGAGAGGTGTTGATGTCGAAGCGCCTGAATCGGCGCTACTTCGGTGAAGGTATAGAGATAGTAGATAACAAGCTGTATCAGCTCACCTGGCAATCGCACATGGTGTTTGTATATGACAAGGATACGTTTGAGCAGACTGGTTCCCACTACAATCCTACTGAAGGTTGGGGACTGACTTACGATGGCAATGAGCTCATTCTCAGCAATGGTACTCCATCACTTCAGTTTCTCGAGGCTGAGACGTTTTCCCCCGGCCGAAAAATTAACGTAACATTCAATGGTAACCCGTTACCTAATCTCAATGAGCTTGAATACATAGATGGGGAAATTTGGGCGAATGTGTGGCAAACCAATTTTATAGTACGAATCGATCCGGCTTCAGGTATTGTTAAATCTGTCGTTGATCTGACTGGGCTGTCTGAACAAACAAAGCTAGGGAGTACCGAAGCCGTGCTAAACGGCATCGCTTGGGACGGAGAACAAAACCGCCTTTTTGTAACCGGTAAACACTGGGCAAATCTCTTCGAGATAGAGCTGATCCAGCGGTAAGCGCTATTAGTCATGTGGCTGCAAAAGCAGATTCAACTCATTCCACGTAGCCGGGGATTTCATCTAATTACTGACGAGGTAATGCGAGAAATTCCCGAGATTACGTCTGTTAAAATTGGGTTGGCACATTTCCTTCTTCAGCACACCTCGGCATCGCTTAGTATCAATGAAAATGCTGACGGCTCGGTAAGGCGTGATATGGAGTCCCATTTCAATGAGTTAGCGCCAGAGGGTGCTCCTTACTATGAACACACTTATGAGGGACTTGATGACATGCCGGCTCACATCAAGTCAGGTTTACTGGGATGTGAATTGAATTTGCCAATCAGGGAAGGGCTCTTGTTGCTTGGTAATTGGCAAGGTCTCTATCTAGGCGAGCATCGCGAACATGCTGGTTCCCGCAAACTGGTAGTTACAATACAGGGGAGCTCTGAAGATGTCAGCGACTAGTCTGCATTCTTGCTCTAATCGCGCTAACCGGATGAAACTGACGGTGCTTGTCCTGCTTTCAGTCTTGCTGATTTCCTGCGAAACCGTCCGCTACTATTCCCAAGCTGCTCGCGGCCAGCTCGCTATTGTGTTTGGTCGGGAGAACATTGAAATGCTCTTGTCGAGCCGAGATCTTCCGACGGAGTTAAGAGACAAATTCAATGAGGTATTGCTCATTCGTCAGTATGCATTGGAAGAATTAGGCCTGCCAGTGGAAAGCAATTACTCCACTTATGTCTATATAGAAAGGGAACACGCGATTTGGAATGTCTTTGCTGCGCCAGAGTTTTCAGTAGATCCCGTAAATTGGTGCTATCCCATAGCTGGATGTGCTTCCTACCGCGGTTATTTTACGGAGTCTGGAGCCGCTCGATACGCTAAGGAATTGGAGTTGGATGGGCTCGATGTTTACACCGGTGGAATAGATGCTTATTCAACCCTGGGCTGGTTTGAAGACTCGCTGCTAAGCACGGTGCTATCACGGGCTGACTATCAATTGGCGGGACTAATTTTTCATGAACTTGCGCACCAAATAGTTTATATATCCGGAGACACGAAGTTTAATGAAAGTTTCGCCACTTCCGTGGAGCGCGAAGGCATCCGGCGGTGGCTCAAGCATGGAAATCAAGTTGAAAAAATTGGTACTGCAGAGGCGGACATTCAGCGCCAGCAACAATTCGTCGCGCTAGTTACTGATTACCGTAATAGATTCGATATTCTCTATGAATCGGACTTACTTGATCAAGAAACGCGTAAGAAAAAAGCCGAGTTGCAGGAAGGCTTAAGACAGAGCTACCAAGAGTTGAAACAAGGCTGGAACGGTTATGACGGTTACGATAGCTGGTTTTCCCAGTCTCTCAATAATGCCCAACTTTCAACAGTGGGTTCCTATAATGATCTGGTACCATTCTTTAATGACTTGTTGGCTCAATCGGACAACAATCTAACGCTTTTTTTTGAGGAAGTGAGCAAGATAGCCAGTCTCGAAAAAGTTGACCGGGAAGAACGAATGCAGGATTATTTTTGATTGGTGGCTACCTCTGAAGACGCTGTCGCGTGTCGTCTACCAGCGTTTTATAGAATTCGGATTCCGGCTCTTTCTCTAAGGCGGATTCATAAGCGACGAGAGCTTTCTCGACTTGACCTTGTTGTTCCAAGATTCTGCCAAGGTTACGATCGAAGAACGCGTTAGTTGGCATGACTTCGATTCCAGCTAGATAAATCTGTATAGCCTTCTCAGCGTCCCCGGAATTGTTATAGGTATTCGCCATAATATGAATTTGCGAATCGTTTTGTGGATCAAGCTTAATTGCCTGCAGGTCATAACCGATTGATACTTCGAAGTTCCCGGATTGCCTTTCCAGCTCTCCTAGTGTTGAAACAGCGGCAATCAGACTTGCCGACGTGCTGGCTTGCGATTCAATAAATCGAGCAAGTAAAGGTTTTGCTTCTTCAAAGCGTTCCAGAAAGTAATAAATGTTCGCCAGTGTTCGGATGGCTTCGCTAAAGTTCGGATCAGCGCTGACGGCCTTGCGGTACTCCTCGATGGCTTCCTCGTAACGCTGCAAATTGTTATAGGTATTACCCCGTCGAAACATTTTTTGCGCCAGCTCCCGGTCGATCGTGGGCGCGGAACGTTCGATACCCAGTCCTCCAAAGCGATCCAGCACATTGCTGTTTGCTCCATCTTGAGCATGACTCGTTTCGCCCAGTACTATTAATTGAGCAATACAGATATACGTAAATACTTTCAAGATTTTCCCAAACTTCATGGAGGTTTTCACAAAGGCTATTTAGAGAAGCCCCCAAACTATATCCTACCAGTTTGCGGACTTCCAGTTGGTGTCCGTATACCTGCCAATTGATAGGGATAAAAAGTATTATATATCAAATGGTTAAGATTTATTTGAGGATTATGCAGGGCTGTTCGCCACCGGTCAGGGTAACTTGGCCGATCTCAGTGGCTAGCATATATCCGTTTTTCCTTAGCTGGCGAAGACATTTCTTGGTGTTAGCCTTTGGAATGCCAACTAATAGCCCACCTGCCGTTTGAGGGTCGAATAAAAGCTCGTAGCGGGGGTTGATCATTGAAGTTACATGAGCGGAGATTATTTCACTGGCCAGTTTGTTGTCCTGGTGTAGTGAGCTTAGTGTACCAGCCTGCAATGATTCTAGCGCACCGTCCATAGCAGGGATGTCATCGAGCCAAAGTTCTACTGAAACATTATCTTCCGAGAGCATCTCGGCGAGATGTCCCGCTAAACCAAAACCAGTGACATCAGTGCAGGCTTTGGCATTATGTTGGATTAAGCACTCAACGGCTAGTTTATTGGAGATCGCCATGTGCTGAAATGCACCAGTAATATTTCGGTGTGATGCTCGGTAGCGCATATCCGAAGCGAGCAGGGTGCCAGTACCCAGGGGCTTGGTTAATATTAGCGAGTCACCTTCCCGTAAACCGCCCTTGCTCAAGATCTTTTCTTCTTCAATAAATCCGTTAACACACAAACCAAAATGCAATTCACTTGACTCCGCCGAGTGGCCACCTATCAACTCACAGTCATTTTCCTGCAGCGTTTCGCTACAAGCCAACATAAGTTCCTTTAGTTGAGATTTGGCATATTTTTTTGTGGCAAAAGGTAGGCCGACAACAGCTAGCGCTGAATGAGGAGTTGCACCCATGGCGTAGATATCACTCAGACAGTGGTTTGTAGCGATTTTGGCGAACAACCAAACATCATTAGTAAATGCTTTTAGCTGATCGACACTCTGAAGAAGTACTTGGCCATTTTCCATTTTGATCATGGACGCATCTTCGATTGAGGTATGGCCTGACAATACATCAGCGCTTTGGTTATCGGGCAATTGTTGAAGGACTTCTTCGAGAACATTTCCTGCCACCTTGGCTCCGCATCCCGCGCAGCGCAAAGCATGAGCGCTGAGCTGCTCTTCGACCTGCTTATCGACCAAACCCTTTGCTAAATTTAGGGGAGCGGACATGACTGGCAGTTCTGAGTATTTTTTGAGGAACGCCGTGTCGATGCGGTGTTTTAAATGCCAGACCCAACTGCCTTTGAAGAACAAATTATTACGTGAGGCAATGGCTTTTTTGTCGCCCATACTCATCAAAGCCAGTGCATGTTGCTGGGGTCGGTAAGTCTTTAAATTACGTGCAGTAGCAAAGCGTATAAGGTTTTCTGCCAAAGGCTTGCCTTGTCTTACAGCGTATACGCCAGATTTTGGTCGGTTCGCACCCTTGATAGTCGCAGCATCGCCAGCCGCAAACACGAATTCGTGGGAGGTTGATTGCAAATGGTTGTTGACTTCTATAAACCCGTCGACAGTAATGCTTAAACCGCAATCTGCGGGCCATCGCGGAATTTTTGCGCCAGTTGCAAAAACAATTGCATCAGCTGAATATTCGACTCCATTTTCGCAAATAACAGTATTAGCTTTGAATTCTGTTACTAGAGAATTAACTACAAGCTCTATGCGTCGTTGTTTCAATTCAGACCGTGTGAAATTCCTTACTGCTTGATTATGAGATTTCAAGACATCATCATCGGCGCTGATGATCTGAATCTTCAGGTTTGAATTTTCCATGAGGCTGATGCCCAGCTGGCGATGGATACTAACCTGTACGGAAAATGCCAGTTCGACACTTGCTGGACCTCCGCCAACGATGACCAAGGTGAAATCAGTGTCCTGATTCTTTAGCGAGGATACGGCAGCATCAAAAATTTCCCGCCATTTAAGGAGAAACTCGCTTATCGGTTTGATACCAGTGGCGTGGCGCAATGCGCCGGGAATCAAATCCCCGTCAGGATTGGAGCCGATGTTGAGTGACAGAATATCGAAATCCATGGCTGGGCGAGACAGCAATGCTATGCGTTTATTGACCAAGTCGATCTCGGTTATTTCTTCTTGAATGATTCGGACCCCTGCAAACTGTGCCAGCGGTCGCAGATCGATATGAATGTCATCATGCTCGTAGATCCCAGCGATCAAACCGGGGAGTGAGCCAGAATAGGGAGTGTTGATATCCCGGCTGATTAGGGTAACCGCCAAACCCTGAACTGGTCTCATGCCTAGACGTTTCAATACAGCCAAGTGGCTGTGGCCGCCTCCAACAAGGACCAAGTGTTTAACAATAGGAGTGGCAGTCTGCATAAAAATTGGATTGCATTAATTTATTAGCGTCTATCGCGTAAAGGGAGGTGATTCTAAACCTTTTGTAGATAGTAAAGAACCAGTCTTTCTTAGCAAAGTTCTATTCAGAGCGGGTGGAATCTTGTTTAGAGTTTGTACTTTAGCAGTAGTCTTAGAGCTCTCCGATTGGAAGGGTGAAAATGTACATCTTCTACAGCAACCCCTTCGCTTAGGAGTCTAGATTCAAACCAATAGGCAATGTCATCGTCTTCACGGTCAAGTAGATTCAATACATCCAATCCTAATTCCCAAGAGTCCTGTTCGTAGGACACTCCGAAGTGGATTAGCGTTGAGCTGGATTTCTTCACAGATTCGTCTTCTGTCAGCGCGGAATCACTGAAGTGGCGTACACGCAGACTAGTTGTCCAACCATTCGGGACGTGGTAAGTCAAACCGGCAGCCGCTACCAAGTCGTGGGCATCCGGAATGGCATTTTCACCAGAAGGCAATCCCCGGAAATGTCCGTCAGTCTTGGACACACTAAAATCGAACGCTAAGGGTTCGTTAATTTCCCAGAATGAAGTCAATTCAATTCCATCGCGCCGGCTGGGGAGGCTGGGTTCGGTTGTACCAGCATCGCCGACAAACATTAGTTCGGAATCTAGATCTAATTCAAACCGAGCTATGGTGAAATTAAACCCTTCTAGCGTGTCATAGCGGAACCCGATTTCATTGCCTTTACCTTTCACCAGGGCATCCAGTGAAGCAGTCGGATCACCGGTGACAGGATCAATAGTATTAACAGCAACACGAGCGTCATTGGAGTGAAACCCTTGACCGTAATTCGCATATAATTCGAAATTTTCATTAAGGCTATAGGCGAGACTTACTTTGGGTTGCCATAACGAATCGTTGTCATTGCCTGAGTTCCCTGGTCTTAGGGCTTCGACTTCAAAGTCATAGTAATCAAACCTGACGCCGAGAGTAGCTCTAAGCTGATCCGTTAGAGAGAACTCGAGATCAGCGAAGGCTCCAATGCTGAGTTCTTCAGCTTCATCTTCGCGTAGACTGTTAATGCGCTTTCGGCCGACCGTGTAAAATAAGTTTAGTTCGCTCACATTATCGTAACGCATGTCGGTGCCGATGTTTCGCATAACCGGGATGCCGAATATTTCAGTCTCTACTTCATTACGCAGGGATCCCCCAAGAAGAATTCGTTCGTCCTCTTGCTCGAACTCATCACCATTGATGGGGTCGTTGAGCATATAGGTAGGATTATTAATCAGGCTCATATAATAAGAGCTGGCGTAGAGGTTCAAGTCCCAATTGCTTAATTCGAACATGCCAGTCAATGAATAGCGGTAGGATTCACCTCCCAGATCAGGGTCAATGAAGCCAAATCGATCGATTAAACCACTTTGTACCGCCCGTTCCGGTACCTGGTTAGTTGAAACCCAAACGGAGTCGTAGGCGGAAAAGGTAATCCGGCTCGGGATGTTGCCAATATCGCCAGTATATTTCAGTATGCCGTTGTATTTGCGAACGTCCTGATCCAAATCGAAAAACCCATTGGTTTGCTGGTGTTCTAGGGCGTATAACAGGATTCCATCGCCAACTTCGAAAGAATCGGCTGTGAGGAAACGAATTTCCTTTTCCGAGCCGAGAGTTAGTTCTGAGAATCCTTCTTCCAGTGAGTCATAGGTTTTCATCCGGTTGGAGCCTGCCAAGGAAAAATCTCCAGTGTCGGCGAAGTAGGGGCCTTTCTGGAAATCCAGTCGTTCGACTAACTCTGGAATGATGAAATTCAAGTCCATGTAGCCTTGGGCATGGGCATGGGTGCGCCAGTTCACTGGCATGCCGTCAAAATAAGTAGAAAAATCGGACCCGTGGTCTAGGTTGAAGCCGCGCAGAAAATACTGATTTGCCTTGCCAGGACCGCTGTGTTGTGTGGCAATCATACCTGGGATTACTTCTACCAGCTCTGCAACTCGAGCCATGGGCCGAGTAGAGAAATCGTCGTAACCGACAACTCCTTGAGAAGCAGAGTCTGCTATTCCCAGGAGTTGCAGGGAGCGGCCCCAGACATGGATTTCTTCAATCTCAGGCTCACCCTGTTCTTGAGCAAAATTAGTTGGTGTAAACGCCGGTGTTACAACTGTAATCAATACGGCGAGTAGATGACTTCGGCAATTCATTTAATTCCCTGTCGGACAAGCATGAAATTTCTTTTAAAAAGGCTGGGGAGTATAGTGGGATTGTCTTTTAAATCAAATACTTATTAAAGTAATTAACGGTTAATTACTTCCTTATTCTCTTAATCTGCACCCTGGGTTGCGTGCTGGGTGCTCAGGCGCGTTTCGAGACCAGCTTGGGGGCGGTCGGGCACGAATTGAGATAAGACTAAAGAGCAGCAAGCGATCGCAGCCCCTACGAGAAATACGGCACTGTGATTGATTATCCACAACAGTCCGAGAAGTGCCGGCAACACCACGGCGGCGATATGGTTAATGGTAAAGCTGATAGAAGATGTGGCCGCTATGTCTGCAGGATCTGCAATCTTTTGGAAATAGGTATTGATAGCAATGGCCATGGCAAAGAACAGATGGTCCAGCAGATAGAGAGCAATGGCCACTGAAATCGTATCTACGAAGGCATAACTCACAAACACGATGATAAGCCCAATATATTCAATTGTGAGCGCTCTGCGTTCACCAATGTAGCTAATGAGGCTGCCGATCTTAGGTGCTAGCCAGAAAGTGAGAGCAGCATTGACCAGGGTCAGCAATACAACGTTTTCTACTGGAAAACCGAACTTTTCGACAAGCAGAAACCCTGCAAATACGACGAAAATTTGGCGGCGGGCTCCAGCGAGAAAGGTTAACAGGTAGTATAGCCAATATTGTTTTCGCAAAAAGAGCGCTTTTTTTTGAATCACCTTCTCTTCGAAGTGAGGGATTGCTTTCAGGCAAAAAATCCCGATTGCGATGGTAATGCCGCCTGCCAACACATAGATCATGAAATAATTCATTGCAAAGAACATGAGGTAGATATAAATGGAGCCAAGGACAGCCAAGTTACAAAATGCGCGAGTACTTAGTAACTGGCCTAATACCTTTGGGGCCTCTTCTTTACTCAACCACTGCAGGCTCAGCGAATTGTGTAAAGTCTCTAGGTAATGGAAGCCAAAGGACATTATCACTGTAGTAAAGTAAAGCCAAAGCGCAGTGGGATAGAAGGCCGTGATGGCGGTCCCCACACCCAGGGTAACCAGGGAGAGGATGGCCAAATTTTGTTGACGAACGAAAAGCATGACCAGGATTGCTGTAAAGGCAAGAAAACCAGGCACTTCTCGCAGGCTTTGTAGTATGCCGATTTCTTCACCGGTAAAGGCGGCTTGCTCAACGGCAAAGTTATTGAGCATCACCTGCCAGGTAGCAAACGCGACCGTGTTCCCTATAGCGAGGAGATACAACAAGGTCTTTCGGTTTTGCAGTATTGGATATTTCATAGCCTGGTTTCTAGTGATGAATTACCACAGGATTGAGTGATTTGCACACCGGATCAAGTTTCTTAACTGGAAATGTCAATCATATCACCCTCTACCTAACCCAATGAAGTCAAAGAGATGCAGTATTGAATACCATGAGTTAAGAAATTTGGACTGATTAAAGTTGTTGGTATTAAATCAGATAACATGAACGGTATTGTCAACTGGCGGCCCATCTTATGACTCGAAAGGTAAATACAAAATTAGCGCGTTTACTTGGAGGAACTGTCCTCATCTTGGCTCTCCATGCCTGTGTGGGCACGTTAACGGGAGCAGTGGTAGATACAGCAATCGAAGTAGCAAAGGTGCCCTTCAAGATAGTTGGATCTGCGGTCGAATTGGTTATTCCCGGCGACGATGAAGATTAATTGTAGGAGCATCTAAGCTGTATGAAATTCAAGCCGGAAAATTATGGAATTTCTTCTGACTATAAGCACTGGGTAGGCGACAAGACGGAAGACTACGTTGGACCTTTCTTTTTTTTGATAGATGGCAATACACCTCGCACTGCTTTTCGAATACAAGAACATAACCTAAATGCGCATGATTCGGTGCATGGAGGTGTGCTGATGGCGTTTGCTGATTACACCTTGTGCATGGGCGCTAACATGGGTCAGAGCGAAAGTGTGGTTACTATGACTTGCAACAACGAGTTTGTTGCGCCAGCCTTTAAAAATGATATCGTTGAGGGCGAATGCGAAATTGTCAGGCGAGGTAAATCTACAGTGTTTTGTCGTTGTACGCTCCGGGTTTCGGGAAACGTCATTTTAACTAGCAGTGCTGTTATTAAACGGATTAATAAGCGCTAGAGTGTCAGGCCTGCAGGGAATATACTTTTTCGGCAGTTCCATAAAATAAGGCGTGCTTTTCATCCTCGCTAAAATCCGCTGTCATCTTTTTAAACGCGTTCCATAGCACATGATAGTTAATTGAGAGCCGATCCACAGGGAAATTGCTTTCGAACATACAGCGTTCCGGGCCAAAACATTCAATAGTGTGCATGTAGTACTTTTCTTGCGCTTTCAGGAATTGGTCTGAACTAGGTGGTCGTTTTGCTTTATGCCAATCGAATCCATTATCGGGCATGGCTAAGCCACCAAGCTTGGCATACACGTTTTCACACCTAGCAATATCTGAAATCTCTTGTTTCCATTTATGGAATATTTCTTCTTTACGGTTTCGATAGATGCCTACGCCTAATGGTGTGCCGAAGTGGTCAAGCACCATAGTTGTTTCTGGAACGTTCCGAGCTAGGTTAAGAAAGTCTGAGTTTTGATGGTGATAGTGCCAGGTGTCATAGGTTAAACCATGCCCTGCAAGAAAGCTTAGACCCTTACGAAAAGATTCTTTTTCATAAAGGTTGGATGGGGCGTTTCCGGGGATAAATAGGTCTTGGGGATACTGGTCTCTGGCTCCTGAATGGCGAATTCCGCGAAGCAATCCTTCGCTTTTGACAGTGTGTAAATGTAGAGCTTCTATCAATTTTTCCTCTGATTCTCCGGCAAGCCTGAGATCGGTATAGGCTATGATTCCGGCAACAGTGGCGTTATTAGGATCTAGTGCGCTCTGTTTGCAGCAGTCGGTAATGTATTCTGTTTCTCCGACCGGGCGAAGGTGGTCAGGTCCTTCTCTGTAATAGAAGGCCATACATTCAACGAATAGAGTCTTAACGATATTATGGCCGGAACCGGTATCGCTCCACAATTCAGGTAAAAGATAGTTCCTGCCGAACCGTTTTTTCCACAGATGGTGGTGGGGATCAATGATAAGACGCTCGGGATCGATGATGTCTTCTTGTACTTGACCCAACCATTCATCCGAGCCGGCCTCTATCTCAACCATGTAAATTTCCCGATTAATGTCTCATATTTAAAATAGTTTGGGTTTTTACCACAATCTAATAAGCAAGTGGATACTTAAAGCTTGGCTGGTATAGTATTCGGAGTCAATGTACGCGTTTATGATACAGATCAGGGCATAGCCGGGCATATATTAAAATAAACTTAGTAGGAGCTATGCATGAATATCACTTCCATCGTCATAATTCTCTATCTCGGCGCCTTTGTTGTCTATGGGCTTTATTTAAATAGAAAAAAGGGTAGTGCTTCTGATTGGGCGATTGGGGGTAGTACCTTAGGGATATTCATGATTGCTGCTGGCGCAGCAGGTACTCGAATAGGGGGAGCAGGTACTTACGGCGTTGCTGGCGATGTAATCGCTGAAGGTGTTGGTCACATGTGGTACAGCTTTAATTCCTTCGCTGCACTATTTCTGGTTGGTTTATTCTTCGTTATTCCCTATCGTCGGCTCAAAGTTGTTAGTGTTGGCCAGGTTTTTGATCATCGCTTTGGTTCTTACCGTTGCCAGTGGTTAACAAGTCTTTGTGTGCAGGCTGAGTATTTAGTAGTGAATATTATTGAGCCTTTTATTATTGGCTCTATCATATCGGGGTTCACTGATATTCCATTCCCTGTTGGTGTTGCCATAGGCGCTTTCTTAATTATTTCCTTTACTGTTTTTGGTGGCTTGAAAGGAACCGCTTATGCAAACATTGTGCATTGTTCCGTGATCATTTTTGGACTGTTATTAGTTGGTGTAATAGCCATGAACAACATGGGTGGTTGGGAAGTAGTGGTTGAGCGTACCTCTGAGCAACTTGCTGTATCCGGAGGTGATGAAGTCGCGTGGTGGAGTTTTACGGGAATTGGTATTGCCACCATAATTGCTATGTTTATTTCGGCAACAATCCATACGCCTGCTGCTTCCGTTTATTGTAACTATGCAAGCTCTGCAGCCAAGGAAGACTATTTGATCCCAGGATTTTTCGGTGCCGGGGTAATTGCCGCCCTAATGCCTTTAATTGCCGGCTTTATCGGGATCTTAACCATGGCGGCATACGGGTCGGAAGAAGGATTAAGCGGCTACGAAAATATTGCCAGATTGGCATTAGATGGTGGTGAAATTCTTGGAGGCATTGCCTTGGCTGCCGTATTGGCTGCAGTAATCTCTTCAGGTGCGCCTATCTTATTAGCCAGTTCAACTATGTTTGTTAATGATTGGATTCCAGACTCTAAAAACTTTTCAGAGGAACAACAACTACGATGGTATAAAGTTGTTGCCGTTATCTATGGTTCTGGTGCTGCACTGGTTGCGTGGCTGGGCAATATCACTTCCGTATTGGGGTTGGTGCTTATTGCATTCGCCCTTGTGGTGCCGCCAGCGGTTTCAGTTGGCTTCGTGCTCTATTGGCGTCGAACATCGGAGAAAGCGGCGTTTTACGGCATGGCTTCGGGCTTTGCCGGCGGTCTGAGTATGTGGTTGTTTAATGTGCTATTCGACGGCCCCGAGAATGCCAATGCTGGTGGATTCGCCCAATGGTACCACGAGCTTTACAATCAGATAGGTGCCTGGAGTGATCCAGCGTTTGCTACGTTTATCTTTCCAATGATTGTGGTGCCCCTGTTCACCATTCTCTTTCCAAATGACGAGAAAGCGAATGCGAATTATGACAGTTTTTATGGCAAGCTAGGCCGCATTCAGAAGAATTTTAAGTGGACTACTGAAACAAGCTAACGTTTTATCTCTCCATTAGCTTGAATGATAAAAGGACCAGGTGTCCCGTAACTTTGTTCAAGCAAGGCGCAAAGTTCTTCTCCTGTGTCTGCTTTACCACCAGGAACGCCGAATCCTTTCGCCAGTGAAACCCAATCAATAACAGGATTGCCAATATCAAACAGGCTCGCGGCAATATTACCCACATCGGTAACTCCCAAGCGCCCGTATTCGACATCCAGTATGTTGTATGAATTGTTGGCAAAAATAACCGTTGTCACGTCTAGATTTTCCCGTGCCTGGGTCCATAAGGCCTGGATGGTATAGGCTGCTCCGCCGTCACCTAGCATTGCCAGTACTCTTTGATCGGGGCAGGCGAGTGCGGCACCAACAGAACATGGGCCGCCTTGACCAATGGCACCTCCAGTAAGACTAAGCCAATTATTCTGGGAAGTGTTTTGGCAAAATGGATAGGCTGCGTTACCACCACCGGAATCTGTACACACAATCACATTTTCCGGTAAGGTTGCGGCGAGAGATTGGATGATCGTCTTCGTGTTTAATTCACCGCTCGGCTTACCAATATCCTTCCTCTCAAAAGTAGAAACGTTTTCTTTGCTCGCGCCCAATCGATCTTCCAGGCGCACCATGGCATCGATAGCATCTTCTTCGACGTAGGATAGTCGAGTAACTTTGCATCCTTCAGGAATCAACTGTGCTGGCGAGTTCTGGTAAGCGAAAAAGCTAACGGGCGTCGAGCCACCGACAAGAATTAAATTTTGCACACCATCTAATGTACTTAATACTTGTTCTGGGAAATAAGGTAGGCGATCGATTGTCACTCTGCCTGGCCCACCGTCTACGCGTGCTGGGAATGTGCCATTAAACATCTTGCAACCATATTTATTTGAGATCTTGCTGGCGGCAGCCATAGCGGCTTGTTTGGCGCCGTGATGTTCGAGCAGAATTACCGTACTGTTGCCTCCTTTTTCGATAAGGTTCGCAACTTTTTCTATGGCCGATTCATTAACCTTTGCTCTCTGAGGCACAGCATTAGGCTCAGCTGGCCCAGTGGAATCGCCCCAAGCCGCATCGGCGCCCATAATCAATGTTGCGATCTGTCCGGTTGATCCTGTCGACTGTCGAAGAGTCGCTGTGTAGGCATCCGCTCCATCCTGTGCGAGAGAATCGGCAGTACATTCAGATTTAATCCAACAGGAAAAATTCTGTGCCAAGGTATCAATGTCTGATGTAAGTGGTGCGTCGTGACCAACATGAAAGTTAGGGTGGTTTCCGATGATATTTATCATGGGTGAATTGGCCCGTCTTGCATTGTGTAAATTGGCAATACCGTTAGCCATACCAGGACCCAAATGGAGGAGAGTGGCTGCAGGTTTGCCAGTCATGCGGCCAATGCCATCTGCAGCACCGGTACAAACACCTTCAAATAGAGCGAGCACAGATTTAACTCTTGGCACTGCATCTAGTGCTTGTACCAGATGCATTTCAGAAGTACCGGGATTTGCTATACAGAACTCAACGCCGCAATCGGCGAGAGTATTTATCAGTGCAGTAGCGCCGTTCATGTTATTGTTCAATGCTCGTGACCGGATTCAGTTAACGATTACCTAGAAAAGCTGGGTATCATAGCATTTAAAATATTAAACACTAATGCCTATTACCAATGAAGAAAAAGAGTTCGCTGCATATATAGTTGATCTCATGCAGGCAATCGGGCCTGTGTATTCGAAAAGGATGTTTGGTGGATTTGGAGTCTTCTTGGATGGCATGATGTTCGGATTGATAACGGACAACATACTTTACCTGAAAGCGGATGACGAGAATCGAAAGGAATTTGACGAGCTGAGCTTGCAGCCGTTCACCTATAAAAAGCAGGGCCAGGAAACGAAACTCTCCTACTATCAAGCTCCAGAAGAAGCTATGGAGAGCATGGAGATCATGTTGGAATGGGGTAATCGAGGATTCGGCGCTGCACTCAGGGCTGCGGCCCGTAAATTCGGGACCAATAAAGAACGAAAAAGCCCGACAAGAGCGAATAAAATCGCGTCTTAGTGCTCATTTATAAATCAGTAACTCATTACTGCGATCAGTGTAACCAATTGATCAGTACCTGGCATATTCAAAGCCACTTTATTCCTGATAATGCTATTTGGATAGGATAGAATTCAGCGTGATTAAAAATTGGTTAACAAAGAGTTGATAGGTGCAAATGATGAAATTACATGTATTGGCGCTAGCGGCTGCAACTTTAGTGCTTGCTGGATTCATACAAGCGCAAGAAGAAGCTTACACGGTACCACAGACGGAATGGGGGCAGCCTGATCTTCAGGGAGTTTGGAACTTCAGCTCATTTATCCCACTGGAGCGCCCTGCGTTTTTTGGTGATAAGGAGTTTCTTACTGAGCAGGAAATAGCTGCTCTTGCAGCACAAACCGAAGCCGGACTTGAAGCAATCAATAATATAGGAGTCGGTGGCTACAACACCTTCTGGGTTGAAATGGGCGGAGATCGTGACAATCGAACATCATTGATTACCTACCCTGAGAATGGACGGTTACCGGAATCTGTTGAGGGAGTTCCTGTTCAGGTCGGAGGGCTTGGTCCCGACGAGCCAGGCACGCGGCCAGTGCGCATGGTAGTGGGTGGGATTGCGAAGGATGGTCCGGAAGATCGCGGTTTATCAGAACGCTGCATTGTGGGTTTTAACGCGGGCCCCCCATTTACCCCAAACCTATACAATAACAACGTACAAATTATCCAAAACCAGGATACTGTAGTTATCATGACCGAAATGGTTCATGACGCACGTATCGTTCCGCTGGATGGTAGAGATCATGTTAGTAACACCATCCGCCAGTGGAGTGGCGATTCTCGAGGACACTGGGAAGATAACACCTTGGTTGTGCAAACCCGAAATTTCAACGGCTTGACTCAAAGCTTTGGTGTTTATGGTACTGCCGAGAATAAGTTTCTCACTGAACGCTTTACTCGGGTCGACCCCTATACCGTCGAATATGAGTTCACGGTTGATGATCCGAGTACATTCAAGCAAAAGTTTACGGCAGTGGTGCCTATGGCGAAAGTTGATGGCTTAATGTATGAATATGCTTGCCATGAGGGAAACTATGGGATGATGAATACTTTACGCGGAGCCAGAATGGAGGAACGCCGAGCAGTTGAGAGCAGTCAGTAGTTCAATATTATTCCAATAAAAAGGCTGGCATTGCTGGCCTTTTTTATACCTATTTGCCTCACGACCGCAATAGAACTCCTATTATTAATACTTCAGTTGATCAAATCTAATTCTTTGATAAGATTAATTATTTGTTGGAAAACTAAGAGTGTCTGACCGGATGATTATAAATGGGCGCATGCCAGCCTTCGGGCGGTCTTGTTTGCTTCTGTTTTTTTCTGTTCTCTATTTCTTGCCCTCGCCCGCGCTCTCCCAACCGCCCTCAGAAGAAATCCGCCCATACCAGGTTCCAACCGATATGAGTGGCGTCTATTTTTATCTGATTACCGTAGATGTGGGCGATATGATATGGGATAACTTTGGCCATACGGCGCTGCGTGTCTACGATCAAAATAGCGACACCGACACTGTCTTCAACTGGGGGGTTTTTGACGTGAGCGGCGGCATAGTGCCATTTTCATGGAATTTCTTTAAGGGGATAATGAACTATCGTGTGGCAACTAGTACACCTTCGCAAGAATTTGGGATGTACCGGGATCAGCAGCGGTCAGTCTGGCAGGACAAACTCAACCTGACCAATCCTCAGAAAGAAATACTTTACCGCAGGCTTATGTGGAACTTAGAACCGGAAAATGTTGAGTATGCCTATCAATACTTCTTTGATAATTGCACCACGAAAGTACGGGATTATCTTGATGAGGCATTGTTAGGCAAGGTGAGGCGGGAATATACCGGGGTCACCGAAAAGACATTTCGGGAACAGGTGCAATCTCACTATGAATCGGTCCCGCTTATAGCTTTTTCGCTCGATGTGTTGATGAATAGTAATATCGATCGAGCAGTTACTGAGTGGGAAGATATGTATCTGCCTCTGCAGCTTAGAGACCGTTTGTTGAACGTTAGATCTGACGTAACACAAAACGGTGAACAGCTAATGTTGCTGAACGACCCCCAAGTCATCATGGAATTTCCTGCTCCTTCCATTAAAACAAATGGTTACGTTGTTTCGTCATTGTTGTTATGGACGGCGGTTATATTGCTCATATTAAGTTTGAAGAGAATGCCTCGATCATATTTTGCAGGTTATTCCCGTGTTAGCTTAAGAGCCCCCGGGATTAGTTTCAGGGTTCTAGGAATGCTGGGATTGTTAACTGCAGTTTTCAGTGGGGTATATGGAGCAGTGATGCTGGGGAGTTGGTTTGTTTCTGATCATATCGATACGCATCATAATTTTAACCTGTTGCTTTTCTGGCCAACCGATTTGTTAGGTATTCCTATTGCCCTTCGCTGGTTATTCTTTTGTAAGCCATGGCAAATGACACATAACAGTGCCCCTTTTATCCATTATTACTTATTTATGCATATTGCAGGAATGGCTATCTATACTGCAATCGGGCTTTTTGGCCTCACCGACCAATCAATTTATGATATTGCAATCTATGTGTTACCTGGATTTTTTCTATACACCTTGTTGATTTGGTTTTTAGGGTTCGAACCAGTTAAGCCGAAGGACGTGCTTTTATTATGAGAGCGAAGCTAAAATGACAATATTAAAAAGCACTGACGCTATTCGAGCTGATATGCTGGACCCCCTCGCTCAAAAACTTGCTGATGCCGCAGCTCGGCTACCTCAGTTAGAAGAGGGTAATGTTGATGCAGCTCGTGCACTCCGGGAAGAGAGAGGCAACCCGTTTGCACCGGTATCATGTGATCTAGCAAGTATTAGCGATCACGAAATCTGCTTAGCCGAAAACGCGATTTTGGGTCGTGTATACACTCCCGAAAGCAGGAAAGGGGGTTTGCTGCCGGCCTTGGTTTTTTACCACGGTGGTGGGTTTGTCCTTGGTAATGTGGAGCAATACGATACTGTTGCCCAGCATATTGCCTTTCGCAGTGGTTGTATTGTGGTTTCAATTGACTACCGCTTGGCGCCGGATAACAAGATTAAAGGTATACATCGAGATGGTTTCAATGCCTATCAATGGGTAATCAATAACGCGGAAAGGCTGGGTATAGATCAAGGTCGCATCGCTATCGGAGGCGACAGCGCTGGTGGTAATTTGACAATTGGGGTCATTTTACTTTGTAAACGGCAAAATTTCTCAATGCCCGATTTCCAGGTATTGATTTACCCTAGTGTCGACTTACCAATGAGATTTCCCTCAGTGGATGAGTTTGCTTCAGGTTATTTTCTAACCAAGAAAGGAATGAAGTGGTTTCGGAGTCATTATTTGGAAATCCCAGAGCAAGCTTATGACCCGGAATTACTTTTTCTGGAACAAAATCTCAGAGGACTGCCGCCAGCGTTTGTTATTACCGCGGGGTTTGATCCTTTGAGGGACGAAGGGAAAGCCTTTGCAGATCGACTCGCTGAATACGATGTGGCGGTTAGGCATATTTGTTATACCGACATGATTCACGGGTTTTTGTCGTTCTCAGGTGGTATTGGTGCTGGAATGGACTTAATCGATGAAATTGGGAATGAGTTACAGCAGAAATTTTTTAATCGTTAATTTACGAGCAAAAAAAAGTCGAACTCGAAAGTCCGACTTAATCTTCCTAAAACGGTTAAAAGTTAATCGATGATTTCAACTCTTCGGTTACGCTGATAAGCTGCTTCGGCGGTGCCCCGATCTGCAGGACGCTCCTCACCATAGCTGACAGTCTCAATCTGATTACGAGACGCGCCGTTAACAATTAGGTAATTCATAATAGCATTGGAGCGACGTTCTCCTAATGCCAGATTGTATTCACGAGTACCTCGTTCATCGGCATGGCCTTCCAGACGAATTCGCTTGCTGACATCGGCGGCCAAGTCGCGCGCATGATAAGTCAGAACATCTCGGTCCGCTGGTCGAAATTCGGCTACGTCAAAATCAAAATAGAACACCTTGGTTGCTAAGGCAGAACGCACCATTCGTTCTTCTGCAGCGGCTGCTCGTCTCCTTGCCTCTTCTTCCATTTCTTGGGCACGACGGGCGGTTGCATCTACACCTGATTCGCTGGTTTCTGCGACTTCTTCAGGAATGACCTCTTCGCTGCTGGAACTGCAAGCGACAAATCCACTGAAGGCAAAAAGCACTAGTGCCAATTTTATTAGGTGATTTATTTTCATGGCTGCTCCTCCAAAATCTCTCTAAAAACGCCAAGCTTTAAACTAAACTGCGTTTGGAAAGGCATGGGAAAATTACGCGTGAATACAGTATCTTGAATAGAGAGTAAAGCATACCCCATCTAATCGGGTAAATCTATTGCATAAACTCAGCTTTAATTCCTCGGAGAGACTCAAATTCGCTGGGATTTTTCCGGCGAGTATTTTTAGAGTAATTGTTCTATTGCCGGTTATAAAAAACCAGCAGAAATGGTAATCTTCGCTCTTTTTTACATCGACCAACAATGGCCAAAGATGTTCCATCTCCTTCATATGGGCGGACCAAATTAGCCTAGTTTGAGCCGATGTAAGTAATTCTGGCTAATGAGGTTAGAAATCGTGAATGCTGATTTTACCATCGAAGAATTGGCGTTCCAGAAAGAAGTGAGAACCTTTCTGGGCAATGAGTTTCCATTTGAATTTAGGACCAAGATCGACGCGAACAGGCGTTTGAGTAAAAAGGAAATAATTCGCTGGCAGAAAATTCTTTACGAGAAAGGATGGGCGGCCCCTACCTGGCCAGTCGAATTTGGAGGTACCGGGTGGAGCCAGGTTCAGCGACATATTTTTGCGACAGAAATGGGTCTGATAGGTGCTCCTGAGCCTGTGCCTTTTGGTATGAAGATGGTGGCGCCCGTCATAATGGAATATGGAACTGAAGAGCAGAAAAACCGTTTTCTGCCTGACATACTCGAAAGCAACGTGTGGTGGTGTCAAGGGTATTCTGAGCCAAATTCGGGCTCCGATCTTGCTTCCTTAAAAACCACTGCGGTCAGAGATGGAGATGAGTACATCGTCAACGGCGCAAAGACCTGGAATACCTATGGACAGTATGCTGATTGGATCTTCTGTCTAGTTAGAACCGACAACACAGTGAAGAAGCAGGAGGGTATAAGTTTTCTGCTCATTGATATGTCGTCGCCGGGTATCACGCTAAGGCCGATCGTCTTACTAGATGGTCATCCTGAAGTTAATGAAGTTTTCTTCGATGACGTCAGGGTGCCTGTAAAAAACCTCGTTGGGGAGGAGAATAAGGGTTGGACTTATGCCAAGCTATTGCTCACTCATGAACGAAGCAATATTGCTGGTGTTCCTCGTGGTAAACGGCGGCTACGTGGATTGAAACGTATTGCAGCTGATACCGACGACGGATTCGGTAACACTATGCTCGAAAATCCGCGTTTCAAAAACAAGCTCGCAGAAGCTGAGATTCAGTTGCAAGCATTGGAGTATTCAGAATTGCGAACACTTGCGGCTTTGAGTGTAGGCAAAGCGCCGGGGCCGGAATCGTCAATACTGAAGATTGTTGGTACCGAGCTTGCACAGGAAATGGATGAGCTCTTTGTGGAGTTGGCTGCTTATAGTTGTCTCCCTTTTGTACCAGAACAATTCGAGGATGGTTTTCAAGGTGTTCCCCTCGGTCCAGGCAATTCCGCATACGCAGCCCTGAACTATTTTAATAATCGTAAAGCGTCCATTTACGGCGGATCTAATGAGATTCAACGCAATATTATTTGCAAGCATGTACTCGGTCTTTAGGAAAAACTAAGCCAGAAAAAATACGCCGGCGTTAATGAGGTATAAAAGTTGGATTTTTCATACACAGAAGAACAACAGATGCTCCAGGAAAGTGTACAGAAGTTTGTACAAAAGAATTATGAATTCGCTACACGCGCGAAGATCATCGCGAGTGAAAACGGATACAGCAGCGAAAATTGGGAGTTGTTTGCTGAGCTTGGTTGGTTAACCGTCCCCTTTTGCGAAGAGGACGGCGGATTTGGTGGTTCTGCGGTGGATCTCACCGTAATGATGGATGAGTTTGGCAAAGCTAACCTTGTAGAACCGTTCACTCCTACTGCTATTCTTGGTGGCGGGTTGGTTAGTGCGTTGGGAGAGAAAGGCCAAAAAACTGAACTATTAGGGCCTCTCATGGAAGGCAAGTTACAACTTGCTTGTGCGTATGCTGAGACTGGCAGTCGGTTTAACCTGTCCAACGTAACTACAACTGCAACTGTTGAGGGTGATCAGGTAAAGCTAAACGGTGAGAAGATAAATGTTTTAAACGGTTCCAATGCCGACAAGTTACTTTTGGTAGCGAGGGAATCTGGAGCTCAGACCGATAGGAACGGTATCTCGATATTCCTTGTTGATAACGACAGCGATGGTCTCTCAATTCAGCCTTACACCAATGTCGATGGTAAGAAAGCTGCCCAGATTAGTTTTGCTTCGGTTAGTGTTCCACTGAGTGCAAGGTTGGGAGAAGCTGGGGGAGCTCTACCCGCTTTGGAGGCGGTAATTGATCGAGCGACGGTCGCTGTCAGCGCAGAAGCAGTGGGAGCACTCGAGGCCCTATTGCAAAAAACAGTGGAATACAGCAAGACACGGAAGCAGTTCGGTACGCCAATTGGAACTTTTCAGGCACTACAGCATCGCATGGCTGATATGTTTATCGAATGCCAGTTAGCGCGATCCATCGTGATTATGGCTGCTATGAAGCTCGATAGCACTGAGAATGATGTGGAAAAAAGTAAGGCTGTGTCCGCCGCGAAGAGTCGCGTAGGTAAGGCCATTGAAAAAGTTGGCCAAGAGGCCATACAGATTCACGGTGGTATCGGTATGACGGAAGAACTCGATGTGGGACATCTGTTTAAGCGCGTAACAGCTATCGATATTCAGTTTGGTAATACCGACTATCACACTGCAAGATTTTCCTCGCTATAGTTCAGTGGCTCTTTGTCATGAGTGAATTGATTTTCGTTCGTCATGGGCAGGCCTCTTTCGGTAAAGAAACTTATGACAAGCTCAGTGAGCGAGGTCTCGAACAGGTACGAATACTTGCTCGGCACTGGCAACAAACAGGCCAAGAATTTGATTTCATGTACAGTGGGACCTTACAACGACAGAAGGAGACCGCTGCGGAGTTAGTATCCCTGCTTAAAAACAAACAAACTGAACTGATTGAACGTCCGGCTTTGAATGAATACAACGCTGATCCTCTCATCCAAATTTACCTCCGTAATCACTCAACTGCCGAAGGTCTCGACCCTGAGTTACACTGGCCTATAAGAGAAGAAAAGCTATTCCAGCGAGTTTTTGAAGCTGCGACAGCAAAGTGGATACAAAATCAGCTTAAGCCCAGCCTTCAGGATTCTGAGTTTGAGCAATGGTCCACGTTTCAGGATCGGGTGCATGGAGCTCTGAGTGAGATTATGGCTTCGCACTCTTCTGGCAGTCGCGTGTTGATCTCCACTTCTGGAGGTGTCATCGCCATGGCATTGCAGAGCGTATTGCAATTACCAGATAAGCAGGTTATTGCCCTTAACTGGATGGTGTATAACAGTTCAGTAACCCGAATTAAATACGGAAATGATAAGATCTCACTTACGCAATTTAATAGCCTGCCGCACCTTGAAAGGAAAGGACTAAAGCATATGGTGACCTACCGGTGATCGATTTGGCGGGGTGGGTCAAATAACCTTGGAATTGTTTTGATAGCTAGTGATTTAATCGACAAAGCGAGTGATGTCAGAGAAGGAGAGGGCCTCGATCTCGATGCACTTAAGCAGCATCTTGAGCCTGTATTGGGTAACAAAGTAGCTGGCCTAGAAATAAAACAGTTTCCCGGCGGTCATTCCAATCTGACCTACCTGTTAACCAACGGTGACGAGAGCTGGGTTTTAAGACGACCGCCTTTTGGCAGTAGGGTAAAGAGTGCCCACGATATGTCGCGTGAATACAGGATTCTCTCGGCAATTAAAGACGTTTATCCCTATGGCCCGGCCCCTCTGCACTTTTGTGATGATCACAGCGTTGTTGGCTGTGATTTTTACTTGATGAATTATATTCAGGGGCTGATTATTAGGCGGGATTATCCGAAAAATCTGCACCTTTCGCCGGATCTGATCAGGAAGCAATTGTTTAATTTTTTTGACGTGCTTGGTGAGTTGCATTCTGTTGATTTGGCGGAGGCTGGGTTGGAGGATTTTGGCAAACCAGAGGGTTATGTCAGGCGTCAGGTCGAAGGGTGGTGCAGACGATGGGCAGATGCCGTGACTCCCGATACAGTTAATTGCGATATGACCATCCAGTGGCTTAACGATAACATGCCGTTAGAGAGTGGCAAGGCAAGTGTGATTCATAATGACTATAAGCTAGATAATGTAATTTTCGATGCACAGGATCCGCTGAAAGTAATCGGTGTTCTGGATTGGGAAATGGCGACAGTTGGAGACCCATTGATGGATCTTGGTTGTACTCTGGGTTACTGGACTCAGGTCAATGATCCAGATTTCTTCCGAAAATCCCGCACAATGCCATCAGATATGGAAGGCGCTCCGATACGAGCCGAAATTATCGATCGCTTCCAACAACGGACCGGTTTGGCGATAAACAATTTTCCATTCTATTTTTGTTTTGGATTGTTTCGTCTATGTGTTATCGGTCAGCAAATATACTATCGGTATTACCATGGCCTCACTAAGGACGAGCGTTTTGCTGGGTTTCTTAAAAAAGCTCATGTGCTGCAACGGATGTGTGAACTCATAATCCGTGGCGAAATAACAACCTGAGGACCGAATTATGTCATTTAATATTAACGAATTGTTTTCTATCGCGGGTAAGACAGCAATAGTTACAGGAGGCTCCCGGGGCATCGGTAAAATGATAGCAGAGGGATACGTAGAAAATGGTGTAAAAACCTACATCACTGCGCGCAAAGCGGAAGCTTGTCTGCGAACCGCGGAGGAATTATCGAAGAAAGGCGAGTGCATCGCATTTCCTGCTGATCTCTCATCCAAAGAAGGCCGTGAAAGCTTTGTAGAGCAAATAAAATCACATGAGAAAAGAATCGATATTTTAGTAAACAATGCCGGAGCGGCTTGGGGTGCAGCCTTTGAAGAATATCCGGACGAAGGTTATGACAAGGTCATGAATATTAACGTGAGGGCTATCTTCATGCTGACTCGAGACTTGATGCCGCTGTTAACTAAGAATGCCACATTGGAGAACCCGAGCCGGATAATCAACATAGGTTCAATTGATGGTCTGCGTGTATCGACTACTGATAACTTTGCTTATGGCGCTAGCAAAGCCGCGGTACATTTTTTAACTAAGAATCTTTCCGTTAGACTCGCTTCGAAGGGGCTTACAGTAAATGCTATCGCCCCAGGCCCCTTCGAGAGTCAGATGATGGATTATATGCTAACTAATTATCGTGAGCAGATTGAAGCTCGTAATCCAATGGGCAGAATCGGTTGCCCAGAGGATATGGCCGGCCTTGCTATTTACCTTGCCTCGGAGGCAGCCAAGTACGTGACGGGCCAAATTATTGCTCTTGATGGCGGAAGCAACTTAGGATCCCACCAAGAACGATTCGCTGGGTAGCAGGTCGAATACCACAGTATCCGGATTGATAGACTTAAATCCTTTTAATTCCCTGCCTTGCAGTGGTACTTTTACCGGTCTTAAAACAATAACCAGTTACAACCCACTGGCGGTATCCATTGAGTAAGTCAAGATCCCAGCTTTTGCCAAGGAACGTGGTAGCTTGCGTGGCCTTTATTAGTGGCTTTTGCATAATGACAATTGAAATGCTGGGGGCCCGCATTTTGTCACCTTATTTTGGGGGCAGCCTCTCGGTGTGGGGCAGTATTATCACCATTTTCATGGTGGCACTGGCGATGGGCTATCTCATTGGTGGCAGGTTGTCGACGCAAAACCCTAATGCGGTGACCTTCGCAATATTCTTTATAGGTGCGGCTGTTTTTTCGCTACCGGTAATTCTATTTGCAGATGCGATTATGGAGCCGATCTTCCTTACTATTGAAGATCCTCGTTACGGATCTCTTTTCGCTTCGATATTCTTGTTTTTTATCCCGACTAGCATCTTGGGTATGATCTCACCGTATTCTGTACGGCTCATGGTTGAGACGCATGAACACAGCGGGCATATGGCTGGCCTTTTGTATTTCATCTCCACCATTGGCAGTGCGGCTGGCACTTTGGGGACCAGTTTTTATTTTGTATTGTGGTTCGAAGTAAACCAAATCCTGTGGAGTGCTGTGGTAGCCTTGATCGCAACTGGATGTATAATTCTTTTGATAGGCTATGCGCAAACTGTAAAATTGGTCAAGCAAACTCGTCATTATGAAAACAAACAGGCTTAACGCAAATCTACCAATCAGCTTAGCGATAATGTGCTTTATCACTTTGAGCAGTTTCCCAGTTAAGGGGGAAACTATTCACGAAGAACGATCCAAGTATCGCGACATTACCGTCACCCAGGTCAAGGATCGGCGTTGCCTTTTGTTCAATGTGCATCGTGGTGATCGCAACCAGACGTGTGTTCTGATTGATGATCCCGACCGTCTAGTTTTCGATTATACACGCATGAGTTTTGCGGGCTTACTGCTAGAATCTGAACCGGAACGAATTCTAATTATCGGATTGGGCGGTGGTTCGATCCCGCTAACTTTTTCTGACCTGTTACCAAATACCCGAATTGATGTTGTGGAAATCGATGAAGCAGTTGTTAAGGTCGCCAAAGAGTTTTTCTTCTTTAGAGAAACTGAGAACATGAAGGTGACCATAGAAGATGGGCGGCCCTTTATAAAGCGAGCTGCTATTCGTAACGAAATCTATGACTATATCGTGCTGGACGCTTTTAGTGGCGATTACATTCCGGAGCACATGTTGACTCGTGAATTTCTAGAGGAAGTAAAGCGTATCTTGAGTCCGAATGGTGTCTTGGTAGCAAATACATTTTCAACCAGTCGTCTCTATGACCACGAATCAGTAACTTACCAGCGCGTGTTCAATGAGTTTTACAATTTTAGGCTACCAACATCTGGGAATCGTATTATCATCACTCAATTAGGCTCATTACCCCCAAGAGGCGAACTTGTTGCTGAAGCGCGACGTATTGCTGAAAGTTTGGAGAAGTATGGCATCCCGATTTTAGACTATCCTCGACGCCTGTCCACACGGATAGATTGGGACATGAGCCGACGCATTCTGACAGATCAGTATTCCCCAGGAAATTTACTAAGAGACAAATAGGAGTTCGATCAAATCATGAGAAAATTAAAAAACTACTTGGCACCAATTTGCATGCTAACAATCAGCTTCTATAGCTTTGCTGATGTAACCATCAAATCAGATGTCGTTTACGGGCACAAAGATGGTTTAGCGTTGATCTATGATGTCATCGAACCAGATAATGCTAACGGTGCTGCTATAGTCTTTATGATGAGTGGTGGCTGGTTTTCACGTTGGACCCCAGCGGAGTTTCTATCGCAGCGTTTTGAAGACATGCTGGAAGCTGGGTTTACAGTCATCCCTGTTTATCATGGAAGTGCACCGCGTTATCACGTTCCCGATGCCTATTCAGATGTGAGTCGCGCGATCCGTCATATCAAATTGCGAGCCGAACAGCATAGTATCGATCCGGACAGAATTGGTGTCACCGGCGGCAGCGCAGGAGGTCATTTGTCACTGATGCTTGGTCTTGATGCCGATATGGGTGATCCGAATGCAGATGACGAAGTCATGCGTCAGGATAATTCAGTGGCTGCTGTTGTTGCCTATTTTCCACCAGTAGATCTACGTCAACTCGCTGGACCAGGCTCTTGGTCAGAGAGATTTCCAGCTTTGAATTTCGATCCAGACAGGGCAGCATCGATCTCCCCAATCCTGCACGCTGATCCTGATGATCCGCCAACCCTATTGATCCATGGTGACGCAGATGGGCTAGT